>WNGE01011008.1_pt1 | contig 10954 bp, 1 predicted proteins | sample 5400651 | NCBI WGS metagenome assembly WNGE01 (sample SAMN13153370, study PRJNA577476) | soil metagenome | isolation source: 60 cm soil or saprolite under grassland replicate 2 | place: USA:California | collected 2016-06-15
CGTCTATATTATAGTCTATAACGCCTGTATTTGTTAGTTAGATCACATAAGAAGGCTATAGGTCGACTAGAAGCTATAGGCTCACTTATATAAATAGAATTTGACCTAAACCGTCGATTATGTTTTAAAGCTATAAGGGCAAGAGCTGAGTTGTTAGTCAAGGGCTACTAACTACAGAACGATTAATCATACTCGTCGTACTCGAAGGTGTGTGTAAGAGGCCTTCTACGATGTGTAACAAAACGGCTCAGAAATGGGCATATCACGTGTATGACGTAATATCTTCCTATTATTGTCTTCTAAAACGAATTTGAGGTCATGTTCGAGAAATTGACGATAATGCCTATGTACGCCTCCTATAAAGAGTGAGATCTGGCTAGGTGTAAGCAAAGGTACAAAGCCCCCTGATTGAGACACTGTGATGAGCATTCAATCTATAGGTGTTAAGGGCTCCTCTTGTCTTAAAACGCCCTTTAATAGTTCTTTACGATATATCTTAACTTTTACGATAAATCTACTAGTATTTGAGATGTCATTCTATATAACTCTATAGATCTGTCGGTTGTTTTAAGATATAATAGGTTCACGATATGAATACTACTCAACTTAGGCCTGAGAATATATATTGACCTAGAAGGTATTCATAGGTAATAATTAGGCCGTCTCCTCCTAATAGCCACCAACGTCAGCTAATGACGATCTTAGACAAGTTGATATCATGGCTAAACATTAGGATAGTCATAGTCGTGATTTTACGTGTATCTTATCCTTTGAAATCAAGTATGTCAATCTAACCCCTAAAGAGCTCTAAATGGTCGAATACTAGGCTTTCATAGCTGCCTTTACGTACTCTAAGTACTTTGAAGTAAGTCAAGTAGTAGTTACGACTAGTACTAGAAGTCTGGCTCGATTATAGGTCTATGAGAGAGATAAGGACTATCTTACTCTCTAGGTACCTGAGACTAGTAGTAGCTTAGGAGCAATAGATGAATATATCGACTTGATAGGCCTAGATAGTCATGAAATTATCCAAGGAATAGAGTATGTTAGAGATAATCGTATACTACTAGTAAGCACCTTGTTAAGCAAATGTTCACTAAGGCCAACTAACGTGACTCTACCTAAGAACTAGCATGAAGTCTCTACTACTTCAGGTGGCTCTAAGTAGATAATAGATGTTATATTAACACCTAGCTATCTAATTTAGCCTGATAACACTATGACGTCTGAGCTAGAGGGTCTTATTAAGCTATTAGAGCATAAAGAGAGATATCGTTTTAATAGGCTAAAAGGTAAGAGAATTGAGTCAGATCTGAACATGTAGGTAAGCTCTAGTATATAGTTGAATGAATTGTAAGTAGAGTATTAGGTCTATACTAGGAAAACTAGTAGGAGATCCTTCTATGCTTAGAAACTGCCTAGGTAGTGTTATTATCTAAGACGTAATACTTCTAGAAAGAAGAAAGCTCTTCTTTTTATAGTGTTTAATAGTGTTCTTGATTTATACTACTCTTCTCTCAAGTAGTATTATTGATTCATAGTTCTACTAAAATACGACTATGTTGACTATCTTATTACTATCCTAACTAGACTAATTTAAATCCTCTATAACCTTTATAGTAAAGTTAACTGTTAATCTATAGCTATTACNNNGAATAGTAGGGGCTTTAATAATCGTTTCTTGGAAAAAGCCTAGAGTGTATTATCTAATAGCCTCCTTAGCTCTACTATAGTATATAAAGAGAATTCCTTTGTAGAAGATAGTGTCCTAGTTATAAAAGACACGTATAGACCTAATATAGTTAAGAGATACTAAGGAATAATAAATGCCGTCTATACTTAGATTATAACTTAAGAGCTATAGTTATAAGATACCTTTATATAAGTTATTTTTTAAATCGTAATTATCTATATTAATTGTAGAGATTAGCTTTCTAGTATCTAGATTATCATATAGCAAGATCTTTAGTAACCTATACGTAACGGCTATATTATCTTCTCTTGACTCTAATGTCTACTCTCTAATGTAGTAGACCTTACTTGAGCTAGTTTGTATCTAACTAGCTATTAGAAGCAGTTTTGTATAAGAGATAATATATATACTACTAGACTAAAAGACCCTAATAGTCTAAGAGCTCGAACTTCCTCTTAGTATAGTAAAGGGAGATATACCTAGATAATAAACTTTTATATCCTCTTAGAGAGTTTGTAGTATTTAGGTAGAGTTAATAGTACTATAGGTATATGACTATAAATCCTATAGATATGCCTACTCCTATAGAAGAACGTCAAGCCTGTTATTTCTATTAATTTGAGTATATATAGACGTTATAAAGCCATTAGCTAAATAGAATAGAAATAATATAGGTCAAAAGAGGGAGGACAAGGAGTATCTCAAATCCAAAGGCTACTATAGCTATCTAGTAGTACTAAACGTAAAAGGCTATCTTACTAAAGGGTAAGCAAAGAGCTTAGAGAAAAGTCATAATATACCTTGAATTCTACAAGAATATTTTGTAGATTCTTCTTCTCCTCTATAATAAATACAAAGTAGTCGTCCTTCTTGCTATTTAGATAACTACTAGTAGTAAAACGTTCTACTCTCTTGATTCCTCTTAAATTAATACTAAGTCAGAGTATAGGCTATAGAGCACAACATGTATATTAGAGTTCAAAACCCCTTTTCTATATATATATCTTATTAACTAGCTTTATTGTTTCCTTTACCTAGGTTAAGGAGATATTATTAATAAGATCTAAGACTATAACGTATCTCTAGACTAAAGTATTAGTTAATAAACTTTAGATAGTCGATATAAGCTCAAAAGAGAGCTCGTTTATTACTAGTACCTTAAGTAGTATAATTACGTCATGGAAATTCTTAGTAATAATAGAGCTTAGTATAAAGTAGAACCTAATAGGAGATACTTTATACTACAGAATTGCCTATACTATTCTTACCTAGAGATATAGAACTTCCTTGTATTTATAGAATAGTATTAGACACTTACTATAGACAGTAAAGGCCTCTAGAGATCTTATATACATAGAGTAGTCTGGTTTTCAATAGAGCATATACTCTTTTACTAGAGGTTAGATTCTAGGAGGTAGGAAAGGAAAGGACCTTGTAAAGCTATCGTAATTAGTTGAGTCTATGTTACTAAGTACTTTGACTAGTTAGTAAAAGGCTATAAGAAAGGCAAACAGATCTAAAGCTATATATGCTCGAACTGTCTTATATAGTCTAACGATACTATAGCACGTAGTATAAGTAGGACGTAGAGCTAGATAGTGTTTATAGTGGTCGAAAAACATTCTTTCTATTAGGAAAGTCATAGAGGAAGTATAGAGGAAGATGAATTAACTAAGAGTATAGGTTAAAGGTAGTTTAAGTATAGAAGGATCCCTGACTACCTAAGGCTTTTATTAGCCTTATATAGCCTTACGTGTACTACAAATTAATAAAAACACATACGTGATATTTTAGGTCCTATTCAAGCCTCTAACGAATCTAGGTATTATACTTAAGGCTAAAACATCTTTATAACGTTTTTATAACTATAGTAAACAAATGTTATAGGGTATACTAAAAGTAGCCTAGTAATTTACTACTTTCTTTTTATATCCTCTATTATGAAATTATAGTAGAAGAGCGATCTCTTAGAGTCATTGACTATGTATATTATAATAGGTATATTAGCCTTAAAGTACTAAGGATATATAGCTAACTGTTTTAGATAAGACAAGAACTATCTCTAAATAGTATAGCTATTATTACTCTTAAAGATTGTTTACTAAGTCATGTATAGGAAATTTATCTTAGAAGGTCGTCCTCGAAGCAGTTCTTATTACTATTAGATTCTATAGTATCTAAGATTAGTCTGTCCTGTCTTATAATCCCTTTATATTACCTATCCATTTGTCTAGTAGCTATGTTCTAGCGTGTACGTATTGTAAGCCGAGTCTAGTTCAAGAACAATTAGTATAGCTACGTACTGTAAGATGATCTCTTAGGATCACTATATTACTTTTTGAATTTCGTAAAATGACGTACCTAAATAGTCCCTATACTCTAGTAAAGGAGGGTAGTATAGATGTCTTCTTATGAACAGCTACTATTTCTTATCTAGAGTAGTGTTGTGTCTAGATTCAAACTAACTGTCTTAGTGAAATAAACGATATACTGACTTACTAGCACCTATGTCCTATAATAACCCTGCCCTAACGTTCTAGTATTCGTTCTTATCGTTCATATCACTCTCGTGTACATCATTGACTATATTCATTAACTCTATAGGTCTGATCTTATCAAGTCGTCTAAAGGTAGTGTTGACTACATCTTCTAAGAATGACCTAATAAGTAGCTTGTTCTCTTAGTCCTCTTATAACATTGTTACTATAGCCTCTCTCTCTTTCCTATTAAGCTCTACACACTACTTAGAAATGGCCTAAAGCTACTCATCAAGCCTATTCTCTAGGAAGTTCTTATTAAGTTCTATATCTCTGATTTGACTTCTAATCTCAAGGTGTAGATTTTCCAACTCTATAGCTCTTAATTGATTGTCAAGAGTCTGTGTAAATCACGACACAGACTAGATCATCTTATATATCCCTTATATAGTCGTTAGAAGCTAATACACGGCCGTGTGTCGAAGTACATTTGTAGAAAAGAAGATCTCTTTCAAGGGCGCCTTAGAGCCATTATCTACTATAGAAGTAGGCACTTTGTCACAGTGCTTAGCTAGAGTCCTTGTCTACTTTATTAACTCAACCGCCTTAGTATAGTCCTATTTATACTCATCTAATAGTGATAGTAACTATTTGACTACAAAGTCGAAACAGCACTCCTTAAGCTAGTACTAGGCTATTATAAGGATGAGATATTAGATCTTATATAGGAGGTAGGAGAGATATAGAGATAAGACAATCTTTATAATAGGTTCTAATACTAGGTTTAATAGTTAGGACCCTCTCTAGGCTATAATGTGTAGTATCTAGAGTAACTTGCCTTCTAGAATGTTATTATCCTTATAATCATTACCAAGTCCTCTACATTTACTCGTAAACGTCAGTTCTTCTAAGGCTTCTACTATAGACTATGTACATTTTCTAACTCGTTATATTGAATATCACGTACTAGTAAGGTTTAGAAGAGCTCTAGGAACGTGATCTTTGCTTTCAATTTAGACTCAAAGACGTACTAATCTAAGAGGGTCTTTATAATATCAGTGATCTTATTAAACTTAAAGTCCTTGATCAACGGTTTGAATGACCCTCTGTGCTACTTAATGACCTCTCGAACGTTTTTAGATTTCTGAATTTGAGTATTAAGGCTAGTAAATACAGTATAGTAAGCAAGGAAGACCTACTACCCGTCTACTAACGAATAGGCCATTAGTAGAGGCCAGAATATATTTAAAGTGACATAATATATATAATCCTTGAATATATACGCTTTAGGTATAATATATAATTTACCTATAGAGTAATAAGACAGGTAAGAAGTAAGGGGATTAGTAAGAGACAAAGCACGATAAAGATACCCTAGAATCCAAAAGGCAGTGCCCGTGTTTATTGATTTTACTAGTCGATTTTCACTGAGTACACTCTTAGATACACTAAGAGATCAAAGGGCAATGAGTAGACGTAGATCACAAACTTCTACATAGAATAGGATTCTCTAACTACTACTCGACATGATTCTTTAACTAGCTTAATCTAATCAATCATTTTTACAGCTGACCTATTACATAACATTGTTATGAGCATCTATGTTTCGGTATCTTTCCTATTATTTGTAACATTGCTAGCCTATATGCCAATGTACATCTACTTAGGAGTAGGCTAGTATACAACAGTCTAGAATGTTATGACAGATATCACCTAACACAAGCTTTCTCTAATTCTATCATCTAATAACAACTGAACACATCCTTACTAATAGCTGCCAATTTCATAGTAGTGTTATAGGGTCAGGCTGATTTGTAAGGCTTTCTAAATAGGCTACAAGGGCGACGTCCTCTATTTATAATGTCCTAAATTTTTCTTTCCTATTAATAATATATTAAGTTTGACTTCTTGTATTCTATGGTCTATATCGTTACTATTTACTATAGCCTTGTTAAGTAGTCCTAATAAGGTATAAGTACTTAGTAGATTCTATAAAGGTAAGACTTAAAGTAGTTCCTGTAATCTTACTAGTAGATTCAATGAACACAAGCAACAGTTAATTGATAATAGTTTAGGGAAGCACGTCGACAAGGTATAATAGAGACGTAATACTAGCTAGAATTCCCCTCTAGTAATCTCTTCTTGACCTAATCACTCTATAGGTAAGAGAGTAGACACTGTGGTCGTACCTACCATAGAGGAGGAGGGCAAGGAAGAGAGCAATAGTAGAAATGCACTATCGAACGAAGAAGGGTCTAAACTACGGCAGGTAGTCACTCCTTGTACATCCAATGTCTAGGAGCTCGAGCAATAGAGCTAGCAAGCCTACTAAAAGACTCAGGAGCTCACGGTCTAATATCAGGATTATGAGTGTGATATTTAAGCTCTTAATAACTGAATCCTAATACTTAAAGAAGAAAATATTGATTTTACAGCTACTGGTTCTACTAGTAGAGAGCTTAGAGCAAAGTTAAAAAGGCAGATTGAAGACTTGTATGAGAAACTCATATAAGTCAATCTTTGAGAGGAAGCACTATACAAGGAGCTCGAGAAGAGTCGCCAGATTGAAAGTAGTCTTAGGAAGCAACTTGCTAAGGCAGAATTACAAGTCGGCTAGTAGTGTCTCAATAGCATGGCCCAAGAATTTGAACTGTAGCGGCAATTACGCTAAGCTAAGAGAGAACAGGAAGAAGTAGTAGTCTAAGGAGACTCTGGCTTTCAGACCCCTAGGATTCAGTAGGTCATCTACCGACGTAGTCTAGGTAATATGGCTTTCATCTAATAACAGTAGTATGAGAATTATCACTTGAAGCTTGATTACGCTCGTCTCTAGTAGGAGAACAGAGAGCTTGCCTGTACTCGATTAGTAGCTCAGTCAGAAGCAGAAGATACTTGCTAGGAGCTTACTCGGCTATAGAAGAGGAAGGAGTACAAGGAGCAAGCACAGGGATTATATCAAACTCGAAATGATAGAACGGCTGTATAAGTATTCCTAGTTCTTTCTTTTCTAGGGAGACATGTATCTGACCTGTTAAGTAGAAGTCTATTAGCCTTTACAACAACGTAAACTGTATTTTGGTTAGAAGCCTGACTAGTTGTATTGTGCTTGTCGTCCTTACCTATATTTAATGACAAGTTTAAGACTACCATAGTGTTAAGTACTACAGTATATATAAAAGAAAGAACATTTCACCTCTCTCTCTCTCTACACCTCTCTCTACTCGTCAGGGCCTTGTCGATATATGTCCTCTCTTATTAAAGGGCCTAGTTCTATTCAGCTCATAGTATTAAGAAAGAACTAGAAATTCGTGATCAAGTAGAGGATAAGCACGCTTATGTCTATAGGAAAAGGGCTAACACACCTTCGACTAATAATAGGACCTTCTCATTTGTTAGGGAGTCAGTCTCACGTGTAATTAAGGCTGAAGTATAACCTATAATCAAGGTAGTAGACTAAGAAATATCTGAGTTTATAGATAGACGCTTAGTTAGGGGTGATCCTATAGTTGTAGTTACAGTGCCTAGGTAAAAGGTAAAAAATACTTGGAGATCAAGGGGCGGTTTTGCCAAGGACAATAATAAGATTGACTGACTTCTGAACTACTTATCTTCGTAGACCTCTACTACGTCCAAACACAGTATATCTAGAAGTAACAGTGCCTAGTTCAAGAGTGGCTGGCCTATCTACTATAGTAGGATTACTATATTACTTTTTGAGCTTTGTCAAAGCACTTTTGTATTATATCCAAGCGTACACTTCACGAAGTCGAAGAAGGGGATTTGGAAAATCACGTGACATATAGTCAGATAGAATTCAGCTACAATTTCAAAAAGAACGCCTTTGAGTAGTAGTTGTCAGTTCGAGTTCTATAGAGACTCACTATATCCAAGTAGCATTTAGAGCACTTACTAGAGCTCATTAGCCTTAAAATCGACTGTTAGGTTTAAGGGCTCTATACGTTACTTTATAAGGAGGTACTAACATCTATAATAGAACGCGAAGAGTGTATTAAGATCTAAACGCACCTTTAAGTGGCCTACTATGACGGTTTCATTCACACCAAGAATGAGTGAGCAGATCACTTCTACTTTACCTGTATTCTTAGTGGTCATTACTTTTTACTAGGCTTCTACCTCCTACTACCTGGTTTTAAGACAAGACAATCCTGATCCTATGACGGCAAAGGGCTAGTAGAAGAAGTAGACATAGTGAACAAGAACAGATTAGACTCCTAGAAGCACTTAGGAGGATAAGAAACAGACCAGCTCAACGAAGTAATATAGAACGCCTAAAGGGTTCTTAGTATGTTAGGTTTAGAGAGTCTCTGTTAGTAGAGCAAAGGAAAGAGAATTAATATTAGAGAAAGATAATAAGAGAGGATAGTTAAGGAGGTAGAAGTTAGTAGAGATAGAGGACAGTTAAGAAGGTAAGAGTAGAGAAGGATGATTGAGGAGGTAAGAGTAGAGAAGGGTAGTTAATAAAGGAAGTGAAGAGATAAAGGGCAGACACAGGAAATGTATACAATAGTATTTATCACTGCCTTTAAAGCCTCGGATTACGATCTTTCGTTATATCTACACGTTAGGAAACGAATACTTACTAAGAGGCTGTGTTTAAGGACACAAGATACATTAGTTGGCATACTACCCCTACTAGTGCAGTTAGGGGGCCCTAGATTACCTGAGTAGTCTACACTAAATGCTCTCGTAAGCAACTGCCAGTAGAGCTGCTCCTTACTAGCCACTATACCCGCTTTACCACTTGATCAAGGTGATCCTATTACTTTTGTTCGTGTTCATGCTAGTCAAGTCTGCCTTGGATGACATCTAAGTATAGACATACAAACTTTCTATCCTTATGCCTAATCAAAGGTATATTTGGCAGCCAAGTAGGCTATGACATTACGCTATTATTATAATATAGTCACTAACTACTAGGCTAGCTCAAGAGAGCCTAGGAAGGATTAGAGCATGTAGATCGGTTAAGGGAGTAGAGAACATCTAACTGCCATGGACTTTATCCTACTATATTACCCTTCTGTCTATACTTTACCTTTTAGTACTAGTTCTACTATCTTAGATATAGACTACAATTGCCACAGTATTTAGACCACTTTAATGAAGAAATGAGCCTTATCAACACTTTTAAGCATTAACGAGAAAGCTAAAGTAAGTATACAAGACCCCTTCTTTCACTAAGTTACCGAGCTACTGAGTAATAGCTTCAAAGGCAGTAGCTATTACGTATGATAATTTAAGAGAAAGGATAAGGAGGGGTGTAAGGAGAGTAGTAGACGAACAGTAATAGTAGGCACTACGAGTAGGAGAGATACTCTAGAGTACGTTAGCTTATCTTTAGCTTCTATATTATCAAAGATGTGCTAGGGGTATGGCTATAGATTACGATAGTACTTTTATTAAGAGGAGGAGCTAAGGGGGCGTTAGCTAAGATGTGTACTGGTTTTACTCCTCAATGCATCCTACTATATGCGATGATATAGAACTAGGAAAGAGTATAATAATAGGCTAAGACTAGAGACATATAACTATTCTTAACCTCTCTAATACAAACATAAGGGCGAGTAAGGTAGATTTAGTAGAGAAGGAGGTTAAATTCAACTAGCTTATTCGTACTTGGCTACAATTCACAGGAATCAATAGTTAGGTGACTAGGAATTCGAGAATGAAGTAGTAAAGAGGTATTAGATAGATAAGTGCTCTCTAAAAGGACAAGGTAGACTTTGTATCTTTAATCTAAGTACTTAAAAAGTATAAAGAGTATATACTAGCCTAAACTCCTTTTTAACACTCTATATGTATTACTAGGACGTTTATTACTAATATAATCACTATAATCATTATAACAACTATAGCTACTATACTAACTACTACTTTATCTATCTACTTATCTAATAAGATAAGTATACTATCTCTAAGTAAGGTAAGACCTATTTTAGATAGCGTCTCTTTCTATATTAAAGACAATGTAAGCTAGAAACACATATACTAATAGAGAAGAATCCTACTAAGATAACCTCTTATCCTATAGAGGCTAGGTTAGAAACAGAGGAAGGTATGTCACCTTCTTAGAATAAGTGAGTCTATCTTGTTACAAAAGATATGTTGATTACTAGAAGGGTAATAACTATGTTTAGTTATAGTACACAAGGTCTAAGAGGATCTATATTACTAGTTAACGGGTTAAAATTACTACTAATCTAGTAAGTAATATATTCAACTTACTACTCCTAATTTATAGGCTAATAATCACCTAAGGTCTTAGTATAAGCTTTATATATTAGTAAAGATAATCGATTTACTCTACTTTGTAGTAAGTTTCGTGAATCTACTCTATGAAATCCTACTAACTCTAGAGAAATCGATACTATGTTTCAAAGAATAGCAAGTACCTCTTCTAGCTCTAGTACTAGCATTCTATAGAAAACTCTTACACTTCTGCCTATTATATTATAAACCTTGATTTGTTAGTATTATCTTCAATTAGTTATTCTCTAACTCACCTCTTGTCTTAGAATTCATTAGTAAGCTCTAAGCTAATAATAGTCAACTATATATGAGCTACATATAGCTACAAGTTACCTACAAGAACTAGTAAGCTAAAGAATAATAGATAGAGGGCAAGTTAACTATTTACTGCCCTTATATTCCCTAGATAACAAGATACAAAGCTCGTATAAGCTTACTCTAAAGGGAAATTGAATTGCTTAAAGGTATAGAAGTCGAGCCTATGTAGTAAATATAATAAGACTAGTACTAATATAAA
>WNGE01008486.1_pt1 | contig 10953 bp, 9 predicted proteins | sample 5400651 | NCBI WGS metagenome assembly WNGE01 (sample SAMN13153370, study PRJNA577476) | soil metagenome | isolation source: 60 cm soil or saprolite under grassland replicate 2 | place: USA:California | collected 2016-06-15
ATGGAAGCGGCGCGGATCGTTCTCGATCGGATGAAATTCGATGCCGAGTATGTGCCTTGCGATATCGGCTGGAAATTTTGGTGCACGGAGGGCAACGCGCTTCCCGATCGCACAGTGAAAGCGCTCAAGGAGACGACGTGCGGGCTGTTCGGCGCGATCACCAGCAAGCCGCAGGACAAGGCCAAAGAGGAATTGAGTCCTGAACTTAAGGGTAAAGGGCTGAGCTATTTCTCGCCGATCGTAGGATTGCGGCAGCTCTTCCATCTCCACACGAACATGCGGCCGTGTAAAAGTTATCCCGGGAATCCGTTGAACTATCGCGGTAATAAGATCACGAACCCGAGTGGCGAAGATGTGCCAATCGATCAGGTCGTATTCCGTGAAAATACCGAGGGCATGTACGGCGGTGTCGAGTTTTTCCCGTTGCCGGAATCGGTTTACACCGCCTTGTGCGCGAATCCGAAGATGAAGAAGTGGACGGAGAAGGGCCTTGAGAATGTCGCGCTCTCCACACGCATCATGAGCGTGCAGGGATGCACTAATATTTGTAAAGAAGCTTTCGAGTACGCGAAGAAAACCGGACGCAAACGCGTGACGCTAATCGAGAAACCAAATGTGCTGCGCGAGACCGGTGGTTTGATGACGCGCTGTTTCCGCGACGTGGCAAAGGGTTACCCGGATATTTGGTCCGACGAGGTGAACATCGACGCCATCTGCATGTGGATGTTCAAGAATCCGCAGGATTACTCAGTGCTGGTGGCAGAAAATATGTTTGGCGACATTGTTAGCGACTTGTGCGCGGGCCTTGTAGGCGGTCTCGGCTTCGCGCCCAGCGCAAACCTCGGCGACAGCTACGCCGTGTTCGAGCCAACACACGGTTCCGCGCCGAAATATGCAGGCCAATACAAGGTCAATCCGATCGCGATGTTGCTAACCGTGAAACTGATGTTCGACTGGCTTAAAGAAAACGAAATGGCTACGCGTCTGGAGTCCGCCATCGCTCGCGTAATCGCCGAAGGCAGAGTCCGCACCTACGATATGGGTGGCAAAGCGTCTACGCTCGATGTGGCTAAGGCGATCGGCGATTACGCCAGCGCATGATGGTTAGGTTTCTCAGCGCCGTCTGTTAGTTTGAAAGAAACATTGACGAGACCTGAAAATCCGTGCCCGATGGAGGCATGAAGATAAGAACTGTTGGATTAACTCTGGCGCTCTGTTTTTTCGTGGGGGCAGCGTGTTTCGCCGCCGATGACCCGAATATGGGCACGTGGAAATTAAACGAGACCAAATCGAAGACTGCTCCTGGTATGGACAAACTTACCACCGTTGTTTATGAGACTGCAGGCGACCAGGTGAAAGTTACCATCGATGGCACCGACGCCAGCGGTAAGCCGATACATAATGAGTGGACGGGTAAGTTCGACGGAAAAGACTATGCCGTTACCGGTGATCCAACGTCAGATATGCGTTCGTACAAGAAGATTGACGCACAAACGTTGAAGTTCACCGTCAAGAAAGGTGGCAAGACGACCGCCAACGGGCGCATTGTCGTAGCAGCCGATGGCAAGTCCCGCACGGTAACAGCAAAAGGAACGGACGAGCACGGCAAGGCATTCAAAAACGTGTCGACGTACGACAAGCAGTAACGATCGGATTACTCTCAAAGCAGTGATCTATTTTTGCGTCTGACACAGGCGCCGCTACAGCGATCGCCCGTGACCGATGGGAAAAGCGCCCATCGGTTTTGCGTCAGGATGTGGCTGTCTCTGCATTAGTTCGCCTTCCACATGCCGACGAAATTCCTCGCCAAAAAGAAAAGTGTTTTCTCTCTAGGAATTCTCTTAGACAGGATTAACAGAATTACTGGATTGTATCTCTGGTGCGCGTTCAGCTTAGCGTGCCACTGAAAATGATGGTGAATGTGATCAGCATCGCCAGAAGGCCAAGACCGGCTGCCCATTGAACCCACCGCCGGCGTGATATCAGCGCGAGCGTGACCGGAATCAGCATAGGAGGACCGCTAGATTCTCTTTTACGAGGAGAGCGGCGTTTGGTGTCTTCAAGAAATCCACGTTCGCAAGCAAAGCCAGAATGAGCAGGTTTAGAATAGGGTCGTGTCTAAACATTTAACAATCAGTCACGTCGCAGAGGCTTCCATCGGTTTTTCGTTTCGAGCGACACGGGCGTCTTCCTGATCGTCTGTTTGCTTCCAGAACTGGGCGAAGGTTGTGTTTTTGTACTTGGGCGATCCGATGCGGTCCATCAGATGGGAGAGCCAGGTCGGCGGCGTTTTGGGATCGTATTGGGGAAGGAAGAGGCTGCACTGGAGCATGGTTTTCAAGAAGATGAAGACGCCGAAGAAGTTTCTATTAGCGCCGGTAAATATAACCGCCGCCATGCCGCCGATGATCGTGAGATGAACGACGATGACGCGAGCGAAGGTTATTTGGCCCAGTTTCTCAATCCATGCGAATGGCCGATCTCTTAGCCAAATGAGATCGAAGATGAAATCGGCACTTTGAAACAGCGCGATGCCGATTAACCCGGCAAGCAAATCGTGAACGTTGACCCTCGCTTCAGGGCTCAAATTGTTCTTGATCGCCACGAAGCCGAGTGCGGCAAGAAAAATTCCGTGGGCAACGGTGAAGGCCACGGCCGGAACAAGGAACGCCGTGAGATAACTGGAGCGACCGCTGCCGGTCTGCGGTGCCTGGCCTTGCGGCGCGTGATAATCCCAATGTCCTTTGCTCGGTCGGATGCGACGATGGACGATGATTAGGCAAGCGAGGAGCAATGTGCCAATGAGCGTTTCCAGCCAGTAGAGCACTAGCATGGTGCCCGCGGACCATTCGCCCACGAACCAACCCCACGCCGGAACAGCGTTAAGCCCAAGCGCGGTAAGTACAGGGCGGAGACGAATCGAGTTCACCCCCAATTCTTACTTCGTCAGTATGCGATTAAGCGATCTTTGAATCCGGGAGACCAAGACCTAGCCATCGACTCCGTGTTGAGCTGGTGTTCGTGAATTCCGACGAACACCGCCGCCAATTGCCCGATCGCTGCAAGCATTTCCAGTTCAGCCAACGTAGCAAAGGTTGCGGTCAATGTACATAGATCCGGGAAGACCTTTCAGAACAACGGTGAATCCTCCAGATGTGACATTGAAGCAGCAGGGCTGGAACCAGACCCCATTCGCGTAAGGCACCCAAAGACGGTCATCTTCCAGATTGACGTTGGTAATGAAGTGTTCGCGGCTCCTTCGACTCGGCTCGAGTCCGTCGGTAAAGCTGCTAAAGGCATTGATCGGCATATGTCTCCTTCTTTGGGAGTTAATAATTTGATGTTCGACGCAGTTGGAACTCCTTGAATTTCGGATGAGCGCCGACCTATTTCTTCGTCGTTACACGGGTAACAGTGAAAATCTCGCTCGGAAGAACCTGACCTTCAGGCCTACCGGGTCCTTCCTGTGAAATGATGCGGGACTTAAAAATCTTTTCAGTGAGTTCTATGACTTCCTCCACAGCCGTCGAATCCGAAGACTCGCCGCTAAATCGCCAGGTCGTAATCAACCGGCCGTGTTCGATCCGCCATTTTCCACGGGAGTTATCTCCTTCGTCCGGTGGATCCATAATCCAGGTTCCGTCCGCGCGATATTGCGTGTCGTGTCGATGACCCTGCCATGTTCCAACCAAAAGCCGTGACAAAGTTGCATCGTCCGGAAGCGCCAGTGCGATGACCGGCACAATCAAAGCGAGCATGATGAAAGTCGTGCGCATTAGTGCCTCTGACTAATGTAAGCAAAAATCTTTTCGTTATACCGGCGGGCGTATTCTTCCTGTCGTTCTCGAAGTGGTATGTCGTTGGTAACACATCCGATTCCAGCGTCAGCCCGCGGATACTTCTTTGCGACCTCGATGGGAACACCGACTGGCCTCACTTCAACACTGCCCGACCAATAAAACTTGATATGCCCCATGCGAATATCTTGTTCGGCTTCCTTCACCGCATCAGCCGGGTTCCAAGTCGGCTCCGCCGCAACGCAGCTGCCAGCGACGAGGAATAATCCGAGAATACACAAGATCTTCATCTAACGTGATAGCAGATCAGCTACGGTCACCTAAAGCGAGATTTTTCAACGCGCGATGAACGTCACTCAGTTCCAAGTCGGCGACGACGTGTTCAGCGGAAGGTGAAAGCTAGAATGACCTACGTGTGATGGAAGTTATTCTTTCGGCCGGACGACGTCATTCAGATTATAGGTTGAATAGGCTTGCGGCTCGTCACCTCGGGCGATAATCGCATCAATGACATGGCCAAACTCTTCCGTGTGCCATCGTTTCCTCGTCTCCCACCATTGGCGTACGCCGGGATAGGCGATCACATCGCTCATCGTTCGCTCGACCTCGCCCCATAAGGATGCGCTGAGCACGCCATCACGATGAGAAAAATACATCGCCTGGAAATTCTTGAAGAAGCGATTGAGAAACGCGCTAAACCTGAGTTTTGAGACGGCGTCGAGGTCATTGAAAGACTGCACGCCGCGAAGATAAATTGCGCAGAACTCGGCATTATCATGCAGCGACTTGGTGAGGTCGCCCCAATGTACGGTGAGAGCATTTACCGCTGACTGCCGTCGTTCCCTGGTTTGCTCGCGGATCTGCACGGCCAAGTAAATAAGGGAAGGAATACCGACAAGCACGGCAGCTAGTTGGCCGATTGCCGCGAGTATCTCCCAGTTCATATGCTACTGGGGAGCAGTTTTCCGCGGCGTGATACCGAGTGCTTTTTCGATCGCCGCAGGATCGTACACTTTCCCGCTTTTGAATACCGTCGCGATGTTGTTGATGTCGCGAATGTTTTTCGTCGGGTCGCCATCCACAAGAATCATGTCAGCCAGTTTTCCTGGGGCAATGACACCGCGGTCTTTGTTCACGCCCATAACGAGAGCAGGCGTCCACGTTGCCATGCGCAGAATTTCGGCCGGCGCAATACCAGCCTCCGCATAAAGCTCGAGCTCATGGTGGAGCGTGTAACCGGCCAGCGCATCGGTTCCCGGGATAATCGTGACGCCCGCGTTGTGGATTGCCTTGAGTAAGCGCAACATCGCCGGAAAAGCTTCATGATAAGCCGACTGCTTGTCTGGCGGAACTTCGAGCGCTCCGCTCAGCATTGCGCGTCGCACCTGCGGCGGAAAACGAGGCACGATTTCTTCCAGTCCGGGTGTGATCGCGCTGGGGTTGCCGCAAAAGAGACCTTCGAAAATGCTTATTGTCGGATCGAGCACAGTGTGATGCTGTCCGAGAAAATTGATGAAGTCGCTCACTTCGGGTTTGTCCGGAGTAAATTCGTGCGCTCGCTCGGCAACTTTGGTGAAGCGATCTCGATTGCGGGTCTCCCTCACTTCCGGAAACAGAAAGTTGAGCACGATAAAATTGAGATGCTGGATTTCGTCAGCGCCGCCTTCGATGAATTGCCGCGCTGACATAAACGCGGGCACGTGCCCGCTTACGCGCAGTCCCCGCGCATGCGCATGATCGGCGATGATCGGAACCAGCTCCGGTTTGATTGAAGAATAAATCTTAATTTGGGCGTAGCCGTGGTCGGCGTACCAATCAACGTCCTGAATCGCCTGCTCGCCGGTGTCGACCCGCATCTTCGTAGGACCGGCAAATTCTCCGGTGCCATCTATAATTCCCGCTTTCAGCACGCGCGGGCCGAGCTCGCTGCCGTTGTCAAAACGCGCGACCCGTTGGAGAAACGTATCGGTGTCATTCGCCATATCGCGCGCGCTGGTCACACCATTGGCGAGGTCGAGCGCACCATCATTGTTGCTGAAATGCTGATGATTGTCCCATAACCCCGGCATGAGGAAGCGACCCTCGGCATCGATTATCTCCGCGTTCGCAGATGGTTTAACATCGGCGTCCGGTCCGACGCGGACAATGCGCTCGCCACTCACGACGACGCTCGTTGTCGGTGTGACGCTAAGGTCGCGGGGATCGAATAATCGCGCGTTGCGAATGACGAGGTTGCCACCCGGCGTGTGCGCCAGTGCGCGAGCAATGCGCTCCGACCAGGCGGTATCAGTCCTTTGTTGCGCATCGAGCAACCGCGGGATCGAAGATTCGGATCCATCCGGCACAACCGAAAACCAGGGGGACACGGAGGCGGATGTGCCATTATGATCTAACCAAATCGGTTGTGGCGAAAATCCGAGGCCGGTGATGCGATATTCGGTGAGCACCCTATTACCGGAAGTTACTTTACCTGCCTGTTCAATGGTTGCCTCGCCGGCAGGCAGGAGCGGCAGTTTGTGGTTCGGTGACTTCAACAACGCGCGAGCGAGCACAGCGAAGAATTCCGGAGGCGCGTTCATGGGCAGATAAAATTCCTCACGGTTCACCGCTTGCTCGCCGTGTTCACTGCGATTTTTCCAGCTCGCCCGACCGTTTTTAATTTCGAAATGCTCTTCGATCGGTGCCTTCATGTAATCGTTGCCGCGGCCATCGTATTCGATCGGCACACCGGCACTATCGAGCTTCCAACTCGCAGTGATGTGATCGCCGCGGCCGCGATCGTTGTAGGAATATTCAGCGTTCACTGTTCCGTCAGACTGAGTCTCTTCGGTTTGCGTGCCGGCCGGGTTACCTTGAATAAGGATTTTGTCGGTGCGATGCCTCGCCACCACATGGCCGCCTGCGGATCGCAATAATTGGTAGGCCAGCAGACAAACCGCTATAACAGCGACGCCAATAACAAACGTGGCAAACTTCCGTCTGCTCCAGTAAGGAAGGACCTCACCAGGCGTAACGTCAGCCGTTCGTTTCAGTCCCTCCGGGGTCATTTCAAAGGACCACGAGATGATTACGGTGATAACGAAGCCGACGACGACCAACATGACGAAAGCTGGCAGCATCCACTCAGGCGCGTCGAGCGTTGGCAACAGAATCCACGCGAGTTCGATCAGCAGCCACGCTACGACCACATAGACAAGCGCAACCTTGAAAACATTGCGCCGCTTCAGCTCGGCGAAGAAATTGCGCTCGCTCATAGCGATGTTGGCAAACCTACTTTCTCCAGCATGCTTTTGTAGCGGGGATCGCCGCGCAAACCGCGCATTAGCGGATCAATCAAGAGGCTGAGCAATCCGGTGTCATGATTGTCATAGGAAATTTGCAACCACTCGAAGGCTTTGTCCGTCTCGCCGCGCCAAGCGTAAACCTCAGCAATCTGGTACGCCAGCAAGTTTCTGTCCCTCGCGACCATCTCGGCCAGAGCTGCGTCGGCAGCTGGCCGATCCCCTCGCGCATAGTGCGCGAGTGCTAGTTCGAAACGCCGGTAGCCTTCGTTAGGTTCAAGTTGCGCTTCACGCAGAGCCGCCTCCCCGTCGCCACGCAGGACCGCCGCCACCACTTGCCATCGGTGGCTGCCAGCAGCGGTCGGTTGCAGTTCCGCTGATTTGCGCGCCTCGCCATCGGCCTCATCAAGTTTTCCTTCAGCCAGGAGGATGCGGGCAAGATTGCCTCGCGCTAAATAAGCCAGCGGGTCGAGGTCAATCGCTTGACGGGCTAGCTTCTCGCCCTCTTGAATTTGACCAAGATATACCAGTACGCGCGCCAGCAGATCGTTGGCGGTCGGATTTGCCGGTGCGAGCTCTCTCGCGCGCTTCAGTTCGGCGAGGCCTTCCGCAAATTTCCATTCGGAAAAAAAACGAACCCAGCCCAAAGCCGCGTGCGCCTCCGCGAGATTCGGACCAACCGCGACGGCCTTCTCGGCATCCTTTCTCGCCGCAGTCCAGGCCTCCTTCTTTTGCTCAGTGTTCAAATCGCCGATGAAGGTCCAAGCTTCGGAACGCTTCGCATAGGCCAGCGCATAGTCAGGATCAATTCGAATCGCCTGATCTAAGAAGCCAATAGCCTTTCGATAATCCTCCACATTTCGCCGTTCGAAGTAAAAATGACCCTGCAGATACGCGTTGTGCGCTTCTACATTTTTCGTAGACGCGTTGGTGGCGGTTGTATCTTTGCTGCCGAGCAATGTCAGCTCGAGTGATGCAGCAACAGCCTGGGCGATTTCGGTTTGAACTGCGAAGATGTCCTTAAGTTCACGATCGAAAATTCGCGACCACAGCTCCGTTCCATCCGCGGCGTTAATCAGTTCGGCAACAATTCGCACCTTGTCCCCCTGCTTTCGCACAGTGCCTTCCAGAAGCGTGCTTACACCCAGCTTTTCGCCGATCGTTTTGGGTTCCTCATTTCTGTCTTTGAAACGAAAGGAAGAGCTGCGACCGATGACCTTGAGGTCTCTGATTCGCCCTAGGGCTGCGATCAGTTCCTCCGACAGTCCGTCCGAAAAATATTCGTCGCCCGGATCGCCGCTTTCGTTAAGCAATGGCAACACCGCGATCGATTTTTGCAGCGTCGCTGTAGCCGCCTCGCTGTGTCGAGGCGCAGCATTTCCAGCCGTATAGCGTCCGAGGAAAAACAAACCGATGGAGACCAACGCGCTAACCAGAACTATGTAAATCCACGCGCCGCCGAGTGAATGCGCCTGCGTAACCTCGACCTCTTCGGTTCGCTTGATCCCCCCCGGTGTGATCTCAAATGCCCAAGCCAGCACGACTGCTACCGGAAAACCGATGATGATCAAAATAACGATCAACCGAATTGCCCACGTTGGAGCGTCGAACACGGGAAATACCTGAGCGATGCCTTGCGCCAAAGCCCAGCCAGCGACGACATAAGCGACGGCAACCTTGTAAACATTGCGCCGCTTCAGCTCCGAAAAGAAAGACGGCTTCCCGCTCATCGTTCCCCAGGGGCCGGCAATTGGACGCCGAGTTTTTGGCACAAGGCGACAAAGCGCGGATCGTCGCGGTATTCGAAAACAAAAGGTGTTATCACCAGCTGGGTCAGACCGGAATCGTGGGTGGCGTAAGCATTGTCGAGCCAGCGGAACATTTCATCTGGTTCTTTGCGAAGAGCGTGGATAACGGCAATCTGGTAGGCGCCGTTGATCGCGTATTTGGAGGAAAAATTCTTGAGCGCGGTGTCAGCCGCGGCGCGATCGGGTTGCGTTTGCTGGACCAGAGTTAGCGCGTATTCGCGCCAAAAATCATCTGGCTCGAGTTGGGCCTGCTGCAAGGCAGCTGTCGGATTCTTCTGCAGGATATCAAGCGTGGCCAGGTAATTGTGAAAACGCGCCGCGTGCGGCTGGATTTCCAGTCCTTTGCGGAAACTTTCCTCCGCGTCTTGGTACCGACCGGCAGCAACGGCCAGTCTGCCCAGGTTATACCAAAGGATGGTCACAAGCGGGTCTAACGAAATCGCCTCCCGGCAAGTTTGCTCCGCTTCGGCCAACCGGCCCTGGGCCATGAGTGAATAACTCAATGCGTTTTTTGCGCCAGCGTCGCCGGGAGCCAATTCCAAGGCGCGCCGGAATTCCTTTTCCGCAGCACGGAAATCAAGCGCTGGGGTCATCGATATCCATCCAATAGCCTTTCGCACTTCGACCAGGTCGGGCGCGAGAGAAGCTGCTTTTTCCGCGGCGACGCGAGCTTCCTCGTATGCTTCCTCCGTATTGGCGGTCGCGAAGCTCGCACCGTACTGGCGCCATGCCTGAGAGAGTTTGGCATAGGCGAGTGCATAGTTGGGGTCCAGGCGAACCGCCTCCTGCGCGAAGCTGATGGCCTTCCGAATGCTCTCGGCCGTCTGCTGTTGGAAATAAAAATCAGATTGCAGGACGGCGTTATGCGCGGCTGGATTCTGATTCGACGGCACGGCATCCGAGCGGGTTTTCTCCCCTAACAATTTTACCTTCATTTGCTCCGCAACCGCCCTCGCGATCTCTTCCTGGACGGCAAACACGTCCCTTAATTCGCGGTCGTAGGTTTCCGACCAGATCGAACGTCCGTCGGCCGCATTGATTAACTCCGCGACAATCCGTACCCGATCGCCCTGTTTCCGGACACTGCCCTCTATTAAATGAGCGACGCCCAGTTTCTGCCCGATCGCGCCGCTGTCACCCGATTTTCCTTTGAATAAAAAAGACGAGCTGCGTCCGATCACTTTGAGATCGGGAATTTTGGCCAGCACTGCAATCAGCTCTTCGGAAAGACCATCGGAAAAATACTCATTGGAGGGATCGCCACTGGTGTTAACCAATGGAAGCACGGCGACACTTTTGGCAGAAACGGTGGAGGCAATCGATGCGACGGAGCTCGTCGTCGTGCTCAGAATTTTAGAGCGGAACAGCTGAAAAATGAATAACGCGGCGGCGATCACGGCGAGCACCGCGGTTAGGCTAACGATTCTTCGGCCGGTTCGCGCAGGACTCGATTTGCCGGGGTTGATATCCGATTCGCGTTTGATTCCTTCCGGAGTGATCTCGAAAGCCCAGGAGAAAACCAGCACGACGGGGAAACAAAGGACGATAACGATAACAAAAATTTTCATGACCCAGGCAGGCGCGTCGAAGGTCGGGAACAAGATCGAGGCCGCCTGGATAAGCAGCCACGCCACTACCGCATAGGCGACTGCAACTTTGTAAACATTCCGCCGCTTCAGCTCGGCTAAGAAGTTATCGATCTTCATTATTTGCCGTGAGTAATCTTCCGCACGAGCGCTTCGAAGCGCGGATCGTCGCGAAGATCATCGAGGAATGGATCTCCCGGGAGGAGGAACAAGTAGCTTTTGTTGCCTCCCGCAAAGCCGCGCTCGAGCGCTTCAATGGCGCGTTCTTTTTCGCCTAACGAGGTGTAAGCAAGGGCCAGGGCGTACTCCGGAACCTCTGCGGACTTCGCCATTTCATTCAGGTGCGCGAGAAGTTTTCGCGCCTCATCCGTTTGTCCATTTCGGGCATAGGCCTGGGCGAGCATGGCGATGGAATAAGGATCGTTGTTTAGCTCGACTGCTTTTTGAAATTCCGGGATCGCCTCTTTGAGTCGGCTCGTTA
>WNGE01010348.1_pt1 | contig 10951 bp, 7 predicted proteins | sample 5400651 | NCBI WGS metagenome assembly WNGE01 (sample SAMN13153370, study PRJNA577476) | soil metagenome | isolation source: 60 cm soil or saprolite under grassland replicate 2 | place: USA:California | collected 2016-06-15
ATTCAAGCGCGTTTCAATACCAGCAGCGGGCTTGATCCTATCTTCCGCCTGGTGGATGGCTCGAACTGCCCGAACGCGGACGTTTCTACGTTTCAGGCGCGGCAGGCCGCTTACAGCCTGTTGCTCAATAAAGGTCTGATCCGCATTTCGATAGCAGTGCCGGACACCGCGCAGTTCACAATCACCGGCATCCAGGACCCATATTCCTGCGTACAAACAACCACCACACAGCCCGCGTTCTACCGCCGCCCTTTGCCCGCAACGAATCTGGATTTCCTGAGTGCGGTCATGTGGGACGGGCGGGAGACTGTTCAGGGCGCTGTGCCGGGTAAGTCCATCAATCTCACGCAGAGTCTGAGCAACCAGGCAGTTGATGCAACCCTGGGTCATGCCCAAGCGGCAAATCCGCCGACCTCGCAGCAAGTGGCGCAGATCGTCGCATTCGAGACCGCGCTGTACACGGCGCAAATCCAGGATGAGAACGCCGGGAATCTGACTGCATTCGGGGCTACTGGCGGACCGGTGAATCTCTCGAAGCAACCGTTTTACATCGGGATCAATGACTCGCTTGGCGGCGATCCCAGCGGCTCAGCCTTCAATCCGAATGCATTCACGCTTTACAACAAGTGGGCGACTCTGATCTCTCAACCCAAGCGGCGGGCGGTGGCACGCGGCCAGGCGCTGTTCAACAATCTCCCTATTCCGATCACCGGTGTGGGTGGCTTGAACGATGCCCTCGGGCTAACCGTCATAAACGGGACGTGCACGACTTGTCATGACAGCCAAAATGTGGGGAACCACTCTTTCTCTGTGCCGCTGAATATCGGCACCACAGCCTACCCGGCAGTCGCGGCTTTGGATATTTCGGATTTGCCGGTGTACACCGTGCAGTGCAGCGATGGGACATCAGTGCAGGTCACGGATATTGGTCGCGCCATGAAATCCGGCCAGTGCGCTGACGTGGGAAAGGTGAAAGGACCCATTTTGCGCGGCTTGGCGGGACGTGCCCCGTACTTCCACAACGGCGCAGCCGCCACACTGGACGATGTCGTGGAGTTCTATAACCAGCGATTCAATCTGAACCTGACGGCGCAGCAGAAGTCCGATCTGGTCGCCTTCCTGAACACGCTATAAAAAAACCGCAAGCACGAGCCGCAATGCAGGCGGGTGCCCGACAAAAGTCTTTGTTGCGGCCAACATCGATCAAATGATCTACTCTTGGACAAGTGGTCCGAAGGAGCGGCAAAGATTCTCCGGCAGCTACCTACCTTTGTCAAAAGGAGGCAACGATGATGGCACGTTCCGTCTCTTGGATACCTTAGACTCGGGACCTGGTCGTGGCCGATTGTGGCAGCACCAGCCAACCAGGCAACTGCCCTAATGAAGAATCGAATGGAGTGGTGGCTATTTTTCTTGGTAACGGGAACGGCACCTTCCAGCCACCCACAACTTATGACTCCGGCGGGGGGTTTGCTCTTTCAGTAGTGGTCGCGGATGTGAACTTAGATGGCACGCCGGACGTGCTAGTTGGGAACGATTGCGGGGACCAGGCTTGCACGACGGTCGGAGGGGTGGGAGTACTGCTAGGCAACGGAGATGGCACTTTCCGATCAGTTGTAGCCTACAGCGGAGTAGGTCAAGGCTCAGTCGCGGTCGCCGACGTGAACCGCGATGGTAAGCCGGACTTGGTCTTGGGGGGCCGGGAACCGGGTTCAGTGTGCTGTTGGGCAATGGTGACGGCACATTTCAGTTCTTTGCGTTCTACCAAGTGGGTGGATTGTCCCTTGCGAACGCAGTGGTTGCAGATGTGAACGGGGACGGTAAGCTCGATGTGGTCGCTGTAGCTTGGGGTACTCAGCACACGAACAATGGATTTGTGAGCGTCCTGCTGGGCAATGGTGATGGGACCTTCGAGCCAGCGGTCACCTATGCTTCAGGTGGCGAGGTGTCGGTTTCGGTCGCCATCGCTGATGTCAACGGAGATGGCAAGCCGGACGTGGTGGTGGCGAGCTTTGGCAGTCCGACGGGCCCCGGCGGAGTGGTAGGTGCTCTGCTAGGCAAGGGTGACGGGACTTTCAAAACAGTGGTGAGATACGGGTCAGGCGGGCTGAACGCCACCTCGGTAGCGGTCGCCGACGTGAACGGGGACAGCAGACCGGATTTGATAGCGACGAACTTTTTCAGCGACGACGTAGGTGTGCTGTTGAATAACGGTCCCTTCTTAGATACAACTCCGCCCCTTATCACTCTTTCCGCTACTCCGAAACTTCTGTCGCCGCCGAATGGGAAAATAGTTCCGGTAACCATCTTCGGGACAATCACCGACACCGGCTCAGGCGTGAACGCAAATAGTGCAGCTTATTCGGTGAACGATGAATATGGCGAGGTCCAACCAAAGGGTGCCATAACTTTCGATCTTGAGGGCAACTACTCGTTCACGGTCTTGTTGCAAGCCTCACGCCGGGGCGCAGACCTGGATGGGCGTCGTTACGCAGTAACTGTCCGAGCGAAGGACAACGCTGGCAATGGCGCATCGAAGACGAGCGTGGTGACTGTTCCTCACGATCAAGGACACTGAGCGAAGTGAGCAGTTAAGTGCACACGAGCGGCTGCGAAGTCGTGGAAATAAGAAATTCAGCAGATGTGGTTGGCTATCTCTGCTCAAGAACGGCCAGCACGCAGTGCTCTGACTGTGGTAGTGAGTTGTGTGAATCCAACGCGGAAACCTGTGGTGGGTGCCGCTCGATATTCTGCCCGTCCTGCTTTCTCTTCCATCAAGCACAGCACTCGAAGCCCGCGCACGGGGAACGTCGGGAGCCGCAGTTCGGCTAGTTTTAAGCCCTTTTTCGGATATTCAGGGCTTTTTCCAGTCAGTGAGGGTCATAAGCTCATCCAGAATTTCCTGCAATCGTTGGAGCCGCCGTTCTTGGTCGGCGGCTGCCCCTGCATCTCTCCTGTGCATATGCTTGCGGCTTGCTTCACTAATCTCGGCTATTTCTTCCCGAAGTTTCTTGATACGTTCTGACACTACTAGCTATCTCATAAATGGTTGGTGGTGAAATAACCTGATTGCGTCAACTGTCCTCCGATTCAAACCCAAACTATTTCGTTCGTGTGGATTGCTTCAGGATCGCCCGCCACACAAGAATAATGGCCGGGTGCGATGTGCACTCTAAGGCAGCTCTAGGTCGAGCGCATAGATTTCATCAGTGCTCAAGTCACGGTCGAAGAGCGCTGACCCGTCGGGTGCAAGGCCGATCCACCCATATGCCGGAGGGACCGAATATCTGAGCAATCCCTTTAGATCGGCGACCAGCTCCGAGTGATTTTGGCCAACCTTCACCCGGCGAAAAGTTTGATGCTCGGTGAACATGTCGTAGTAGAGGTATTTCCCATCTTGCGACCAGTTGGGAAAGCCAAATGCCCCTGGTTCTGTGACCCAGTCGGACCAGGTCTGGGTTTTCCAATTGAAGAGCACAAGCTTTGTGGATTCCGTGTTGAGTGCCGCCAGATACTGACCGTCGGGCGACCAGCGTGGGCTGTACAGTTTCTCAGAACCCGGGATGACGGAGATCTGGCGGGTAGCAATGTCCACGACATGGATACCCCCACCCTGCTGCCCAAATCGCCCGAAGGCGAGTTTCTTTCCGTCCGGGGACCAGGCAGGGTCTGCTTCGTTCGAGGTCTCGGAGAGCAGTTCCTGGGGTGTACCACCCTGCGCGGGCATCAGGAAGATTTTCCAAGGCCGACCTGCCTGCGTCGCGATGTAAGCGATTTGTGTGCCGTCGGGAGACCAACGAGGCAGACCCGTGAAAACCGGCGGATAGGTCAGTTGAAGCTTGTCGCTACCGTCCGCCCGGCCGCGCCAGAGCGTCGCATCCGGGTAGGAAACGTAGGTTACCCACTGGCCGTCCCTCGAATAGTCCAGTTCCCCTACCGAAATGCCAGAAAGAAAAGGCACAAATTGCTCGGACCTCGGATCGTAACGGACGAGTTCTGCTCGGCCCTGTGCCGCGCCCACAAAAAGTTTTTTTCCATCGGGGCTGACTGTCCATGCGTTGATGGCCAACGGGCCAGTTGTCAACTCAAGCGGCACGGATGAGCGCCAGCGAAAGAGTCCAGCCGGTTCGCGCATGACCCAGACATTGCTTCCCGAAGCATTCTGGTTGATGAAGAAAAAGTAGCGGCCATTCTCAGACCAACCCCCACAGCACGCACTGGCGGGGCCCTGTCCTGGCCGAAGCACGGCGTGCAGATTGCTCCCGTTGTCCCAAATTTCCCACAGAGAGTCGGCGCCAGACTGCCTGACAGTGAAGCGAATCCGGCGGCCATCCGGTGAAAATCGGGGCGCGAATGGACTTCCAGAAATCGTGACCAGTTTGTTTGGGCTGGTGCCGTCGGCATTTGCTTCGTAGATGTCAGATCCCGTCACAAATACGAGACGTTGCCCGCCTGGGGACCAGGTAGCGCCACCGGGGCTGTCCGCGCTGAAAACGTCCGCGAGATGGCGTGGAGCTCCTGAAGGAAGAGGCAAACTCCAGAGAGGCGTGTTCGCTTCCGTACCCACTTGACTGAGGATGACCAGCTTTGTGTGGTCGGACGAGATGTCGAGGAGAACGGCGTTGGCAAATGGAGTGGGAATCGGCGACGTCTCGCCCCCGCTAACCGAAACCTGGGTAATTCGATTCGTGGGTCCTCTCTCGCCGATGTAGAGGCGGGAGCCATCGGTGACCACATTGAACTTAGGCATGCCGTCGCGTGTAAGTTGCGTTGTGGCCAACACTCGGGGCGGACGCGCCGGAGAAATGAGCCAGGCGAGTGTCCATCCCGCCACCAGGGTCGCCGCGATGATTGCGGCCGCCCAGCGCCAGTTCAATACTCCCCGCTTCGTTTGTGCCGAAACGTCGACGACAGCAGACCCACCCGAGTCCGAGAGCGCCTCCAACGCAAATGCGAGATCCGAGGCCGATTGAAACCGGCGCTCGGGATTCTTCTCCAAACATCGATGCACAACTCTCTGCAACGCAGGAGGAGTCGCGGGCACAATCTGCGAAATCCCGGGTGGGTCTTCCTTCAGGATTGCGGTCATCGTCTCGGCGGAGGTTGACTTTTGAAACGCTCTTTTGTCCGCCAACATTTCGTAGAGGATCGCCCCAAATGCAAAGATATCTGCTCGGTGGTCAGCAACGTGCCCACGCACCTGCTCCGGCGCCATGTATCCGGCTGTCCCCATGACCACGCCCGCATCCGTTGCGCCCTCTACCGTGGGGGCGCTGGACTCCGGGCCGAGCTGCGGTTGCGTGAGTTTCGCCAGACCGAAGTCCAGGATTTTCACGTGTCCGTCCTTGGTCACGAACAGGTTCTCCGGCTTCAGGTCACGGTGGACAATTCCTTTTTCATGCGCCGCCGCCAATCCCCGCGCAATCTGCGTCCCATAATCCGAGACCCTGCGGATCGCAATGGAATCCCGCATGATCACTTCCCGCAGGGTTCCTCCTTCCAGTAGCTCCGCGACCAGATAGGGCGCTCCTTCGTAGGTTCCCATCTGGTAGACGGCCAGGATGTTTGGGTGATTCAGTGCGGCTGCGGCGGTCGCTTCCTGCTCAAAACGCCGCAGGCGGTCGGGATCGGAAGCAAGAGAGGCAGGTAAGACCTTGATGGCCACGTCGCGGTGCAGGCGCAGATCGCGCGCTCGATAGACTTCGCCCATGCCGCCCGCTCCAAGCAGCGATTGAATCTCATAGTCTCCGAGACGTGTGCCCTTTACCAGCCTGGATGCGTCTGAGCTCAACTCGTAGCCGCCTGGGGAAATTGCAAGAATTGGTAGCCAGCCTACTCGGCTTCAGTTTTAGCGTCAATTCAAACGTTTTCGCCGACCCTTTCATATGCCATATTCGCCAACATACCTTTTATGTCCGAAGTGGAGTGTTCCTCTCGCGTGGGGCTAGGCTGGCCTTTTGCTCCTCGATGTCACAAACGATTTTTGGCCACGGGCGCTGCCGGTTTGTAGTTGGCGAAACATCGCGGACATTGTTATCGAATCATTACACTCCTTGACCGCATTTATGAGATGAGCCGTAGCCTCGGCATAAACAGCCTAATAAATCGGAAACCGCAACCAACAGAATTGCATGGATGGAAATTATCGAGCCTCTGCTTTTATTTTGGCTTCCAGTTCCCGACAGCAGTATTGGAATTTCAGTGGCGTTTCACTCACTACGGCTGCTCCTGTGCCATGCGTTGGGCACTTGATTTTCTGAACAGATTCGATTATCGCCCTGCTGATTTGAGATTGTGCGTTCGGATTAGCACGAAATTCAATTTTCATAGCCAAGAGTAGCATTTCTTTGATAGCGAATACAAGGCGAAAGCGGTATTATGTTGGCGTCATGGACGAAGCCGCAAACGAGTGATTTGGAATCATGGCAGCGATCCTGAGCGATGCACATGCGGACGGCGGACGATTTGTTTGGAACCCCGCAGGGCGGCCCACGAACCGACAGGCTGATTGCCGCTTCAATTCAGTGGGCCGAGAGAATCATGCGAAGATTGATGACGCATTCGGGAAAGCAGAACAATGAAGAAACCTAAAAACGTCACGCTTTTGCGAAAAGCGTTTTTGCTTCGGGTTGCGCCAGAAAAGTGGCCATATTAAAGAACCAACCAGATGAGGACAGAATTCGCGTTCCTTTTCGGTGCTGGAGCAAGTAAGGCTTTGGGAGCGCACGTCAAGCCACGCACGCCTCCTCTGATGTGTGAACTATATGATGAATTGGCGGAGGCTTTTAAGAAAGAGTGGGGAAAAGGGAGTCCTTTCGAAAGATATGCCGACAAATTCAGGAAAGATTTCGAGCAGACTTTCACAGAAATCGTTCTGAAGATTACCAGTGATTATGCGTTTTCAGGACCGGCGTTGTCGTTGCTGGAGGGGTTAAAGCCTCTGGCCTTGTACTTTTCGCGTTTTGTTCTGGACCGCACTCGAATGGATTATTACTCGAAACTCTTGAACGCTCTCGGCAGAGCAGGAAACATCCCACACACTGTCTTCGGATTGCTAAACTACGAGTGTCTTTTCGAACAAGCAGCGACACGCATTTTGAATTTACCCATCGACTACTGGGGTGCCGACGATGGCGTCCGCGTCGCCAAGCTTCATGGCTCTTCCAACTTCATTGCACAGATAGGTCAGATAGAAAGGGCTCTACTAGCGAGCACACCAGTTCAGGTCGAACTTCGAGTAATCACTCTTCCGGTCGAAAACCTTGAAAAAGAACTTGGCGACAAGCTCCTGGGCGGGCGAATCGAGTATCTACCAATTATGAGCCAAGTCTCACACTATAAAGAACTGCTTGTAGCACCCGCTGCGATTCAACGGATGAGGAACGAATGGAATGCTGGAGTCCACGATGCAAAGTTTATTGCGATAATCGGTGTCTCGTTTAACTCCTACGATCAGCACATCATCGAACAGATCAAAAACGCACCGGGGACGGTGCTGTATATCGGAGACGAAGCGAGTTTCAAAATGTGGCAGGTAGTGAATAAAGGTGCGCAGTGGCTTGGGGAGCGACTTGAAGATGGATTCGACAAACTCTTGACTCACCTGGGCATGTGAAGCTTTGCAAACCAAAGATGCCCACGGATTTGAGCTGACGCCGCTTAGTTTCGCAGAGCGAATCGTGCAGAGCATTGATGCAGAATGACCCACGCCTCGATAATGAGGAGCGGAGGACACATGGGCTGTGAGACGTAATGGAAGGTCACTGTGGCGCTCATTCTTCGAGCGTGCCCCGTGCTGTTTAGTCCGCTCAGTGCCCTAATCGCAGTATCCAGTGGTTCAACTGCTGTGCTGCCTTGTCGCGTTCAGCCTTTAACTGCGCGATTATGTCCATGTGTTCGTCTCCGGGCGAGGATTGTACAGGAGATCAGGCGAATGCGCTCTGGTCGCGGGTGTACCAGATGTGGAAGGGGAGGAGTCCTTTAGAATGCGACCCGATAATTTTAACAAGCCGTGCTACGAGAAAGAAGGTTCCAGCGCAATTCGAGGCCGGGGGTAGGTCCCCACAGCGCACAGCCATGATCTGCTGGCCTTTAACTTACGCGCTCGCGCAGAAGGCTCGGTGGGCAAGACTGCGAGTGGAGAACTCTGCGAAAGGTCAATCTAACACAACCAACACCGGCAAACGAACTATGTCGGCAGCAGCCCGAAGGAGGATTGCTGCGACGCAACGGGCGCGCTGGGCGAAGCTGAGAGCGCAGCAGAAGAAGGCCGCTTAGTCAGCCAGAGCCAAAAAGAGGAGAGCAGGAGTACCTCGTGCTCTGCTTTGTTAATCTGAGCCCAGGTGCGCGACATAGGCTGTCCAAGGATCATGGTGTTCTGCGACATCCGCATCTCCCCGATGGTCGGATTCAGAGAGAAACTGCCAGTAAACAATAGAATGGATGCATTTATGACAACCACGCGGACTCATTCCCAACTGTCCACAGGACGCTTGAAAAAACACCAGCGAAACGCTTAGGTTTGGGATCTGTAACCCATACGCATTAATGTCCGTTGCGAAAAAGGCAAGAAGGCCAGAGCAACTGTCGCTGCGATGGCCAGTCCCATACCGATCTTATACGCCACCAGGAGAGGCGAAAGGGCCCACACCTCGTCGACAATCAGGAAGAGCAGAAACATTCGGTGAAAATCCTCCCCTAGTCCTCTGTAGTCAAACGCCAGTGCTGTGAGGACGTAAAGCCGTACAGCGATTCCGACAACGGCGACCAGCACGATCAAAGCAACCAGCAGCCAGGCTCCGCCTGGAAGAAACTGGCTGACTACATATTCCAGCCGATGCAACTTCCACAGAGCGAACAAGTACAAGACCAGGTACAGCAATTGGATTAGCGACAGTAACGTGCGCACAAGGTGGCGGGGAGTTGACGGCAGCTCTTGCGGCCCTGCCGTTAAGAAAAACGACCGCCGCGGGGTTTCAACCGGTGGATTCTCCATAACGCCGCCCACCGGCAACACGGTGGCGAGGGCAGCGTCCAATTCGTCGACCGCCTGGAAGCGCTGGTCAGGACTCTTCTCCAGGCATTTCAGAATGGTCTTCTCAAGAGCGGGCGGCAGCGACGGTTCCAATTTCCGAGGCCGTACCGGCATTTCGCGAATTTGCTTGAGAGCGATCGCCACAGGCGTATCCGCAGCGAAAGCCGCAATTCCTGTAAACATCTCGTACATCACTAGTCCCAATGCATAAATATCCGCACGGTGGTCAACTCGCTTTCCCTCAGCCTGTTCTGGAGCCATATACGCAGGCGTACCCAAAACGGCTCCGGTAAGGGTGTTTCCGGGGTTCACTGATCGAGCAATACCGAAATCCATAATCTTTATTGTGCCGGACTGGTCCAGCATCACGTTTTCCGGCTTCAAATCTCATGCACGACGCCTTGGCTTTTGGCTTCGCGCAATGCCGCGCAAATCTGGCGCGCCAAGTCGATTCCCCGCTCCAGCGGCATAGCTCCGCCGACGTTCAACATCTGCCGCAAGCTTTCGCCTTCAATCAACTCCATGGTGATGTAAGCGGAGGATTCGGTGCGGTGGAAATCGTAGATGCGGCACACATTCTTGTGGGTGATCTTGCGGGCGAGACGCAGTTCATTCTTAAAACGCCCCATCATACTTGAATCCTGGGCAATCTCAGGCCGCAAGACTTTGATCGCCACGACCTCGTCTGTTTCGCGGTCGCGCGCGCGGTAGACGATCCCCATCCCCCCGCGACCCACTTCCGAGAGTAGTTCGTAACGTTCAGAGCCGGCCAAGATAGCTGCGGCAAAGGCATCACCTCCAGCGCTTTGCAACTCTGCAGTGGCGCCTTCGCCTGGAGTCCCGATCACTCTGCCGAGCGGAGTCTTGACCGCGTCGTTGGTCTCGTCGTTTTTGGACATTCGGTTAAGTCGTTCTCCGATAGTTCGGGTTTAAAAGCTCACTGCATGCGTATCTGCTGTCACTTGCAAAGAATGATTCGGAACCGCCTCCTGCAAGTTCCGAAGAATGTTCTTGAACCGAATTCCGACGATAGCTTAATTTATACGCCTTGGTCGGGGTGCCACTGGTTTCATTATCGGACCGCGTGCTGCCAGCCGAGCACCTGCAGCCGATCGTTGTCGCGGGTCCGCCCCAGAGTGACTTCTATCGGCAGCGACCACCCGCCACCGCGACGCTTGGACTCGATCCAGACGCGAGCCAGCAAAAGCCGGCCATAGCGGTCCGCCTGCCCGCCCGCTTTCAGATTCAGTTCGGGAAGCTGCACGCTCTGGCCCGCGAAGGTGAGCAGTGCCTTTGCACCGTCCACGCGCAAGCGGTATCCCCGCGCGACTTCCTCGGGAGCATAACCGCGCTCGACCGCGATGTCGCGGAAATTGAGGCGTCCTCCCGTCAGGACGATCTCCTCAAGCGGGGCCACGCGATCCAGCCAATATCGGCCGATCGCATTCCGGCGCTGCTTCAGCGTGTTCGCAAGGTAAGCCGTGACTTCGCTGCGGCTGTACTCACCAGCTTGCGCGATTTTTTCGATTACCTCATCCGAGAAAACTGTAACGATTTTTGCGCCCCAGTATCCATCCGCTTCGTCCATGCGGTTGAAGGCGGGGTTCGGATAGTTGGGCTTCCACCTTTCAGGCTCGAACAGCTCGGAATCGTAGTAGCCCATCTCGGGATGGACAATCCGGCCGTGCTGCTCCCAGGGCCGGTGCCACAGTCCAAGCGTGGCGAATGAGCGGCTCATGGCGCCGCCGTCGAAGATATACTCATGCCCGACGCGATAGGGTCCGTTGATGTAGTCGCCGCCGCCTAATGTGGAACCAAAATCGAGCAAGTAGTGCTTCAGATAGTTGCGCCCGACGGCAGTCACGTATGCATCGTAGGTATTCTTTTCGCCGGCATCCGCGTGATTGATCCAAGCTG
>WNGE01032004.1_pt1 | contig 10949 bp, 11 predicted proteins | sample 5400651 | NCBI WGS metagenome assembly WNGE01 (sample SAMN13153370, study PRJNA577476) | soil metagenome | isolation source: 60 cm soil or saprolite under grassland replicate 2 | place: USA:California | collected 2016-06-15
TCGGTGTCGGGGTTGCGGATGGTGTCGATGCAGACTGTCCCGGTGAACCAGTCGGCCGGACCTCGGGCGGTGTTTCCGCCGCTCTTGGTGAACTTCATGGCCGCAGCAACGCCTTGATCGCGCGCCGTTCGTCCATGGCCTTGTATCCCTCGGCGACGTCGGCGAGTGGGAGGTCGAGGTCGAAGACGTGGCCGGGGTCGATCGCGCCGGTGAGGATGCGGTCGATGAGGTCGGGCAGGAACCGGCGGACCGGTGCGCGTCCGCCGTGCAGGTGGACGCCGGAGAAGAACAGTTCGTCGCCGGGCAGCGTGACGTCGTGGGAGACGCCGACGTAGCCGACGTGTCCGCCGGCGCGGGTGGAGCGGATCGCCTGCATCATCGACTCCTGGGTGCCGACGGCCTCGATGACGCTGTGGGCGCCGTAGCCGTTGGTCATGTCCTTGATGTGGGCGACGCCGGCGTCGCCGCGCTCGGTGACGATGTCGGTGGCGCCGAAGTGCCGGGCGAGGTTCTGGCGGTCCTCGTGGCGGCTGAACGCGATGATCCGTTCCGCGCCGAGTTCGCGGGCAGCCAATACCCCGAGCAGGCCGACGGCTCCGTCGCCGACGACGGCGACGGTCTTGCCGGGTCCTGCCTCGGCGGCGACGGCCGCGAACCAGCCGGTGCCGAGCACGTCCGACGCGGCGAGCAGCGACGGGACGTACTTGTCGTCGGGGACCTCGGGCGTCGCGACGAGGGTGCCGTCGGCCAGCGGGATGCGGGCGTACTCGGCCTGGGTCCCGATCGCTCCGATGAGTTCGGCGTGGATGCAGCGGGATTGGTAGCCGGCCTGGCAGATCTCACAGGTGTTGTCGGAGGCGAAGAACGAACCGACGACGAACTGGCCGGGCGTGAGGGTGTGCACGTCGCTGCCGATCTCCTCGACGATGCCGACATATTCGTGTCCCATCGGCGCCGGCCCGTTCACCGTTTCGATGCCGCGGTAGGGCCACAGGTCTGAGCCGCACACGCAGCTGGCGGCGAGCTTGATGATCGCGTCGGTCGGTTCAACGATTTGCGGGTCGGGTCGGGTGTCCAGGCGAACGTCGCCCGGCGCATGCAGGACTGCTCCTTGCATGAGTTATCTCCTTCGTTCAGGGGTCTGCGGGTGGCGCTGACTCAGTCGAGGACGGCACCGGACGGGGTGTGGTCTGCGGCGAGGGATGCGAGCAGTCGGAGGCGTTCGGCCGACGGCGAGCCGGGTTCGGCGGTGTAGACGAGCAGGACGAGGCCGGGTTCGGCGGTGATGGCGAGTTCTTCGTAGGCCAGCACGAGTTCGCCGACGTCCGGGTGGTGGAACCGCTTCGTTCCGGTGCCGTGGGTGCGGACGTTGTGCGCGCCCCACAGCCGGCGGAACACCTCGCTGCGCGTCGACAGCTCGCCGACGAGGTCCTGCAGCCCGCGGTCGTGCGGATCCCGCCCAGCCTCGGCGCGCATGACGTCGACGCACATCTGCGCGAACAGGTCCCAGTCCGGATAGAACTCGCGCGAGGCCGGGTCCAGGAACTGGAACCGCGCCATGTTCGGCGTCCGTCCACCGTCGCCGATCAGCTGCCGGTAGAAGACGCGTCCGAGGGCGTTGGTGGCCAGCAGGTCCTGCTGCTGGTTGCGAACGAACGCGACACCGTCGGTGATGGCGTTCAGTGCCCAGGTCAGGCTCGGCCGCGACACCGACACCCGCGTGGCGCGCTGCCGCGCCCGTCCAGAAGTTGGGATGCCGTCGGCGGCACGCGCGAGGTCGAACAGGTGCGCGCGTTCGGTGTCATCGAGCTGCAGTGCCTCGGCGATCGCCTCGAGCACCGAGGCCGACGCGCCGGCGATCGCGCCGCGTTCGAGCTTGGCGTAGTACTCGACGCTGACCCCGGCCAGCAGCGCGACCTCGGTGCGCCGCAGTCCGGCAACCCGGCGGTTCGAGCCTGCCGCGATTCCTGCGTCGGCCGGCGTGACTTTGGCCCGTCGCGACATCAGGAACTCGCGCACCTCGGCTCGGTTGTCCATGGATTCGAGCCTAAATTGGCCGGGGCCGACCCCGGGGTGCCCTGCCAGTACACCCATCGTCAGGGACTCTGCGGCAACGGCGATCGGCCGCAGGGTTGTCTGCATGACGACGACCTACCGTCGGCCCGCCCGATGGGCGCCGCCGCAGTTTCGCCGGTTCTGCCCACGCTCCTGCTGCTGCTGACGGTCTTCGGACCGATTTCCATGGATCTGTACCTGCCGGCCCTGCCCGCGCTGACCACGGAGCTTGGCGCGGGCACCTCCGTCGCCCAGTTGACGGTCACCGCATGCCTGATCGGGCTGGCGCTCGGGCAGTTGATCGCCGGCCCGGTGTCGGACCAGTTCGGGCGTCGTCGCGTCCTGCTGACCGGTGTCGTCGCCTACGTGGCCACGTCCGCGCTATGTGCGGCCAGCCCGAGCATCGAGGCACTCGTCGCCGCCCGGTTCGTTCAGGGCTTGGCCGGCGGCGTCGGCATCGTGATCGGACAGGCGGCCGGGCGTGACGTGTTCTCCGGCACGCAGCTGATCCGCTTCTACGGGCGGCTGACGGTCTTCGGTGGCCTCGCCGCCGTCATCGGTCCGCTGCTCGGCGGGCAGCTCAACACGTTCCTCGACTGGCGCGGCCTGTTCGCGTTCCTCGCCCTCGTCGGCGTGATCCTGCTCGCCGTCATCGCCTGCCGGTTCCCCGAGACGCTTCCCGCGGAGCGGCGCACCTCCGGCGGATTCACCCGGACCGTCTGCGACTTCCGGACACTCCTCGCCGACCGCCGGTTCCTCGGCGTGGTCCTCAACCAAGGGTTCCTCTACGCCGCCCTGTTCGCCTACCTTTCCGGCGCGACCTATGTGCTCCAGGAGATCTACGGGCTCTCGCCGCAGGCCTACGCAGCCGCGTTCGGACTCAACTCCGCAGGGTTCATGATTGCGGGCCTCCTCGCCGGCCGCGCCGCCGAGCGGTGGAGCGTCCCCAGCACCCTCGCCGTCGGAATCGCCGTCACCGGCGCCGGCGCGCTCGGCCTATTGATCACCGGGCTCACCGGCGCACCGCTGCCGGTCGTGATCGTCTCCCTGTTCGCGCTCGCCAGCGGCGTTGCGATCAGCTCACCGCCCGCGACCACACTCGCGCTCGCCGACTGGCCACAGATGGCCGGCACCGCCTCATCGCTACTCGGCATGGTCCGCTTCGGCTTCGGCGCCATCTCCGCGCCCCTGGTTGGCGTCGCCGGCGCCGGCACCGTCCTGCCGCTCGGCGCAGTCACCACCGTGTGCGTCATCCTCGCGGCAGCCGCGTACGCCGGCCTCGCCGCCCGACCCGAGCGTGCCGCAGTTGCCGCTGCAATCGCGCCCACCGCGGCAGTCGCATGAAGCCCAAGGTCGACGTAACCTGCCGCCGGTTCGTAGCCGCCCTGTTCGCGACTGCTGCGACGATTCCGATCGTCGCTGCGGGCACCACACCTGACACGGCCCATCCCACTACGACCACGCGCACGTCGCATCCACAGGCGCCGACGGTGACCACCGCTCACGGGTTCTCGACACCCGGCCCAACCCAGGAGAGCTCCTTGCGAATCGCGATCACCATCGACGGACAGACGCTCCACGCGACCCTGACCAACAGCCAAGCAGGCCAGGACCTGATCAAACAACTGCCGCAAGCTCTTGAGATGCGCGACCACGGCGGGGTCGAGAAGACCGGCCGCCTGCGGGCACCGCTGTCACTGCAGGGCCAACCACGCGGAGCGGATCCGGCAATCGGCGACGTCGGGTACTACGCCCCGGGCCAGGACTTCGTCATGTACTACGGCGACCAGTCCTACTACGACGGAATCGTCGTCCTCGGTCACATGGAAGACGCCGCCGCCGAACGTCTCAGACGCATCGCAGGATCAGTGACCGCCCACATCGAACGCGGCCAAGACTGATCAACGAGTCAGATACTGCAGTCCAGGCTGATGCCCCTCTCGAAACCCCGGCGGACCGCGCATTGCAGCCGCCGTTCACCGCTTCAGGTCGAAGCCGCTGAACTCGGGAGTCGGCCATCGCACATATCAGCGGCTTCCTCCTCGTCGAACCGTTCACCACAGAATCGGCGTTGTTCCGACGTCCCTCGCGGTCACAGCGGCGTGAGGCACGGTAGGTCAACGATCAGGCCCGGCATCTGTGGTTGATCACGCCGGAGTTGTCGGTCCGCGACGTTTCGATCGCGCCGATGGCTGCGACTAGCTGATCGTGCCTGGGGTCGTGACCCAGCGCTGCTCGAAGTCGATGACCTCGGCGGCGGTGTCGAAGTGTGCGTCGTGGTGCACGAGGGTGGGGCGGTGTTCGGCGGCAAGGACCGCGGTGGGCAAGTCGGCGATGCCGACGGCGCGGTGCTGGCCGGTACGCGCGAGTTCACGTTGAGCGGCCACCGCGCGCTGGCAGTGCTCGTCGTTGGTCGGCAGGTACTCGTAGGCGCCGTGACGATCAGCACGGATCTGCTCGTATTCGCCCGGGCTGCGGGCGCTATAGAGCGCTTCCGCGTCGAGCGTGGCGCAGGTGGCGAGCACTCCCCCGTTGATCAGCGGTTCAATGCGGGCCCGCAAGCCAGGCCACCTGCCGTGCCCGCGCAGCGGCCGCGGCCGCCTGCCGCAACGCGGTGCGGACGGTGTCAGACACGCCCCTGGTGCCCAACTCGCGCCGCGCACGCTCGAGCAGCTCGTCATCGATATCGATCAGTCGCTTCGTCACAGAACACCACCCCATATACATTCCTGCGGGAAGCATGTAACCGAGGCCGGCGGAAGCCGGGCGAGAGTCATCGGCGTAACCCCGGGTAGGAACGATCTCTATGATGACCGTGCTGAGCCCGCCGCATCGACTGGCGTCGCAGGTCGGGTGGGACATGTCCCACCCGTTGGCGCCGAGGTACCTCGACGTACCTCGAGGTACCTCTCGAATGAGGCGGATTGGCGGGCCAGCGGCCTGCAGCCCAGTGTTTGCGGGGGTTGTCAGGTGGTTCAAGTCCCCCTCCGGACACACGTTCGAATATTTAGAGTCCCCGAATCTCCTGGCCTGTAGCCATCCGATGCCTCGCCGCGATGATCTTCCGACCTTCGCCTTTCCGATCTTGGCTCGCTCCCCCAGGTCGTTGCTCCAAACCCCCACGCCCAACACGCAGCGCCGCGCCCGCCTGCGCAGCAAATGCAGCGATGAAGCGGCGGATCCAGTCCCAGACGCGTCAACGCAGATAGGTCAGGAGTAGGTCAGCGTCCAAGAATGGTCCCGGCGGTCCCATGTTTGCAGCGCTGCGGTTGGCTCGCGCAGGGGCCGGGAGCCCGCACGCCCTGGTCGCGCACGCGGCTACCCCCGGATCGTACGGCGGGTCTTCGTGAGCTTCGAGCGGCCATCGACCGCGACGGCGAGACAGATCACCTCGCAGCTGCCGAGCAGCTTGTAGAAGGACGGCGGCGCATGGCCGCCTGATCGTGCGCGCATGCCGCGCGTCCCGCTCGTGCCGCAAAGTCGTCCGCCAAACCGTCGTGCATAACCACGATAGGGACGTGCGGTGGTCGGGGGCTCCAATGGTCGTTCGCTCAAGAAGGGATGGCGGTGTGGCAGAGCGGCATGACGAGGTCATTGCAGCCGGCGCGAAGTGCAGTACGGCGATGCCGCGTAGGTCGAGCCAGCGTCCGTGCGGCTTACGAACCACGACGGAATGTTCTTCCAGCCCGGTGTCTCGCTCGGCAATCCTTCGGTGAGGGCGACTTCGGTGGCCGGGCGCTGCGTCACGGCCATCACGGCGGCTTGACCCGCCGGCACGTCCGCGCAGAACTGATCGTGGTACCGGTCCTGCCTGATCGCGAATTCATTCCCGCCGGTGGCTACGGGATATGCGACCAAGGCGTCGCCCAGGGTGCTGCCTGGGAACCGCATGGATAACCCGAACGCGTTCTCGCCGTGATCCGGGGCGAAGGCGCAGACATACACCAATGCCTGCACCGCCTCATTGCCAGCCGCCGCCTCAGTGACCACCAGTCCCCCGTAGGAATGCCCGACAAGCACGACCCGCTCGCCGAGCCCGGCGATCACATCGCGCACATAGGCTGCGTCACCGGTCAGGCTGCGCAGCGGGTTCGCGACCGCGACGACTTCCAGGGACCGCGCTCGAAGCCGCTCGATGACACCGTTCCAGCTGGCGGACTCGGCGAATGCGCCGTGCACGAGGACGACGGTGGGCTCTTGCTTGTGCATGATCTGATGCCCTTCTCCGTTTTGTACGGGATCGCGCGGATCAGTTGGTTCCGAGTGCCTTGCGCAGGATGTGGATCGCCTGCTCGATGGCGCCGGTTGTGGCGGCCGTCTCGCGGAGCGGGTTGAGCATCATGAAGTCGTGGATGATGCCGTTGTAGCGGACGCAGGTGGTTCGCACGCCGGCCTCGGTGAGCTTGCGGGCGTACGCCTCACCCTCGTCGCGGAGCACGTCGTTCTCGTCGACGATCAAGAGGGTCTCCGGCAAGCCGGCAAGTTGATCGATGCTCGCCTGCAGGGGCGACGCGGTGATCTCGGTGCGCTTGGTCGGGTCGGGCAGATAGCAGTCCCAGAACCAGGCCATCCCCTTCGCCGTGAGGAACGGACCGTCCGCGAACTCGACATAGCTGTCGGTGTCCTGCGCGGCGTCCGTGACCGGGTACCACATCGACTGGTGCACGAACGTGACATCGCCACGCTGCTTGGCCAGAATCGCCAGGGCGCCTGTCATGTTCCCGCCGACCGACTCTCCGGCCACCGCCAGACGCGTCGCGTCGAGGCCTTCAGTCGAGCCATGCTGGGTGATCCACTGTGCGGTCGCGTAGCCCTGCTCGATCGCGACCGGGTACCACATCGACTGGTGCACGAACGTGACATCGCCACGCTGCTTGGCCAGAATCGCCAGGGCGCCTGTCATGTTCCCGCCGACCGACTCTCCGGCCACCGCCAGACGCGTCGCTTGTCGGCCACGTCGAGCTTGGCGATCGGGGCGGCTTGGACGTCGTCGAGCACCTTGCGGGCACCGTCCGGGCCGAGTTCGTAGAGGAACGGGGGTTTCGCGGTGGCGTCGGCGAATTCCTGCGCTGCGGCCTCGAGGAAGTGCTTGGTCATGGTTGGATCAGTCCTTTCGTGAGTGGGGTTGCTAGCTGGTTGCCTTCACGGCCCGCTCGATGAGCCGTGTCACTGTCTTCGGATCGATCACAAAACCGAGATGGCCGGCATTGAAGTAGGAGATGGTCGCGCCGGCGCGCTCGGCCATGGCGAGCTGCGCGGCCGGCGGGATGATGTGGTCCTGGGTGCCGACCAGGTACCAGGACGGAATCGTGCGCCACGCAGGGACATCGGAAGGCTCGTTCTGGGCCAGGGTGGCCGGCCGCTGGGAGGCGGCCAGAACCCGCGCTTGGTCAGCCGGAACGCCGTTGGCGAAGTCCGTGAGGAAGACCGAGGTCTTCAGGTAGAGGTCGGTGGTCGGCGTGGGCGGCAACGTCGCCGGAACGAAGTTGAAGACCGTCGTGGGATCAGCTGAGATCGCCGAGTCCGGACCGGCCAGCTGGAACACGGTCTGGCCTTCGTCGGGCGCAAACGCGTCGACATAGACCAGGGCGCGCACGTTGGGATCACCGGTCGCCGCGTTCGTGACGATCGCGCCGCCGTAGGAGTGGGCGACGACCACGATCGGGCCGGTCAGCGTGTCCAGGTAGGCGCGTATGTACGCCGCATCGCCAGACAGCGACCGGAGCGGGTTGGGCGGCGCGACGACCGTGTAGCCGTCGTCCTGCAGCTGCCCGATGACGCCGCTCCAGCCCGACGCGTCGGCCCAGTCACCGTGTACGAGCACCACGGTCGGTTTCGGTGCGACAGAGTGCGAGCTGTGCGCAAGCGTTCCCGGCGCTCGGGCAACGGCGAGAGCCATGAGCAGCACGGCAACTGCGGCGACAGCGGCAAGTCGTCCGATCCGTGATCGGAACAGCGATGCGGCAATGTGTCGTGTCATGGCGGGTCCTGTTCGTTGAGTGGAAATCCGCCCCGGTGTCGGGCGATGCTCGGTTAGACCGGGTGGCGCGGAGTTCTGTGACAGATTCCGAATAGCTAGGCCCGCTCGCGCGTATGCCCGCGTCTAGCGAAAGGCCGTCCTCATGCCACCCACCATCGTCCTCATCCACGGTCTCTGGCTCACCCCGCGCAGCTGGGAGGGCTGGAAGGCGCGCTTCGAAGAGCGCGGCCACGAGGTGCTCGCGCCGGCATGGCCGCGCATGGAAGGCGAGGTCGAGGCCCTGCGCCGCGACCCGTCCGTCTTGAACGGGCTCGGCGTCGTCGAAATCGTCGACCACTACGACCGGATCATTCGCAGCCTGGGTACCCCTCCGGTGATCATGGGCCACTCCTTCGGCGGGCTCATGACCGAGCTGTTGCTCGACCGCGGGCTCGGCGCGGCAGGGGTCGCCCTGTCGCCGGCGCAGGTGAAGGGCGTGCTGCGCCTGCCGCCCGCACAGCTTCGCACCGTCTTCCCGACGCTCCGCAATCCGGCCAATAAGAACAAGACCATCGAGCTGACGCCGAAGCAGTTCCACTATTCCTTCACGAACTCGATGATGAGCGACGAGGACGCCAAAGCCGCCTACGAGCGGTACCAGGTTCCCGGCCCCGGCCGAGTGCTCTTCCAGGCGGGGCTCGCCAACTTCAATCCACGCGCGGTCACCAAGGTCGACTCCCACAAGGACGACCGTCCGCCACTGCTCGTCATCGGAAACACGAAGGACCACACCGTCCCGGCCTCAGTGAGCAAGGCAGCCGCGAAGCGCATCGGAAAGTCGCGCGCCGTCGTGGACTACAAGGAGTACGCGGGACGCCCCCACTTCCCGACTGCGCCCGGCTGGGAAGCGGTAGCCGACTACGCGCTCGAATGGGCGAACCGCCACGCCGGCTCACCGGCTTCGCCGGCGATTCGTTCCGTCCCACCAGGACGAACCATGCGGCCCTAGCTGGCGATCCGACCCGCAACCGAGGCGAAAGGGCAGATCGCCATGTCAAACCAGCACAACCGGCACCGAGGCCGCCGACGGAGCTTTCCACGTCCAGTCGGTCCGGCCCGCGCGCGATACCGCGACCTCCGAGCGACGCTTCGGGTTGCCGACGGCCTCTGCGCTGGTGGTCGGGTCGGTGATCGGGACGGGCGTTTTTGCGCTGCCGAGCGCGCTGGCCGGCTACGGGCCGATCTCGCTGGTCGCGTTCGTGCTGGTGACGATCGGGTCCATCGCGCTCGCACTGACCTTTGGTTCGCTGAGCGGGCGCACACCGGCCTCCGGCGGACCATACCTCTACGCGCGCCAGGCGTTCGGTGAGTTCGCCGGGTTCCTCAACGCGTGGAGCTACTGGATCACCGCGTGGGCCGGCAACGCGGCGATCGTGGTGGCCTGGGTCGGCTATGTCGAGGTCTTCTGGAACACCGACCACGCGAAGGCGTGGTCGATCGTCATCGCGCTGGTCGGGCTGTGGCTGCCGGCCGTGGTGAACCTGGCCGGGCTGCGCAGCATCGCCTGGTTCCAGATGCTGACCACCGTGATCAAGTTCGTGCCGCTGCTGTTCATCGCCACGGTCGGGCTGCTGTTCATCAAGTCCGCGAACTTCGGCGCGTTCAACGCCAGCGGTGGCTCCTCCCTCAGTGCGATCAGCGCCGCCGCCGCGATCGCGCTATTCAGCTACCTGGGCATCGAGACGGCCTCGGTCGCCGCGGGCCGGGTCCGCGACCCGGCCCGCAACGTCGGGCGGGCGACCGTGCTGGGCACGCTGGGGTGCGCGTTCGTCTATCTCCTCGGGACGGTCGCAGTCTTCGGCACCGTGGCACACCACAAGCTGCTCGATTCCACGGCGCCATTCACCGACTCGGCGGACGCCATCTTCGGCGGGCAGTGGGCCGGTAAAACGGTCGCCGTCGCCGCCATCGTCTCCGGCATCGGTGCGCTGGTCGGATGGACGCTGATCGTTGCCGAGATGCCGCAGGCCGCTGCGCGTGACCGGCTGTTCCCGGCGCGATTTGCGCGCGAGAGCCGTGCCGGCGTGCCGGCGTTCGGCATCGTCACGTCAACGCTGCTCGCGTCGGCGTTGACCGTCGTCAGCTACACCAGGTTCGACAAGGTGTTCACCACGATCGTCTTGCTGTCGGTCTTGACGTCGGTAATCCCCTACCTGTTCTCGGCAGCGGCGCAATTGTCGTGGCTGGTCACCCGGCGTGCCGAACTCGCGGCGGGTCGATTCGCCCGCCGACCTGGCGATCTCGGCCATCGCGCTCACGTTCACGTTCTGGACACTCGCCGGCAGCGGCTACCAGGCCGTCTACTACGGAGCGTTCTGCGTCTTCCTCGGCGTCCCGGTGTACGTGTGGATGGACGCGTCCCGCACGGGCAATGCCGAATCAACCGTGTTTGTCCCGGCAACGGCGGCGCTCCGATGACAGTCGTCGACCGACCCACCGATGCGACGCTGCAGGTCGGCGTCGAGTCCGAGGTCGGCCAGCTACGGGAGGTAATCGTCCACCGGCCGGGCACCGAGCTGGAACGGCGTTCGCCGGCGAACGCCGCCGACCTGTTGTTCGACGACGTGCTGTGGCCCGACCGTGCTCGCAACGAGCACGATGCCTTCGCCGAAGCGCTGCGCACTCACGGCGCACGGGTGCACGTGTTCTTCGACCTGCTTGCCGAGGCGCTCGCGACGCCGTCCGGCCGTGCGTTTGCGATCGACCACATCTGTACCGCCGACCGGTTTGGGCCGACGCTGGCCCACGACCTGCGGCAGTTGTTCGCCGACACCGATCCCGCGACGCTTGCCGACTATTTGATCGGCGGCGTGGTCAAGTCAGATCTGAGTCCACCTTCCTCGCCGAGCCTCGCCTGGCAGGTGTTCGACATTGA
>WNGE01008494.1_pt1 | contig 10947 bp, 16 predicted proteins | sample 5400651 | NCBI WGS metagenome assembly WNGE01 (sample SAMN13153370, study PRJNA577476) | soil metagenome | isolation source: 60 cm soil or saprolite under grassland replicate 2 | place: USA:California | collected 2016-06-15
TCGGCCTGACGACGCTGAACATCTACAGCCAGGTCGGCCTGATCACGCTCGTGGGCCTCGTGTCGAAGAACGGGATCCTGATCGTCGAGTTCGCCAACAACCTGCAGGAGGAGAAAGGATCCGACAAGCTCCACGCCGTCATCGAAGCGGCCTCCACACGGTTGCGCCCGATTCTCATGACGACCGCGGCGACGGTCATGGGCCACCTCCCGCTCGTCTTCGCGAGCGGCCCCGGCGCCGGAGCCCGCAACTCGATCGGCATGATGCTCGTCACCGGCATGATCATCGGCTCGGTCTTTACGCTTTTCGTCGTGCCGTCGATCTACGTGCTGGTGGCGAAGACCCACACGGCGGACGCGTCGAAGGAGAGGAAGGAGTCTGAGCGCGTGCCGGAAGCCGAGGCTCCCGAAGTGGCGCAGGCGGTGTGAATTCGCGCGGAGGAGAGGTGACCATGAGCTCGAATGCGCTTCGGATTCTTCTTCAGACGACGACACCGGCCAGTCAGGATGACTGGTCGATCGAGAGCTTCTCTCTTCTGCGCGAGCAACTGGAGACGTCCAGCGCGCGGGGTCGGCCGGTCGCCGTCACCGCGAGAAACCGGGAGGTCTCGGGATCGGGGAGCGATCCCGTTCTGGCCGGGATCGACCGGTCCGACTTCGACGAGCTATGGCTCTTCGCTCTGGATTCGGGCGTCGGGTTGACCGCTGATGAGTGCGCCGCCATCGACCGCTTTCGGCGCCGGGGCGGAGGACTCGTCACGGCCAGGGATCACCAGGATCTCGGCTCCTCGCTGTGCTCCCTGGGCGACGGTGTTGGCGCGGCCAATCACTTCCATAGTCGAAATCAGGAGACCGATGCCTCCCTCCGTGGAGCCGACGACCGGGAGACGACGACGATCTCCTGGCCCAACTACCACTCCGGATCGAACGGCGACTTCCAGCGGATCAAAGCGATCGAGCCGGTTCATCCGATGCTCCTCGATCCGGACAATCGAAAACGCATGCTCGAGTTCTTCCCCTCGCATCCTCACGAAGGCGCGGTGAGCGCTCCGCCGCAGGACGAGTCCGCACGTGTCATCGCCGTGGGTCACAGCACCGCCAGCGGGCGGCCCTTCAATCTGGTTGTCGCCTTCGAGAGCCGCAGCGACCAGGACGGCCGTTTGCTGGGACGCGCCGTGTCTCATTCCAGCTTCCACCATTTCGCCGATTACAACTGGGATACCCGAAAGGGCGCACCCTCTTTCGTCACCGAACCGGAGGGAACAGGCATGGCTTCCAACGCCCAAGCGGCCGCAGACATTCGAGCCTATGTCGGCAACCTCGCTCGCTGGGCCGCACCGGCCGGGAAGCGGATCCCTGAAAGAAAAACGACAACGCGAGATACAACGGCGCGCCCGCCGTGGCTTGATGACAAGCGACGCCGCCAAAAAGCGAACCGTGCTCCATGATCGATGGCGACGAGCGCGCCGCGTCCAGGGTCGGTCATCGAGCTTCCCTATCGCTGGCGGCGCGAGAGGTACCCGCCGGTGGCCGACTGGAAGACGCCAAGCCGGGTCGTCGTTTCAGCATTGCCTTCGTAATGACGGTCACCGGAATGATCATCGGCTCGGCATTCACGCTCTCTGAGCTCGGGGAGATCGCCGTCTGACCGCGGCCCATCACTGTGGAGAGAGGCATGAGGATATGAGTACACCAGCCGCTCGGCGGACTGATTCACACTTCGCCGAAGAGACAGGGGTCCGCGCCCTCTACGAGCAGTTGATCGATGCCTGGAACAATGGCAGGGGCGAGGCTTTCGCCGCTCCATTTGCCGAGGACGGTGATCTGATCGGCTTCGATGGGACGCACCTCAAGGGAAGGCAGAAGATCGCGCCGTTTCACCAGCGGCTCTTCGGTACATATCTCAAGGGGACCCTCCTCGTCGGCCGGGTCAAGAGGGTCCGGTTCGTCGGCCCCGACGTCGCCCTCGTACACGCCCTCGGCGGAACCCTGAGGCGCGGGAAATCCACTCCTTCACCGAAGCGAGATTTGATTCAGACACTCGTCGCCGTGAGACGCGGTGGCGAATGGCGCGTCGCCGCGTTTCAAAACACCCAGGTGCGGCCCATGGGCCGAAATGTCGCGGGGACATTCGCGTGGTTTCTCTTCGATTGGCTCTGGAGGGCGTTTCGCCCGAGGAAATGAGTGCCGGCCACAGAGGTCTCGAACGTTCGCGTCACGTGGTTCCAAGTCTGAATCCTGACAAACCCGGGCAGCCTGCCATTTCGGCCGGCGCCGGTATTGGAGGTGACTCATGAAGATAACCGAACTGCTGCGGGCTCAACTGGAGGTGGAAGCCGACCGGACGCGCCGCGCGCTGGAGCGGACGCCCGAAGGGCGCGAAGACTGGAAGCCTCATGAGAAATCGATGACTCTCGGAAGGCTGGCCATGCTCGTCGCGAGGCTGCCGTCCTGGCTTGCATTGATCATCAAGCAGGACGAGCTGGATCTGAAGCCCCCGGGCGGCTCGAACGTCGACCAGCGTCCGCTGCGCACCACGGGCGAATTGGTGCAGGCGCTCGACGACGGGGTCGCGCAGGCGCGGGACGCCCTCGCGAGCGCCACCGATGAACATCTGCTCAAACCGTGGCGGCTGCTCGTTGCCGGCCGCGTCGTCAGTCAGGACGCGCGGCACGTCGTGTTGCGCGACACCTTCATGCACCTCTCGCATCATCGAGGCCAGCTGACTGTCTACCTGCGCCTCAACGACGTGCCTGTTCCGGCGATTTACGGCCCGTCGGCCGACGACGCACGGTTTGACTGAGAGTCATGCCAACAGAAGGCTAGGGGGAAGACAGGCGTGTAGGACACGAAGACCGGCGTCATCGGCATCCCTCTTCGGCAGGCTCGGCAGCCTCTGGGACCAAGGAGCATGAAATACATCATCGGGCGCAACTGACGGTGATCGAGCGACTGCTCGGCATCGTGCCTCACCTGACGCGAAGCCGGCAGGTCCGCGAAACGGCCGCGAGAGATGATAGGAGGTCGTGATGGATAAGGTGCATTTCGAGACATCGGGGTCGCTTGGCATTCTCACGCTGTCAAATCCTCCGCTCAATCTGCTGAGCGGAGAGCTGTTGGAAGACCTCCGCACTGCAGTCAACGAGGTCAAAAGGGCACCCTTAAGAGCGCTGCTCCTGCGGGCCGAGGGAAAAGTCTTTTCCGCCGGCGCTGACGTCAGTGCCTTCAGCGGCAGGACGGAGGATGAGGCGCGCGAGCGGTTTACAAGCAATCGGCAAATGATTGCGGACCTCGAGGAGTTGCCCTTTCCTACGCTGGCCGCCGTGCAGGGGATATGTGTCCGGGGGAGGGCTGGAGCTGGCGCTCGCATGCGATCTCATCTGGGCGGCTGCCTCCGCCCGCTTCGGCCAGCTGGAGGCGACTATCGGGACCACGACACTGCTGGGCGGCGTGCAACGCCTGGCTGAACGAGCCGGATCGAGCCGTGCCCGCGAAATCATTTACACGGCGGATCAATACGATGCGGCGACATTTGAGAGGTGGAACATCGTGAGCCGGGTCGTGGCTGATGACGCACTGGAGTCGCAGACCCGGGCCTTCGCTGAAAGACTGGCGAGCGGCCCTACGCTGGCCTATGCCGCCGGCAAGCGCCTCGTCCGCTCTTATCTCGACCACGGCATACGCGCAGCAGACGAGCTCGTCGAGAAGGTGGGGCCGCCGTTGTTTCAGACCGAAGACATGCTGGCCGCGGTTGCTGCCCTGCTCGAGCACGGCGCCCGCAACTTTCGCGACAAGGTCGCCTTCCAGGGGCGATAACAATCGTGAGCGGACAGCGCGAAAAAAACATCGAGGCGATGCGCCGGAGCGGGCCAAACGGCTTTGCGCCTCCCATCGCACAGTTGATCGGCATGCGCGCCGTCGCTTTCGACGAGGGAAGCGCGGTCCTGGAGCTCGATGCCGACGGCAGGCACGCCAATCCGATGGGGACTCTTCACGGAGGCGTGCTTTGCGACCTCGCCGATCTTGCGATGGGCGTCGCCTGCTACAGCACGCTCGAATCCGGGGAGTCGTTCACGAGCCTGGAGCTGAAGATCAACTTTCTCAAGCCGATCTGGACCGGTCGGCTCACTGCGCACGCGCGGGTCAGGAAAGGCGGTCGCACAACCGCGCTTCTCGAGTGCGAGATCCGCGACGACAAAGACTCGCTGGTGGCGTTCGCGACCAGCACCTGCATGATCCTGCGCGGCGACGCGGCCAAGGGTCGTTAGGGGGGAGAGCAATCATGAATCACTTAGCGCAACGCAAGACCGCGCTCGTCACGGGAGCTTCGCGCGGAATCGGGCTCGAGCTGGCCCGTCTCCTGGCATCGGACGGGCACGACCTCGTTCTCGTCTCCCGCGCATCAGAGGAATTGGAATCGGCGCGCCGGAAGCTTACCGAGCAGTACGGGGTTTCCGTGCGGTGTTATTCCAAGGATCTTTCGGGACCGCCAGCCGACGAAAAGCATGCGCAATGACGGTTGCCCGGTCAACCGTCAGGGCAGCATGCGGATGTCCGGATGTCGGGGCTTGAAGTAGAGCGCCATGGCGACGATGGCGAGCATGTTGCCTGCGAGGATGGTCGGCCAGGCGAGCGCTCGCAGGACGTCCTCAGCGAAGAGCATCGTGACGAAGAGGAATCCGCAAAGGAGAAAGACGAAGAACAGAATCAGGCCGAAGCCGTAATTCGCGTTCCTTTCCCCGAGGCGGATCAACCCGCAGGCGACGAACCCCAACGCGAGAAAGACGATGCCGTGCACAAACGTGAATAGCAGGACCGTGCCTAGAGAGACCGGAAGGGTCTCCGGGGAAGTAAGCGCCGGTCCCCGAACGAGCGCCGTTCCGAGGATCGTGGGGGTGTACAGAGGACGACCATGAAGGACGTCGAGGATCAGGAACCATACCGCGATGGTGGCCCCTCCGATCGCACCCGCCACGGCTGCCTCTCGCCAGAATGGCGCGGCCCGGTCGCGGAGGCGGTCACTCGCACTCACGTCTTCTTCGTCGTCCTCGCTCTCTCGACCGGGCTCGACAGCGTGATAGCTCTGACTCTGACTGCCAAGGCAGATCTCCTTTCGATCGTACGTCGGGAGTCTACGCCCGGTGAGGGTTCGGGGCCGCTTCGGGGCGACGAGAACACGAAGCTCCAGCTACATATTTGGCTGATTGGTTCGCCCACTGTGTCGAGAAAAAGAATGTGAGGCCGCAGGGAGTCGACAGCGCGGATCGCCGCCAGCCCGTCGCCGACCTCGTGGAGATCCCCGATCCAATCGAGCGTCGCCAGGTGGCCGCGCAGCGCCCGGCGCGCCAGCGGCTCGTCGTCGGCGATCAGGACGACGGATTTAGGAGTCACCGGCGCCCTCCCGCGGAGGCGGCTCGCAGGGAAGCTTGATCGACACTTCGTACCCGGAGGCGGAGCCCGCCTGAATCGCCAGCGCGGCGGCATTCCCGTAGACCGCCTCGAGACGTTCCTTGAGCGCGCGCAAACCGTATCCGCGCCGGGCGTCATCGGAAGTCCTGGGCCCGGTCCCGTCATCTCGGACCCGAAGGAGCAGGCTCGCTCCTTCCACATTCGCGCTGATCTCGACTCGGCCACCCTCGACGCGGTTCGCGATGGAATGCCGGACGGCGTTCTTGACGAGCTTCTGCAGCGCGAAGGACGGCGTGCTGCAGGCGAAGCAACTCGGGCCGATGTCCCGCGAGACACTCAACCGTTCCCCGTAGCGAAGCTGTTCGAATTCCAGATAGCGCTCCGTGAACTCCCACTCGTCGCGAAACGGAACCGTTTCGCCGGGGGCATCGCGCAGCGTGTGTCGCAGCAGGTCGCCCCGATTCCCCGGGGATATCGGCTGGTTCAGCGTCGTATCCCGTCAAGCACTGGAGTCGCAGCGGCGTATTCAGTAGAGAACAGACAGGCAGGTGACGCCGCCGTCGCGTTTCTCGAACTCGCTCACCGAGATTCGTTGCACCTGAAGACCGGCTCTCTCGATTCGGGCCGTGGTCTCGGGATATCCGGCCGGGACGACTGCGCGTTTCCCGCAAATGAGAACGTTCGCGGCGGACGGCTCCACCTCCGCAACGGGAACAAAATCGAAACCTCTCGACCGTGCGAACGGTTCAAGGGCACTCACAGCGAGAAGCGTGCGATCACCGAGGTATGCGCACCCGCTCAGGAGGTGAAGAAGACCGGGAGGCAGCGAAACACCCTCCACGCTGCGCCTCGGGCCGAGAATTTCGCGAAGCCCCTCGACCGCCGCCTCATTGGAGCGCTCCGACAACCCGACGAAGAGGGTGTCCTCCGTGATCAGCACATCCCCCCAGTCGAGACAGGAGGGAGGCGGCAGTTCGACGACCGGATACGAGCGCCCGAGCACCTCGACGAGCGCGCCGGCCTCTTCGCGGCGAGACGCGACCGCGGAGGGCCCCACGATCGCGCGGCCGTCCAGGACGCAGACCCGGTCCTGAACGAACACAGCGTCCGGATGCTCGTCGTCCGCCGGAAGCTCCGTCACCTCGAGCCCCACGTGCCGCAGCGTGGCGACGTACCCCCTGTGCTGCCGCCGCGCCAGCTCGAGGTCGACCACGGGCCGAGGCTCCCTCTGCGTCAACGCCTCAGGGTAGGTTCTCCCCGGTGCCCGAACGATCGCGCGAGTCGCCACCATACCTGCCCGCCTCTATTCTTCGTCGGAGATGTCGCCTGCCGGGAACCGGCGATGCCCTTCAAACACCGTCAAGACCTGGATTGTCTTGCCTCGGACCCGATAGACGATTCGGTAATTCCCTTCGATGAGCTCGCGCAGCTTGCTCTCGGGAAGCTCGGGAACCGAGCGCCCCATATGAGGAGCTTTCGCCAACCGGCTCGCGCGCTCGATCAGCCGCGCGACGAAACGTCGCGCGATCGTCGGATCGTCCGCTGCAATGTAGGTTTCGATCTCCGCAAGCCGGGCGAATGCCTGCTCGGTCCAGAGAACTTTCACTCGTCGGCGGGCGGCCGGCGTTCGAGCGCCAGCCGCCGCTTCAACTCCCGTGTGTCCATCAGCCGGCCGGCGTCGGCGTCGGCGACGCCGCCCGCGATCGATTCGAGGAATCGCTGCCGCTCCTGCAGGCGGTCGAACCCGAGGGGGGACAACAGCACTCCGGCCGGTTTCCCATTCTGAGTTATGACCACTGGCTGACCCGTTTCGGAGACGCGTCGCAGCCAGTGTGCCGCCTGACCTTTGAATTCTCCGATGGGGACGATGTCCTCAGAAACGCGGATGGATCTCATGGCGACAACCTCATTACTCAAAAACCATTTTAGGACAGGATTACGTCTAAAAACAGACCTTATTCAATCCGAAAATTAGAAATCAGTCAACGGGGGCGGGCTTGAATCAGAAGCGGCCGAGCATACCCCGACGAGCGCCGGGACCTCTCCGCGTCGCGACACAACCGCGAGCAGCCTCACGATCGCCCGCCCGTCGAGGACGCAGACCCCTGTCCTGAACAAAAACGGCGTCCGGATGCTCGTCGTCCGCCGGAAGCTCCGTCACCTCGAGCCCCACGTGCCGCAGCGTGGCGACGTACCCCCTGTGCTGCCGCCGCGCCAGCTCCAGGTCGACCCCGGGCCGAGGCTCCCTCTGCGTCAACGCCCCGGAGTAAATCCTACCCGGCGGCCGAACGATGGCGCGAGAAGCAGAGGGGGTCAACCCTGCGGTTCGTGTGTTACGGTCATTGGAGAGCCGCCTGCCGTCGAGCAACGCTCTTGCGGAGGACCGGAGCCTTGCGCTCGTTACCCCTCCCGATGCCGTGGTGCGTCACACCCGCCCCCTGCGGCCGCCAGACGCGGCCCTCGGTTAACAATACACGAAGCGCACGGTTGACCCCGTATCTCCCTCGGTTGACCCTGTATCTCGCTGAGGAGCGATCTCTAGCCCGTAACGGAATGATCGAGTAGAGTCTGCAGCACAGTGTTGCGGATCTCCGGTGTTGTCCAACGGTCTTCTCGGAGCCGGAGACCGCTGCCATGAACCTCGAAAAGGCTCGGGAGGCTGCCGGAAACTTCCTCCTCCTCTACGGTTTTCAGATTCTCGGCGCCATCATCATTCTCGTCGTCGGAGCGCTGGTGGCTGGCTGGGTCGGCAAGATCGCGAAGCGCTGGCTGGAGGAGCACGACCTGGAGCCTCCGATCCGCGCGCTGATCGTGCGGACCGTCAAGCTGCTTGTCTTCGCTCTGGCCGCCGTGCTGGCGCTGGACAAGTTCGGGGTCCAGATCGCGCCGATCATCGCCGCGCTTGGTGTGGCCGGCGTCGGGCTCGGCCTCGCGATGCAGGGAATGCTCGGCAACCTGGTTGCCGGCTTGACAATCATCTTCACCAAACCGTATCGGGTTGGCGAGTACATCGAGTTGCTCGGCGTCTACGGGCAGGTCACCGACATCGAGTTGCTTTCAACGAAGCTGATGCACAGCGACCGTTCCGTCGTCACCATACCCAACCGCAAGATCATCGGCGAGATCCTTCACAACTACGGCACGGTTCGCCAGCTGGGTCTCAACGTCGGCGTCGCCTACGGCGCGGATCTCGCGCGAGCCCTCTCCGCCGTTCACGATATCCTCCAGAAAAACCCGCGCGTGCTCAAGGACCCCGAAGCGGTCGTCGGCATCAGCATGCTCGGTGAGTCCTCCATCAACATTTCGGTACAGCCATGGGTCAATGTCAGCGACTACGGTCCGGCCCAGTTGGAGCTCTATCAGACGATTGTTGAACAGTTTCGCGCCAGACAGATCGACATTCCATTCCCTCAGAGCGACGTGCGGTTATTCGTCGATCCAACGACCGCGGCGACGTAGACCGCCTCGAGGGCTAGGCCGGTCGCGGCGCGCTTGGGCGGGATCAGGCGGACGGTCGAGACCGTATCCGGCCGAGCCGTCTGCCGGTGCGCCGAAGGCGCAGACGCGAGCACGGAGCGACGTGACCAGGGCCGTGAGGGGCAAGCCCCTCCCCTACAACCGTAGCGATCCTCGTTTTGCTCGCGGCCGGGTCGGTCAGCCGCCGCCGAGCCGTGACGTCATTTCACGAAATCGGCGAGCTTACGCAGGCGGATGCTGGCGTCGCTGGCGAAGTCGCGCTGCAGCCAGCCGAGATGCCCGGCACCGAAGATGACCAGCACGCGCTCGTTGGGCGAGTCGACGAGCTGCACCACATTGCTGTAGATGCGCATGTTTCGCCGAAACAAGTCGGAGACCAGGTCGGCGCCGGCCCAATCCCAGCGCTCGCCGAAGTGCGCCTGCCGATGGTCGGTTCACCATTTCCAATTTCCTTTCAGTGTGATGCACCAATGGCCGACATGCTCAGGACGGCGAAGTCAAGAAACATCCCGCTCCTGCGATCAGCTTTGCGCCCTTGAGAGCAAAGAACGCAACGAATCCGGAAGCATTCCAGTTGCTCCACTGATGATGTGTATGGGTAGCAAAGTCATGCCGATTACCTCCGCGGCGGCATGGCGACGCCTTTGATGAGCAGCCACAGGCCGAGCGGCACCTCGAAGGCCAGCATTGGTAACCACATGAGCTGTGTGATCGGGCTGTGGAGGATCTCTACGAGCTGCAAGGGAAGGCCCACTACGATCACGATCGACGCGAACACGCCCACCCAGGCCAGTGGTACGGGGATCATCCGGCCGCGCAAGAGGAGATAGGAGAAGAGCAGGCTGCCAACGGCGAAGAAGGTCGCGCCGAGCGTCGAGTTCCAGCTTGGCAGCTTCAGCAAGAACGCGCCGAGCGCGTTCGCCGCCGCGGGGTCTGGCGCATCGGCACCGGCGGCCGTAGCGAGCCATAGCCGGCCCAGCGGCCTCAGTAAGGAGACCGCGCCGATTACGCCCTCGGCGACGCGACAGGTCAGGGCCAGCATCGCGAGGTCGGGGTCCTGGTCGTGGGTGATCGAGTACAGCGTCACGGCCAGCACCAGGGCGCAGATGCAGCCAAGCAGCTCGAGCACGATGGCTACGCGCACGTCTGGCGCATGCTGGGCGATGCCCGCGAGTTTCGCGGCGGTCCCTTCCCCGCTGGCCGCTCTGTTGGACAGGACCATTCCGGTCAACCCCACTGCGATATAGAAAAGAAATGTGAACCCGGCGACTCTTGCGTTCGTCCTGCGAGTCATGTGTGTTTCTCCTTACGCGAGAAATGGAGTCGCAATCCCGTGGCAATTCTGGCCTTGAAACGCGGCGACAGGCAGAGCGGAGGGTCCACCCCAGAATAAGGCGCGCCTCCTGATGGAGACACATACGCGCACGGGGCGCAAGAGTTCCACTGTTTTGTAGGTGGTTCGGGGCCTGCCCGTGGATCACCGCTCGGATCTCTTCTCGTTCGGGACCATCCTGTACTCACCGCCACGGTGCGCCGGGAGAGAACGCGTAGCGGGATCGCGCCGTCAGGCGTAGATCCCGCGGAGCGCGCGGAGGGACGTGGGGCGGGAGGGGCAAGCCGCACCCCTACAACCGGAAAGCAATGCCACCTTCAAAACACCATCTCTGTTTTGCTCGCGGCGAGAGTAGTCTCCCGAGCCAAGTGAGAGGGGAAGGGTGGGGATCAACCGTGCGCTTCGTGTATTTCGCACTGGAAAGCCCACGTCCTGAGAACGTCCCCTCGAAAAGAAGACCTTCAACCCCGCTCGTGCCGGGTTTCGGCTAGGCCCTACTTCATGGTCTCTATCCGCCCGGACAAGAGTTGACCAACCAGTCAAATTCTAAAGTTTGAACTAAAGTCCAAAAAAGCAGCGCCGTCGTCTTGCGGCGGGATCTCAGCTATCGGATTTCACCTTTTAGGTCAAGCAGTTACCTAGGCGCGATCGCAGAGCGCGCCTTGGCAGTGACATTGCTGTAGCTAAGCCCGTTTCGCGAGTTTCGCCCGTGTTTTTCTTGTGCAGCAC
>WNGE01015625.1_pt1 | contig 10947 bp, 8 predicted proteins | sample 5400651 | NCBI WGS metagenome assembly WNGE01 (sample SAMN13153370, study PRJNA577476) | soil metagenome | isolation source: 60 cm soil or saprolite under grassland replicate 2 | place: USA:California | collected 2016-06-15
TACTTAACCAGGACTGGAATACCGATGACGTGAACGTCCGGATTACGTTCCGTCCGAAGATTCCGGCGCGCCTGGGGGCGCTCGCTCTGGTCACCCGATATGATTTTGTGCGCACGACGATTGACGGTCAATGGTTTGTGGAAGGCGACGTGTTGAATGAGGAGGAAACCGGCGTAATCACAAAACATGTAATCACTGAATCAATGACCTGGAATCCGCTCGCGCGCTTTTATCTGCAGGCAAATCTTTCCTACATCCTCAATCAAACGGACACGCCTGCCAACAACATCGATTTGGTGCCCAACACAAGCCCTACGGTCGTGAATTTTAGAAACGATTATTGGACCGTGACCAGTGGCGCCGGCTACATAATCGACGACAAGACTGACTTTTATACCGACTTTTCATTCTACTGCGCCAATGACCATTTTAAGAATGCTGGCGTTGCCGTGCCCTACGGCCTGGGTGCAACAGAGTACACGGCTTCAGCCACTATCACGCGCCAACTGACCAAGAACATGCGCCTACTGCTGAAATACGGCTATTTTAACTATAGGGACGTGACCTCTGGCGGTCATAACAATTACCGAGCGCATTCCATCTATTCGGGTTTGCAGTACCGCTTCTAATCTCCAAAATTCTGATGTGGTTGGAATCAAGGGCAGCATCGTTATCGTTTGCCGCTTTCGTGATTTTCCTGGTTGGTTGCGATCGGGGCGACGTCAAGATCAAAGTTTATCGGGTTTCCAAGGCGCCGCTCGAAGAATCCGCACCCCAGCAACAAAACGCGATGCCGACGAACGCCGGATCGCCAGCAGCGCCCCATGGGATGCCGCCGGCTACGTCAACGGCGCCAACAACGCCGCCGAATTGGGAACCGCAACCGCTCTCGCAAATGCGGCAGGCGAGTTTTCTTGTCAAAGGCGACAACGGCGCGGTCGCGGACATTTCGTTTGTCAGCCTCGGTGCTGCTGCTGGAAATGTGCTCGATAACGTCAATCGATGGTTATCGCAGCTTGAACAACCGCCAATCACCGAACAAAAGCTCGGTGACATTGCGCAGCGACTGACCACTTCCTTAGGTGAGGCCACAATTGTGGATCTCGCAGGACTGCCAAAGGAAGCAGATCCGGCAAAAGACGGCAGAATCATTGCTGCAATTGCGACCACCGGTGATTCGACGCTCTTTTTCAAAATGCGTGGTAACGCAGCATTGACCGAGGCGCAAAAAGGCGACTTCATCAAATGGGTCGCGGCAGTTTGCAATGGCCAGACGGAAACCAGATCGCCGCAGATGGCAGCGATGCCGCCGCGGGACGCAAGCGCAGCCCAGATCAAATGGAACACGCCGGAAGGCTGGACAGAAGTTCCGCCCTCTTCGATGCGCTACGCCAGTTTCAGCGCCTCGGATGGAAACGGCGGCAAGATCGACATCTCGGTTGTAACGTTCCCCGGCGATGGAGGAAGCGACGCCCACAACGTTAATCGCTGGCGTCAGCAAATCGGCCTGCCACCGATCGATGGAAGCGCCGTCACTTCACAGGTCGCTCCGCTGAAAACGGTGGACACGAATTTCTCAACCACCGACATCGCCGGCGCTAATGCGCGGACCATCGCGGCGTGGACGCGCCGCGACGGGCGTGTCTGGTTCTTCAAAGCGACCGGCCCAAACGCCGCAGTTGAAAAAGAAAAGCCGACCTTCGTAAAGTTCATCGAGTCAGTTCGATTTTAGGAAGATGATCCGCAAAATTGTCGATCTAATCACGTCGCTGAAGCTGACGATCGCTTGTCTTGCAGGGGCGATGGCGCTGATTTTTGCCGGCACGCTCGCTCAGGTTCATCTCGGCATCCACGAAGCACAGCAGCGTTACTTCCAAAGCATGTTCGTGTGGTGGCCGCCGGAAGGAGGCGGCTTCAAGATTCCGATTTTTCCCGGCGGTCATCTCATCGGCGCTGTGCTGCTCATCAATCTTGTGGCTGCGCATGCGAAGCGTTTCCGCTGGGCCTGGCGCAAACTCGGCATTCATCTCACCCACGCCGGATTGATGATCATGCTAGCGGGCGGGCTCTTCACCGATCTTTTCGCCGTCGAGAGCCACATGCGTCTTGCCGGCGGCGAAACCAAAAATTATTCCGAGGACGTGCGCCGAATGGAACTGGCCGTAATCGATACGAGCGATAACGATCTCGACCAGGTGACCGCGATTCCGGACACCGTACTACGACGCAGCCGGACGATTGACCACTGGAGTTTGCCGTTCCGGATTGTCGTCAGGAATTTTTATCAGAATTCGCGCCTGAAAATGTTAAGTGACGTAGGAAACGAAGCGCGACCGATCGCAAATCAAGGGCCGGGTGCGATGGTTGCGGTCAAGGCGGCACCGCGCGCAACCGGTGTTGACGAACGCGATGTCACGAGTGCAGCCATCGAAATTCTGCCAAAGGACGGTGGCTCGTTAGGCACATGGCTGGTTTCTGATGCGCTAGGGGCGCCCCAGACGTTTTCCTGCGGCGGCCGCACATGGATGATCGCCCTGCGTCCGGCACGTTACTACAAACCTTACAGCGTCACGTTGCAGAAATTCACTCACGAGCGCTACGCCGGGACCGAGATTCCAAAGAATTTTTCCAGCCGCGTCACGCTGATCGACCCGGAGCGTTCGATGAACCGCGACGTCTTGATTTACATGAATCACCCGCTGCGTTACCGGGGCGAGACATTTTATCAGGCAGGATTTCAGCAGGACGACTCAGCGTCGATCCTGCAAGTGGTGCACAATCCGAGCTTCATCGCGCCTTATGTGGCGTGCGTGATTGTCGCCGCCGGATTGCTTGTCCAGTTCGGCTATCATCTCGTTGGATTTTCACGACGGAGAAGGACCGCGCTCGCATGAAACGTTTTCTGCCCTGGATCATTTTAATTCTTGCTGCTGGATGGCTCGCTGGCAATTGGCTGCCGCCCAAAGCTGCAAAGGACGATGTCGATCCTTCGACTGCGCTCAGGACAAGCCTTGCGAAGTTCGGAAAAATTCCGGTGCTGGTCGGGGGCCGCGTTAAACCGCTCGACACCGTTGCGCGCAATTCCCTTCTTATCATTCATGGCAAACAAACGTTGCGCCTGGCGAATGAAAAACAACTCAGCCCGATGCAATGGCTCTCCGACACGCTCTTCAACGGGCCGGTCGCCGATCAATATCCGGTCTTCGTGATTCAGAATGCCGAAGTGCTGGGTCTCTTCGGCTGGGAACAGAGCGACCGAAAATATTTTAGTTTTGCCGACCTCACGCCCTTCCTGAAACAGATCGACGAACAAGGCGGGCAATCCGAGAAGCTCGAATCAGTGCAACGCTCGGCTTATCAGAACGCAATCCTCAACCTGCGCAATGCCCTGGTTCTCTATCAGCGCCTAAAGAACAGCGTCCAACCGGAGGACACTCAAAATTTCGCCGGTGAATTGGAGGCATTTCAAACCAGCGTTCCGGATGCGGCGAGGGCGGCACGCCAGCGGGAAACCGGACAAAATTTCGACAAACCGAAACTCGACGACGTGGCAGAGCTGATCCAGCGCTACGAGAAGTTGTCCGAGATGGCGTACATGTTGGTTGTGCCGCCCATGAACCCGCCGGGATCAGCGATCCCGGCTACAGCGAACGAGGAATGGCGCTCGATCGGCGACAGTTTATTGCGCTCAGTCGGCACGGGAGAAATTCACCCGATTGTAAAAGATTACGCGCTCATAGGCGACGCCTACCGCACGGGCGATCGCGCGGCCTTCAATCAACATGTTGATCTTCTGGCGGATTGGATCGCGAAAGAACAACCAACTGCGGCCAAACGCACGTCGTTCGAATTTCTTTTCAACCATGTCGATCCTTTCACTCACAGCATGGTTTTGTATGTCTTGGCGTTTCTGCTGGCGTGCGGTTCGTGGTTGGGCTGGAACCGCATGCTCAATCGTTCGGCGTTTTATCTCCTGCTGCTCGCGCTCGCCATTCACACGTTCGGTCTCGTTTCACGGATGTATCTGCAGGAACGCCCGCCCGTGACCAATCTCTATTCGTCCGCGATCTTCATCGGTTGGGGCGCTGTCATCGTGTCGCTGATCCTTGAACGAATTTTTCGTGATGGGATTGGCGCAGCCTGCGCTGGTGCGATTGGCTTCATCACGCTAATCATCGCGCATCATCTCGCCGGAAGCGGCGACACGCTGGAGATGTTGCAAGCCGTGCTCGACACCAACATCTGGCTGGCCACGCATGTCGTCGCCATCACGACCGGCTACTCCGCTATGTTCCTCGCCGGCATGCTCGCAATTATTTATGTCATCCGCGGCGTCTTTACCCGCTCGCTGAAAAAGGAGACTGCGGATTCGCTTGCGCGCATGACCTACGGCGTCCTTTGTTTTGCCACCCTGTTCAGTTTTGTTGGCACTGTGCTCGGCGGCATCTGGGCCGATCAATCATGGGGACGCTTTTGGGGGTGGGACCCGAAAGAAAACGGCGCGGTGCTGATTGTCCTTTGGTGCGCGATCATTCTGCACGCGCGTTGGGGCGGCTTCATTCGTCAGCGCGGGTTGATGGTAATGGCCATTTTCGGCAACGTCGTGACGAGTTTTTCCTGGTTCGGTGTGAACATGCTCGGCGTCGGTTTGCATTCCTACGGCTTCATGCAAAAGGCCTTCCCCTGGCTCTGCGGTTTCATCCTGAGCCAACTCGCGCTTATGGCCATCGCCGGAATGCCGTTGGAGCGCTGGCGAAGTTTTCGAATGTCCGCCCGTGAGAGTCGTCAAAAAAATAAGTCGAGCGATTTAAAATTTGTGCCCCCGGAATTAGCAGTAGAATCAACACCAGAGTAATTGAGAAAGGATACAGCCATGAAAATAATTCTAACCATCGCCATCACCTTCTTCGTAGCGTCGGCAATTTCAGCACGGGCGGCGGACGTGAGATCAAATTGGGACAACAACTGCGCGCAATGTCACGGGAAAGATGGACGGGCCGACACAAAAATGGGAAAACAATTGAGCGCGAAGGATCTCACGGACCCAAAGGTTCAGGCGGCTTTCACCGACGCGAAAGCGACACAATCAATCAAAGAAGGCGTTAAGCAGGGTGGCAAAACGACAATGAAAGCCTTCGGCGGCAAACTTACCGCTGAGGAAATCAAAGCGCTCGTTGCTTACGTGCGCACGTTGAAGAAATAAGCCGCAAGATCCACATCCAACCGTCCGCGGCCGGACAGCGCTCTACTTGATGCTCTTTATATAAGCGACGAGGGCTTTTAGGTCTTCGTCTGAGACATCGACCGGCTTCATCTCGCCTGCGATCATCTTGGCCGTCGGATGTCGTAGAAGATTCGACAATTGCTTAGCCGGTTTCTGCGCGGTTGCGCCAGCGACCTTCGGCCCAGCGTTCGTTCCAGTTCCGTTCTCACCATGGCAGGCATCGCATGACTCACTTTCGTAAACTTTTTTGCCGGCGGCCGCGAGCGGATCAAGGAGCGCGACATTCGTAGCTGATAGCGTGCTGACAGCCGGTTCGGGTGCAAATGGTTCGCGCATGAACTGCTCAGTTTCTTCATTTTGTTTCGCTACCTGCTTGGCGATCGCAGGATCAAGACGGTCTTCGTGTTTGCTCAGCAATCCGAAAGTAATGAGCGTGAGCAAGATTGCCAAAAAGATGCCTACGGCGATGGGTCGCCGCCACGGGCGTCGTTCCAAACGTCTGTCGATAAATGGAAGAGCAATAACCAGAGCCGCAGTAATTGTCGGGACGATAACAATGCCGACGACGGCCCACGGCCCTTTGAAGTATTTGAGCCACTGGAAAAACGGAAGGTAATACCATTCGGGCCGAGGAACATATTGCGTGTCAGCTGGATTGGCTTTGGGGCCTAGCTCGGTTGGCGCAAAGTGCGCGAGCGCGCCCAGTATCAAGATCATCACCAAGGCCACGATCGTGTCCATCACCACTTGGCGCGGGTAAAACCGCTGGGTTGCCAATCGCGGGTTTACGGGATCTTCGCTCGGTGGTCCAGCCGCACCCGCTTTGCGAAAGAGATAGACGTGCGCGGCCACCAAACCAAGGATTGCAGCAGGCAGCAGAAACACGTGCGCGACAAAAAATCGTGACAGGGTGAGAGTGCCCATCTCGTTTCCACCGCGCATGAAACGCTTGAGTAAGGAGCCGACCCACGGGATCTCGCTCGGCATATTGGTGCCCACAGTTGTGGCGAAAAAAGCTTTTTGGTCCCAAGGCAACAAATAGCCCGTGAAGGCCATCGCCAGCATTAGGCCAAGGAGTGCGCATCCAGAAATCCAGAGAACTTCCCGGCGACCTTTATACGCGCCGTACAGAAAGGTCTGGGTGAGATGAAGAAGCACCACGATGACGACCGCGCTCGAACCATAAGCGTGCAGACTCCGCAGAAACGATCCGCCGGTTACTTCCTTGACGATGTAGGCAACCGTGGTGTGCGCATGATCAGCGGTCGGAGCGTAATAGAGCGACAAAAATATTCCGGTGACTGTCTGTGAAATGAACAAAAAGAGCAGGACTGAGCCGAACACGTAGGCCCAGCGGGCGCCGCCCGGGATCGGTTCGTCCAATGCTTCATGCAAGAGTGAGCCGATCCCGGTCCGGCTATCCAGCCACTCGTACAGGCGACTCCATCGGCTAGCGTGAGAAGCAACAATTTTTTCGTCAGGCTTATGCGCGTCAGCCATGTCGCAATGCTCTTGTTAGGCCAGAACTTCCTTCTTGGAAATAAGCTGGCGAAAATATTGGTAGCGCACTTTCAACATTCCGTTGTCGATCTTGCTCTCCAGATCGTCCATCGACCGCGGGGCGGGACCAGAAATGCGCGCGCCATCCAGGGCGAATACTGCCGTGTGACAGGGACAAATGAATTGCTGCTTCGATTCGATCCACGGAATCGAACAGCCGAGGTGCGGACAAATTGGCGAGAGCACGCGCAACGCCCCATCTTTCATCGGCAAAATATAGATTGCTTTTTCCGAAACAATCTTTCGCCAACCATCGCGCTGTTCCACCGTAATCAACTTTTTCATTGGCGCGCTCAGCGATGCGAACTCATCCATCTTGCCCACGTCCGACCAACCGATTTCGGTGGTTGTGGTGAGCAGCGGATGTAACGCAAATCGAATGAGTGGCACCGACAACGCTGCGCCAACCACAACTGTGCCAAACCCAAGCAGCACACCCAGAAAAGAGCGCCGCGTCAAAGATTCATCCTCAGCTACATTTTCACCGGGCACTGGGTAATGTCCTGATTGAAATAGAGACGTTGCTTCTAAGTTGGATTAAGGGATGGCGCACTGCTCCTGCGTTTGCACCAAATCGCATCGATACTCCAACGCCCCGGGCCGTAAAAGATAATGAAAAAGAAAACCCAGCAAAGCACCAGGGCCAGCTCGCCTCCGTTCAAATCCGGCAACCAACGCTATTCCCGTCGCGCCATGGCCGCCTCCGGGAAGCGCGAAAAGCTTCTGAGTGCCGTGACAAGCGTAGGTCAATCCGATGACTAGCCGCATAATGCAGTAAACAGGGTCTGCAAATCGATTCAGAGAGTTCATAACGCGAGGCTGATGATGTCGACTCTTGCTGTCAAGCCAATCGCGCGCAAAACGATTTTCCGTAAAAATGCGTAGCCGGCCACCTGCGCGTTCTGGCATAACCTTCGCGATTTGCGATGACAATTGGCGATCATGAAAACGCAAGAACCGCACAGTTGAAAAATCGCCAGGCTTTTAAGGTCGGTAAAACCAATGACTGCATACCAATCTGCGACGTCTCGGAAAATAGTATGTGTGCTCGCGCTTGGCTTCCTCGGCACGCTCGCCTGGGCTGCCGCCTCGGATTGGAGAGCTCCTCCCGCCGCCGCGAATCGTCCAAACCCGCTTGCCGGAAACGCCAACGCGACCGCGCTAGGCGAAAAGCTCTTCGTAGCAAATTGCCTGACCTGTCACGGCCCCACAGGACACGGCGACGGACCTGGTGCAGCAGCATTAGAAAAGAAACCGGCCAATTTGGGAGCGCGCATCCGGGAGACAGGAGAAAAGGATGGCGAGTTGTTTTGGAAAATCTCCGAAGGACGAGCCCCGATGATTACTTGGAAAGGGGCACTTTCTGAGACGCAGCGGTGGGAGCTTGTGAATTACATACGTACATTCGCCAAGTGAAAATTATCATTCAAGAAAACGATTATCGAGGAACAAGGCCGGCGGTCATGACATCACCACTTTCAAAAGTCAGAAATATCAACTGGAGTTCATCGCAACGAATCAGTAGCAATTGGATCGCGCGCTTTTTTTTGGCCATCGCCTTCGCAGCTCTGCTGTCGCTAGTCGAGGCACAGGATGCCGCTCCTCCTTCCGACTACGTGTCGCGCGCCGAGTACGACAAGCTCAAGACAGAGCACGAGGCGATGAAGCAGGAGCTGGACGCATTGAAGGCAACCGTTCAGCAAATGACCGCTGGCGCAGTGCAGCCTCCTGCTCCCGGGAAGGCCGTCAGCGAAGGGAAACAAATCGCGGCCGCGCCGCCAGAAGCCGTCACGGAGGAACTGCGTCAGGAAGTGGAAAGCCTAAAGATGCAGGTGAAGGAAACCTTTCCCGGCACGACCAAATTTCTTTTCGGTGGTTATGGAACTGCCGGATTTACCGCACGCAGCGGCGAGGATCCTTTTTTCGATGCCGCTTTCAACGCTATTTTTCTTTTCAAGATGACAGATCGCCTTCTCTTCGAAGGAGAGTTGGAGTTCGAGTTCGAAGATAACGAGACCACAACGAATCTGGAGATAGCTCAGGCGTCCTATCTTTTGAATGACTACATGACGATTGGTGTCGGCCGGTTCCTCAATCCGACGGATTTCTTTATCGAGCGGCAACACATGAACTGGATAAACAAGCTCCCGGACAAGCCGCTCGCCGTTTACGACGGTTTACTGCCCGAATCGGAAATGGGCGCGCAGTTGCGCGGCGTGATTCCGATCGGTCCTACGAAATTGGAGTATGTCGGGTTTGTCGCAAATGCTCCGGGTCTGATCACTGCTCCGGACGATTTTAGCGAATTGGGGATGCTTGATTTCGACAATGACGCCAACTTCGGTGGGCATGTGGCCGTGGGAGGCCATGTCGGATTTATCCCCATTCCGCAATTGGAAGTGGGGTACGGGATTCAACGCTCAAAAGTTGGACCGCGCAATCATGCGGTGGAGAATATTTTGCAGTCCGCCGATTTTAATTACGTGAGCGATTCGGCGTTGCTCAAAGGTTTGATCAACTTTCGCGCGCAATGGGTTTGGTCGCACGTCGGCCACTTCGTTTACGATCCGGACGGCAGCCAAGGCTTCGGCCCGCTCTCATTTAACAACAATCGCAATGGCGGTTATGTCCAAATGGCTTACCGGCCAACCCACATCGACAATGACATTATCAAGAATCTCGAAGGTGTGTTCCGTTACGATCGGCTCAATCAATTGCACACACCGGTCGGTTTTGACGAACAACGGTGGACTCTTGGACTAAACTACTGGGTTACTCCGAGCGCTGTAGTAAAACTGGCTTATGAGTTCGACGATAAAAATGGAGGCGCACGCGACCAGGACGCCTTTATGATGCAAGCAGCGGTCGGTTTTTAACCATGAAAGAAATTCTAGCGAGGATTTGCAAGTGGATCGGTTTGCCTGGGGCGACGATCATTATTTCGTGTGTTGCCTTGACGTGGCTAATTGGTTGCGCGACGAATAAGCAATCGGGAGAACTTGCTGCCGGCACCACTCCATCATCCACAGAAAAAAGCGGTGCTCAGCTCTGGGCGGAGAACTGTATCCGTTGTCATAATATTAGATCGCCCGGTTCGTTAAGCCCCGCCCAATGGGAAGTAGCCATGATGCATATGCGACTTCCGAAGAAATCACAGTTCTTTTGCGACCGAGCAATTTCTGCACAGTAAACCGCAAAGTACGGGGAGCGTCGCGTCTGTCATTCCCGTAACCTCACTGCCAAAAAGGAGAGGTCTATGAGAAAACACAATCTGATTTCGCTGATTTACTCGAACCTTGAGAAGACAAGCGCAGCCGTCGAGGAGGCCATGCGAACAAATGCAAGTCCAGCGACGCCGATGCACGGCTGCCGTTGTGACCGGTGGGGACACCCCTGCACCGCTCACCCCGAGCACCCGTACACGCAACAAGCGCCGAGCTCCTCCGTTTTACTGGCAAAATAAAGAGGTAACAAGAATTAGATATCAAACGGTATTTGCTGTCGTTGCGATGCCCGCCCTCCATGCGTTGATTATTTGGCGTTGCTCGAAGGACGCCGAATCGCAATAACCTTCAACAGTGCCAGACCTCGCGGAACATTTTCCGTAAAAATGCGTAGCCATCGCGTTCAGTTTTCAGCCACACTCGACTTGGTGAGTGGCCTGGGTGTCGGCAGGGCATCTGCACAATAGGAGGCAAATAGTTATGACGATAACGAGGCGATCTTTTCTGAAGTACGGTGCAGGCGCCAGCGCGGCTCTGGCTCTCCCCTGGACGGTGCGGCAGGCGTTTGCGGCCAAACCAGCCCGCAGCATGCTGACCAAGTATATCCAGCCGCTGCCGGTGCCCGGCGCTGGGATCGTGGTGGCGACGCCCACCGGAGCGAACCAGTATGCGTTTACGCAGACACAAATCGCGCGGCAGCTGCATCCTCACCTGCCGCCGACGCCGTTATGGGCGTATGACGATGGTTCCGGGCTTGCGGGCCAGGCGGGCTCGTTCGGGATGGCGGTGGTCGCGCAGAGCGGGATACCACTCGATGTCAGCTACACGCACGATCTCCCGGAAATATACCCGGATTGGATTCCGGTCGACACCCGTCTGACGCCGCTCGGCGATGAAGTGCGCATGATGACTCATCTGCATGGCGCCTTTGTCGCAGGC
>WNGE01033520.1_pt1 | contig 10947 bp, 9 predicted proteins | sample 5400651 | NCBI WGS metagenome assembly WNGE01 (sample SAMN13153370, study PRJNA577476) | soil metagenome | isolation source: 60 cm soil or saprolite under grassland replicate 2 | place: USA:California | collected 2016-06-15
CGGCGAAATGGTAGACGAGCGTCCCCCCGGGCCGCGGCTCCGACCAGACGTAGGCCTCGGATTCGCAGCCGGGCACACGGCGCTCGGCAGGGAAGGGCCGCTGGGCGATCCGTGGCGGCACAGGCTGGAATCGCTCGGCGACATCGATCAGCATTTGAATCCGGTCTTCGCGCTCCATGCTCTCGAGCAGCGAGATCAGTTGGTCCAGCTTGTCAGGCAGCCGCTTCATTCCTCGATACCGCACTTGGGTTTTCGATCGGCACGCCGACCAGGTTGCCCCACTCGGTCCAACTGCCGTCGTAGTTCCTGACCTTCGAGAAGCCCAGCAGGTAGCGCAGCACGAACCACGTGTGGCTGCTGCGTTCGCCGATGCGGCAGTAGGCGATGATGTCGTCGTCAGGCCGCAGATGGTTCTCCTCGGTGTAAATCTTGCGCAGCTCGGAGGCCTCCTTAAAGGTGCCGTCCTCGGCATTCACTGCGCGGCCCCAGGGAATGCTCAGCGCTCCCGGGATGTGTCCTCCGCGCAGCGCGCCCTCATTGGGATAGTCCGGCATGTGAAGCCGCTCGCCGCGATACTCCTCGGGACTGCGCACATCCACGAGTGGCAGCTTGTTGTGGCAGTGCTCCAGCGTCTGCGCGCGGAAGGCGCGGAAGCGGCCGTCATCGCGCTCCGGTGCCTGATAGTTGCTGGAGGGATAACGCGGCACGGTCTTTGCCATGGGCCGGCCTTCCTGCACCCACTTGATGCGGCCGCCGTCCATGATCTTTGCGTTGGTGTGGCCGAAGAGCTGCAGCAGCCAGTAGGCATAGGCCGCCCACCAGTTGTTCTTGTCGCCATAGAGAACGATGGTGGTGTCGCGGCCGGCTCCAACTCTGCGCATCAGGTTTTCAAAGGCAGCGCGTCCCAGGTAATCGCGGCGAATCGGATCGTTGAGGTCACGCGTCCAGTCGATCTCGACTGCGCCGGGAATGTGATTGGAGCTGTAGAGAAGCGGGTCCTCGTTGGATTCGGCAACTCGAATTCCAGGGTCGTTCAGGTGCTCGGCCACCCAGGCGGTGGAGACGAGGACCTCAGGATTGGTGTAGCCGCGCTCATCGATGTTCTTGCTCATATCGCACCCCTCCGGGGACTTACGATGCGTACAGGGCAGCCGTGGTTTGCCCCAGCCGCGCCGGGGACCCCGGTGGCCAGAGCTTCCGCCCATTACTTTCGTTTTCCCCTGCGTCGACAAATGATTGCATAGTCTTGATCTGGATCGCAAAATGCGCAGTACTGGTGAGGAGCACAGCATGTACATCATGATGCGGAAGTATGAAGGAGTCGCCAACCCTGACGAGGCGTCGAAGCGAATCCAGCAGGGGTTCGTGCCTCTGATCTCGGGAATGCCGGGTTTTATCGACTATGTATGGGCGGACCTGGGAGGCGGTCAGTTGCTCTCCGTGGCGATCTTCGACGACCAGGAGCACGCCAAGGAATCCAACCGTTTGGCCGCGGGCTGGGTGGAGCTCAACCTGCGCTCAGTGCTGCCGAATGCCTGCCAGATCGAAAAAGGCACCGTGAAGGCGCGCAAGAGCTCGCGCAGAGCACGAGCCTGAGGAGCGCACATGCATACCACGGTGCGGAAGTATGAAGGTGTGGCGAACCCGGCGGAGGCAGCCAGGAAGATTGAGCAGGGCTTTGTGCCGCTGATCGCGGGGATTCCGGGCTTTGTGGAATATTTCTGGGTGGACATTGGGCATGGAGCAATGCTTTCGATCAGCGTCTTCGAGGACCTCGCGCACGCCATCGAATCCAATCAGCTCGCGGCCGGCTGGGTCGCCATGAACATGCCGTCACTGCTGCCGCAGGCCAGCCGCATCGAGAGCGGCAAGGTCGTGACGCGCAGGAGCTCGCTCAGAGCAAGGGCCTGAAAGCTAGTGCGGTAGCGAAAAACTAGAGTCAACTGCCCACCCTAACCAACGGAAGGTTAGGACGGGGCACCCGATCGAAGTGCCTGCTTGCGGCTTACAGTTCGCGTGTTTGCCCCACCTCGTAGATGCGGATCTGGGGCTTACCCTCGATCAGCGCGGGAAGCGCCTTTACGAACTCGGCAAAATGCTGCGTTTGGAAGTGCGCATCGAGCGCCGCCTGATCTCGCCATTCCTCGAAGAACAGAAACTCGTTTCCGCCGGGCTGCTTTTCGTAAAAGTCATAGGTCACACAGCCGCTCTCCGCGCGTGAGAGGGGCGCGATCACGCCAACCCGGCGCAGGATCTCAGCCTTGCTATCCGGCTTACCGGTGAACTTCGCCGCAAGTACGATCATGAGACGTTCTCGATTCAGCTTTCGTTGGTGAACACAGAGCTGCCACAAAGCGCTTTAGCGTAGAGTTCCACAAAAGCCATTGTCAAGCACGTGCCTGGTTATGGCTTGGAGCCGGAGGCGCTCGCCATGCGGCGGTTCATAAGCGCCACTCCCACGACTGCAACCGTGACCAGGGCAGCCAGCAGCAGCAGCCAACCCCAGGCCTCGGCCGGATGGCGCAGGGCGTGCAGGAAGCTTCGCCCGTAGCGATCAGCCAGGAATGCGACAAGCGAATAGCGCAAGGCGCGGGCGATGCCGACCACGATCAGGTATCGCCTAGTGCTATAGCCGGAGGCGCCGGTGGCTGCGAAAAAGACCGTGGTGGGAGTGGGAAAGGGAATCCCGGCGGAGAGCGCCAACGCCAGAGTTCCCCAGCGCTCCAGCACCTGCGATACCGCGGCCACGCGGCTTTGGCCGTAGCGCTTGTTCAGATAGCCCAAGCCCGCCTTCCGGGCCAGCCTGAAGGTGAGGAAGGCCCCGATAACCGAACCAGCAGTCGCGGCGGCAGCGAACTCATACCATGGCCCGCGATGGCCCGCGGCCAGAATAGCCGTCAGAATATCGGCGCCGCTAAAGGTCGGCAGCGGCAGGCTGTCCAGGATTGCCAGCCCGAAGAGCCCGGCCGCTCCGAGGTGAAATAAAAGACGCAACACGCCCCGCTGTTCGGGCGTACGCGCAAGCCAGTTGATCCACATCAGCACCGCCCGGCACGCCTCCTACGGGCTACTCGGATGATTCGTCGAACCTCAGGTGATGTGGATGCGGGCCGCAGGCGGGAGATGCGCGAGCCCACTGCCCAGACAGGGCCACCTGCCTGCAGGAAATCGAGAGCAGAAGTCACAGGCCGGAGGTGATTCCGTTACAACATGCAACTGCAAGCTGCTTTGGCCTTTATTCACGGATGCCGCAGTACCCTTCAAGCGAGAGACTACCCCGCTCCACCCGGACGACTGGCCAATCCCGCCGCTCCACCCGGACGACTGGCCAATCCCGCGAAAAGCCGAGCTGCTCATAACCAGAGCCGATGGCTCTTATAACAATTTTTTATTTCCATCGGCCCACAGTAACCACGTATCAATGGTGAATTGGTTCCACCCGGAGAAGCCAAGTGATCGAACACTTAGGGAAGTCCCTTTCGCGCCGTTCCGGCGCATGCTCTCTCTGTTTGCTGTTGTTGCTTCTATTTTGCGGCCTCTCAGCTGCCGCCCAAAGTGTTTCACCAGAACAGGTTGCCGACCTTCAAAAGCAGGTCGCCGAGGCCCGGGGCAACGCCGATAACGCCTGGATGCTGGTCAGCTCGGCGCTGGTGCTGATGATGACCGGCCCGGGGCTGGCGCTGTTTTACGGCGGTCTGGTCCGCAAGAAGAATGTCCTCTCCACCATGATGCAGAGCTTTGCCATGATGGCCGTGGTCACGGTCGTATGGGGGATCGTGGGCTTCAGCTTTGCCTTTGGTTCCGGGAACCCTTTTATCGGAAACTTCCAGCACGTCTTTTTGCATGGGGTTGGCGCGGCGCCGGATCCTGACTACGCGGGGACGATCCCGCTGCAGACCTTCATGGTCTATCAGCTGATGTTCGCCATCATCACCCCGGCGTTGATCTCGGGTGCATTCGCCGAGCGCATGAAGTTCAGCGGGATGCTGCTGTTTCTCACCCTCTGGTCGCTCTTTATCTACTCGCCGATGGCCCACATGGTCTGGGGCAAGGGCGGGCTGCTGAATGCCGCGCTGGGCGGCCGCTTCCCGTGTCTGGACTTCGCCGGCGGCACCGTTGTGCACGTGACCTCGGGCGTTTCTGCGCTGGTTTGCGCTCTTTATCTGGGCAAGCGCAAGGATTATCCGCAGGAGCTCTTCCGTCCGCATAGCGTGGTGCTGTCGTTTGTCGGCGCATGCATGCTGTGGGTGGGCTGGTTCGGCTTCAATGCGGGCAGCGCGCTCTCGGCCGGCAGCCTCGCCACCAGCGCTTTTGTGGCGACCCACTTTGCCGCTGCCGCGGCGGCGCTGAGCTGGATGGCCGCCGAGTGGATCTTCAAGGGCGTTCCCAGCGCGCTGGGCGGAATCTCGGGCGCGGTCGCCGGACTGGTCGCCGTCACTCCCGCGGCTGGATTTGTCAGCCCGATGCCGGCGCTGGACGATTCGCTCGATGCCTTTGGCGTGCATGGCGCGGGCGGCACACTGGGCGCGATCCTGACCGGTATCTTCGCCAGCCGCTACGTCAACCCTATCTTCAAGGATGCGCAGGGCAATGCGACCGCCTCGGGGCTGCTCGACGGTAACGCCCACCAGGTGCTGAACCAGCTCGTGGGAGTTATCATCGCCTGGGTGCTGGCGGCGGTGGGTACGCTCATTCTGCTCAAGGTGGTGGATGCCACCGTGGGCCTGCGCGTCAGCGATGAACACGAGGTCGAAGGCCTCGACCTGACGCAACACGGCGAGGAAGGCTACTCGGTGGAATAAAATTCACGGGCCGGCCGCTACACTGCGGCCCGCGTTCCGGAGACAAGAAAGAGACATGACAAAACTCGAAGCGGTGATTCAACCCTCGAAGCTTGACGCCGTGAAGGAGGCCCTGCTGGCCATTGGAATCGATGGACTGACCGTGCTCGAAGTGCGCGGTCACGGCCGGCAGAAAGGCCACACAGAGTTCTATCGCGGGCGCGAATACAGCGTTGACCTTCTACCCAAGATCAAACTGGAAATCGTGCTGCGCGACGATGTGGTCGACGAGGTGATCAAGGCAATCATCAGTTCGGCCCACACCGGCAAGATTGGCGACGGCAAGATCTTCATATCGCGTATTGATGAGGCCATACGCATCCGCAACGAAGAGCGAGGTACGGACGCTCTCTAAGACTGGGGTCCCCGGCGAGCCTGTTTCCGGCTTGCTGGGGCGAAAATTCGAGGGAGGGGCATGGCGCCGGGCATCGGTCAGCAGCTGAAAGCTGAATATCTGGAAGGCTCGGAGCGCATGCGGTCGGAATTCGAGCATACGCGCTCGGGCCGCGCCGTGCTGCTGGGGCGCACCGCCATGGTTGACTCTCTCGCCCATCAGCTGTGGCGTCATCACATCGATCCCGACCTGGCACTGCCGGCGGGGCTTGCTCTGGTGGCGATCGGCGGCTACGGACGCGGCGTGCTTGCGCCCTATTCCGATGTTGACCTGCTCTTTCTCACCGACCAGCCGGCGCTTGCGGCAGCCAGGCAGGACGCGATCCGCGCCCTCTGCCAGGACCTGTGGGACATGCGCATCAAGCTCAGTCCTACAACGCGCACCCTGGAAGACTGCGACCGGCTGCACCGCGACAATCCTGAATTCAACATCTCGCTGCTGGACTGCCGCCTGCTGGCCGGCGACTACGACCTCTTCCGCCGCCTGCACGACCAAGTGATCCCGCGCGCTGTGTTGCGCGACTGGCAGGAGCTGGTGCTGCTGCTGGCCGAGGTCAACGAGACCCGCCATCACCAGGCAGGCGACACCATCTTCCACCTGGAGCCGAACATCAAGGACGCGCCGGGCGGGCTGCGCGACTACAACGTCTCCTGCTGGCTGGCGCTGCTCAACGGCTTCTCCCGGGTGCGCGAGTGGACCACCATCACCGACCATTTTCCCGCCTCGTTGCGCGACCGCGTCGATGAGGCCAGGGACTTCCTTACATCCGTGCGTTGCTTTTTGCATTACCGCGCGGGCCGCGACGACAACCAATTAAACTGGGAGGCGCAGCAGGCCGCCGCCGAAGCGCAGATCGGCTACGACGGCGGCGCCGATGCCGCCGAGTGGATGCGCTACTACTACCGGCAGGCGCGTGTGGTCAACCGGCTCTTCAGCAGCATGATGAGCGAGGTGGTGCCGACCCGCTCCTCGCTCTTTAAGCAGTTCCAGAGCTGGCGTCAGCGGCTTTCCACCGGCGAGTTCTCCTGTGTCAACGGACGCATTTTCCTGCAGCAGCCTTCGGCGCTGGTTTCGCCGGAGCACTTCTTCAACTGCTTTGAGTTTGTCGCGCAGCACGGTTTTAAGTTCGCGGCCAGCACCGACCTGCGCATCGAGCAGGCACTGCCCGGAATTGCTGCGCAGGAGCTCACCGGCCCGCAGCGCTGGGCTGCGCTGCGCAAGATCCTGATCCGGCCCCATGCCGCCCGCGCGCTGCGCGCCATGCAGGAGCTGGGCGTGCTCGGCTTGCTGCTGCCGGAGTTCCGCGCGGTCGAGTCGCTGGTGATCCGCGACTTCTATCACCGCTACACGGTCGATGAGCACACCTTCCGGGCCGTGGATGCAATCCACAACTTGCGTCCCGACACAAAGAACGGCAACCGCGGACTGGCGCACCTGGTCGGGGAGCTGGAGCGGCTCGACCTGCTGATCCTTGCGCTGCTGCTGCACGACGTGGGCAAGGCCCGGCAGACCGACGACCATTTGACGGCCAGCCTTGAGGTCGCAATGGAGGTCTGCCGCCGCTTCGAATTTCCGCCGGAAGACGAGGAGATGGTGTGCTTCCTCGTGGCCTATCACATGGACCTTTCAGCCGCCATGCGCCGCGATATTTTCGACCCGGAGACGATCCATGCGCTGGCGCGGCGCGTGGGCACGCCGGAGCGCCTGAAGATGCTCGCGCTATTGACCTATGCCGATATCGGCTCGGTCAATCCCACGGCGCTTTCTCCCTGGAAGGCGGAAAATCTCTGGCGCGTTTACTTTGCCACTGCCAACTATCTGAACCGCAGCGTGGACGACGAGCGCGTTCACGCCGGCGGCGAAGACGAGCAGGTGGCGCGCATTCGCCTGCTGGCGCCGCACCTCGGACGCCGCCTGCGCGATTTCCTCGAAGGCCTGCCGCAGCGCTATCTCCGGCTGCACGCCGCGGACGAAATCATCCAGCACGTCGAGATGGCGTCGCAGCTCGGCTCGCAGCCCGTGCAGACGCAGCTCAGGCGCGTGCGCGGCGACTTTACGCTCACGGTCATCGCGCAGGACCGCCCGGGGCTTTTCGCAACGCTGGCCGGAGTGCTCGCCGGCTGGGGCATGAACATCCTCAAGGCCGACGCCTTTGCCAACGACTCCGGAGTCGTGGTGGACACCTTCGTCTTCACCGACTCGTTCAAGACGCTGGAGATGAACATTCAGGAGTGGGAGCGCTTCCAGAAAAGCTTCCGCGATGTGCTCAGCGGCGCGGTGCCGCTGGAGAAGGTGGCGCGCAAACGCGGCAGCCGCGCCGGCAAAGCGCCTAAGGTGAAGGTGCAGACCTCGCTCAACTTCGATCAGGAGTCTTCCAGCCACAGCACGATCATCGAGGTGGTGACGCAGGACCGTCCGGGGCTGCTGCACCGCATGGCTGCCGTCTTCGCCGAGTGCGGCTGCAACATCGAGGTGGCGCTGATCGACACCGAAGGCGAGATGGCCATCGATACCTTCTATCTCCGGGTCGCCGGAAAGAAGCTCACCGACGAGCAGTGCTCGCAACTCCGCGCCGCGCTGGAGTTGGAACTCGAGATGGAACCCTAGGCCTGCCGCTCTCCCGAATTGCGCCGCTCGTAATCATGCTTCGTAGTTCGTCTAGATTCCGCGCCGCCCGCCCGCTCACGCCCGTCCACAGCAAGGTTGCCGTCTGGTTCGGTTGCAGCTTGAAGACCTTGACATACCACATGTGAGCGCGACCGCCCTGTTCGTAGTGAACGAAAGCCTTCTCGCCAGAGACACCCGCGAAAATCAGCCTTTGCTGCGGTAAGAGTACTGTGACCACACACCCAGCGTTCCACGGATGGCCCGGGTTCGCCATTTCCAAGTGAGAACTTCCCTGTGGAGTGAGCACTTGCTTCACCGGGTTGGGAATGAGCTTGACGTCTGTGATGGTGGTGAAAGCTCCGTCGAGCAGATGCTGGTTCTGTTGTGCCCACAGCGCCGTGCAACCGAGTCCAAGCAACAACAGAACCGCTCGAAGAATGTTTTTCATTGGCAGCAGTTTACCCGGAGCTGATGAAGAATGGGTGATCGCGTGAATCCCGCTATGCGTTTTTGGAATCTTTGATCAATAAGGCAACGGTAGGCCTGAGCTGGAGGTGTGCTTTTGTTCAGCGCTCGGCCGTGCTGCTGTTTGGTGCAAAACGGAGAGCGAGATGTCCCCAATCAGCTCAGCGATCAAGCTCGCACAGTTCGGAGTCATCGGCCTGGGCGTGATGGGCGAGAACCTCGCCCTGAACATCGAAGAGCACGGGCAGAGCGTGGCGGTGTGGAACCTCGAGGCCGAGTGGGTGGAGCGCTTCGTCACCGCGAATGCCGGCAAGCAGATTGTGGGCAGCCCTGCGCTCGATCAGTTTGTCCGCTCGCTCGAGCGCCCGCGCCGCATGCTGATGATGATCAAGGCCGGCGATCCGGTGGACCAGATGCTGGAGCGCATCGCTCCTCTGCTCGAGCCGGGCGACATCCTCATCGACGGCGGCAACTCGTTTTTCAAGGACACGCAGCGCCGCGAGCAGGCGATGCGTTCGCGCGGGCTGAACTTTTTCGGCATGGGCGTCTCCGGCGGCGAAGAAGACGCTGGAGGCAATCGCCGCCAAGACCGACTCCGGCCCCTGTGTGACGTATGTCGGCGCCGACGGCGCGGGCCATTTCGTCAAGATGGTGCACAACGGGATCGAATACGGCGATATGCAGTTGATCGCCGAGGCTTACGACCTGTTGCGCCACGCCCTGGGGCTCCCGGCGCCGGAGATCGCCGGCGTCTTCGCAGAGTGGAACCGCGGCCCGCTGGCCTCGTATCTGATCGAAATCAGCGCCGCAGTCCTCAAGGTCGTCGATCCCGAGAGCCGTAAGCCGCTGGTGGACGTGATCCTCGACAAGGCCGGACAGAAGGGAACAGGCAAGTGGACGGCGCAGATTGCGCTTGACCTCGGCGTTCCGATTCCCACCATCTCGGCAGCGCTCGATGCCCGCGCGCTCTCCGCCATGAAGGATACGCGCATGATTGCCGCAGCGCAGTACCGGCGCACTGGGGTCCCCGGCGCGCCTGCTGTTGGCGTGCTGGGGTGGACTCCCGGCCGCTACACGGGCGACAGGAAAGAGCTGATCTCCGCGGTAGGCGATGCACTCTATGCCAGCAAGATCTGCTGCTACGCGCAGGGCATGGCGCTGATCGCGGCCGGCGCACGCGAGTGGAACTGGCAGATCAGCCTGCGCGAGATGGCCCGCATCTGGAAGGGCGGCTGCATCATCCGCGCGCTGCTGCTCGACCCGATCATGCAGGCCTTTGAGCGCCAGCCCGCACTTCCCAACCTGCTGCTGGATGCCGAGCTGCAGTCGCGCATGGAGCGGGCGCTTCCGGCATGGCGCAAGCTGGTTGGCGTCGCCGCCTCGCTGGGCACACCTATCAGCGGGCCGACCGCCCGCAGGCCGGCTTCTTCCACACCGACTGGAATGCATTGCTTTCCGCAGGGAGTAACGAATGACCACACCTGTGATCACAGCCGAACCCGAACAGAAGCTGCAGCGGCCCCCGCTGCCCAAGGCCGAGCGCTGCACGCTGGTGATCTTCGGCGCCAGCGGCGACCTGATGCGACGCAAGCTCATGCCCGCACTCTACAACCTGTGCGGCGAAGGCTGCATGAGCACCTCCTTCGAGGTGGTCGGGACCTCGCGCACGCCAATGAGCGACGAGCAGTTCCGCCAGAAGATGCATGAGGCCGCCAAAGACTCACGCGAGATTCGCAACTTCAGCGATGAAAACTGGTCGTGCTTTGCGCGCCGCCTCCACTATTTTTCCGGCGATTTCACCGTGCCCGGCACCTTCCAGAAGCTGCGCTCGCACCTGGAGGAGATGCAGAGCAAGGGCTCAAGTCCCAATGTGCTTTTTTATCTCTCGACCCCCGCTTCCGGCGCGGTGGAGATCGTCTCCGGTCTTGCAGAGGCAGGACTCAACCTTAACGAAAAGGGCTGGTCGCGCATCATTTTGGAGAAGCCCTTCGGCCACGATCTGGACTCGGCCCGCGCGCTCAATCGCGAGGTGCTGAAGGTCTTCGACGAGCAGAACATCTATCGCATCGACCACTATCTCGGCAAGGAGACCGTGCAGAATATTTTGGTCTTCCGCTTCGCCAACTCCCTTTTTGAGCCGGTGTGGAACCGCAACTACATCGAGTACGTGGAGATCACAGCGGCCGAAACGCTGGGAGTCGAGAGCCGCGCTGCCTTCTACGAAGAGACCGGTGCGCTGCGCGACATGGTGGCCAACCATCTGCTTCAGCTTTTGGCGCTGACCGCGATGGAGCCGCCCGTGGCCTTCGATGCCGACTCCGTGCGCGAGCAGAAGGTGCAGGTCTTCCGCAGCATCCATCCCATGAACGTAGGGGCAGTGGCTGCCAATACCGTGCGCGGCCAATACGGGCCAGGCTTCATCGATGGCCATCCGGCCGTCGGCTACCGCCAGGAGCCCGGCGTAAATCCCAACTCAAGGACCGAGACCTTCGCCGCCGTGCGGCTCAACGTAGAGAACTGGCGCTGGGCGGGAGTTCCGTTCTATCTGCGCGCGGGCAAGCGCATGGGCCGCAGCGTTACCGAGATCCGCGTGCACTTCAAGCGCACGCCGCAGGCGCTGTTTTCAGGCACTGCCAGTGG
>WNGE01009339.1_pt1 | contig 10946 bp, 14 predicted proteins | sample 5400651 | NCBI WGS metagenome assembly WNGE01 (sample SAMN13153370, study PRJNA577476) | soil metagenome | isolation source: 60 cm soil or saprolite under grassland replicate 2 | place: USA:California | collected 2016-06-15
AGCTCCAGCCGGATCTCCTTTGCGGGCTCCTTGCGGTAGCGCGCGAACCGGTACGAGCCGAGCGCGAACGCAAGCGCGGCGAGCCGGCCGTCCGGGGGCGCATTGCCGAACCGGTAGGTCCCGGCCGGCAGCAGCGCGGGCAACTGACAGCACTTCCCGCTAACTCTTTGTGTTGACGCGGCTTCCGGCCCGGAGGCGCAGAAACCTGCGTTCCATCGGCAGAAATACGTGCCGGCCAGAAGCATTTTGTGTTAATATGCAGCACGTCGCGCGACCGCGCGGCATTGACGCAACGTTGACTCAAGGGGGGGCGCCATCATGCCGAAGATCACCGCCGAGCTCGTCGAGCGCATGCGCGTGCCGTCGTCGGTGCGGGACACCGGACACAAGGACGCCGTGCGGGGCTTCGGCGTCCGCGCCTACAAGCCGTCGACGCTGCACCCGGGCGGCGAGCGCGTGTTCTTCCTCGCGTACCGGACGGAGGCGGGCGCCCAGAGGTGGTACCGGATCGGCGGCCACCCGGCCTGGACCGTCACGGCGGCCCGCGCGCGCGCCAAGGAGGTGCGGCGCCAGGTCGACCGCGGCGAGGATCCCGCGCTGGCCAAGAAGGAGGCGCGGACCGCTCCGACGGTGCGGGACCTGATCGACCGCTACTACCGCGACGTCATACCGGGCCGGCAGCTGAACCCGAAGCGCCGGCGCGCCGTCGACCGCGTGCTGGCGGTGATCGCCGCCGGCCTCGGCGAGCGCCGCCGGGTGGTCGACGTCCACTTCGGCGACGTCGAGCACTTGCACCGCAAGGTCACGGAGTCCGGCGGGCCGGTTGCGGCCAACCGCCTCGTCGGTCTCTGCAGCGTGCTGTTCTCGTTGTCGCTCAAGCCGCTGCCGGGCGAGACGAAGCCGTGGCGGGACGCGGTGCTCGGCAACCCGTGCAAGGGTATCAAGAAGAATGTCGAGCACGGCCGGGAGCGCTTCTTCTCGGCCGCCGAGCTGGCGGCGATCTCGGACGCGCTGGCCGAGTACGCCGGCGGCTCCTCGGCGGCGGCGGACTGCATCCGGCTCTGCATGCTCACGGGTTGCCGTCCCGGCAGCGAGGCCATGAAGGCGCGGTGGGCCGAGTTCGACGAGCCGGGGCACTGGAACAAGCCGTCGAGCCACACGAAGCAGCGCCGGACGCACCGCGTCCCGTTGAACGCGGCGGCGCTGGAGTTGATCGACCGGCTGCGGAAGCGCCGTGGCAGCTCCGACTTCGTGTTCCCGGGTCCCGACGGCTCCGGCCTGAGCGACGTCTCGCGCTGCTGGGAGTGGGTCCGCGACCGTGCCGGGCTCGGCAAGACGGCGCGGCTCTACGACCTGCGCCACTCGTTCGCGAGCGTGGGCGCCGGCGGCGGCTTGAGTCTGTTGATCGTCGGCAAGCTGCTCGGCCATTCGCAGGCGAGGACGACGAGCCGTTACGCGCATTTGGCCAGCGACGTGCTCAAGGAGGCCACCGACAAGATCGGCGCGGTGCTCGACGCCGCGAACGGCAACGGCGGCAACGTCACGTCGATCCGGAGGCGGTCATGAACAAGCCGCCACGGAAGCTGATGCTGGACTTGCAGATGCATCGGGATTTGACACCGGAAGAAGAGCGCGCCTTGGACGAGCTGTGCCCGGAGGAAACGAGCGCGCAGAGGCGGCAACGTGAAGCTGCTGAACGTGATGCCGATCTACAATGGGTTCAGGTGCCTGTCGATCCGGCACTGGACCCGGAAGGTCGCGTGCTCAGCGTCATGCGGACGTCGTATACCGATTTCGCCGTCGTGAGCATGAATGATGCGCGGAAGGGTAAGCTAGATACGCTCGCCCTGCGCGTGATGAGTGGCAAGGAGTTGAGCGAAGAGGAACGTCAGTTCCTTGGAAAACTGCTGTTATTGCTACAGCACCCGCCGCGGATGGGGAAGAAGGCCACGCCCGCCCTCGAAAACAATATAGCGATCGCGTACGCGCTAATGCGAGCGCTGGGGCGCAAGCGCCACGACGTTATTGACGTCATTGCCAAGGCGTACCTCTTCAGATCCCGCAAGGTCGGCATGATAGGCAAGGCGCGCAAAATCCGATCGGAGCTCATTGACGAATTCTTCGACTTAATGGGCGGGCGGCAGGAAGTGCAGCAGATGATGTCCGGGCAACCCACCGTCTTCGAGGTCCAGCTGCTTGTGGATACGTTTGTACAATGGTCTAGTCACCGGAATGCCGCGCCGCCAGAAGTTCACGCCGCAGCTGCTCGCCGAGATCCAGCACCGCGTCGCCGTCGGCCAGCCGGCGCGGGAGATCGCTGACCGGCTGCAGATCGACTACGGCTCGATGCGGGTGATGTGCAACCGGCACTGCATCTCGCTGCGGACGCCGGGTCAGAAGGGTGGACGGACGATGGACCCGCTGCGGACCCCGCCGAAGTCGCTGGAGCTCAAGTTGCCGACGGAGACCTTCGCGCGGCTGCGGATCGAGGCCACCAAGCGCGGCGTCACCACCAAGGAACTGTCGGTCGCGATCCTGGACGCCGTGGTGGCTGACGACCTCGTCGGCGCCGTGCTGGAGAAATAAAAGGGGCGCCGTCCTTCCCCTGAAACACGGCGCCCCGCCAAACCTTGCCTCACCTTGCCTCGCCACGCCAGGCCATGCCGTACCAGACCCAAACCCTACCTTGCCACACCCCACCTCGCCGGACCGCGCCTCGCCCTGCCGGGCCATACCACATCCCTGCCTTGCCCAGCCCTGCGGAACCCCGACTTGCCATACCCCGCCTCACCACATCCATACCCTGCCTCGCCTCACCGTCCCGAACCGCGCCACACCCCGCCCAGCCATGCCGCACCCTACCGCACCTCATCCCTACCCTACCTCGCCGGACCTCACCCTGCCTGGCCTCACCTCGCCGCACCCGATCCCTACCAAGCCTCACCGAGCCATGCCGCACCAAGCCATACCTCACCTGGCCGCACCCGATCCCTGCCTTGCCGAACCACGCCGAGCCGTACCCCGCCGAACCTCGCCCTACCAGATCCCTGCCTCGCCCTGCCAAGCCGGACCACGCCTTACCAAGCCAAGCCAGGCCTTACCTCATCCCTACCTCACCTCACCGCACCCAGCCTTGCCGGACCTTACCGAACCGTACCAGACCCTACCCGATCCCTGCCTCACCACACGAGACCGAACCCTGCGGGACCCTACCAGACCGCACCACACCCGGCCGGACCAAATCCATACCAAACCTCACCCAGCCACGCTCTACCGCACCGTGCCATACCCCACCCTATCCCTGCCTTGCCAAACCCTGCCCCGCCACACCGAGCCGTACCAGACCGCGCCCGACCCTATCCCTACCAAGCCTCACCCAACCGAACCCTGTCGAACCCCGGCTTGCCATACCCCATCCCTGCCTTGCCCTACCTCGCCTTGCCAAGCCGCACCTCACTCAGCCTGACCTTACCGCACCAGGCCTTACCTCATCCCAACACAACACCTCGTCGAGCTCGCTGCGCAGCTCGGCGAGCTCCTTCCACAGCGTCGGGTGGCGGTCCTGCGGCGGCAGCAGGCCGTACCGCAGGCCGTCCCGCAGCTGGCGGAGGACGAGCAGGTAGCTCGACCCCGGCGCGGACTCCAGCGCGTCGGCCTGATCTTCCGTGACCGTCATTCCCGACAGGTGCCGCGTGCTGGCGCGGAGCGGGATCTTCCGCGCCGAGCCCTTCTCGCCCGCGATGGCGTGCCTGGGCTTCAAGGCCTGCAGGTACTCCAGCGGGACCTTGAGGACCATGGCGAGGTCGCGCTCCGGGATGCCGAGCTCCTCCGCCCGCACGGCGCTGTGCAGCCGGTCGAGGTTCGTCATCTTCAGGCCGTGCACACTATTCAACGCGATCGCGTCCTTGAACAGGGCCGCCCAGCTCTCGTAGTCGCGCTGCTCGGCGGAGATGAGCTCCTCGCCGAGCGCCTTGTGCATGCCGACGCGGTGCGCCCCGTCGACGATGATGGGCTTGACGGGCTCGCCGGCGACGGTGCGGGCGACGACGATGGGGGGGAAGATGCTCCCCCCCTCCGCCAGCCGCACCATGTCGGCGATGACCCGGTCGTTGACGCTGGCGCGCGGGTAGAACCGCTCGTCCAGCACGGTGTCCGCGACCTTGATCTTCGTCGTCCTGGCCATCATGCCGCCCTCCGCTTGCGGGCCGGCTTCTCCTCGGCGACCTCGCCGTTGAGCAGCTCGACCGTGTACTTCCCGTACGGGCCCTTCTTGCCGGGGCGGTAGTCGCCGACGCCGGGGAACTTGCCCGACGCCGCCATGATCTTCGCGATCACATCGGGCTGGATGAGCTCCTCGTCGTACTCGAACTCCAGGTCGCAGGCCCAGTCCTCGACCAGCGGCCGCCCGCGGATGACAGCCTTACCAGGACCAAGCACAACGCGGCGCGCGTCCACCGTCCAGTCGGACTCGTCGCTGGTGATCGCCTCGCCGGTGTCGGGGCGGAACAGCGGGCAGTGCATCGTGCTCAGCACTACCGACGCGCTGAACATCCTGGTCATCGAGGCGCGGCCCTTCCTGCTGAAGTCCCGGAACTCGCCGGCCGCGATGATGCCGGCCTCCCGGAACGCGTCGCTCTTCATGTAGAGCTGCCCGTCCGGCAGCTCGTAGAGCCCGGCGATCGCCTCCTCGCGCGGGTCGTACTTCTTCTTCCGCGACCCGGTGTCCTCCTGGCCCATCAGCTTCGCCGGGTTGTGCATCAGGATCGGCGAGACGCCGGCGATGCGCATCTTCACGACTTCCATCTCGAAATCTCCCATATGTTAGAAGTTAGGAACGCACCCATTATGTATTGAAGGGCCGCATGAGGGCAACGTACATATAGAAAGAATTAGGTGCATCAAATTGATTTTCATGCACCTAACGTTGGTGCACCAAATTGACTTTCGTGCACCTAATTATTTGTAGCACTGATTCAAATTCGCTGCCCCTGCGCTTATACTATTCCTCGGTGATACCAAACAGACAGGGAGGCAGAGATGTCCCGCCACTACAAACTGGAGCCCGTCTTCGTCGGCGGCCGCGTGATTATCCCGTTCGAGGGTGACGACGGGGCCAGCGAGCCGGAGATGGCCGCGATCGAAGGCATCACGCTGGCCGCGCTGCGCGCCCGGCGCCGCAAGGGCGCCGGCTCGCCGCACGTGAAGATCGGCAAGAAGATCAAATACTCGAAGATCCTGAGGCTGCTGCAGCTGCAGCGGGAGATGCGCGAGCCGCTGCGCAAGGGCGCATAAAAAACTACCGCCGGGGCGGCGGCGAACCCGTCCCGGCGGCAACTGTCTGACGACGACGTGAACTGATCCGTGGAAAGGACCGTCCAGTGACCAAAATACATACGATATCGCCGCCGCGCAAGCGGCCCAACGCCAAGCGCGCTTTCCGCCGCTACCAGCGGCAGGCCCGCGTCCGCGGCATGGAGCGCGCCCGCTTCTTCGACACCGCCGCCAGGCGGACGCCGAGCCTCCCGAAGTTGAAGTTCCTGGAGCTGCCCTTCGACGAGACGGAGGAGCGGTCATGACCCGCTGGAAGCGCGACCTCTCCCGCCTCGACGGCGTGCTGCGCGTTGAGGTGACGAACGGCAGCCACCTCCGCCTGCGGCTCACAAACGGCTCCACCGTCTTCACGGCGCTGACGCCGAGCGACTGGCGGACGCTCGCCAACACGCAGAAGAAGATCAAGCACGCGCTGGCCGGCCACACCCCGTGGGGGCAGGCGTCGTGACGCGGCGGAAACTTCCTGATCGCCGCTTCAGCGAGACCTTCGCGATCGAGGCGCAGAATATGCGCTTCACCGCGACGGTCTCGTACTTCGACACCGGCGAGCTGGCCGAAATTTTTCTCTCGAACCACCGCGCCGGCTCCGACGCCGACGCGGCGGCTTGCGACAGCGCCGTGATCTGCTCGATCGCCTTGCAGCACGGTGTGCCGCTGGAAGTGATCCGCAAGGCGCTGATGCGCGACGGGAGTGGCCGGCCCCGCTCGCCGCTCGGCGCAGCGCTCGATCAGATAGGGGGCGACGAGTGATCACCACCTTGTTCCCGTCCAGCACGCACGAGCGCGTCGGCAAGCTGCTGCCGCTGCTCGGGTCCGACAAGGCCGGCGAGGTCGTCGCCGCGGCCCGCGCGATTGAGCGCACGCTGCGCGCCGACGGCAAGGACTGGCACACGCTGGTCGCCAGCATCCGCACCGCGCCCGCGCGCGTGCCGCCGGCGGGCGGCCACTGGTCGGAGCTGCACTGGCGCAGCGCCGCCGAGTTCTGCCAGGCCCACGCGCAGTTTTTGAACGGATGGGAGGCCGGCTTCGTCGACAACCTGCTGAAGCGCCGCTACCCGCCCACGGACAAGCAGGCAGCTTGCTTGGAGAACATCAGACAAAAAATCCTCGACATGACTGACGGGTGCCGCGCGCCGGGTGCCGCGCGGACGGACACCTGAACCCAAACCCCGCACCCGGCAGAACCTGAAAGGATCTGAACATGAAACGTTCCGAACGCTTCCCCTCCCGCTTCGTCCAGGCATCCGACCTGAAGCCCAGTGGCGTCACCGTCGTCATCGACAAGGTCCACATGGAAGAAATCGGTAGCGGTGTCGACAAGAAGATGAAGCCGGTGATGACCTTCATGAACGCGTCGAAGTCGATGGTGCTCAACAGCGTCAACGACGAGACCATCGGCAAGCTGCTCGGCTCCGACGATGACCGGGACTGGCACGGCGAGCGCATCGTCATCTACCCGACGGAAACGACCTTCGGCAACAAGGTCGTGCCTTGCATCCGGGTGCGCGCTGCTGGTGCCGTCGCTGCTGCTGTCGAGGACGAAAACCCGGAGCCGAAGCAGTCGAAGTCGAAGCCGCTGCCGTCGAAGGACGAGAGCGACGTCGGCGACGACATCGATGACTCGATCCCGTTCTAGGAGATCCTAATGTCCACCGACGAAGGCAACTTCGCCTTGATGATGGACGGCGTGGCTCGCCGACTGCTCGGCGAGCCAAACCCCCAACTGTCGAAGCCGAGGGCGGGCAAGCTGCGCTACGGCAGCCGCGGCTCGCTGGAAGTCGACACCGTCAAGGGCGTGTTCTTTGACCACGAGGCCAACGAGGGCGGCGGCGTCGAAGATTTGGTCATGCGCGAGCGGCGCTGCGACCGCGTCGCCGCCAAGGAATGGCTGAGGAAGGAGGGCTTCGACAACGGCAACGGCCGCGACCGCGGCGACGACGGCATCGAGGCCACGTACGACTACGTCGACGAGGCCGGCAAGCTGCTGTTCCAGGTCTGCCGCAAGCGATCAGGCGCAAAAACCCGCTTCGTGCAGCGGCGGCCGAACGGGCACGGCGACTGGATCTGGAGCCTCGACGACAAGAAGACCAAATATTTCACGCGCCGCGTCCCGTTCCGGCTGCCGCAGCTAATCGAGGCCGTCCAACACGGCACGACCATCTTCCTGCCGGAGGGCGAGAAGGACGTGCTGACGATGATGCGGCTCGGGTACGCCGCCACGTGCAACCCCGGCGGCGCTAACAAGTGGCGCCCCGAGTACAGCGAGCATCTCCGCGGCGCCGACGTCGTGCTGATGCCTGATAACGACGAGGTCGGCTGGAAGCACGTGAACGTCGTCGGCGAGTTCCTGACCGGCATCGTCAGGCGCATCCGCATCCTGATCGTGCCCGGGCACAAGGACATCAGCGACTGGGTCGCCGCCGGCGGCACGCGCCAGCAGCTCGACAAGCTGATCGAGGACGCCCCGCTGTGGCTGTCGCCGGCGGAGGCGATCCTTGGCGACGGCATCGGCGACAGCAAGGACAAGGCCGCGGCCGAGAAGCTGGAGGACGAGCTGCTGGCGTCGCTGGCGCGTGAGCGCCCCGGCATCGAGAGGGCCCGGCGCAGGAAGCGGCTGGCGAAGCAGCTCGGCGTCAACCCGTCCGACATCGACGAGGAGCTGAAGGCGCGGTGGCCGACCGGCGAGAGGGTCGAGAAGCCGCTCTACGGCCATTGGGTCGTCGACCCGTGGCCGGAGGTGGCCGACGGCGACGCGCTCTTGCGCGACATCATCCGGCGCATCCATCGGCACGTGGTGTGCAGCCATGACGCCGCGCTCGTGACGGCGCTGTGGGTCATGCTGGCGTGGGTGCACGACGAGATCGCGGTGCACAGCCCGATCCTCAACGTCACGTCGGCGGAGCCGGAGAGTGGGAAGACCACGCTGCTCGGCGTCGTGTCGTTCTTGGTCCCGCGCGCGATTGCCACGGTGGAGATCAGCGAGGCCGCGCTCTACCGCAGCATCGAGTTGTGGCACCCGTCCTTCGTCATCGATGAGTTCGATACCGTGCTGGTCAGCGATGACGCCAAGCCGCTACGGTCGGTGATCAACAGTGGCCACACCAAGAGCCAAAGCGTCCTGCGCTGCAAAACCGACAACACCGGCGACAAGACGCCGATGCCGTTCTCGACGTTCTGTCCGAAGGCGATCGGGCTGATTGGGCGCAAGATACCCGACGCCACCAAGACGCGGAGCATCTTCATCGAGATGCGCCGGAAGCGACGTGATGAGAAGGCTGAGCGCTTCAAGCATGAGGATGACCCCGACCTGGCGCAGCTGCGCAGCCGGCTACTGCGGTGGTCCGCGGACAACAAGGACGCGCTGCGCGACGTCGAGCCGTCGATGCCGGCGGAGTTCAGCAACCGCTGCGAGGACAACTGGCGCGTACAGCTCGCCATCGCCGACCTCGCGGGGGAAGACTGGGGCGACCAGGCGCGGCTGGCGGCGCTGCGACTGGAAGGTACCGCGGACAAGACCAGCATCGGCGTCAAGCTGCTCACCGACATCCGGCGGCTGTTCCGGGACCGCGGCAACCCCGACTGCATGCTGTCCGCCACGATCGTGGCCGAGTTGGTCCAGGACCCCGAAGGACCGTGGGCCGAATGGTCGCGCGGCAAGCCGCTGACCCAGAACAAGCTGGCCAAACTGTTGGGCAACTTCGGCGTGCATTCGCAGGAAGTCCATCCTCCCGGCATCTCGCACGGGAAGGGGTACAAGCGGGTCTGGCTGGAGGAGTCATGGTCGCGCTACCTGCCCGACGACACTAGCACCGGTCAGGGGGGCTAAAAATGAAGCGCGCTAACGCGCAAACGCTTGCGGGAGTAAGACAAGTTGACGTTTTCAAAGCGCGCAACGGAACCGGCCCCGCGCGCTTTGAAAATGGCATGTTAGCTTACTGCCGCAATGAGTTGCGCGTTAGCGCGCTTCAGTTTTAAGCCCGGACTGGGGTGAGGGTATGCACGGACCAACGAGGAGGACCATAAATGGTTGATATGACAAAGAAAATATCCGATGGAGACGTCCAGGGCGGCAAAATGCTTCCGTGGCCATCGATCGAGGACCGGCCGAGCATGGCAAAGGGAATCCCCGGCATCAAGCGGCTGCGGCGGGCTCGCTCGGAAGTTGCACGGCTCGGACACGAGCTGAGACCGTGGAAAGAGCGGCGACGCGCCGGCGTCGACGTCTGCCGCGTCTGCGGCGAGCTGTTCGGCTGGAGCATCACCAAGCGCGAAGCGCGAAGTGTCCTGGTACGGGGGAGTCTGGCACGAGCCGTGCTGCGGACAGTGGCCGGCCGGTGTCGGCGGCAAACCAAAGTCATCCGACTCGTATCCAAAGGGAGAGACCCACTAATGCCAACCAACAAGACGGTTTTGCGCGACAACTTCGTCCTGGCCCCCTTGGCGCCGCCGCCAACCGATCGGCGCCGGCACGGCGTGGTCGAGGTCCGGCTCCGCTCCGGCATCTACCGGCTCACGATCGCGGGCCAGCTCTGGGCCTCCGTCGAATGGTCCCCGAGCCGGCGGCGCTGGTGCATCGAGGACGGGATCGGCCGCTGCCTCATGCACGTCGAGCACATCCACGGCGAGGACCCGGACCCCCAGGCCGCGATCCGGCTCGCCAAGAAGATGATCCGGGACGGCCGCATGCCGACGCCGGAGGAAGCCATCGAGGCCCTGCGGCGCCGCCAGGGAGGCGCGCCATGAGCCGCAAGAACATCGACACCGGCATGCGCGATCGGTGGATGGCCGAGGGCATCATCCTGAGTTTTCGACTCTGCGTTCCGACAGCATAAAATCAGCGATGAAATTGCACGGACAGCCGTTGAGGGGTGTGCGTAGCTCGTAGCTCATGTTGGCGAGGAACTGGGATTTGTGGCGTCTTAAGTGACGGCCCAGCTACCAGTTACCAGTTCGGCCGCAAGCCGGAGCGCATGCATCTGCCTGGCGATAGCCGGGGTTTTGCTTTTCGGGCTTTAATCATCGGCTGAGTCGCAGGAGGACAGCATGGATAATACGACAATTCTGATCATCATCCTTATCGTTGTGCTCTTAGCTGGTGGCGGCTGGTACGGCCGCGGACGCTGGTACTAAGGCGAGACCGCAACTCGGGCCTGGACCAGCCGGTTGACGGGCGCGTCGATCTCGTACCTGGGCATGTTGGGGAGGGAAACGGGATCGATGCCGGTCGGTCCGGCCACAAGATCGCCCACTTGAGAAGGGCATCCGCCGATGCTCATCGATATACCGAGGTAATTTCAATCGATTGCAAAAAACAGAGGTGGACCAGATTCCCTCCGGGTCCGCGCACTATCCGCGCTCCGGTTGATAGGTTTTGCAATATGCGAACTCTAACCGTGGCGGCATCACGTTGCCGCCGCCAGAGCCACGGGCTGTGCATGCGCAGGCCCGCGCAGCTAACTGTTAGCTGGCGACCGCAACGGTCTTCGCTACCTTCGAACGTGCAGCCGGCGGGCGCTTTTTTTGCGGGTCGGTTCACGGGCGGTCGTTGATGCCGCCAAGATTTCCCGCTTTTGAGGTGCCGGTTCGCGGGTGATCGCGGCCGTCGATGCCGCCAA
>WNGE01025267.1_pt1 | contig 10945 bp, 11 predicted proteins | sample 5400651 | NCBI WGS metagenome assembly WNGE01 (sample SAMN13153370, study PRJNA577476) | soil metagenome | isolation source: 60 cm soil or saprolite under grassland replicate 2 | place: USA:California | collected 2016-06-15
GCCTGCTCCCCGCGGTGCCGGCCGGCAAGGACTCGATCAACCTGGGGCCCGCGGCGGTGGACGCCCTCAAGGCGCGAGGCTACATCGTCGGGCAGCTCCCGCGCACCATCTTCTACGAGCCGGGCGTCAAGGAGACCGACTGGTCGGCCACCGACGCCGTCGTCGGCGCGGACGGCAAGACCCGGCGCTGGGTGTACCTGCACTACTTCAAGGAAGGGCAGCCCAGCTTCAACTGGCTCGACCCCACCTTCGCAGCGCCGCGGCTGGTGGCGGGGGATGCCATCCACTCGCTGGCCACCCTGGGCGAGCGCATCCTGCGCCTGGACGCCAACGGTTTCCTCGGTATCGAGGTCGGCCCGAGCAACGGCCGCGCCTGGTCCGAGGGCCATCCGCTCTCGGTCACCGCCAACCAGCTCATCGCCGGCCTGGTACGCAAGCTCGGAGGCTTCACCTTCCAGGAGCTCAACCTCACGTTCGAGGACATCCAGGCGATGTCCCATGGGGGCGCGGATCTCTCTTACGACTTCGTCACCCGCCCGGCCTACCAGCACGCCCTCGTCACCGGCGACGCTGAGTTCCTTCGGCTCATTCTCGGCCTGCAGCGAGCCTACCAGGTCGACCCGGCCGCCCTCATCCACGCGCTCCAGAACCACGACGAGCTCACGCTCGAGCTGGTGCATTTCTGGACCCGGCACAAGGACACCATGTTCACCTTCCGCGGCAAGCCGGTGAAGGGCAGCAGGCTGCGCGAGACCATCCGGGACGAGATGCACGGCCGGCTGCTGGGCCCGGCGGCCCCCTACAACCTCAAAGCCGCCAACGGCGTCTCCTGCACCACCGTCACCGTGGCCGCCGCCGCCCTCGGCATCCGCGACATCGGGCACCTCACCGAGGCGCAGCGGCGCGACATCCAGCGCGCGCATCTGCTCTTGGCCCTGTACAACGCCATGCAGCCGGGCGTCTTTGCCCTCTCCGGCTGGGATCTCGTGGGCGCCCTGACGCTGCCGGGCGAGTCCGTGAAACCCTTGATCGCCGAGGGCGACACGCGCTGGATCAATCGAGGCGCCTACGAACTGCTGGGCAAGCACTCCGGCGTGGCGAAGTCGAGTAGTGATCTGCCGCGTGCCCAGGCCCTCTACGGCCCGCTCCCCGAGCAGCTCAAGCGCCCGGACTCGTTCGCCTCCGAGCTCCGCAAGATGCTGGGCGTGCGCGCGCAATACCGCATCAACGAGAGCGAGCAGGTCGAGCTGCCGGCGGTGCAGGCCCGGGGTCTGGTCGTCATGGTCCACCGACTTCCCAGCGGCGCCGGCACCCAGGTCACCGCCGTCAACTTCGGTCGCGCGGCCGTCCGGGAGGCCGTGACCCTCAAGACCGCCCCGCCGGGCGGGTCGGTTGCCGACCTCCTGGCGGAGAAGACGCTCGGCAAGCTGGGCCCGGGCGGACGGCTGCCGCTCGCGCTCGGTCCGCACGAGGGGCAGGTCCTGCTCATCAAGTAGTCCCGCGGAGGAACCGAGATGACCGGAGACGGCCCGCGACCACCCCTGAGCTTCTGGCAGATCTGGAACATGAGCTTCGGCTTCCTGGGCATCCAGTTCGGCTGGGCGCTGCAGATGGCCAACATGAGCGCCATCTACGAGTACCTCGGCGCCGACGCGCATCAGATCCCCATCCTGTGGCTCGCCGCCCCGCTGACCGGGCTGCTCGTGCAGCCCGTCATCGGCCACATGAGCGACCGCACCTGGAACCGCCTGGGCCGGCGCCGCCCCTACTTCCTGACCGGCGCGCTGCTCGCCTCCGGCGCGCTGATCGTCATGCCCAGCTCGGGCACGCTCTGGATGGCGGCCGGGCTGCTGTGGGTGATGGACGCCTCCATCAACATCAGCATGGAGCCCTTCCGTGCCCTCATTGCCGACCTGCTGCCGTACGAGCAGCGCACGCGCGGCTACGCGATGCAGGCACTCTTCATCGGGCTGGGAGCGGTCATCGCCTCGATGCTTCCCTGGCTGCTCTCCGACCTCTTCCCCGCCGCCAGCGACGGCGGGACGCCTGGCAAGACCATTCCGTTCGGGGTGAGGCTGGCCTTCTATCTCGGCGCGTTCACCTACCTGGCGGCCGTGCTCTGGACCATCTTCACGACCCGCGAGCATCCGCCGGAGGACCTGGAGGCCTTCCGGCGGATGAAGGCCGAGAAGGCCGGCTTCGGCGCCGCCGTCACCGAGATCTTCCACGACGTTCTGGCCATGCCGCAGACCATGCGGCGCTTGGCCTGGGTGCAGATCTTCACCTGGCTGGGCTTCTTCTGCATGTGGCTTTACTTCGGGGTGGCGGTGGCCCGGAACATCTTCGGCGGCACCCCAGGCACGCCGGCCTACGAGCAGGGCATCGCCTGGGCGGGCAATTGCTTCGCCATGTACTCCGCCGTCTGCTTCGCCTTCTCGTTCGCGCTACCGGCCGTGGCCGGGCGGCTGGGCCGCCGCCTCACCCACGGCCTGTGCCTGCTGATGGGGGCCATCGGCCTCCTCTCGGTCGTCGTCATCCACGACAAGTACCTGCTGCTCTTGCCCATGGTGGGCGTGGGCGTGGCCTGGGCTAGCACTCTCTCCATGCCGTACGCCATCCTGGCCGGCGCCCTGCCCGCCGGGAAGACCGGCATCTACATGGGCATCTTCAACTTCTTCATCGTCATCCCGGAGATCCTGGCCGCGCTCGGCTTCGGCGAGATCCTGGAGCGCCTCCTCACCAACGAGAGCGCGGTGGTGCTGATGGTGGGCGGTGACAATCGGCTCACCGTCGTCGTCATCGGCGGCCTCTCGCTGGCCGTGGCGGCTGCCCTCTGCGCCATCGTCACCGACCCCGCGGCCGACGCAGGCGCTCTGTCGTGCCCGGACCCCGCGCGCCTGATCGAGCATCGTGTCCCCTCCGGGGAGAGGGCTGGGTGAGGGGGGCACCGGCGCAAACGCTGGACGGCTGACTGATCGTCAGAACAGGCCGAGCTGGAGTCTCGCCGCCTCCGACATCCGGGTCTGGTCCCAGGGCGGATCGAACACGAGGTCGACCTCCACGTCGCTGACGCCGGGGACCGCGCGGACCCGCTCCTCAACCTCCCGGGGCAGCGCCTGGGCGGCCGGGCATCCCGCGGCGGTCAAGGTCATCCGGACGGTGACCGCCCCGGACGGGTCGACCGCGATCCCGTAGATCAGCCCGAGCTCGTGGATGTTCACCGGGATCTCCGGGTCGTAGATCGTCTGCAGGGCCTCGACGACGAGCTTCTCGATCTCTGGCGGGTCGGCCATAACGGCCTCCTATGACCCTCTATTCTGTAGTCACGGGCTCGGCCTTGCCCGCCAGCGCCGCGTGCACCGTGTGCCAGGCCAGCGTCGCGCACTTGATGCGACTCGGGAACTCCCGCACGCCGGCAAAGACGCCGAGCTTGCCCAGCTCCGCGTCGGGGCCGTTCTCGGTCAGCATGGCGCGGAACCGCTCGAAGGCCTCCTCGGCTTCGGTCACCGTCTTGCCCTTGAGGTCGGCGGTCATCATCGACGCGGACGCGTTGGAGATGGCGCAGCCCGAGCCGTGGAAACCGATGTCGCGGATCACCTCGCCCTCGAGCGTGAGCTCCACCGTCAGCCGGTCCCCGCAGAGCGGGTTGTAGCCCTCGGCAGCCCGGCTCGGGTTCGCGAGCGTCCGGAAGTTCCGCGGCTTCCGGTTGTGATCGAGGATGACCTGCTGGTAGAGATCGCGCAGCTCGGACGTCATCCGAAGACCTGCCGGACCTTGGCGAGCCCCTCGACCAGCGCGTCGATGTCTTCACGCGTGTTGTAGACGCCCAGGGAGGCGCGCGTGGTGGCCGCGATGCCGAACCGCGTCATCACCGGCATCGCGCAGTGGTGCCCCGTCCGCACCGCGATGCCTTCGCGGTCGAGGATGCTACCCACGTCGTGGGCGTGGACGCCGTCGACCAGGAACGACAGTACCGAGGCCTTCTCCCGCGCGGTGCCGACGAGACGCAGGCCGGGGATGGACGAGAGCCGCTCCGTCCCATGGACGAGCAGCGCGTGCTCATGAGCGGCGACCCGGTCGAGTCCGAGCCCCTCCAGGTACTCGAGGGCGGCGCCGAGGCCGATGGCGCCCGCGATGTCCGGCGTGCCCGCCTCGAACTTGTACGGCAGGTCGTTGTAGACGGTCTTCTCGAAGCTGACCGACTTGATCATGTCGCCCCCGCCCTGGAAGGGCGGCATCGCCTCCAGGAGCGCGGTCTTACCGTAGAGGACGCCGATGCCGGTCGGTCCGTAGGTCTTATGCCCGGAGAACGCGTAGAAGTCGCAGTCGAGATCCTGTACGTCGACACGCAAGTGTGGCGCGGCCTGGGCGCCATCCACCAGCACCGCGATGCCGCGACGGTGGGCCGCCTTGATCATGCGCTTGACCGGCACGATGGTGCCGAGCGCGTTGGAGACGTGGGCCACCGCCACGAGCCGTGTCCGCTCGCCGAGCAGGCGTTCGTAGGCCTCGACGTCCACCTCGCCGCCGTCGTCGATGGGCACGACCCGTAGCGCCGCACCCTTCTCTTCGCAGAGCATCTGCCACGGCACGATGTTCGAGTGATGCTCGAGGGCGGTGATGACGACCTCGTCCCCCGGCCCCACGGTCCGCCGACCGTAGGTATGCGCCACCAGGTTGATGCCCTCGGTCGTCCCCCGAACGAAGACGATCTCCCGCGAATGGGCCGCGTTGAGGAAGCGCTGGATGCGGCTCCGGGCGCCCTCGTAGGCCTCGGTGGCGCGCTCGCTCAGCCGGTGCACGCCGCGGTGCACGTTGGCGTTGTCGCGCCCGTAGTAGTCCGCGAGCGCGTCGAGCACCACCTGCGGCTTCTGGGACGTGGCCGCGCTGTCCAAGTAGACGAGGGGCCGCCCATGCACCTCCTGGTGGAGGATCGGGAAGTCTTTCCGGATGCGCTCCACGTCCAGGGCCATCGTCGATTCCTTCATGCCGCCTCCTCGGGGACCCGGCCGCCGCGCAGCCGGCCCCGCAGCAGCTCCTCGCACCAGACCCGCACCGGCTCCACGCGGATCCGGCCGAGCACCTCGTTGGCGAACCCGTGGGTGAGCAGGGAGCGGGCGGCCACCTCGTCGAGCCCGCGGCTCTCTAGGTAGAAGATCGCGTCCTCGGCGAGCTGGCCGTCGGCCGCGCCGTGGCTGCACTTGACGTCGTCCGCGAAGATCTCGAGCTGCGGCTTGCTGTCCACCTCTACCCCGTCCGACAGGATGAGGTTCTTGTTCGTCTGATGGGCATCGGTCCCGTTGGCCCCCGGCCGGACGACAACCCGCCCGTTGAAGACGCCCCGCGCCCGGCCGTCCAGCACGCCCTTGTAGAGCTGGCGGCTCGTGGTCCGCGGCTGGGCGTGATCCACCACAGCCCTGGCGGCCCTCCAGCACGACCCGGTGATGGTCGAGGATGGCACCCGGCCCAAGGGCGATCTCGGTGGACACATTGGTCAAATAGGCCTCTTCTGCCAGGGCGACGTAGCTCTCCACCAGCACCGCCCGGCTCTCCGGCTCGAGCACGATCAGGCTCCGTGGGTGGTCGGCGCGCGCCCCTGGCGCGGTGGCCACGAACAGGAGATGGATAGGCTCCTCGAGGCTGACCCCGGCCGGCACGTGCAGGAACGCGCCATCCGCCCAGAAGGCCGCGTTGAGCGCGCCGAAGGCGTCACCGGACTCAGCGGCGGAGGGCTCCGCGGCGGGGGGCTCCGCGGCGACGGCGAGGTGGGCACGCACCGTCGGCTCGTCGGTGATCAGGGCCTCCGCGAGGTTGCCGAGACGGCCGCCCGGCGGCAGCGGCCGGATCGTCGAAAGCTTGGCCACGTACCGCCCGTCGACGAACACGAGGCGACTCCACGAGGCCGGCCCCATCGAGAAGCGCGCCAGATCTTCCTCGGACGGCATCTCCCGCCCCGCGTCGGCGGACAGGTCGAGCGGCGTCGCCACCAGCAGCGCGAGGCTCGTGTACTTCCACTCCTCGTCGCGGGTGGTGGGCAGGCCACGCTCGGCGAAGCGCCCGATCGCGGCCCGGCGCGCCTCGCGCAACCAGGCCGGCCCGTCGAGGGCGCCTCGCCGCTCGCGCTCGCCGTAAGCCGCGAGGAAGGTTTCCTTGGTGGTCCGGTCCGTCATCGCGGGAGCGCCTCCGCGGACGCCTCGAGCCACTCGTATCCGCGGGCCTCGAGCTCGTGGGCCAGGGTCCTGTCGCCGGACTTCACGATGCGGCCGCCCGTCAGCACGTGCACCCGGTCCGGCGTGACGTACTCGAGCAGCCGCTGGTAGTGGGTGACCAGGACGATGGCGTTGTCCGGGCGACGGAGCCGATTGATCCCGTCCGCGACCGTCCGGAGGGCGTCGATGTCGAGGCCCGAGTCGGTCTCGTCCAAGATGGCGAGCCGGGGCTCCAGCACGGCCATCTGGAGGATCTCGTTGCGCTTCTTCTCGCCGCCCGAGAAGCCCTCGTTCACCGGCCGGCTCATGAAGGCCGGGTCCATGTCCACCAGCTTCATCTTCTCTTTGAGCAAGGTCAGGAACTCCATCGCGTCCAGCTCCTCGAGCCCTCGGTGCTCGCGCACCGCGTTCACGGCGGCCTTGAGGAACTCGGCGTTCGGGACGCCGGGGATCTCCACCGGGTACTGGAAAGCGAGGAACAGGCCGGCCCGCGCCCGCTCCTCGGGCGGCATCTCGAGCAGGTTGCGACCCTCGTAGAGGACCTCGCCGCCGGTGACCACGAAGCCGGGGTGGCCGGCCAGCACCTGCGCCAGCGTGCTCTTGCCCGAGCCGTTAGGCCCCATCACCGCATGCACTTCCCCCGCGCGCATCTCGAGATCGATGCCCCGCAGGATCTCCTTGCCGGCAACGCCGGCATGCAGCTTCCGGATGCTCAACATGTCCATTTCTCTCTCTACCCGACCCCGCCCTCGAGGCTCACGCTCAGGAGCCGCGTTGCCTCCACTGCGAACTCCATCGGCAGGTTCCGGAAGATCTCCTTGCAGAAACCGTTGACGATCATCGAGACCGCGTTCTCGCCCGAGAGCCCGCGCTGCTTGCAGTAGAAGAGCTGCTCGTCGCTGATCTTCCGGGTCGAGGCCTCGTGCTCCACCACCGCCGAGCAGTTGGCCACCTCGATGTAGGGGAAGGTATGGGCCGCGCAGCGGCTGCCCAGCAGCATCGAGTCGCACTGGGTGTAGTTGCGCGCGTTGACGGCTCGCGGCAGCACCTTCACCAGGCCCCGATAGGTGTTGCTGCCGTGGCCGGCCGAGATGCCCTTCGAGACGATCGTGCTCCGGGTGTCCTTCCCGATGTGGATCATCTTGGTGCCGGTGTCGGCCTGCTGGTGGTTGTTGGTGAGCGCCACCGAGTAGAATTCGCCGACGGACCCGTCCCCCTGCAGGATCACGCTCGGATACTTCCAGGTGATCGCCGAGCCGGTCTCGACCTGGGTCCAGGAGATGTGGGAACGCGCCCCCGCGCACTTGCCCCGCTTGGTGACGAAGTTGAAGATGCCGCCCTTGCCCTCGCGGTCGCCCGCATACCAGTTCTGCACCGTGGAGTATTTGATGTGGGCGCCCTCCGCGGCGACCAGCTCCACCACCGCCGCGTGCAGCTGGTTCTCGTCCCGCATCGGGGCGGTGCAGCCCTCGAGATAGCTCACGTAGCTGCCGTCTTCCGCAATGATCAGGGTCCGCTCGAACTGGCCCGACCCGGCTGCGTTGATGCGGAAGTAGGTCGACAGCTCCATCGGGCAGCGCACGCCCTTGGGCACGTAGCAGAACGAGCCGTCGCTGAAAACGGCCGAGTTGAGCGACGCGTAGAAGTTGTCGGTGTACGGGACCACCGAGCCCAGATAGCGCTCCACCAGCGCGGGGTGTTCCTGCACCGCCTCGGAGAACGAGCAGAAGATGATCCCCAGCTCGCCCAGCTTCTCCTTGAAGGTGGTGCCCACCGAGACGCTGTCGAACACGGCGTCCACCGCGACCCCGCTCAGCCGCTTCTGCTCGTCAAGCGGGATGCCGAGCTTCTCGAAGGTCCGGAGGATCTCGGGGTCGACGTCCTCCAGGCGCGCCGCTACCTTCTGCTTGGGCGCCGAGTAATAGACGATCTTGTCGTAGTCGATCGTCGGGTACCTCACGTTGGCCCAGCGAGGCTCGCCGGCCGAGCGCTCCAGGGTGCGCCAGTGTCGGTAGGCGCGCAGCCGCCAGTCCAGCATGAACTGCGGCTCGCTCTTCTTTGCAGAGATCGACCGGACGATGTCCTCGTCCAGCCCCGGCGGCGTCGAGTCCGATTCCACCGCCGAGACGAACCCATATGGGTACGCCCGGTTGGCGAACTCCTCGATGATCTTCTGGCTGCCGGTGCTGCTCATCCGCTACCCCCTCCCTGCCTACATGGCTCAGCGTACCCCCATCTCGTGGAGGTGGCGACTCGAAAGGTCGTATTTAGAACTATAATAGAAACAGCTACTTGCTCTCCATCTCGACCAAGGCCGCTTCGACGGCCTCCTCCGCCTCGCCGGTAGTGTCGAGGCGGACCACCCCCGGCTCGTGAGCCGGTGACTCGTAACGGGCGCAGTGCTCGGCCAGCAGTTCCTCCCGCCCATCGGAGACCTCGTGCCGGTCCTCGCTCCGGCTCCGGAGCCGCTCCACGAGAGCCTCGTCAGGGGCGTCGCACCAGAGCACGGCGAACGGAAGGCCATGGCGGTCGGCCACCGCGCGGGCCTCGGCCCGCTCGCGCGCGCGTCCACGCCGATACAGGATTGGGGTCTGGCCGCAGGGTGCCCAACTGCGCCGCACGACCGGAGCAAGCAGCAAGCCATTTTCGTCGATGAACACCAGGCTGGCGTTCAGGCGCCGGGCCTTTTTTTGATGCGGGGCCAATCCACCTTCACCCACCGCTGGATCGCGGCCTCGTCGCGCTCCCGGACCCGCCGTCCAAGTTTTTGCGGGCTCCAGCCGAGCTTGCGGAGCACTCGACCGATATGATCGACGTGGTAACGCACGCCGAACTCGCGGCGCACAATGTCGGCGACGCGGGAACACGTCCAGAGCGGCGTGCGGAACCCCGCTGCCTCGGCTCCGCGCAGCAACATGCGTTCCAGCCGGGCGCGCTGGGGGGCATTCAACTTCGGGGGCCGGCCCGCCGCCGGTTTCGCGCCAACCCCGGCCTTGCCGGCGCGGTCGTGGCTGGCGCGCCAGCGACGCACCGACCGACGATCCACGCCCACGTGCTGCGCCACCTCAACCGGGGCCATGCCTTGCTGCAGCAGGGCGATGGCGCGCAGTCGACGCCGCTCAAGCTCCTCGGGGCTTCCAGATGGGCGCATCGGGCTCCTCCCACCCGGAGCATAGGACATTAGTTACGCAGGAGTTAATGGGCTACTTCGGGCTACTAGTACCCCGACCCGCGAATCCCGCCGGAAAAATCGGCGGGCACTGATCGGTCGCACGACGCGCAGAAAAGTTGGGCCCAGGGCGTGAACCATGGTGCAGTAGTCGCGTGGCCCGCCGCGGCCGGCCGTGCGTTCGGCTGACGTTGAACGCCGAGCAGCGTGCCGAACTGCAGCGCCGAGTTCGGGCGGGGACCAGTGGTCAGCGCGACGGCCTGCGGGCGCGCATCATCCTGGCCTCGGAAGACGGCGATAGTGGGAGCGTGGCCCGGCGTGTGGGCGTCCATCCCCGCACCGTCGAGCGCTGGCGGGACCGGTTCCGACGCCACGGGCTGCGCGGGCTGCATGACAAGCCGCGCCCTGGGGCCCCCCCGAAGTGGGCGCCCGTCACGCGCCTGGAGTTGATCGCCTTGGCGTGCGAGCCGGTGGAGCGGCACGAGGGCAAGACCACGCGCACGATCGCGGAGTTGGTCGACGAAGCGGTCGCCCGCCGCCTCGTGGACGGCATCGGCTGGAGCAGCTATCAACGCCTGCTGGCGGAGAGCGATCTGCGGCCGCACCGGGTCCAGGGCTGGCTGCACAGCCCTGATCCGCAGTTCCGGGAGAAGGTGACGGCGATCACCGAGCTGTACCTGCATCCTCCCGCCGGGGCTGTGGTGCTCTCCATCGATGAGAAGACGGGCATGCAAGCGCTGGAGCGCCGCTTCCCGGATCGCCCCGCCGGGCCCGGCCGGCGGCGGCGCCGGGAGTTCGAGTACACTCGGCACGGGACGCAATCGCTCCTCTGCGCCTTTGAAGTGCACCGGGGCCGGGTCGTGGCCGACTGCGGGGACACGCGGACGGCAGACGATCTGGTGCGGTTCATGGAGCGGCTCGCCGCCCTCTATCCCACCGAGACCGTGCACGTCATCTGGGACAATCTGAACATCCACTTCGACGGCGCCGCGGGGCGCTGGACGGCCTTCAACGCCCGGCACGGCCACCGCTTCGTCTTCCACTACACGCCCAAACATGCCTCGTGGGTCAACCAGGTGGAGTTGTTCTTCAGCATCCTGCAGCGGCAGTGTCTGCGGCACGCCAGCGTGCCCTCGATCGAGGCGCTGCGCACGGCGGTGCTCGAGTTCATCGGCGCCTGGAATCGGGACCGGGCCCACCCGTTCCGGTGGACTTTCACGGGCTATCCGTTGCAAGCTGGGGCCGCGGTCGAAGCCCCGCACGCGGCGTGAAGGAGGCCCCTGATGGCACCGCGCACCCGGACCCGGTCGACCCGCGTGTCCTCCCTGGAGGCCGACGCCCTGCAGCGCGCGCTGCACAGCCTCGGGGATTACACCCACGTTGCCGTGCGGGCACAGCGCGGCCACCTGAATATCTTCATCGACGACGGCGCGCCGGTCGCTCGGGTGACGCCCCTCGGCGCCCACCAGTACGGCCTCAGCTTCCACAGCCACACCGGCCGCTGGGAGAAGATGCCCTTCGGCGGTGAGCTCGTCCCGCTGGCTCACGATCTCGTCACTGCCCTTGG
>WNGE01008498.1_pt1 | contig 10943 bp, 9 predicted proteins | sample 5400651 | NCBI WGS metagenome assembly WNGE01 (sample SAMN13153370, study PRJNA577476) | soil metagenome | isolation source: 60 cm soil or saprolite under grassland replicate 2 | place: USA:California | collected 2016-06-15
AGGAGCTGGACCAGGCCAAGCGCAAGGACATCTACTTCCAATTCCAGACCCTGATCCACGACGAGCTGCCCTACTACTTCCTGTGGGCCGACAAGGCGCACACGGGGCTCTCGAAGCGGGTGAGCTCGCAGAACGAGCCGCTCGACCTGACCACCACGGCAATCAACTACTACAACATCGACGCCTGGACCGTGGCCCCGAAGTGACATAGATCAACTCGCTTCGACACCACGAACGGTCTATGCTCGGACGGTGGCGACTGCGTCGCCACCGTCCGCTGCCATTACGCGAGCTTGCCGGGCCAGTGTGCCGATGAGCAGGGGTCCGGCCTGACGCTCACCGAGCGGAGCTGAGCACCATGGCGATCTATATCCTGCGTCGGCTGCTCCAGGCGATCCCAATCCTGATCGGGATCAGCATCATCTCCTTCGTCATCGTCCAGGCCGCGCCGGGCGATCCCACGGACCGCTTCCGGTCCGGTCGCGTCTCGCCGCAGGTGATCGCCAACCTCATCCGCCTGTACGGCCTGGACAAGCCGGTCCTCGAGCAGTTCTTCAGCTGGTTCACCGCCTTCTGGCAGTTCCCGTTCCGCGCCGACGCCTGGGGCTATTCATTCGTCGACGGCCGGCCCGTCACGGAGAAGATCGCCGAGAAGATCCCGACCACGCTCCAGCTCATGGGATCGGCCCTCTTCGTGACCGCGGTCGTCGCGGTCCCGCTCGGCGTCCTCGCCGCGGTCAAGCAGTACAGCTGGGCGGACAAGATCATCACGACCCTCGCCACCATCGGCTATGCGCTGCCGTCCTTCGTCCTGGGCGGCCTTCTGCTGTACGTGTTCTACATCAAGATCGGCCCCGGCTCGCCGTTCCACTTCCCGGGGTTCGGTCGCTATACGCTGGGCGGGCCGGGAGACATCGGCGACCTGCTGTGGCACATGGTCCTGCCTGTCTCGAGCCTGGCGATCCAGCAGATCGCGGGCTGGAGCCGGTACATGCGCTCGTCGATGCTGGAGGTCCTCCAGCAGGACTACATGCGGACGGCCCGCGCCAAGGGCCTGCCCGGCTCCAAGGTCCTCTTCAAGCACGGCCTCCGCAACGCCCTCATCCCGGTCATCACGCTGCTCGGCCTGACCATTCCCAGCCTGTTGGGTGGGGCCGCGATCACCGAGACGATCTTCAGCTGGCCCGGCCTCGGGTTCATGGCCGTCCAGAGCGTCACCACCAACGACTACCCGGTGGTCCTGGCGATCGTCATGATCGGCGGCGTAACCGTCATCCTCGGCAACTTGATCGCCGACGTGCTCTACGGCCTGGTCGACCCCCGGATCAAGTACTGAGGTCGGACGATGGAACCATTCGAGCAGGTTACCGCGGGAACTCGCCTGTCGGCGCCGACCGACGCGCTCGAGGGTGGTGTCGATGAAGTCGACCTGATCCCGGTCCGGACCTACTGGGAGCTCGTCCGGTCGCGCTTCGTGCAGCACCGCCTGGCGGTCGTCGCCGCGTTCCTCATGGTGGTCCTGCTGCTGATCGCGATCATCGTACCGACGGTCACCGGCGAGGCCTATAAGGTGACCAGCCTGACGCGGACGATGCAGCCGCCGTTCCACACCCTGACCTCGCCCTTGGGCACCAACCAGATTGGCCAGGACATGTGGCTGCGGACGGCCAAGGCGATGCAGACGTCGCTCTTCATCGGCTTCATGGCGGTCGTGATCATCGTCCTCATCGGGGTGACACTCGGCGCCATCGCCGGCTTCTTCGGCGGCTGGATCGACAACCTCCTCATGCGGTTCGTCGACATCGTCCTGTCGCTGCCGGTCTTCTTCGTCATCCTCATGATCGTCGGCTTCCTGGGCAAGGGCAGCGCAACGGTCGTCATCATCGCCATCGGCCTGACCGGCTGGACGCTGGCCTGCCGCCTGGTGAGAGCGGAGTTCCTCAAGCTCCGGAATGCCGACTTCGTCCAGGCCGCCCGGGCGCTTGGTGCGAACCGCGTTCGCATCGCGGTGCGCCACATGCTGCCGGCCGCGCTCGCACCCGTGGTCGTCGCGGCCACGCTGGGCATCGCCGACTCCGTCGTCGCGGAGGCCGCGCTGTCGTTCCTTGGCTTCGGGATCAGCCCGCCGGATGCGAGCCTGGGCAACCTCCTGAAGAACTTCCAGGAAGACCTCCAGATCCGACCCTGGCTGCTCGTCTACCCCAGCGTCGCCATCGTCCTCATCGTGCTGGCGGCGAGCTTCCTGGGCGACGGCCTGCGGGACGCCCTTGACCCACGGCAGCGGATCGAGAAGAAGTAAATGGCGTCGCCCAAGACGATCGAGATGCCGCGCCCGGCGCGACGGGCCCCCGGCACGCCCCTCCTCGAGATCAGGAACCTCAGGACGCATTTCTTCACGCGCGACGGCACCGTCAAGGCCGTCGACGGCGTGAGCATGAGCGTCAACGACGGCAAGACGCTGGGCCTGGTCGGTGAGTCCGGTTGCGGCAAGAGCATCACCGCGATGTCCATCCTGAGGCTCATCGCCCGGCCCGGCCGCATCGTGGAGGGCGAGATCCTGCTCAGCGGCCGGGACCTCGTGAAGCTCTCGGAGAGCGGCATCCGCGACGTGCGCGGCAACGCGATCTCGATGATCTTCCAGGAGCCCATGACGTCGCTCAACCCGGTCTACACCTGCGGCGACCAGATCGCCGAAACCGTGTCGCTCCACCTGGACCTGGGACGCAAGGAGTCGATGGCCAGGGCGGTGGAGATGCTCCGACTCGTGGGAATTCCGGATGCCAAGCGGCGCGCGAGCGAATATCCCCATCAACTGTCCGGCGGCATGCGCCAGCGGGTCATGATCGCGATGGCGCTCTCGACGAATCCGGAGCTGCTCATTGCCGACGAGCCCACGACCGCGCTGGACGTGACCATCCAGGCGCAGATCCTCGAGCTCATGAAGGAGATGCGCAGCCGGAACCAGATGGCGATCATCCTCATCACTCATGACCTGGGTGTCGTCGCCGAGATGGCCGACGACGTGGTGGTCATGTATGCCGGCAAGGTCGTCGAGAAAGCCGACGTGGCCACCGTCTTCGACCGACCGCATCACCCGTACACGAAGGGCCTGCTCGATTCGATCCCACGGCTGGGTGACCGGCGGCAGCGCCTCGAGGTCATCAAGGGCATGGTGCCCAATCCGCTGAACCTGCCGGCCGGCTGCCTGTTCAAGCGCCGCTGCCCGTATGCCATGCCGATCTGCGACACGGCGCCGCCGCTCCAGGAAGTGTCGCCCGGTCACCTGTCCCGCTGCTGGCTGACGCCCGAGGGCGAACCGCCGGCGGTGGGCGCGGCCGCACCGCCGGAGGTCGCCCAGGAGGCGGCGGCGGCGTTGTCGGTGGAACGATGAGCGAATCGATGACGCCGGCCGGCGCGGCCGATCCTTCGGTCCCGCCTTCGGCCCCGCCGTCCACGCCGCCCGTCACGATCGCCCCGCCGAGCGGGAACGGGTCCGCCGACACGAAGCTGGATGAGCTGGTCCGCGTCGAGGACCTCGTCAAGCACTTCGAGATCCGGGGCGGCCTGTTCGGCGTGTCGGTGCTCGGCGCCGTCCGGGCCGTCGACGGCGTGTCGTTCTCGGTCCGCCGCGGCGAGACCCTCGGCCTCGTCGGCGAGTCGGGCTGCGGCAAGACGACGCTGGGCAAGGTGATCCTGCGGCTCATCGAGCCGACGTCCGGGCGGGTGTCGATCAAGGGTCGGGACATTTTCAACATCCCGACCGCGGACCAGCGCAAGTCCGGCAAGAAGGGCCACGTCCTGGGCAGCCGCGACATGACGACGGTCCGGCGCGACATGCAGATCGTCTTCCAGGACCCGTACTCCAGCCTCAACCCGCGGATGACCGTCGGCGAGATCGTCGGCGAGGGACCGTACGTCCACGGGCTGCGCAACAAGCGGGCCCGCGAGGACCTCGTCCGCGAGCTGCTGGGCAAGGTCGGCCTGAACCAGAGCCACATCCATCGCTACCCGCACGAGTTCAGCGGCGGCCAGCGCCAGCGGATCGGGATCGCCCGTGCGCTGGCGCTGAACCCGGAGTTCATCGTCTGCGACGAGCCCGTGTCGGCGCTCGACGTCTCGATCCAGAGCCAGGTCCTCAACCTGCTCGATGACCTCCAGCGGGAGCTCGGCCTGACCTACCTCTTCATCGCCCACAACCTGGCCGTCGTCGAGCACATCAGCGACCGGGTCGGGGTGATGTACCTGGGCAAGCTCGTGGAGCTCGCCACGGTCGACGCGCTCTACGCAACGCCGTCGCACCCGTACACGGTCGCGCTCCTGTCGGCCGTCCCCGAGACCGATCCCCGCCGCCGCCACAAGCGGCTCGTTCTCAAGGGCGACGTCCCTTCGCCGGCGGCGCCGCCGTCCGGCTGCCGGTTCCATACCCGCTGCTGGCTCCGCGAGCGGCTCGGCAACCCGGAGCGCTGCGTCGTGGAGGAGCCGCCGCTCCGCGAGATCCGGACGGGCCAGGAGGCGGCCTGTCACTACGCCGAGGAGATCACCCCGGCAATGGTCGAAGCCGCAACGCGTGTGTCGGAGCCGGTCGCCACTGCGGAGCCGGCAGAGACCTGAGCCATGGACACGGGCGGCCCCGTCTCGACCCGTCCGAATCGGCCCTCGATCGGCGAGCGCGCCGCTCGCCGCGATCGCGTGGAGCGCGGCGGTGCCGACCGCTATACCAGCCTCATGCGTGCCCTGTCGGCCGGCCAGGAGATGTCGTGGCGGCGGCGTCGTCAGCGGATGATCTCGCTCGAGTGGCATCCCATCGCGTGGACGCTGGTCCGGGCCCTGGTGGTCGTCGTGATCGCGTACGGGGCTGTGGTCATCGGCTTCAACGCCTGGCGCGACGGCCGCGTGGAGACCTGGGCGGGTCCCGATGCCACCGTCACCTCCGGCCAGCGCCTGGCCGACTGCCCGCAGGTGAACGGCCTCCACGACGACACGTTCCCGACCTGGGTCCGCTTTCAGGGATCCGTCTATGGTCTGACAGACTCGATGCGGCCGTTCGGCTTCGCGCCGACCGACGACTATCCCGACTCGGGCTATCGACTCGGATCCCTGCGTCTCCACCGGATCGCCAACACTCCCGACGGCGTGGCGGGCAGGGCGATCCTGATCAAGATCGACACATCGGCGGTCGGGCAGGTATTCGATCAGCTGCCGGACTGCCGATGATCGAGCCTCTCGGCCCGGCGACGCCATGTTGCGCCGCGCGGCGCTTGAGTACTATGTGCCTGGTGGTGGGGCCGGCCGGGAGGGGCCCTCGCGCGAATCTCAGCGTTTTCGTCGGCAACCATAGGTAGGAGGAGACCGCATGGTTCGTTACCGCATAGGCGCGCTCGTCGCGGCGGCCGCGATCGTACTCGCGGCATGCTCGCCGGCTGCGAGCCCGTCCGCACCTGCGGCGACGCAGGCGCCGGCATCGGCGCCGGCATCCGCCGCGCCATCGCCGAGCTCGGCGATCAAGGAGGGCGGCAAGCTCGTCGTGGGCCTGCCCGGGGACATGGTCCTCGCCGATCCCTCGCTCGTGAGCGACAGCAACTCGTCGTACATCCACCTCAACGTCATTGAGGGACTTCTCGGCGTCAAGCCGGGCACGCTCGGCGAGATCGAGCCCGTTCTGGCCGAAAGCATGCCGGAGAAGAGCGCCGACGGCCTGACCTATACGTTCAAGCTCCGGACGGGCGTCAAGTTCCACGACGGCACGGACTTCAACGCCGACGCCGTCGTCTACAACTACACCCGCCAGAAGAACGCGCCGAAGGAGCTCCGCGACTCCTACAACTACTACTTCGGGGCGGTCTTCAACTGGGGCAATGATTCCAACCTGAAGTCGGTCACGGCGGCCGACGCCACGACCGTGAAGTTCACCCTGGGCCACCCCCAGTCGAACTTCCTCATCGCCCAGGCCCCGCTGCCGCAGTTCGGGATCCAGAGCCCCACCGCGCTCAAGGCCGGCGACGCCGACAACAAGGACCCGTCCAAGAGCCCCTACGCGCAGGGCCAGGGCGGGACCGGCAAGACGATGGTCGGCACGGGTCCATTCATGTTCAAGGAGTGGACGCCGAACGATCACGTCTCGATCATCAAGAATCCCAACTACTGGAACAAGGACCGCATCGCTCACCTCGACGAGGTGGTCTTCAAGCCGTACGCGGACCAGACGGCCGAGCTCAACGCGCTGCAGGCCGGTGATATCGACTTCGCCCAGACGATCGCGCCGAACGACATCGCCACGCTCAAGGCCGACGCGAAGTTCCAGGTCATCGACCGGGGCGAGTCGTGCAACGTCGGCGGGCTGTGGATGAACCAGAAGCAGAAGCCGTTCGACAATCAGCACATCCGGACGGCGGTCGCCTACGCAGTCAACAAGCAGAGCTACATCGAGCAGTTCTACGCCGGACTCGCCGAGCCGGCCGACAACTGGATGCCGCCGGCGACCCAGTACTACAAGCCGCTGGGCCTGCCGAAGTACGACGTTCAGAAGGCGAAGGACGAGGTCACCGCGTCCGGGCTGTCCGGTGCCGCTCTGAACCTCACGTTCTGGTATCCGTCTGATGTCGCCCGGCCGTACATGCCCGATCCGAAGGGGCTGGCCGAAGCGATCGCCAGCGACCTCGAGGCCGTCGGCTTCAAGATCACCTTCAAGAACGCGGGCTGGCGAACCGGATACCTCCGCGACGAGGCAGTCGGCAAGTACCCGATGTGGCTCCTGGGCTGGACCTGCGACTGGCCGGGACCCGACAACTTCCTCAACACCGCCTTCTTCCATCCCGGCGAGGGCGGCAAGCCGAACCCCGAATTCGCCTACGGCCCCAAGGCCCTGTTCGACGACTTCGACGCGGGCGCAGTGGCGGCCGATGACGCGGCAGCCAAGGCGGCCTGGGAGAAGGCCCAGGATCAGCTGGCCAAGGATTTGCCCGATGTGCCGCTCGTCCACTCCAAGCCGCCGGCGGCCGCCTCGGCCGACGTGAAGGGCTTCCTGGGCGCCGGCAACCTCAACGAGCCGTTCTTCAGCGTCTGGCTCGATCGGTGATCGACCCGTTCGAGCGATCCCGCTGACCTAGCGACCATCGGTTCCCCCGGGACCTCGTCCCGGGGGAACCCAACGCATCGAGGCCGATGTCCGGACCGTGCTGAAGTACATCGTCCGTCGCGTCCTGGCGGCGATCCCGGTGCTGTTCGGCCTGTCCATCATCGTCTTCGCGTTCATCCACCTGCTGCCGGGCGATCCCGCGGTGGCGCTGCTGGGCCAGCACGCCACGCCGGACCGGGTTGCCAAGATCCGCGAGGACCTGGGCCTGGACCAGCCCCTCTACATCCAGTACCTGGACTACCTGGGCAAGCTCCTGCGCGGCGACCTCGGCAAGAGCGTCATCAACAATCGGCCGGTCGTGAGCGAGTTCGCCGTTCGCTTTCCGGGGACGATCGAGCTGACCATCGCGGCCCTGCTGTTCGCGATCGGCCTGGGGATCCCCCTCGGCCGTCTCGCCGCCCGTCACGTCCAGGGCGTGCGCGACGGCCTCGTCACGGTCATCTCGCTGCTCGGGATCTCGATCCCCATCTTCGTGCTGGGGTACACCCTCCAGTTCTTCTTCTCGGTCCAGCTCAGGTGGCTGCCGACGTCGGGCCGGCTCGACCCGCGGATGGACGTCAACGGCGTGACCCATTTCATGATCGTGGACACCATCCTGGCCGGCCGCCCGGATCTGCTGGTGGACGCGCTCAAGCACCTCGTCCTGCCGGCGATCGCCCTGGGCTCGATCCCGCTCGCGATCATCACCCGGATCACGCGGGCCGCCGTGCTCGACGTGTCGAACGAGGACTACGTCCGGACCGCCAGGGCCAAGGGTCTCCGCGAGCGCCGTGTCGACGACCGCCACATCATGCGGAACGCCTGGCTGCCGGTGACGACAGTGATCGGGCTGCAGGTGGGCGGCCTCCTGGCCGGGGCGGTCATCACGGAGACGGTCTTCAGCTGGAACGGCGTCGGCAAGTACGTCGTGGAGGCCATCCAGGACCACGACTACTACATCGTCCAGTCGATGATCCTCATCTTCGCCTTCATCTTTCTCGTCGTGAACCTGGTCGTGGACATCGGCTACGCGTTCCTCAACCCACGGATCCGGTATTCATGAGATGACGACTGCCGCGGCGGTCACCCGCATCGAAGCTCGCGCCAGCAGCGGGCTGTGGCGCGACGCCCTGAAACGACTGCTGCGCAATCGGCCGGCCCTGCTGGGGATCGCCCTGATCGCCGTCTTCGTGGTCGTGGCGGTGTTGTCGCCGATCATCGCCCCGTACGATCCCCTGCAACGCTTCCCGGCGCGGCAGCCGCCGCCAGGTCCAACTTCGGCCCACTGGTTCGGTCTGGACCTGCAGGGCCGGGACGAACTGAGCCGCGTCATGTTCGGCGCCCGGATCAGCCTCTTCGTCGGCGTGATCTCGGTCGTCATCGGCCTGGCGATGGGCGGCGTCGTCGGGGCGCTGGCGGGCGCGGCCGGCGGCCGGGTCGACAACGTGCTCATGCGGGTCGTCGACGTGCTCCTGGCCGTGCCGGGCATCCTGCTCGCGATCGGCATCGTCGCCTGGCTGGACCGCGGTCTCATCCAGATCATGATCGCGGTCGCCGCGACGAATGCCCCGATCTTCGCCCGCCTGCTGCGCGGCAGCCTGCTCGCGATCCGCGAGAGCGATTACGTCCTGGTCGCTCGCTCGCTGGGCGCCTCCGGGCCGCGGCTGCTGTTCCGGCACATGCTGCCCAACGCCCTGACGCCGCTGATCGTGGCGGCAACGCTGGCACTGGCAACCGCGATCATCGACGTCGCCGGGCTGGGCTTCCTGGGCCTGGGGCCGCCGGACCCGCGGACCGCGGAGTGGGGCACGATGCTCACCGACTCGACGAAGTTCCTCCGCTCGGCCGCCCATCTCATCTTCTTTCCGGGCGTCGCAATCGTGATCAGCGCCATCGGTTTCAACATGCTCGGCGATGGCCTGCGCGAGTCGCTCGACCCGCGACTCAAGCGATGACGGCACCGGTCTCGACGCGCCGCCGGGATGGCATCGCGGAGGCGGGCCCCCTCCTCCAGGTGAGCGACCTGGTCGTCCGATTCTCGACGCACGACGGGACGGTCCACGCCGTCAACGGCATCAGCTTCCAGGTCGAGGCGGGCGAGACGGTCGGGCTCGTTGGCGAATCCGGCTGCGGGAAGAGCGTGACCAACCTCGCGATCATGCGGCTGCTGCCCAAGCCCGCCGGGCGGATCGCCGGCGGTCGCGTGGAGTTCGACGGGCTCGATCTCGTTCAGCTGGCCGAGGCCGACATGCGCGACCTTCGGGGCAAGGAGATCGCGATGATCTTCCAGGACCCGATGACGAGCCTCAATCCGGTCCTGACGATCGAGGAGCAGATGACGGAGACGATCCGGGCCCACCGCAAGATCACCCGTCAGGAGTCACGTGACCGGTCGATCGAGCTGCTGGGCATGGTCGGCATTCCAAATCCCGAATCCAGGCTGAGCAGCTTTCCCCATCAGTTCAGCGGTGGCATGCGACAGCGCGTCATGATCGCGATGGCCCTGGCCCTCGAGCCCAAGCTCATGATCGCCGACGAGCCGACGACGGCGCTCGACGTGACGATCCAGGCCCAGGTGCTGGAGCTCCTCCGGGACCTGACGGAGCGGGCCGGCACCTCGGTCATCCTGATCACCCACGACCTCGGCGTCGTGGCCGGCATGACCCAGCGCATCAACGTCATGTATGCCGGGTTCATCGTGGAGACCGCGACCACGCCGGAGCTGTTTGCGGCGCCCTCGCATCCGTACACCGTCGGCCTGCTCCATTCGATCCCCCGCCTCAACGCCGAGCGCCACGAGCCGCTCATTCCCATCGAGGGCGCTCCACCGGATCAGCGGCGCGCCCCGACCGGCTGCCCGTTCGCGCCGCGCTGCGCCTGGCGGCTGCCCGTCTGCTGGACCGATAACCCAGCCCTCGCCCCGGTTGCCCCCGGCAGCCGCATCGTCACGTCCGGACCGGGTGCCACGCACCTCATCGCCTGCCACAACCCGCCGACCGCGGAGGAGGCGGCTGTCGGGCGGCCGCAGCGGCCAGGCTTCGTGGCCGCCCCGCCGCCGGGCATCGTCGTCGACGAGCTGGCCGCCTCGCTCGAGGCGACGCCGGCGACCGCCGACGAGGTCGTCATCATGGCGGGCGACGAAGGCCCGGTCTCTGCGGCCGGTGCTGCGGGCCTGCCGCTGCCGCCCGAGGAGGGCGAGCGGTGAGCGCCGGGGCCGCGGCGAGCGATCGAGGGCCGGCGGCGGTGCCCGCCGTGGCAGCGGGGCCCGACGGCGACCTGCTCGACGTCGAGGACCTCAAGGTCTGGTTCCCGATCACCGAGGGGATCATCCTCGAGCGCCACATCGGCGACGTCCGCGCGGTCGACGGTGTCAGCTTCCGCCTGCGGCGTGGCGAGACGCTCGGCCTCGTGGGCGAGTCGGGCTGCGGCAAGAGCACGACCGGCCGGGCGATCATCCGGCTCTACAAGCCCACGGCCGGCAGGATCGTCTTCGACGGCGTCGACATCGGCGGGCTGGCGGGCGCCCCGCTTCGCGGCATGCGCCGGCGAATGCAGATGATCTTCCAGGACCCGTACGCCAGCCTGGATCCCCGCATGAACGTCTCAGGCATCATCGCCGAACCGCTCGAGATCCACGGCGTGGGCACCGGGCGCGAGCGCCGCGAGCGCGTCCGCGAGCTTCTCGCCACGGTCGGGCTGAACCCGGACTTCGGCGACCGCTATCCCCATGAGTTCAGCGGCGGCCAGCGCCAGCGCATTGGAGTGGCCCGGGCGCTCGCGCTGAACCCGGACCTCATCGTGGCCGACGAGCCGATCTCGGCGCTGGACG
>WNGE01018905.1_pt1 | contig 10942 bp, 8 predicted proteins | sample 5400651 | NCBI WGS metagenome assembly WNGE01 (sample SAMN13153370, study PRJNA577476) | soil metagenome | isolation source: 60 cm soil or saprolite under grassland replicate 2 | place: USA:California | collected 2016-06-15
TACCTCGTGTAACACTCTCAGCCGGTCCCGTTCTCGTTGACTCAAGGCGATGCGCTCCGTTTCCATGGGACCTCCGGGCCCCTATGAAACCGGACATTTCTACTTTGCTCAAACCGGACATTCTCATTTTGCGGCGACAGGGATTCCGGTTTCGTTGACACTGCGATGCGCGTCCGATACGCTTATGAGTTTACTCAGCCCCAATTATTGCAACTGAGAGGAACGGATAAACTTCCGCATGGCCGAAGAAAAGCTCCCCACTCGCGCGCAAGACTTTTCCGAATGGTACAACCAGCTCGTCCTGAAAGCGCAGCTCGCCGACTACGCGCCTGTTCGCGGCTGCATGATCGTTCGGCCTTACGGCTGGGCGCTCTGGGAGAACATCCAACAGGCCCTCGACCATCGCTTTAAGGCCACCGGCCATCAGAATGTGGCATTTCCGATGCTCATTCCACGCAGCTTCATAGACAAAGAAAAGCATCATGTCGAAGGATTTTCGCCGGAACTCGCGGTTGTGACGATCGGCGGCGGCGAAAAGCTTGCAGAACCACTGGTGATCCGGCCCACTTCGGAGACGATTATCGGGCACATGTGGTCGAAGTGGATTCAATCCTACCGCGACCTGCCGGTGCTGATGAACCAGTGGAACAGCGTCGTGCGCTGGGAATTGCGTACCAGGCTTTTTCTCCGCACGCTCGAATTTTACTGGCAGGAAGGCCACACGGCCCACGCCACTCGCGAAGAGGCCGAAGCCGAAACGCGCCAGATGCTAGACATTTACGCTGATTTTGCCATCAACGACGCCGCAATTCCCGTGATTCCAGGGAAAAAATCGGAGGCGGAAAAATTCGCGGGCGCGCACACAACCTACGCCATCGAAGCCATGATGGGCGATGGCAAGGCTCTGCAGGCCGGCACGTCGCACTTCCTCGGACAGAATTTTGCCCAAGCCTTCGAGGTCAAATACCTTGACCAGAATGGCCAGTTGCAACACTGCTGGACTACATCTTGGGGGCTTTCCACGCGCTTCGTCGGCGCCATCATCATGGTACACGGCGACGACCAAGGCCTGGTCCTGCCTCCCAAACTCGCACCCTATCAAGTCGTAATTGTCCCCATCTTCAAGACAGACGACGAGAAGAAGACGGTTCTCGATATCGCCCGCAAATTGAAGGCTGAACTCTCAAAATCCAACATCCGCATCACCCTCGATGAGCGCGAAGGCAGCAGCCCCGGCTGGAAATTCAATGATTGGGAGATGCGCGGTGTACCTCTTCGCGTCGAGCTCGGTCCAAAGGACGTTGCCAAACAGACGGCCGTCCTCGCGCGCCGGGATCGACCTGGCAGAGACGGAAAGATCAATGCCTCGCTCGCCGGTCTGCCCGCGACAGTTGAGCGCTTGCTCGCGGAAATCCAGCAATCGCTCCACGACAAGGCGCTAGCTTTCCGCAAGACTAATACCCACGATGCGAAAACCTACGACGAACTGAAGAAAGCCGTCGAAAACGGCTTTGCCGTTTCGTACTGGTGCGGCAACGGCGATTGCGAAGCCAAGATCAAAGAGGAAACGCGCGCCACGATGCGCTGCATTCCTCTTGAACAAGAGGGCGGCAGCGGCAGTTGCGTTTACTGCGGCCGACCCGCCACCGCGCGCGCGATCTTTGCCCGGGCGTATTAGGCAGTCCAGTGGCGTCGGCTTGCGCCACCGTTCCTTTCCGGGAACATCCCCGCGCCAATTTCTCGACACTATCTCACCAGGGTGCTAGTTTTTACCTAAAGCGGAAGGACTCTTTGCCACTTTGCAGCGCCGATACACCGCGACGCAAACGGCTGGGGGAGACAAATCTCATGGACGTTGATGATACTTACGATGGGCGGACTTCAGCGTACCGCCACTTCGAACGAGGGGAAGGCAAGCTGAAGGCCGTTATTTACACGACCATCTTGCTGTTGGCGATCTACTTGGCCGTCAAGATTGTGCCGGCCTACGTCTCTGAATATCAGCTTGCCGACAAGATGCAGGAGCAGGCGCGCTTTGCGGTGGTGAACCGCTACACCGAGGAACAGATTCGCGAGAAAATTTTCAAGATCGCGCAGGACTTGGAAATTCCCGCGAAGCGCGAGGATATCAAAGTGGCAGCGAGTCCTGCGGTGGTCAGGATTTCCATGGACTACATCGTTCCGATCGATTTATTCTTTTATCATCTGGATCTACATTTCTCTCCGTCCAGTGAAAACAAGGCACTTTTCTGAGGCCCTGCTGGCGCTGCTCGATTCCGATTTACCGCTGGCAACCCTGCATCCTGGAACTCCGTCTTTCCTAGTGTGGGTTATTGCGAGACAATAAAAGTCTAGCCCTCGGGAGCAATCGTTTGCGCATTCGCGTACAAAAGGGATTCTTCACTTCGGTCATCGGCCTGACAATCTTGGGCATCCTCTTCGGTGTATTTCTTATCGCCGGTGGAGTTTTTACCTACTACTACATTAAATACTCGCGCATGATCGATGCGCGGCTCTCCGGCAACATCCTCCAGAACACCACTCAGATTTTCTCCGCGCCGGAACATGTCTCCGCAGCCCAGGCGTGGGGCCCCGAAGATTTGACCGGTTATCTCACCCGCGTGGGGTATCGCCCGGAGCAGGATCCGAACTCCCTCGGCCAATTCACGGTGCAGGGCAGTACGGTTGATATCCGGCCTTCGAAGCTTTCCTATTTCGCGGGGAATAATGCCCTGGCAGTACAGTTCCGCGGGAAGGCCATTCGAACGATCAGACCGCTTGCCGGCGGCCCGGAACTTGATAGTGCAGAGATCGAACCGGAACTGATTACCAACCTTTTCGACAGCGCCCGCGAGAAGCGGCGCCCGATGCGGTACGAAGATCTGCCGCCGATGCTCGTGAATGCAATTCTTTCGGCCGAGGACAAGCGCTTCTTCGAACACGGGGGTTTCGACTTCATCCGCATTGCCGGCGCGGCGTGGGCTGATCTGCGGCATACCAGCCAGCACTACCAGGGTGCGAGCACCATCACGATGCAGGTGGCACGAACGTTCTTTCTTTCGACCGAGCGCAACTGGCGGCGGAAACTGGCTGAGGCCATGATTTCAGTGGAGCTCGAGCAGCGCTTCAATAAGCAGCAGATTTTCGAGTTGTATGCCAACGAAGTGTATCTCGGCAACCGCGGGAGCTTCGGGATTCGCGGGTTTTCCGAGGCCAGCGTTGCTTACTTCGGAAAAGACCTGAGGCAGCTGACCCTGCCCGAATATGCTTATCTTGCCGGTATCATTCGCGCGCCGAATTACTACTCGTCGGCTGACCGTCACCCGGAGCGCGGAGCGCAGGCTCGCGACCGCGTGCTGACGCAAATGCTGGAGAACAAGTACATCAGTGCGGAGCAGCTCCAGGAAGTGAAGCGCACGCCGCTGAAGATTGTGCGAACGTCGGTTTCGGGAACCGAAGCGCCGTATTTCGTGGACATGGTGAAGGATCATCTGCTTGACAAGTACTCCGCGAACGAGCTGCTCAGCCAGAATTTTCGCGTTTACACCACGCTTGACCCCGCGTTGCAGCGCGCCGCAGCCGCCGCGGTCGACGCGGGGATGAAGAACGTGGATACGCTGCTGGCGAAGAAGTACGCCAAGTGGCAGCGAGAGCTGGCCAAGAAGGGAAGCAGTGAATCAGTCCCGCAGGCCCAGGTTGCGCTGGTAGCGCTGGATCCGCGGGACGGCGAGATCAAGGCGGTGATTGGCGGGCGGGATTATGGGCTGAGCCAGCTCAATCACGCTCTGGCGCATCGCCAGCCTGGGTCTGTTTTCAAACCTTTCGTTTATGCCGCGGCCTTGGACAATGCCGTTGACGGGGTGCAGCCTATCATCACGCCTGCTACGACCATCGATGACGAGCCCACAACGTTCGAATTCGATGGCAAAGAATACACTCCGAACAACTACGGGGAAAAATTCATGGGCCGCGTCACGGTGCGGGATGCTCTGACGAATTCGCTCAACGTCGCGACCGTCAAAGTCGCGGAACTGATCGGCTACGGCCGCGTGGTGCAAGTTGCCCGGCAAATGGGGCTGGGCACGAACATTCAGCCGACGCCGGCAGTCGCTCTTGGTGCATACGAAATGACCCCGATCGACGTTGCAGCGGGATACACGGCGTTTGCGACTCTCGGGACGCGTGCCGAGCCGCAGTTTATCCGCAGCGTCGTCAACGTAGACGGGGAGCCACTGGAAAAATTCACGCCGCAGACGCACATGGCGCTGGATCCACGAGTCGCATTCCTCGTCAACAGCCTGCTGAAGGACGTGCTGAACCGGGGCACGGGCGCGGGCGTGCGGGCACGAGGATTCACGCTCCCCGCCGCCGGAAAGACTGGTACGTCCCGCGACGGATGGTTCGCAGGTTTTACTTCGAATCTGCTTTGCGTGATCTGGATCGGATTCGATGATAATCGCGACTTGGGGCTGCCTGGCGGCGCGGTGGCGGCACCGATCTGGGCCGACTTCATGACGCGCGCCACGGCACTCTCGCAGTACCGGGACGTGAAAGATTTGACCGCCTGGTGCCACGGGTCAGGGCCAAGTCCCAGCCGATCCTTCGGGACAAACCGGCGAAAAGAAAAAGAATCCTTTACAGAAGATATTTGGTATCTTTGGAGGTAAGAAGAAGGAACCCGACACGGCTAAGCCGAAGCCGGAGAAGGGAGACTCACCATGAGCAGGATTCCGGTGGCGTTTCCGGTAAGCGTTCTCCTTCTGACTCTTTCGATCCCCTGCGCAGGACAATCGCTTGTAGAAGGCCCCGAGAAGCCGGTCGCGCCGCGCGTGGCTCAATCACAACCGCAGATGCCGGTGGACAGTTCCGTGATCGTTGTGAAGCCGGAGCTTACCGAGGAGCAGCTCGCGGATCTGTACATGGCCCGCAAGGACTATCGCGAGGCGGCGCAAGTCTACAAGCGGCTGACGGATCAAAATCCACAGAATCCGGTTTATCTGAACAAGCTCGGGATTGCGCTTCACCAACAGGCGGCCCTCGGGCAGGCCCTCAAGTATTACGAAAGGGCGTCAAAAGCTGATCCTTCCTACGCTGATGCGCAGAACAATATTGGTACCATCTGGTACCAGCGGAAGAAGTATGGCAAGGCCATCAAAGCTTACCACAAAGCGATTTCGATACGAGGCGACGTGGCGGTCCTCCACAGCAATCTCGCCTATGCTTATTTTGCCGACAAGAAATACGAAAACGCCATCGTGTCCTTCCGACAGGCGCTCGCGCTAGATCCTCAACTCTTCGAGCACAACGGTTCAAGAACCGGGTCGTTGCTGCAGGACCGTTCCGTTGAGGACCGCGGGCGGTTTTATTTTCTGCTTGCAAAGTCATTCGCGGAAGCCGGTAACCTGGAGCGCTGCCTGATTTATTTGAGGAAGGCCAAGGACGAAGGCTACAAGGAACTCTCTGCCGTAAGAACCGATCCGTCTTTCGCGGCAGTTGTGAAGGATCCGGCGATACAAGAGGTTCTCGCCCCCAAGCCACCGGACGGCACGCAACCCTGACGCTTCTTCGGTACGCTGAAAAATCAAGCCTGATGTGTTCATCTAAGGCGAAACGACTTCTTGTGTCTGCTACAATGCAATAGACATGGGGCGCCCTTTCTTCAGTGCGCGTTATCTGGTCGTATTCTCGAGTATCGTCGCTTTTGGAATTGCCTCCGTTTCTGGGCAACAACCTGCCCCCCCGAAACCTGCGGCACCGGCCGCTGGTCCCCAGCAGGGAATCTACCTGGTTTTTCCGTTTGAAAATGCAGGCGCAACGCCGCGACTGGAATGGCTCGGCGAGGGCCTCGAGGAGCTGACCATCCAGCGGCTTTCGGCAGCGGGCGAGCAGGTGTATTCGCACGCGGGACGGCTTGTCGAACTTGAACGATACGGCCTGCCGCACACCTCGAAATTCAGCCGGGCGACGATGCTGCATGTCGCCGAGGATTTGGACGCGGATTTCGTGATTTACGGCAGGTTCAGCGCAAAGGGGACGTCGCTCACCATTGAGTCGCGGATTCTACGGGTGAATCCGACCTCTTTGATGCCTGCGTTGCGGGAAACCGGCACGCTGGATTCCCTGATGGACCTGCACACGCGGCTGGTCTGGCGCATGCTTTCCGCAAACGAGCGCAAGTACCGGCTGAACCTCGCGGAATTCACGAAGCGCCAGCGTCCAGTGCGCCTCGATGCGTTTGAGCACTACACTCGCGGCCTTCTTGCGAACGAAGATGATCTCCGGCTTCGCGAACTTCACGAGGCTGCGCGTCTCGAACCCGACTGGCCGGACCCCGACTTTGCGCTTGGCGAAGCGTATTACTCGCGGCGTGACTACAATTCGGCTTTGGCGTGGTTTTTCAAGGTTCCAAAATCCCACGACCGCTATGTCGAAGCCGTCTTTGCGAGCGGGGTTTGCCGCCTCTTTCTGAACCAGCCAGACCACGCCGAGGAGGACTTAGCGGGGTTGCAGGGCGCGTTGCGGAACAACCTGGTTTCCGGAGCAGACGTGCCTGAAATCCTGAACGATTTGGCCATCGCTCGGGCGCGCCAGGGCAAGACGGCAGCTGCGCTCGCTGATCTTCGGCGAGCGACCGACGTGGATCCAGACGAGGGCGATTATCCGTTCAATCTGGGCTTGCTTGCGCTGCAGGTCAATGACGCAGCCGTAGCAGCAGAGTCTTTCCGCGAAGCTGCCGGACGCGAGCCGGATAACCCGGAGGACCGTGCGCTGCTGATTCTGTCTCTGGAAAAGGCGGGCAAGAAACCGGAGGCCGACCAGGAACGGGAGGCGGCCAATGAAGCATTTGGCCCCAAAGGGCTTCCCACGATCCGCCTGGATGCGAAAAACGAAACCGCAGCGCGGCTGATTCGCGTCAAGACCCAACTCGACGTAACGGCTCTTCGCACGGAGGTTGTGTCGCCGGTGTCTCCCGCGAGCGCCGCTGATTCTTCTTCGGGCGACACGCCGGCGGGGCACGTTCGACGCGGCCGGCAGGAACTTTCCGCGGGGCGCGCTGATTCCGCAGAAAAAGAGTTCCGTGCCGCTCTCGCCGCCGATCCGGCTAGCGCCGCGGCCCATCGGGGGCTGGCCGAAATTGACCGGCACCAAGGCAAGATAGATGATGCTGTGGAGGAATTGCAGGCTTCGCTGCAGTCCCGCGATTCCGCAGTGGTTCGAACGATGCTGGCGAAAATCTACCTCGAGCAGAAAAAACCGGATCTCGCGCGGGCCGAGGTTGAGCGGGCCCTGAAGCTGGCGCCGAATTATGCGGAGGCCAAGCAGTTGCTCGAACACCTGCAGAATTCCAAGCGAAGCGCGAAAAAGCCCGGTGGAGGTGCGCCATGAACGATCGGTCCCCTGTGATGCGGCGCTGCTTTTACTTTAAGCTGTGGAGATCCGTTGCGACCCGCTTCTTTCTATGTGCTCTAACTGCTGCTGGGATTTTGCTGTTGCCTTCCGTTGCCGCTGACGAACATTCCACCGGCCCTTTCGTCCTTGAACTGAGTCTTGATGGGGAAGTGGAGCCGATCCTTGCCACGTATGTCGACGAGGGCATTGCAGATGCGGAGCGCCGTCATGCGGCGCTCGTGCTGATCACGATGGACACGCCCGGGGGCCTCAGCGATTCGATGAAGGATATGATCCAGCACATCCTGGCGTCGCGGGTGCCGGTGGCCGTCTACGTGTCGCCGACAGGGGCGCGAGGAGCTTCCGCAGGGTTTTATATCCTGCTCTCGGCAGACATTGCGGCGATGGCGCCGGGCACACACACCGGAGCGGCGTCGCCAGTTCTCGCGATTGGAGGATACGTCCCGCAGATTGATGAAGTGTTGCGGAAGAAGATCAACCAGGACGCAATGGCATTTCTGCGCAGCTTCACGGAGAGACGCGGACGCAACCCGGCGCTTGCAGAAAAGGCGATCACGGAGTCCAAAGCGTTCACGGAAAAAGAAGCGCTCGACGGGAAGATGATTGATCTGATTGTGAGTTCGCCGGAGGATTTGTTGCGGCAACTTGACGGTCGAACGATCAACCGCTTTGACGGCACGCAAGTGACACTGTCGCTGAAGAATCCAGTTCGCGCGGCATTTGAGCTTTCTGCGCGGCAGAAGTTTCTGGCGCGAATCGTCGAGCCCGATGTTTTCTTCGTGCTGCTGATTCTGGGTGTCCTCGGACTCTACACGGAATTTACACATCCGGGAGTGATCGCGCCTGGAGTCATCGGCGGTATCTGCCTGATTCTTGCTTTGTATGCAATGCACTTTCTGCCTGTGAATCTTGCGGGCTTGTTCCTAATTGCGCTGGCCCTGGCGTTTTTCATCCTAGAGGCGAAAGCGCCTAGTCACGGGGTATTGGCCGCCGGGGGAGTTGCTTCGATGTTTCTGGGCGCCATCTTTCTCATCCGCTCACCGCTCACGCCCGGCGGAGTGAGTGTTGGCGTGGCGCTGGCGGGGACCGTGCCGTTCGCTGTGCTTGCCGTGTTTCTAATGCGGCTCGTCCTGCGTTCGCGGAAGTGGAAGACGGCGACGGGAAGGGAAGAGCTGATCGGAGCACAGGCTCTCGTGGTTTCCTCTTTGCAGGCGGGAGCAGAAGGAATGGTTCGCGTGCATGGCGAGCTTTGGCGGGCGGAATCTTCGCAGCCTGTGCAAGAAGGAAAGTCCGTGCGGATTTTGCGGGTCGAAGGGCTAAAGCTGTACGTTGAGCCGGTGGAAGCGGCTGTCACGGCCGCAAGATAAAACGGTTCTGTGCTCAGGAGGAAAACATGGAGATCAGTTTGCTCGGGATCGTGCTGATCGTGGGGCTCGGATTGATCTGGTTCTGGAATTCGTTGTACATCATCAAAGAGTGGGAACGAGGAGTGGTGCTTCGGCTCGGACGGCTGATCCCGGTAGCGAAGAGCGCAGGCCTGCGGCTGGTTTTCTGGCCGATCGAGACGCTGTACCGCATCAGCCTGCGAATTGAAACGCTGGACGTCCCGCCGCAGGACATCATCACACGCGACAACGTTTCGGTGAAGGTGAACGCCGTCTGCTATTTCCGGGTCGTCGACGCCAATCAGGCGCTTTCGCAGGTGCAAAACTACACTTATGCGACTTCGCAGCTCGCGCAGACGACGATTCGAAGCGTGGTCGGCCAATTCGAACTCGATGAAATTCTTTCCCAGCGCGATAAGGTTAACGCCAAGCTCCAGATCATACTCGACACAGACACGGAGCCTTGGGGCATTAAGGTTTCCAAAGTAGAGGTGAAGCAGGTCGACATTCCCGAGCAGATGCAGCGCGCCATTGCAAAACAGGCGGAAGCCGAGCGCGAGCGCCGAGCGAAGATCATTCACGCGGAGGGCGAGTTTGAAGCTTCACAGAAACTTGCGGATGCCGCGAAAGTTCTGGAGACGCAGTCTTCGGCGATCCAGCTCCGCTACCTGCAAACACTGACGGAGATAGGTGTCGAGAAGAACACAACGATTGTGTTTCCCCTGCCCATCGATATCATTAACAAGTGGGTACAGGCCATGGGAGGTCCGCAGAAGTAAGAATGGCTACGGGAGGAAAACGAGGTGGCGCGGGAGAGCGCGTGCTCGAAGGCCGGCATGTTATCGGCCTTTTCATGCTGATGATGCTGTTTTCCGGGGTATTTTTCACGCTGGGTTACGTCATGGGACGCAACCAGTATGACGGGCAGGTACGAGCGGCGACGGACCTTCGCGGGAAGCCGCAGCCTCCCATTTCTCCCAAGCCGGATGTGGTTCCGAAACGAACGAACAATAGCACTCCTACCGAGGCGCCGACGGACACGGCGGCCCCGCCGAATTCGGAGTGGGAGTTCTATCACGCAGGCGAAAATAGGAAGACCGAAGACCATCTGAAGCCCATCGCGCAGGCGCCTGGACCCGCACACAAGAGCGCACCCGTGCTCGTACGGACCCCTGCGCCTCCCAAAACATCCAGCGGCTCGTCGAAATCCCTGAACGCCCCCCTCATTCCGGGAGGTGCGTACACATTGCAAGTTGCCGCTCTGACGAGAGAAGCGGATGCGCTGGAACTCGCGACGCGATTGCAGAAGAGAAAATTTCCCGCATTTGTTGTTTCTCCGCAGACAGACAAATATTACCGCGTGCAGGTTGGCCCCTATGCCGATCAAAAGGCCGCCGAGGCTGCCAGGAAAGGTCTCGAGGGCTCGGGCTTCAAAGCCATCGTGAAACACTGATGCCCGTGGGCAGCTGGCTCACCTACCTTCACCCGCAAGCCGGCATGGAAACGCCAGCGGGTTTGCGTCTTGTGATTGGCGCGGTATCCGGGGCCGGGCTTTCACTCTCCTACGCCGGTCTCTATCTGAGTATCTATTCGTGGATTTGCGTAGGGATTTTGCTCTTTGCACTGTTCGGCGCGCGGCCACGTGTAGCATTCGCATGCGGATTCCTTCACGGGCTGCTCTTTGTCCTTACTTCTGTGCCGTGGATTTCGACGGTTCTGACGATTCATGGCGGGCTCTCGGTGGCCGGCGGATGGGGCGTTTTGCTTTTGATTGCGATGGCCTGGGGCGTTCTCACCGGGACATTTGCATGGGCCGTGCACCGATTGACCGGCCGAAGTATCCAGCTGGCGTGTTTGGGAGCACCTTTCATTTGGGTTACATTTGAATTCGTTCGCGCCCATTTGCCGGAGATTAGCTTCCCCTGGAATTTGCTCGGCTATCCGGCATCGGCCAATCTGGGTCTCCTTCAGGTCACTACAATCACGGGAATCTACGGCCTATCGTTCCTCGTGGCGAGTTTCAATGCGCTACTTGCTTGGACGGGTGCGTCGAACATGCTGGAGTTTAGGAGACGTTTTACACTCGCGGCCGCCGCCACGGCAACTCTCTTGATGGTTTTGTTCATTGGCCCGCGCTTGGTGCCTCT
>WNGE01009675.1_pt1 | contig 10941 bp, 9 predicted proteins | sample 5400651 | NCBI WGS metagenome assembly WNGE01 (sample SAMN13153370, study PRJNA577476) | soil metagenome | isolation source: 60 cm soil or saprolite under grassland replicate 2 | place: USA:California | collected 2016-06-15
TGCGGTCCAGGTCGTAGAGCCGGTAGCGCAGGATGGCCGCGCCGATCGCCAGCGGCAGGACCGCCACGCAGGCACCGGTCGCCCAGTTGAGCACGACCGTGGCGTCCAGCACCATGCCGCCCAGGACGGCGACCCCCGCCGGCACGACCAGTGCGGCCGCCAGCGCCACCCAGCGCAGCTGCTGGCGCTCGATGCCGCGGGCGCGGCGGAACCGAACTACCAGGGACCCGGCCGCGACGACGACGGCGAGGGTGGTGACCACCAGGGCCAGCTGGTTGACGATCAGCAGGGGGCCACCGAGCCCGCGGAAGTCGAACGGGCCGCCCACCGCCTGGTACTGCGGATCCAGCGGCCCGCTCGCCACTGCCGTCGCCACCAGCAAGGTAACCGGTGCCGCAACGCTGACCCTGGCCCACCAGCGCCAGCGCGGCGAGGGCAGCGACCCGGTCGGGGTGAGCAGCAGCACGAAGCTGAGCAAGGGCAGCCCCACAACCACGGTGGCGAAGTAGCAGCGGGCCACCTCGCTGGCGGCTGGCAGCGCGCCGGGGCGGGCCACCAGCCCGTAGGCCGCATACGCCGCGGCCACCCCGGCGACGGCCAGGGACAGGCCCAGGACCAGCAGCAGCCAGCCGACCGGGTGGTGGGGCCGGCGGTTGGCCAGCACCGCCCCGACCGTGGTCGCGCTCACCATCGCCACCATGGGGGGAATGGCACCGGGCACGAGCTGAACCAGGTCGGACCGGCCGGCCTGGCGCAACAGGTGATCCAGCCATACGGCCACGGGGATGGCGACCACGACCAGCGCCCACAGCGCCCACGCCACCACGCCCGGCCACCAGCGCGGCCGGGCGAGCGCATCAAGGTCATCTCCGCTCCACCTGGCCACCAGCCAACCTGTCCAGTCTGACGGGGACGTGGCGCCAGTGTCTCCGACCGTCGTGACGGGATCGTTACGGCCTTCCCTTCCAACTGTCATCCAGCGACGCAATGTCCTTATGCCACGTCTCATGAGGGCGGCATCACCAACAGCGCCCAATACGTGCGCCCGAGCCATACCAACAGCATCGGCGAATTGCCTGTTGGTGGCCTGTTGCCGGGCGCGTTTGTGCTGGTCAGAGGCGGACCGTGGGCCCTTCGACCTGGAGTGCGGGGTTCGCGTTCTGGGTTGTCATGTCCACTCTTGCCGACCAACCGTCAACAACAGCTCACCAACGGATCATGCGTTGGTGAGCTGCTGACTTGCTGAGGCGGGTCTGGCTCTGGAGCGCCAGGGCCTCGGAATCCCGCCCTATCGCCCAGGGCGCATGTTCATGTGTAGGCGTCGTCAACCAGCACAAACAATCACATCAACGATCTCGTAAGTAGCCGAGGGGTGAGATGAGGCGCAACAGCACCCGCCGCGCTCGGGGAACTGCCAGTCGACCGGGATGCCCTCCCGGTCGGCAGAGTCCCTCCGGTCGAGTCCCCCTCTCCTCGGGTCCTCTTCCCCGTAGGCTCACGATCACAGCTATGATCTGGACGCCTTCCACGCATGAAGGAGGACCGCCGCGATGGCAGCCCAGCCACCAGCAGCCCCCGAACTGAACCCCGACGACCCGCTAGGCGTCCGCTATCCCAACACCGCCCGCATGTGGAACTACCACCTCGGCGGCAAGGACAACTTCCCGGTCGACCAAAAGGCATCCCAAGCGTCCAGTGCGATGCTGCGGGACCTTGGCGCGCCAACCGGCGAGGACGCTGCCCACGAGAACCGTCACCTGCTCCAGCGGATGGTGGACTACATGCTCGGGCAGGGCGTCCGCCAGTTCCTGGACCTTGGCTCCGGCTTCCCGAACATGGCCAACACCCACCAGATCGCCCACCGTGTCGACCCGGGGGCGCGCGTTGTCTATGTGGATCTTGATCCGGTGGTGTCGACCCATGCGGCCGCGCTGATGGCCGGCCCCAATGTGGTCACGCTCAACGCGGACCTGCGGGAGCCGGAGCAGGTGCTCGGCGACAAGCAGGTGCACGACCTGCTCGACTTCGATCAGCCGGTCGGGGTCATGTTCATCTGCATGCTGCACTGCCTGTGGGACGAGGAAGACCCGTGGGGGGTCGTGCGGCAGTTCCGGGACGCGGTGGTGCCGGGCAGCCATCTGGCGATCAGCCACATGACCAACGAGACCCATCCGCAGGCCGCCGAACGGCTCTTCCAGATGACCCAAGAGCTGCACTGGAGCACGCCGCTCATCATGCGTAACCGGGCGGACATCGCGCGGTTCTTCGACGGATTCACGCTGGTCGAGCCCGGGCTGGTTGCCCCGGCGCAGTGGCGACCTGACCTGCAAAATCCGCTCCGCATTCGCGGACCGGACGACGAGGAGGGCGAGTTCGTGCTCCAGCGCAGGTCCCCCCTGGGACCCGAGGATGATCGCGGGGTCGCGTGGCACCTCTGTGGGATCGGCGTCAAGGACTAAGCCTGAATCCACCGAGAATCGGTGCGTTCTGCGGTGTCCTTGCAGGTCAGGAGCTGTTTGGCGGTCGCCGGACGCCGCATCCAGAAGGTGCACGACCTCGGCAGCAGAAATGGCCCTCTTACGAGGGGCTCTGCTGGAGCATGAGGACGATCGCGCCCGAGGCGCGCCCGGCGACGGCGTCCTGGAGCGCCGTGGCGGCCTGCGCGAGCGGACGTGTCGCCGCGACGTGGAGCGAGAGCAGTCCCTGCGCGAGGAGCTCGACCAGTGCTTCGAGCCGTGCACCGTCGGCTCGCACGTAGACGTCGGTGACCTCGACCCCTCGTTCGGGCGGGGGCGGATCGCCGGTGATCGTCGCCAGGCGGCCGCCGCTCGCCACAGCCTGCAGCGCGGTCGCCGCGCCCCCGGGGGCCGCGTTCACGGTGGCCCCGACGCCGACGCCATCCGGAGTTGCGTCGCGCACGCGGTCGGGCCACCGCGGATCGTGATAGTCGAGCACGACGCGCGCGCCGTAGCCGCGAACCCGCGGCGCGCTGGAGGGGCCGGCGGTCGCGACGACGGTCGCTCCTCGCGCGACCGCCAGCTGCACGGTCAGCCCGCCGGTGACGCCGCCGGCGCCGTGCACCAGCACCCACTGGCCGTCCGGCGCGGGTGCGGCCGCGGTGAGCGCCTGGTCCGCGGTGAGCGCGGGCACCGGGAACGCGGCCGCCTGCTCCCAGCCGACGACGGCCGGCTTCCGCGCCACCAGCGCGGCCGGAGCCAGCAGCCACTGCGCCCACGCGCCCTGCTGGCGCAGCGGCACGGGGTGGGTGAGCACCTGGTCGCCCGGTGCCAGGCTCGCCACGTCCTCGCCGACCGCGGCGACCACACCCGCCGCCTCGACGCCGAGCGCCAGCGGCGGTCGGCGGCCCACGTCCCAGTCGCCGACCCGGACGAACTCGTCCCAGTTGGCGACCCCTGCCGCGTGCACCGAGATCACGACCTCGTCCGGCGCAGGAGACCCGGGCGCCTCCAGCTCGAGCATGCGCAGCTCGCCGCCGAACGCGTCGATGCCTGCGGCTTGCATCCGTCGCATCGCCACCACCCGCGGGGCATCTTAGCCCAGTACACCGTTGCAGTAATGGAATGATGCCGGTTCGGATTATGAGAAAGGCCCTCTGACCTGGGAGAATGACGCCTGCGAGAGCTGCCGTAATCCCCGACCAGAAGGGCACTTTCCCGATGGCATCCTCCCACACCCCAGACCAGCTCGACATCTGCTTCGACGACACCCACGCAGTGGCCAACGCCGGCCTGCTGCTGCCGGCCACGCTGGCCCAGCGGCTCGGGCTCGAGCAGGCCGCCGATGCGCTGATCGACCTGGGTGATCGGCCTGGTGCCGCCCATCCCGGGCGCAAGCTGTTGACCCTGGTCCACTCGATGCTGGCGGGTGGGGACTGCATCGACGACGCCGACCTGCTGCGCTGCGGCGCCACCAGCCAGGTGCTCGGCCACCGGGTGATGGCGCCCTCCACCCTGGGCACGTTCCTGCGCTCGTTCACCTTCGGGCATGTCCGCCAGCTCGACCGGCTCACCGAACAGATCATGGGCAGGGCGTGGGCGGCTGGTGCCGGCCCAGGCGATGGGCCGATGACCATGGACCTGGACTCCACGGTGTGCCAGGTGCACGGCTACCACAAGCAGGGCGCCGCCTACGGCTACACCCATCGGCTCGGCTACCACCCGCTGGTTGCCACCCGTGCCGATAGCGGTGAGGTGCTGCACGCCCGCCAGCGCACCGGGCGGGCCAACACCGCCCGCGGCGCCGCCCGCTTCGTCGACGAAGTGGCGGGGCGGGTGCGCCGCGCCGGCGCCTCGGGGGAGCTGACCATGCGCATGGACTCGGGGTTCTGGTCGCAGGGGACCATCCGGGCCTGCCGCCGCCACCAGATCCACTACTCCATCACCGTCCGCCAGACCAAGCCGATCCGCGCCGCGATCGCGCAGATCCCAGAGGACGCCTGGACCCCGATCGTCTACCCCGACGGCGGCGTCGCCCAGGTCGCCGAGACCCGCTACAAAGGCGACCGGCTGGTCGTGCGCCGCACCCGCCTGGTCGGCGCCCAGGCCGAGCTGTTCCCCAACTGGCGCTACCACGCCTTCGTCACCGACCGAGTCGGCACCACGGTCTGGCTGGACCAAGATCACCGCCGCCACGCCGTCGTCGAGCTGTGTATCCGCGACCTCAAAGCCGGCGTCGGCCTGCGGCACTGCCCCTCGGGCAAGTTCAACGCCAACGCCGCCTGGCTGGTGGCGGCCACGCTGGCGCACAACCTGCTGCGCTGGATCGCTGCCATCGGGCTGGGCGCCCACGGGGAGCCGGTGGTGGCCAAGACGCTACGGCGCACCCTGCTCAGCCTGCCCGGGCGGATCACCCGCTCCGCCCGCCGCCAGCGCCTGCACCTGCCGGCCGGCTGGCCCTGGGCACCATGGTTCGAACTGGCGCTGGCGCGGCTGCGCTGCGTCGCCTACGCCACCTGACCCTCCCGCTGCCGCACCACGCAAGCTCCCAGGCCCGACCGGGCCAGCGTCAGCCTGCCCGGGAACGCCCGGCCAGCAGCTCGCGTCCTCCGATCGCCTCCAACCGGCCGCCACGCCGCCCCGATCCTGCCTCCAGCACACCCGCACCCGTCTTCAAACCAGCCCCGCATGCACTCCAACCCACCAGGAATTCGAGCATCGGTGGATCCAGGCTTAGGGCAGCGGGCTGTATCGCCGGGTAGACGTGCCGCTCACAGCCCAGTGAGCAGCAGGGGAGCGGCCGTCCCTGTCACCGGAACGAGCGAGCCTCTCTTGTAGGACCGAACAGGTGGTGAGGCGCGTAGACCGCGATCAATGGATTACGCATCGTTACTTTCGGATATATGAGCTTGCCGCTCGTCTCGCGGGATTGTTCGCAACCCCGTGCTTTCATGAGTAGTTGGAGTTGCTGACCGTAGACGATGGGTCCTCGACTTCGTCGCCCATGACAGAAGGACAGCGTCGCTCACAAGCTCCCCTGACTAGCTGACGAGATGTTCCTCGACGAGGCCATGGGTCATGGGTCACATGTGGATACGTAACGACGAAGGCGACGCTCAGGTGGAGCGGTATCTTCGAAGAGCTGTATCCGTGCGACCGTACGGAATCTCTCCGTCCGCCCATTCGTTCATGACGGCTGCAGTCGCGACGATGCATTGGTCGACAGCCGCCGTGAATGTTGCCGTGTCGTGTGAGGGGAAGTAGATGGGCACCAGACCAAAGAGTGGTTCGTTTAGATCTACTCGCATCGGATTTATGCGGCTGTCCAGATTGTAGTGCATGAGGGTGTTACGAAACGGCTTGGCGGCAGGCTCCATAATGAGCCGTGCTTCTGGCATCCTCATGATTTGCTCGATGTATCGTGCCGATCGAGCAGTAAGGGTGCGAAGCTGTTCGTCGCGCAAGACACGCAGACTGCCGAGCACCTGATACAGCGTTAGGAAGCGAATCTTCCAGACCGTATATTCGGTCTCTGGTGGCCCGTCGCTGGCTGTGATGACCGTACTGACGAAGTTCAACATGCTTCGGAAGAAGGTTAGGAGTGCGTTGACATCACGGTTGTGAGCGCCATCGAAGACACGCTGGTAGTATCGTTCAGCACGTACGTCCTTGGGCCGCTGGTTAAAGCGCTTCGGATCGAGATAGCTTACAAACGTTGGTCCAGGCGCATCGAGCCGTGCGCCGAGCCGAGCGAAGTAGGCGCCATATTCCTCATAGATCACCTGTATCTGTGGGCCAGCACCTTCCTTGAGGAGCTCATCGGGCTCTATTCCTAGATGGAAGGTTGCGCTATGGGTGGTAGCGATAAGCCGCTGGTCATAGCTATAGAGTCCGAGGTCTGTTTCCAGGAATCGAGCGAGCTTCAACCAGGTATTGCCAAGGAAGCGGCGATGGTGGGCGGGTAGGATGTCATCGTTGAAGTAGGCGAGCTGGGCAGTAATGCCGCGCTGCGTGTCCTCGAAAAGCTTCAGGCTGTGGCGCGACTGGGCTACGATGGATTCCACATTCCTAGAGAGCAGCGATGATAGTGTCGGATCTGCCCTCTTCAACTTACGGTACGACTCGTGGGCGAAGAGCGATAGGTAAGGTGCCATGCACAACGAGATCACGCCAGCAAAGGCCGCTAAGGTCGGATTGCTGAGGTCCCGCGCAAGGCGTCCGACATATGTCGCATCCTTCTCTATCCCTCGCCACATCATGTGCTCTTCTGGGCTCATGTTTATATTGTAACCGGAATCAGCACTGGCGGCCTTCCAGTTCATGCCGGGCCGAAAACACTATCGGTACGTCCGAACGAAGGTCGGCCAGTTCGGGAAGATGATGTACAGGCGCAAATTACCTCGTGGGAATAGAACTCCTAAAGATGCTAAGATGCTCGCTATCTCCACTCGAGCGCGAGTTCCTGATGGCGTCGCGATCAGCCTTGGAAGGCTAGCGGAGGCGACGCTCATTACAGGCTCACCCATTCCGGCGACAGGGACGGCCGCTCCCAAGCAGCTCACGGGGCTGCACGGCCTCGGCGCTGTCGCCCGAAACCGCGAGCCTCTGTAGAAGTGCTTCCGGCCGGGGATGCGTCACAGCGCCACCATGTGGTGAGAGGGTGAGAGATGGTGGTGCTGGCAAGGAAGTGGGAGTCGTGCGGGGGGCGGGCGAAGTAGCGCTCGATCGCCACGTCACGGTCGGTGGCGATTGGCTTGTCGGCGAACACGGCCTCCCCTGTCTGGGCGACGAGGCTCGCCAGCGCCGCGCAGCGTATCGGAACGTCACGGCGAGCCGTCGACCTGCTCAACCGTCCAGGTGTCACAGTCCAAGGTGTGGGAGTACTCCAGGGTGTTGTCGAGATACTCCCCGCCGCCGCTGCGTACGACCGCCTTGGCATCATCAGGATCGACGGCGTCGACTTGGACCATCTGCGTGTGGACCTCTCGGACTGTCACGGTATACCGGCGCAGAACTGGCGTCGGAACGGCGTTGCCCTGGATCCCATGATCGTGAGCACCAGTGGCTGGCATCATCGCCTCCGTGCTCGGGCAGCTCCGAGCCTTTGTGTGCTGATCGGATCGCTCATTCCCGAGTCGCCTGCTGCGGGTCGTCGAGGCCCTGAAGGCTGAAGAGCCCGTCGTCGGCAAGGACGAGGGTCCGTCCACTGGCGTCCTGCTCGAACTGATGCAGCACGCCAGTTTCCCTGTCGTAGACATACCAATGGTTCTGGTAGCCATCGCTGGAGCCGACGAACTCGATCGTGCGGCGCAGCGCATCCTCGGGCGAGTCGGCTGGTGGGTCGCCTTCGACCCGCGGCTCGGACCGCTCGCCGTTGACCATCGAGATCACGAACCGCTCACCGCCATCGACATAGGTGTTGCCGATCTCGTGCGGCGGGATCTGGAAGCCCCACGCCACCGGCTGGACACCCGGCTCGGCCGGCTTGACGGTCGTGGTGACCTGCAGCTCCCACACGATGTCGTGCTCCTCGATCCGGCCGATCAGCAGTTCCAGCGCCTGGAGGTTGCTGCCCGGGTAGTAGCTCGGCCCGGCGGTCTTGGGGTAGTCGAGGTTCACCTGGTCGATCCACGCCTCAATCGGCGGCTTGAGCGCCTGCCAAGTCGTCGGGCTGGGCGCGTCGGGCCAGTGGACGACCAGGACCGTCTCGGTGATCGCCGAGGTCCGGGGCTTCATCGCGTCTCCTCCGAACGCTCGTGGGTGGTCGTGCCCACGGTCGCCGACCCCAGCGGCACCACCACTGTTCGGAGGGGACAGCGCGACGTGGCTGGTCGCTGACACTGATAGGGCACTGGCGTCAGGCATGTCGGTGCAGCGGGCCGGCTCTCCCAGCACTGGCGCGGGCTGCCCGCCCGCCTGCGATTCCTGGGGAATCAAGCGGCGCGCGGTTCGATCGTTGGGCCTGAATGAACGTGAGGGCATCGTGCCTCCGCTGGGTCGGGCAGGCCCCGGGTTGCCTGCCGGTCCCCTCCCGCAAAGTGCCGGGGTGGCACTACGCTGGGGGAACGCAGGCAGGCACCACCACAGTGGGTGCGCCGCGAGCATCTCCGGGGCGATCACGGCTGCTCCTCGCCCACCCGGTCGGCGTGCCCGGCCGCCACCGCCGCGGCCACGCAGTCGGGGCAGAAGCCGGCCTTGTTCAGCGGCTTGCCGGTACGCTCGCAGCCCTCGCAGTACTGGCCGCCGGCCGCCACCTCGACTAAGGCCTCGATGAGGCGCACCCCCTGGGGCTGCTCCAGCGCCAGGGCGGTGGCCACCGCGCCGGCCACCTGATCGGGGTCGGCCACGGTGTCGGCCTCCAGCGCCATCAGCAGCCGGTCGCCGATCTCGGCGCGGCTGTCGGTGTCGATCCCGGCGGTGGCGTTGAAGCCGATGGACTCGAGGATGTTCTCGGCCATCGCCTCCGGCTCGTAGGGTCCCTCCTCGTCGTCGGTGTCCATGCCGAGGGTGTCGGCGCAGTGGCCCACCAGGTCCCCGATGGTCAGGAACTCGGCCGAGTCGCCGCCGTCCACGTTGGCCACCAGCGCCACCTGCCCCTCGCGCAGGGGGAAGGTGGGCGGCCGGCTCCGCACCTCCAGATCGACCAGCTTGCCCTCGGCCAACGTGGCCACCACGAAGACCTCCCCCTCCTGGAGGGTGTGCAGCGGATCCCTCATCTCCTCGTGTCTCCTTCCGGTCGTTGCAGGTCAAGGTCGCCGGCCACGGCCGATCGGCGGGGGCCGTCGGGGGATGTGCGGCCGGGTTCCTGTGGCCGCTGGCCGCTCAGCAGAGGGTCTTGGGGTAGGCCAAGGGGCTCGGGTGCAGCCGGCGGAGTTGCTGGCGCAGCACCCGCCGGTCGGTGGGGGTGCCGATCAGGAACACGTACCGGTGCTTGCCGTGCCGGCGGAGCCGGAACACCCCGGCCATCGGTAGCGCTCGGGTGAGCCAGCTGGCGCCGGACTCCCCTCGACCTACGGGTGGGGCGCCCAGTTGGCGGAGCCGACGGATGACGTAGTCTTGGCCTCGTTCGCCGTTGCGGACCTTGCTGAGCGCCCGCTCATCCAGGATCTGGCCGTCGGGGGTGACCAGCACTGTCCTTGGTTTGGTTCTGCCCAGGTAGCAAGCAGAGCGGGCCTGGTAGATCCGTCCGATATGTCCGGGGAAGGTCTCTACGCCGTCGGGGGTCCGGATGGCGCATGGGTCGCTGTGGGCCACGATCCCCCGCCGTCCGGTCCTGGCGGCGTGGCGGAACACCCGGGTGAGCATCCAGGTTTCCCCGCAGCGTGGGACGACGTCGGCCAGCACGAACCTGTTGAGCTCCAGCGCCTCGTCGGGTGCCAACATGGGGAACACCGCGGGAAGAACGGCGGGGCCGCCGGGAACGCCCAGGGTCGCCACCCCTTGGAGCCGTCCGTGATAGAGCAGCCCGTAGGCCAGGGTGACCGACGGGTAGGTGCCGCTGTAGTGGTTGGCTTCCACCCACCGCTTGGCCTGCAGGTACGGGATGAGCGTGACGTGGTAGCCGTCGGGGTTGAAGGGCGTGTCCCCGGGTCCCCGGAACGACTGGCGCCGGTCACGCCACCGTTGGGCGTACGCCGACGACGGACTGACCTCCGTACGCCGACGACGGACTGACCTCCGGTGCGACAGTGACGGGAAGGGTCAGTTGGGTGGGCATGGCTGACCGCCGGCTCACAGCAGCGTCTCCTGGGTGGGGGCAGCCAGGGCGGCCGTGCCCATCGGCAGGCGCGCACGGGTGAAGCGGGCAAAGCCGCTGCCGTCGATCGAGTCGACGCCGAGCGCTTTGAACCACCAGATCCGCTGCAGGGTGTTCACCCGGCCGACGTGCACCCACTTGCCACGATGGTTGGCCTCGCGGATGAGGGCGGCGGCGTGGGGGCCGAGCTTCCACTGGGTGGAGCCGCCGACAAACAGCGCCTCGAACTGGTCCCAGGGCACCGGCAGCCGTTCCTGGCCGTCCTGGGCGACCAGCGCGATCGGCTGGTGCGCGGGCTGGCCCTGGTCGACGTCGTCCTCGTTGACGCTGGCCCACACGCACCGCAGCGACGGCTGCCACTGCTCGAACAGCCGCAGCGTCGCCCGGGCGTCGGCGACCACGTCGGGACAGGTGATGAACAGGCAGCCGGGCCGGTAGGTGAGAGCATCGAGCATGTCCAGATAGCGGCCTTCGTCGAAACCGGCAAAGCAGTCGTTGTCGGCTGCCCACTGGATGCGGCAGTCCTCGGTGATGTCCAGGCCGCTCAGCATGCGAGGGGTGAACAGCTGGCCCAGCGGCTTGTGCCAATACGGCAGCAGCGCCCGCACCGACTTGGACACCAGCAGCAGCGGCCCGATGCTCATCGGCCCACCTGGCCCCGGTCGGGCCGCCGCCGGGCCGGCACGTACTGCAGCTCGGTGAGCTGCCAGCCCCCGACGGTAGCGGCCA
>WNGE01014268.1_pt1 | contig 10941 bp, 10 predicted proteins | sample 5400651 | NCBI WGS metagenome assembly WNGE01 (sample SAMN13153370, study PRJNA577476) | soil metagenome | isolation source: 60 cm soil or saprolite under grassland replicate 2 | place: USA:California | collected 2016-06-15
GTCCGCGATGGAGCGGTCTCCGGCGGGTCTGGGATAGGCCAGCAAGCGGGCGAATAGGAAGCTGCGGATGCTGTGATCGACGATCGACCGGCTAACCGAGGAGCGGGCGATTGCGAGGCTCGCATCGGCAAGCGCCCCCGTGGGGAGGACGAGGATGTCGTTCATGCGTCTCGAGCGTACGGAGATCGCGGTCCGGCAAACAGTGGCCCGAGAGCCACATACCGCTATGATCGGGCCATGATGTCCAAGCGCCCCCATCGCGTTGCCGTGCTTGCGCTACCGGCCGTGCTCCCACTGGAGCTCGGGACCGCGACGCAGATCTTCGGTCGCGACCCGCAGTACCGGCTGACCGTATGCGCTGAAGGTCGGTCTGCGTCGCTCCCTGGTTCTGGGTTGACTATCAATACCCCCGCAGGGCTTGAGGGACTCAAGCGCGCGGATACTGTGATCATCCCGGGATACGAGGACGTCGACGCAACCGTTTCGACGGCAGTCCTCGACGCCATACGTGCGGCACACGCCCAGGGCGCCCGACTGGTATCGATCTGCACTGCCGCTTTTTCGCTCGCCGCGGCTGGTGTCCTCGACGACCGTCCCGCCACCACCCACTGGCGGTGGACCGCTGAGCTCCAACACCGCTACCCCAAGATCGACGTGTTGCCCAACCGCCTCTTCGTCGACGACGGCGACATCCTCACGTCGGCTGGCGTAACCACTGGTATCGACTTGTGCCTCCATCTCATCCGGCGCGACTTCGGCTCCGCAGCTGCCAACACACGGGCCCGCGGCCTCGTGGCTCCGCCACAGCGTCAAGGAGGGCAGGCGCAGTTCATCGAACGGCTCGTGCCAGACGCGAGCGGCGACCAACTCGGCCCCCTTCGCGACTGGATGCTCGAAAACCTTGCACTTCCGCTCGACCTCGGCACGCTCGCGACGCGGGCACACATGTCTCGACGAACATTGAGCCGTCGATTTCGTGAAGAGACCGGCGTGTCTCCGATGGCATGGCTCGCTGACGCACGCATCGATCGAGCGCGCGAGATATTGGAGACGACCACCGAGCCGGTCGAGAACATCGGCCGCCTCACGGGACTCGGCGCGCCGGCCTCGGTGCGAGCGGCCTTCCACCGGCGGATCGGCATCTCACCGAAGGAGTACCGTGCTGTCTGGCGGGGATCGTCGTCGTCAACGCAGGCGACGGGGACGGTTCGACGCTCCTATGTCAACGAGCGTCGTTGAGCGTGGTGGAGGTCGGCGAGGAGCAGGGGGTACAGCTCGCGTGCGAGGTAGCGCTTGAGTCGGCACTGTTGCGTCTGGTCGACGCTCGACGTGTTGAAGCCGGGCCACAAGCCGAGAGGTCAGGTCGCCGAGGCCAGCCTTTCGAACGCGACCGCCAGCCGCCGATTCAGCGGCTCCTCGACCGCGAGCTCGTAGTGTCCGCGTCGTAGGTTCTGGACGAAGGTGTGCCCGGCGATCACGACCCTGGCGCTGCGGTCCTGCTTGAGTCCGCGCATCGGACGCAGTCGCGCCTTCAGCCTGCCGTGGTCGCACTCGAGCCGGTTGTTGGCGTACCGCTCGGTGCGGTGCCAGGCCGCCGGCAGCAGCTCCTCCAACACCGCCGGGTACGCCGGCGCGTGATCGCTGACGACCTCGACCGGGATGACCTTCGTCGTGCCGATGGCCTGCTCGAAGAAGCGGCGGGCGGCCTTCGCGTTCCGCTGTAGGGACACAAAGACGTCGATGACCTGGCCGAACTGGTCGACCGCGCGGTAGACGTAGCGCCACCGGCCGGCGACCTTGACGTAGGTCTCGTCGACCTCCCAGCGGTCACCGACGGCGTGCCGGCAGGGCCGAGCGGCGTCGGCGAGCAGCGGGGTGAACCGCTGCACCCAGCGGTAGATGGTGACGTGGTCGACCTGGATGCCGCGTTCGGCGAGCAGCTCCTCGACGTCGCGGTACGACAGGCCGTAGCGCAGGTACCAGCGCACTGCCAGGACGATGACGTCGGATGGGGAAGCAGAAGCCAGCGAAGGCAGACTGCGCGATGGTTTGGCGGGGGCGACGGGGGCTCATTGCGACAGTCTGCTTGCTCAGGACTCACTCACGGCAGGTGCAACAGAGCCCTCCGAACCGCTTGACAACACATAACAGCTTCAGCGCCGCGCCGAGCATCCCTGCGTAGTAGTTGACACTGTATAGTCAGTAATGAATACTTGAGGCTAACCATAGCGAAGTGTCGCCCGATCCAGGGAGGAACACTGCGATGAACACCGCGCAACCCGCCCCCGCCTCACCGGTCCGGATCCCCGCCAACCACACGGTGACCAAGCGGCTCGGCAACTGGACCACCGCACGCCAGTTCCAGGTGCGCGCCCACCGCGGGCACGCCGTGCTGGACTTGCGTTCCCCGCAGATCCCGGCTGGCGAGATCCAGGTCGACGTCGACCTCGACCACGCCACGCTCAAGCTGCTGGTCGCCGAGGGCGCGGTGGTCGACGACTGGGACCTGCGGCGCACCGGCGGCGGCCGGGTCAAGGACTCCGAGGGCCCAAACGCGCCCGGCGGTCGGCGCATCGTGGTCACCGGCCAGATGCGCCACGGCGAGATCCGCGTCCACCGCGGCGGCTTCGCCGTCCTGTCGGCCATGTGCTCCCGCGAATTCCTGGCCGACCTGCGGCGGGCGCGCCGGGAGGGCCGGACCCCTACCGTGGCCGACCCGGCCCACACGCCCTGACCAGCGGCCACATCGAACGCGCGTGCCGCGGCGTGCGGCACGCGCTGCGGAGGAGCAGATGGCGAAGAAGCGCAAGGTCGGCAACCTGCTGGCGCTGGCGGTGCTGTCCTACCTGACCCAACGGCCCATGCACCCCTACGAGCTGGGCCGCACCCTGCGCGAGCACGACGACGCTCGCAGCATCAAGTACAACCACGGCTCGCTGTACATGGTGGTCGGGCAGCTGGCCAAGGCCGGCTTGATCACCGAGGTGGAAACCACCCGCGATGGGGCGCGCCCGGAACGCACCGTGTACGCCCTCACCGATGCCGGCCGGCGCGAGCTGGGTGACTGGCTGCGTGAGCTGGTCGAGGAGCCCCAGCACGAGTACCCGCAGTTCGTGGCCGCGCTGTCGCTGATCGCGGCGCTGCCACCCAGCGAGGTCGTCGAGCTGCTGGGCGGGCGGCTTGGCCGGCTCGCCACCCAGCGCGCCGAGATCCGCCAGCTGATCGACCGCACGGTGGCCGCGGGCGTGCACCCGCTGTTCCTGGTCGAGGAGGACTACCGGCTGGCGCTGCTGGACGCCGAGTCGGCGTTTGTCGAGCGGTTCATCGACCAGATCACCCACCCGGAGACCGGCTGGGGCCGACCGTGGGCCGAGTTCCACGGCGAGCCCGCCACCACCGAAGAAAGGCAGCAGTCATGACCCACACCCGTACCGCCCTGGTGATCGGCGGCGGCATCGCCGGCCCGATCGCCGCGATGGCGCTCCGACAGGCCGGCATCCAGGCCACCGTGTACGAGGCGCACCCCCGCGGCGCCGAGGGCATCGGGGTGTTCCTCACCGTGGCGTCCAACGGGATCGACGCCCTGCGCACGATCGACGCGGACAAGCCCGTGCTGGCGGCCGGGTTCCCGACCCCGGGGATCCTGCTGCGCAGCGCCACCGGCAAGCCCCTGGGCGCGGCCCGCGCCAGCCTGCCGCTGGCGGACGGCACCACCAGCCACACCCTCAAGCGCGCCGCGCTCTACCAGGCGATCCGCGACGAGGCCACCTCGCGTGGCGTCGTGGTCGAGCACGGCAAACGCCTGCTCCGCGTCGAGCAGACCGACACTGGCGTGCGGGCGCTGTTCGCCGACGGCTCCGACGCCACCGGGGAGGTGCTGGTCGGCGCCGACGGCATCCACTCGGTGGTCCGCCAGCGCATCGACCCCAACGCGCCCGCCCCCACCTACGTCGGGCTGGTCAACCTCGGCGGGTATGCCCGCGGCGTGCCGGTGGACGCCGAGCCGGGCAGCTACACCATGATCTTCGGCAAGCGCGCGTTCTTCGGCTACGCGCTGGCGCCGGATGGGGAGGTGTGGTGGTTCGCCAACGTGCCCCGCGGCGAGGAGCCCGCCCGCGGCGAGGTCGAGGCGATCACCGCCGAGCAGTGGCAACACGAGCTTGCCGAGCTGTATGCCGAGGACGCCGGGCCGGCGGCCCGGCTGGTGCAGGCCAGCGACCCTGCCGACATCATGCCGGCCAGCCCCACCCACTCCCTCGCGCACCTGCCGGCCTGGCACGCCGGCCGCATGGTCGTCATCGGGGACGCGGCCCACGCCCCCACCCCCTCCTCCGGGCAGGGTGCCTCGCTGGCCATCGAGGACGCCGTCGTGCTCGCCAAGTGCCTGCGCGACCTGCCGCACGAGCAGGCGTTCGCGGCGTACGAGCGGCTGCGCCGAGCCCGCGTCGAGCGGATCGCCAAGGTCGCCGCCCGGGTCAACAGCAGCAAGGCTGCCGGGCCCGTCGCCCGGGTGTTCCGGGACGCCGTCCTCCCCGCCATTTTGAAGCTGACCGCCAACAGCAAGCAGGTCACCCAGCAGTACCGCTACCACATCGACTGGCACACGCCAGTCAGCCCGGTCGCCGCCTAGCAGATCGAGCGCCGCGGAACCCTGGCGCAGGAGGGAAGCCTCGGTTCTCGCCGAGAACTGATACGTCCAGTTTCCTGCCGCCGCCAGACCCTCGCGGACGCCGACCGGCCCGCCGAGATGACCTCGGCGGGCCGGTCGGGCGCGGTCAAGACCCTCCACGGCAGCGGCCACCACGGCCAGGCGCAGTTCACCTGCTCGCGGTGATGGACCACGCCAGCGGCGGGGTCCTGGGCCAGACCGACGTCCCGGCCTGCGGGGTGCGCAAAGTCATGCGGTGACCATCCCGGGTTCCGCAGTTCGTGGTCACACGTCCGCGTGAATTTGGGGGTTGAGCTGCGGGAACGCGTGAGGACTCGGGGCGGGTCGTGTGCCTACGCCGCTGCGGCCGTGCGTGCGGGTGGTCAGGCGGGGTCGAAGGCGGACACTCGCGGTGGCGGGTCGATGGAAAGTGCCTGGTAGATCGCCCGCTGGGTGGGCCTGAGCGGGGTGGTCTGGACGATCGTGCCGGCCTCGCCGGCCAGGGTGACCTGTTGCAGCCTGCTGGTTTCGCGGCTGATCCGCCGCCAGGTTTGCCCGCAGGAGCGTTCGGCGACGCGGGTCAGCAGCAGCGCCAGCCAGCACAGCAGCACGTGGGCGCGGATGCGGTGCTCCAGCCGGTGGAAGACGGGGCGGAGCAGCAGCTGGGACTTCAGGTCCCGGAAGCCGCGCTCGGCCTCCAGCAGGTTCTTGTAGCCCAGCGCGACGTCCTCGGCGGACAGGTCGGGGTCGGAGGTGGCCAGCAGGTACTTGCCGTCCAGCCGCGCCTCGGCCTTGACCTTGGCACGGTCGATGCGCAGCCGCCCGTTTGGCTGCTGGCGCAGCCAGCGGCCCAGCGTGGGGTGGTCGCGCAGGGCGCACTCGGCGCGCAGGTGCGCGGCCTCGGCCTTGCCCCGTGCCTTGCTGCTGAGCTTGCGGGTTCGGTCGCGGTCGCGCTGGGCACGGATGCGGGCCAGTTCGGCCTCGATCCGGGTGATCGCCTCCTCGCGGCTGGCCTGGTCGCGCTCGGCCTGGTCGGGGTTGTGGCAGACGACGAACCGCTGGTCGGTGGCGTCCAGGCGGACTTCCTTGACCCGCAGGTTGTCGCGGACCTGCTGGTAGCGGCCCTGGCGGGACAGCGCGGCCTCGACCAGGGGGTTGCCGTCGCGCATGCGCATCCCGGCGACGTAGTGCCCACCCGCCCGGCGCAGGTAGGCGAGGTTGTCGGCCCCCGAGAAGCCGCGGTCGACCACGGTGATGACCCGGCCGAGCTTCCAGGCCCGCAGGTCGTCCTTGACCTCGGCGAGCAGGGTCTGGTCTTGGGTGTTGCCCGGCCAGCACCAGCACCGCACCGGGATGCCGGTCCGGGTGACCGCCAGGCCGATCACGACCTGGGGCAGGTCGTCACGGTGGTCCTTGGACTTGCCGTAGCGGCGGAAGCCCTCCCGGCCAGCACCAGCACCAGCACCAGCACCGTCGCCGTCGCCGTCGCCGTTGCTGGGCTCATCTTGGTCTTCGTCGGCTTCGAAGTAGGTCGAGGTGGTGTCGAAGAACAGCAGGTCGACCTCGAGGTTGAGCAGGTTGGCGACGGCGAAGAACACCGCCTCCTGCACCTGGCCCTGGGTGTCGGCCTCCACCAGCAGGTCCATCGCCCGGTAGGCCTGGTCGTCGTCCATGCCGCCAAGGCCCGGGATGACCACGTCCTCGGTAACCCACTCCGCTGCCGACAGCTTGCTCATCGGCGCGATCGCCCGGTTGCAGACCAGGGCGAACAGCACCCGCTCCACCGCCGTGGTGAACCGTCGGCCATCAGCGATCCGCTTGATCGAGGTGCCGACCTCCAGCTTGGCCCACAGCGCGTCCAGCAGCCAAGCGGTGCCGATCGGCCGGGCGTCGATGACCTCCATGGGCGCCGCACCGGCCGCCAGCCCCGCCTCGGCGCCATCGCCCAGCCCACCGCCGTCGCCGAAGTGCTTGCGGATCGAGGCGGCCAGCCGCAGCAGCCCGTCCACGTCCAGGCGGTCGACCCGGCCCAGGTTCATCAGCACGTCCGGCTTGACCTTGCCGTTCACCCGCCGGTTGTGGGCCAGCGCGACGTACCGCACCACCGTGCCGTCGGCGTTGGCTCGCTGACTGAATCGCAGGTACATGACCACAGTCAACCACATGTAACGAGCTAACAGAAATCATTCTGAGCCGGTCGTGTTACTACACTTCGGGGCCATGGAGGCCTGATCCGACCACCCCCACCGCGCTGACCTGCAACATCAGCGCAGCGATCACACCCGTGTGCCTACGAACTGCGGAACCCGGGACCATGAGCTGCCGGTTCGCATGGAAGCGTGGCCCGGTAGTGTGCGGCCTCCGTCGACCCTCGGAGGCTGTCCGGTGGTATCGAAACTCGCGTACCTCGCGCTGTGCCGGTCCGTCCAGCTGCTCGTGTTGCTGGCGCGCGGCGATGCCGCCAAGGACCTGGAGATCCTCGTGCTGCGCCACCAGCTCACGGTGCTCCGCCGCCAGGTCTCCCGCCCCAGGCTCGAACCCACCGACCGGGCGCTGCTCGCCGCGATCAGCCGCGTGCTGCCCCGAGGTCGCTGGGCATGCTTCTTCGTCAAGCCCGACACGCTGCTGCGCTGGCACCGACGCTTGGTCGCCGGCTCCTGGACCTACCCCCACCAGACCGGCCGGCCGCCACTGGCCACGCACGTGCAGCAGCTGATCGTCCGGCTGGCGACGGAGAATCCTCGCTGGGGCTACCAGCGTATCCAAGGCGAGCTGCTCCGGCTTGGCGTACAGGCCTCCGCGACCGCGATCCGGACCACGCTGCGTCGTCACGGGCTCGACCCGGCGCCGCGGCGCGCAAACAGCACCTGGCGGACGTTCCTGCGCCAGCAAGCCGCCGGGATCATCGCCTGCGACTTCTTCACCGTCGACACGATCTGGCTACGGCGCCTGTACGTGCTGTTCTTCATCGAACTGGATACCCGACGAGTCCACCTGGCCGGCGTGACCGCCAACCCCAGCGGCACCTGGATCGCCCAGCAGGCGCGGAACCTGCTGCTGGTGCTGGGCGAGCGCGGACGACGCGTGCGCTTCCTGCTCCGCGACCGTGACGCGAAATTCTGCCGCAGCTTCGACGACGTGTTCCGCTCGGCGGACGCCGAGGTGCTGCTCACGCCGGTCCAGGCGCCCAAGGCGAACGCCTACGCCGAACGCTGGGTTGGCACGGTCCGTGCCGAGTGCCTGGACTGTCACGTTTTTCCCCGGGGCTGCGCTCAGGTTATTCCCCAGGGTGTGGCCCTCGGGTGAGTTCTACTGGGTCACCTCCTTGCCTGTCACGTCGGCCCGGCCGGGGCGCTTGTTCGGGCGGTAGCTGGGCCCGTTCATGAGGACCTGGTGGCTGGCGTTGATGAGCCGGTCCAGCAGCGACTCGGCGACGACCGGGTTGGGGAACAGCGGGTACCAGTCAACGGGCGACCGGTTGCTGGTCAGCAGCAGCGAGCGGTGGGTGCGGGTGCGTTCGGCGACCAGCTCGTAGAGGTCGTCGGCCTGGGTGGCGGTGAGCTCGCGCATGGCGAAGTCGTCCAGGATGAGCAGGTGGGGGCGGGTCAGCTCGGCCAGGCGGCGCGGCCAGGTGTTGTCGGCGTGGCCGCCGGCCAGTTCGGCGAGCAGGCGGCTGGTGGTGGCGAAGCGCACGTCGGCGCCGTGGCGGATGGCCAGGTGGCCGAGGGCTTGGGCGATGTGGGACTTGCCGACGCCGACGGGGCCGTGGAGGACCACGTGCTCGCCGGCGTGGAGCCAGCGCAGCGCGGCGAGGTCGCGGATCTGGGCGGCGGGCAGCTTGGGGCTGGCGGCGAAGTCGAACTCCTCCATGGTGGTCTGCTGCTCGAAGCGGGCGCGGCGGAGGCGGCGTTGCATGGCCATGGCCTGGCGGCGGGTGAGTTCGTCGTCGCACAGGACCTGGAGGAACTCCAGGTGGCTGAGCTCGCCGGCGCGGGCTTGGGCAAGGCGGGCGTCCAGGGTGTGGAGCATGCCGGAAAGCTTCAGGGCGCGGAGGCTCTGGTCGAGGGCGGTGCCGACGATGGTCACTGGTCGCCTTCCTGCTTGTTGGGCTGGTAGAGGAAGCCGAACACCGCCAGCATCAGGTCGGCCCAGTCGGTGTGGGCCGGACGGGGATAGCCGTGCTTGCAGAGCACCTCGGCGATGTCGAACACCAGCCCGTAGGTGAACCGCGGGTCGTCGTCGCCGGCGGGTCGCCGCAGCGGGTAGGCCGCCACGGTCGGCGGTGAGGCCGCCTGCGGGGTCACGGCGTGGCCTCCTGCTCGGGTGCCCGCTTGGGCCCGCCGCCGGGACGATGACGCTCGTCGTCGCGTGCGCCGTGCACCGCGGTCGCCGTGGCGGTGTCCAGCTCGAGTTCCGCCTCGCTGGAGGGCAGGGGGATGACGGTCGCGAACAGCTGGGTGGGGCCGTGCAGGTGGGCCGCGGCGCCACCGTCGCCGGCCGTGGGCGGGGCTGGTCGGGACTCGGTGGCGGCGGCCAGGATGCCCTTGACGGTCCGGTAGGACGGGTCGCCGACCTCAAGCGCCTTGGCGCAGGCGGCCTCCAGCCGGGCAGGGCCGACCCCGCGCTTGCCGGCCAGGCCGAGCACGCCCTGGGCGGCGCGCAGCCGGAACAGCGCGTTGACCGCAAGCAGCCCGGCCACCAACTCGACGCAGGCGGGGCCGACCTCGGCGGCACGGTCCCGGCACCAGGTCGGGGTCCGCATCCGGAAGGCGACCTTCTCCGGTGGGTAGTGGCCGAGGTCGGTCTGCTTGCCGGCGGGGGTGCGCACGTGGGTGGCGACCAGCTGGCCCTGGTGGAAGAACTGCACTACAGCCTGCGTCTCGCGGGCGTCCAGCCGCTGCCCGATCAGCCGCCACGGCACCGAGTACAAGGTCTTGCCGACCTTGGCGTGGATGTCGGGGCCGACCTTGGCGGTCGACCAGGTCGCCGGCACGAACGGCCGGGTCGGCAGCGCAAGCAGCGCCTCGGCCTCGACCGCGGCGAACACCGCCGCGGGCGCGGCGCCTTGCAGCGGCCGGCACGAGCGCTGGCCGGCGACGTCGCGGCACCACCGCACCGCCTCGTGCTGCATCTGCTCGACCGAGGCGAACGCCCGTCCCCGCCAGAAGGAGTCGCGGACGTAGGGCATGGGCCGCTCCACGCGGGCCTTGTCCCGTGGCTTGCGGGCCCGCGCCGGGTCGACCAGCACGCCGTAGTGGCTGGCCAGCTCGGCATACGAGCGGTTGATCTTGGGGTCGTACAGGTCCGGCCGGTCGACCCCGGTGCGCAGGTTGTCGGGCACCAGCCGGCGTGGCGCGCCACCGTAGAACTCGAACGCGGCGAGGTGCGCTTCGGTCCAGGCGCGCTGGTCCATGCGCAGCACCGGCCGCACGAACAGGTGCCGCGAGCAGCACAGCACCATCACGAACGCCCACACCCGCCGGCGCCGCCCGCCGACCGGGTCGACCCAGACGCCCAGGTAGCCGTAGTCGATCTGGGCTTCCTCGCCCGGCGGCACGTCCTCGCGCAGCACCACCACCTGGTCGCGGCGCAGCTCCTCTGGCAGCATCGCGGCGACGTACCGCCGCAACGAGGCCACGCTGGCGGCAAGGCCCTGCTCGTCGCGCAGCCGCTGGTGGATGGTGGCCTGCGTCACCCCGGCGGCCAGCAGCTGCCTGATGGCCTCGTGGTGGCGGCCGATCTCCGGCCAGGTCACCTGCCGCAGACGGGTGTCGCCAAGCTGCGGGAACCACCCGCTCACCAGCGCAGCCCACTCCTGGGTGCTGCGCGGCGGCCCACCCGGCTGGATCCCCACGGCCAGCGCTGGGGCCAGGTACTTGCGGATCGTCTTACGGTCCACGCCCAGGCTGGCCGCCACCTCGCTGATCGAACGGCCCGCATGCCAGTGGATCAAGATCTCGGTCACGTCGACCACGACGAACGTCCTCCTCGCCATCGGCTCCCCCGCTCGGTCTGCTGCTTGCGAGGGAGAACCTGCCGGATCGCGAGGGCCACCCGACGCTCGCCGTCCCCGTGGGGAATTCCGTGAGCGGCCGGGTGGGGAATTACGTGATCGTCAAACCCCTACAAGTGGGGAATTCCGTGATCGCCGACACCAGGCGAAGGTCAATGATTTTCCAGATGACACCCTCGGGGATCGGCTTGCCCTCAGTGAAGCGGATGGTGCCCTTGGATAGGTTATAGCCCACAAGTCGGTCCTTGACCGCATCGACCACGTGAGGGCTAAACGGGAA
>WNGE01008502.1_pt1 | contig 10940 bp, 13 predicted proteins | sample 5400651 | NCBI WGS metagenome assembly WNGE01 (sample SAMN13153370, study PRJNA577476) | soil metagenome | isolation source: 60 cm soil or saprolite under grassland replicate 2 | place: USA:California | collected 2016-06-15
TCCAGGAGCCGGCAAGGGCACCCAGGCGCAGAGCCTCGCCCACGAGTGGGGCGTGCCGCACATCGCCACGGGGGACATGCTCCGCGAGGCCGTCGCCGCCGGGACCGCGCTCGGGCTCGAAGCGAAGCGCCACATGGACTCGGGAGGGCTCGTGCCGGACGACGTCGTGATCGGCCTGGTGGGCGAGCGCTTGGCGCTGCCCGACGCCAAGGCCGGCTGCGTGCTCGACGGCTTTCCGCGCACGACCGCGCAGGCTCAGGCGCTCGACGCGCTGTTCGCGAGAGCGGGCATCGCGCTCGATCGCGTGATCTTCTTCGACGTCTCGCGGGCGGAGCTGCTCCGGCGCCTCACGGGCCGCAGGGTCTGCAAGGCGTGCGGACGCACGTTCCATCTCGTGTCGGCGCCGCCCAAGGTCGCAGGCAAGTGCGACGCCTGCGGGGGCGAGCTCTATCAGCGCGCCGACGACAGCGAGGCGACCGTGGCGACGCGCCTCGACGTGTACCAGAAGCAGACGGCGCCGCTCCTCGACTACTACCGCGGCCGCAAGCTCCTGACGGAGGTGGCGGCCGAGGGAGCGGTGAATCAGGTGGCTGAGGCGATTCGCAGGGCCGTCGGGCAGGGAGTGTGGCGGTGATCCTGCTCAAGTCTCCGCGGGAGCTCGAGCACATGCGCGCGGCGGGCCGCATCCTGGCCGAGGTCAAGGAACGGCTCAAGGCGCTCGTGCGTGCCGGCGTCTCGACCAAGGACATCGACGAGGACGTCGAGGCATTCATCGTCGGCAAGGGCGCCCAGTCCGCCTTCAAGGGCTACCGCGGGTACCCGGCGACCGTGTGCACCTCGATCAACCAGGAGGTCGTCCACGGCATCCCGTCGGCCAAGCGGAAGCTCAAGGACGGCGACATCATCGGCCTGGACCTGGGCTGTATCGTCGAGGGCTACTACGGCGACTGCGCCGTCACGCTGCCCGTCGGGCCGGTGCCGGCGAGAGTGCAGGAGCTTTTGGACGTGACGCGCGAGAGCCTCGACAAGGCCATCGTGCAGTGCCGGCCGGGCAACCGCATCGGCGACATCTCGTCCGTGGTCCAGGCGCACTGCGAGAGCCACGGCTTCGGCGTCGTGCGGGCGTTCGTGGGGCATGGGATAGGACGTTCGCTCCACGAGGATCCGCAGGTGCCGAACTTCGGCGAGGCGGGCCGCGGTCCGGCGCTCAAGGCCGGGATGGTGCTGGCCATCGAGCCCATGGTCACCATGGGGTCGTGCGAAGTGCAGGTGCTCGAGGACGGGTGGACGGCGGTGACGGTCGACGGCAGCTTCGCGGCCCATTTCGAGGACACGATCGCCATCACCGACAACGGCCCCGACGTGCTGACCAGGGTGGCCCTCTAAGCCGTGCCGAAAGAGGACGCGATCGAGGTCGAGGGCACGGTCGTGGAGCCGCTGCCGAATGCCATGTTCCGCGTGGAGCTGGACAACGGGCACAAGGTGCTGGCGCACGTGTCGGGCAAGATGCGCATGAACTTCATCCGGATCCTGCCGGGAGACAAGGTCAAGGTGGAGCTGTCGCCGTACGACCTGACCCGCGGCCGGATCACTTATAGATTCAAGTAGCAGTGCGAGATGAGGGGCGGCCGAGTGCCGAAGGCACCCGGGCGTCTCCGAGACGAGCGGTGAAATAGTTCGAAAGGACATGAAATGAAAGTCAGACCGTCCGTCAAGGTTCGGTGCGAGCACTGCAAGATCGTGCGGCGCGAGCGCGTCGTGCGCATCATCTGCAAGAACCCGCGCCACAAGCAGCGGCAAGGGTAGTGCGAGCTGAGGGTCGACCGAGTGCCGGAGGCACCCGGGCGGCCCGAGGTGAGCGGTGAAATGGCTCGACGTAGTGCGAGCTGAGGGTCGACCGAGTGCCGGAGGCACGCGGGCGGTCCGAGGTGAGCGGTGAAATGGCTTCAAATACAGTGCGGTGAATGGTTCGAAAGGAGATTTGACACTATGGCACGCATTTCCGGAGTGGACCTGCCGCGCGACAAGCGCGGCGAGATCGCGATCCAGTACATCTACGGGATCGGCATCCCGTCTTCAAAGAAGATCTTCGCCGACGCCAGGGTCGACCCCGGCAAGCGGGTCAAGGCCTGGACCGACGAGGAGACGGCGCGGGTGCGCGACATCATCGAGCGCGAGTACAAGGTCGAGGGCGACCTCCGGCGCGAGGTGTCGATGAGCGTCAAGCGCCTCATGGACATCGGCTGCTACCGTGGCATCCGCCATCGCAAGGGCCTGCCCGTGCGCGGGCAGCGGACTCACACCAACGCCCGCACCCGCAAGGGCAAGAGCAAGGGCGTCATGGTCAAGAAGAAGCCGGTGGCCGCCGCCGCGGCGCCCGCGGCCGCGCCCGCCGCCGCGCCGGCGAAGAAGTAAGGAGCGACACGCATGGCTGACGAAGCGGCAGAGAAGCCGGTCGAGAAGGACGAGGACAAGGCCCCGGCGGCGCCCCGCAAGGGCGGGCGCAAGCGGGAGCGCAAGGAAGTGCGCGTGGGGATCGCCCACGTCCAGGCGACGTTCAACAATACGATCGTCACGCTGACGGACAAGATGGGCAACGTGGTCTCGTGGGCGAGCGCCGGCAGCGTCGGCTTCAAGGGCTCGCGCAAGAGCACGCCCTTCGCCGCGCAGACCGCGGCGGAGAACGCCGCGCGCAAGGCGATGGACCTGGGGCTGAAGCAGGTCGAAGTCTTCGTGCGGGGTCCGGGGGCAGGCCGCGAGGCGGCCATCCGGTCGCTCCAGGCCGTGGGCCTCGAGATCTCCGCGATCCGTGACGTGACGCCGATTCCGCACAATGGGTGCCGTCCGCCCAAGCGGCGTCGGGTGTAGGGGAGGAGAGAACGTTGGCGCGATATCGGGCCGCAGCGTGCCGGCAGTGCCGGCGTGAAGGCATCAAGCTGTTCCTCAAGGGGTCGCGCTGCTTCGGGGAAAAATGCGCCATCGAGCGCCGGAATTATCCCCCGGGCCAGCACGGCCTCAGCCGGACCAAGCTCACGAACTACGGCATCCAGCTGCGCGAGAAGCAGAAGGCCAAGCGCATCTACGGCGTCCTCGAGAGCCAGTTCCGCCGCTACTTCGCGCTGGCCGAGCGCGAGCGCGGGGGCACGGGCGAGAACCTGCTCAAGCTGCTCGAGCGGCGGCTGGACAACGTCGTCTTTCGGCTGGGCATGGCCGCCTCGCGCCGCGAGGCGCGGCAGATGGTCGGCCACGGTCACATCCAGGTCAACGGCCGGAAGGTCTCCATCCCCTCCTACATCGTCAGGGTCGGAGAGGTCGTCCAGCTCCGCCCCACGTCCAAGATGCAGGAGCGGGTCGCCGACAACCTGGGCGCCGGGCGCCAGCAGACTCCGGCATGGCTCGAGGTGGATCCGAACGAGAAGAAAGGCACCGTCCGCGGGCTGCCGATCCGGGACGACATCCAGATTCCGGTGCAGGAGCAGATGATCGTCGAGCTGTTCTCGAAATAGGGCCGCCTCGTGCGGTAGAAGGGAACGTATGGCAAGGATTCCGTTCCAGAAGCCGAAGACGATCGAGTGGCAGATCCTGACCGACCGCTACGGCCGGCTCGTGGCCGAGCCGTTCGAGAAGGGCTACGCCCTGACGGTCGGCAACTCTCTGCGCCGCACCCTGCTCAGCATCATCCCGGGCGCCGCCGTGACCTGGGCGAGGATCCAGGGCATCAAGGACGTCGAGACGCCGCTTGCCGGCGTCGCCGAGAGCACGCAGGACGTGCTCCTGAACCTCAAGAAGCTCGCCGTCAACGTGCCCTCGGGCGAGCCCATGGAGACACGGCTTGAGGCCCAGGGCCCAAAGGCCGTCACGGGCGCCGACGTGTCCGAGGCGACGGGCGTGGAGGTCTTGAACCCCGAGCTGCACATCGCCACGCTCGAGGCCGGCGGGACGCTTACGATCGACCTCGGGATCGGCGTGGGCCGCGGCTACGTCGCCGCGGACCGGCACCCGGCCGGCAGCGTCCCCGCGGGCGCGATCGCGCTCGACGCGGCGTTCTCGCCGATCCAGCGCGTCTCCTACAACGTCGAGAACGCGCGGCTGGGCAAGATCACCGACTACGACCGCCTCCTGGTCGAGGTGTGGACCAACGGCTCGGTGTCGCCCGACGAGGCGCTGACGCGGGCGGCCACCCACATGCGCGACCAGTTCGCGCTGCTAGCCCCCGAAGGCGGCATGGAAGAGGAAGAAGAAGTCGAGGGCGCCGGCGAGGGATCGCTTCAGGAGAGCCTCGCGAAGCCGCTCGACGACCTGCCGCTGCCGGCGCGCGCCATCAACGCGCTCAAGAACGCGGAAATCCTCGTGGTCGCGGATCTCGTGCAGAAGACGGACGCGGACCTGGAGCACGTCAAGAACCTGGGCGACAAGTCCATCGACGAGATCAAGGTCGCCCTGGGGGCGCTGGGTCTCTCCCTCGGGATGCGGATCGACCCGAATCTCCTGGGCGCGCTCGGCCGCGGGGGAGTGAAATGAGGCACGGCAGAGCGGGGTTCAAGCTCGGTCGCGTCACCGCGCACCGCTGGGCGCTCTTCCGGAATCTCCTCGTCGCGCTCTTCCGCCACGAGCGCATCATCACCACCGAGGCCAAGGCCAAGGCCATCCGCGGCCTGGCCGACCACATGGTGACGCTGGCCAAGCGCGACAGCCTCCACGCGCGCCGCCAGGTCCTCAGCATGGTGCCGGATTCGCTGGTCGTGAAGAAGCTCTTCGACACCATCGCGGCGCGCTTCGGGGACCGGCACGGCGGCTACACGCGGATCATGCGGGCGGGCACGCGTCCGGGCGATCGCGCTCCCATGGTCGTCCTCGAGCTGGTCGACAGGCCCGAGGCGCCGCGGGAGAAGACCAAGACGGACGCCAAGTCCGAGAAGCAGCCCAAGGGCGAGAAGAAGGACAAGGGCGAAGCCGCGGCCCCGGCCACCAAGAGCCGCCGGAAGAAGACTGCCGCCGCCGCAAGCTAGCGTCCGGGGCGCGCGCTCGAATTCCGGCGGTGGGCCGAGCGGCCCCTCGCTTTCTTTTTCTCCTCGGCTACTTCAGGTGCTTCTTGAAGTGGTCGACCGTCCGCTTCCAGGCATCGTCCGCGTCGGCCTTGTCGTACGCGGCCTGGTTCGTGTCGTTGAAGAACGCGTGGTCCCGGCCCGGATAGATGTGGATCTCGACCTGCTTGCCCGCCTTCTTGATCGCCGCTTCGACGCCGCGCGCGACGTCGGGGTTCACGAATCCGTCCTTCTCGGCGAAGAGCCCGAGCACGGGCCCCGACAGCTTCGAGTAGTCGGGCTTGACGTTGGGGTGAATGCCGTAGAAGTCGACGACCGCGCCGATCGACGAATTCGTGCAGCCGGCGAAGAGCGCGAGCTGGCCGCCCATGCAGAAGCCGACGGCTCCGAGCTTCGCCGTCGAGGAGTGGCCCGCGAGGTACACGGCCGCCCCGCGCAGGTCCTTCTCGGCCTGCTCGATGTTGAGCGCCATGAAGAGCTTGCCGGCTCCGTCCGGCTCGCTGGCGGTCTTGCCGTGGTACATGTCGGGGGCCAGCGCCGAAAAGCCAGCGGCCGCGAAGCGGTCGCACACGTCCTTGATGTGCGGGACGAGGCCCCACCACTCCTGGATCACGAGAAGTCCGGGGCCCTTGCCGGAAGCCGGCGTCGCGAGATACCCGTCTGTCGTGTGGCCGTTTGCCGGAAACTGAACCATCTTGCCTGCCATGTTGGTCTGGCCTCCTGCGGTGAGGGGTTTGGAAGGTCAGCCCGCCGAGCCTGACGGCGGGGTGATGCGCACGGTGAGGATGCGGCGCTGGTCCGCCTCGAGGACGGTGAAGGTCTGGCGGCCGACCTGGAACTCCTCGCCGACCCGCGGCAGGCGGTGCAGGGTGGCCAAGACGAGGCCGGCGACGGTCTCGAAGTCGCCCGTGGGCAGGCTCCAGTCCAGCGCGTCGTTGAGGTCTTCGATGCGCTCGCGGCCGGCGACCCGATAGCTGCCGTCCGGCAGCCGCTCGACCGTGGACGGGGTCTTGTCGTGCTCGTCCTGGATCTCGCCGACGATCTGCTCGACGATGTCTTCGATCGTGACAATACCGACGGCCGCGCCGTACTCGTCGACCACGACCGCGAGCTGGACCCGTCCTTTCTGCATCTCCGTCAGCAGCTCGTCGATCCGGTTCGTCTCGGGCGCGTAGGTCGCCGGCCGCATCAGGGCCTTGAGGTCGCGCGCCTCCGCGCCCGTGCGCAGGAGGTCCATGGTCGTGACGACGCCCACGATGTTGAGCTCGCGGTCGGCATAGACGGGGAGGCGCGAGAAGCCCCGCTCCTGGATGAGGCGAACGGCGTCGTCGGGCGTGGCGTTCTCGGGAAGGGCGGCCACGTCCACGAGCGGCACCATGATCTCCCGCACGGCGGTCTCGCCGAGGTCGAAGATCTTGTCGATCATCTCGGCCTCGGTCGACGTGACGTCGGCTTCCGTGGGCTCGAGCTGCAGGAGGAGCTTCAGCTCCTCGCGCGAGACGAACTGCCTCGTGGTCGTGCTGCGGAGGCCGACCGCCCGGAGCGCGCCGCCGACCAGCGCCCGAGCCCCCCAGGTGATCGGAGCCAGGATCATGGTCGCCACTTGCAGCACCGGAAAGAGCCGGCGGATCATGGCCGTCGAGCGCTCGCGCGCCGCCGTCTTCGGAATGACTTCGCCGAAAACCAGCATGACCGGCACCAGGGTCACCGTAACGACGAAAGCGGTCCAGCCGCCCGCGATGGGGAGGAGCGCCCACGTGGCGAACGAGGATGCCGCGATGTGCGCGATGGTGACGCCCATCATGGCCGTCGACAGCATGCGCTCCGGGCTGCGGAAGGCCTCGAGGTAGCGCGCCGCCACGCTGTCACCCGTCTCCGCGAGGTGGCGCAGCCGCACGCGGTTGGCCGCGATGAAGGCCATCTCGGACGCGGACAGGAGCGCCGTCACCAGCACCGCGAGCGCGATGATCCAGAAGTAGATCATGCCGCGCGGGTCCCGCCGGCGCGGTGCTTGAGCTTCACCAGCACCTCGATCACCCGTGTGCGCTCGACCTTCTCGACGGCCACGGTCACGTCGTCGGTTTCCGCCTTCTCGCCCCTGCGTGGCACTCGGCCGAAGATGTCGAGGACCCAGCCGCCCACCGTGTCGAAGGACTCGTTGGGCAGGCGGAGGCCCGTGGCGGAATTCAGCTCGTCGATGGGCAGCTTGCCGGAGACGCGATAGGTCGAGGGATCCACCTTCTGGATGAGCCGCTCCTCCTCGTCGAACTCGTCGCGGATCTCGCCGACCAGCTCCTCGAGGATATCCTCGAGCGTGACGAGTCCGGCCGTCCCGCCGTACTCGTCCACGACGATGGCCAGGTGGAGCTTCTTGGCCTGGAACTCGCGCAGCAGCGCGTCGGCCCGCTTCGACTCGGGCACGAAATAGGGCGGATGCAGGCGCGCGCGGAGGACGAAGTCCGCGGGCAGGCCGCGCAGGTAGGGCAGCAGGTCCTTCGTGTAGAGGACGCCGACGATCTGGTCAACCGTCTCCTCGAAGACCGGCACGCGCGAGTGGAGCTGCTCCCGCAGGAGCGAGAGGATGTCGGCGGCCGGAGTCGCCTGGTCCAGGCAGAACATGTCGAGCCGCGGCACCATGACCTCGCGCACGACCGTGTCCTCGAGCTCGAAGACTTTGTGGATCATCTCGCGCTCGGTCCGGTCCACCACGCCCTCGCGCGCGCCCACGTCGACGAGGGTCCGCAGCTCCTCCTCCGAGATCTCGGGCTCCCCCTGCTGCCGCTCAGAGCCCACGACCCGCAGCGTCAGCGCCGTCACTCCTCCCAGGATGCGCCTGACCGGACAGAGGAGCACGGAGAGCCACGCGACAGGGCGGGCGACCCAGGTCGCATAGCGTTCCGGATGCTCGACGGCCAGCGTCATCGGCAGCACCTCGCCGAAGATGACGAGCAGCACGGTCATGACCCCGATGACGATGGGCAGGCCGGCGGCGCCGAAGAGCCTGGAAGCCATGGTCGCCGCGAGAGCGGCCGCGGCGATGTTGACGAGCGTGATGCCGACCAGGAGCGTGACGAGGAGATCGTGCGGCCGGGTCAGCAGCGGCGCCGGCGCGCCCTGCTCGGGGTCCTGCTCCTCGGCCAGCCGCTTGAGCCGCGCGCGCCCGAGCGAGAAGTAGGCCGCCTCGGCGCCGGTCAGCAATGCTGAGAGCAGGACGAGCGCGCCCAGGCTCATGATCTCGAGGACGCGGAGGCTATCCATTGAAGTGCTCGTAGCCGGCGCGCATCGAGACGGGCACGCCGCCCGCGTCGAGGAATCTGGGGCCGGTGCCGAGCTCCTCGATCTCGCCGATCACCGTGAGCGCGGTGCCCGTCGATTTTCCAAGATCGTCGCGGAGAGCGGTCACCGCGGCGGGGTCACAGGTCAGCAAAAGCTCGAAGTCTTCGCCGCCGGACGTCGCCCAGGCGAGCGCGTCCGCGTCGAGGGCCGCCGCGACCTCGCGCGCCGCCGGGTCGACGGGCAGGCGGTCGAGCGCGACGCGGGCGCCGACGCGGCTCTCGCGGCAGAGGTGGCCGAGGTCGGTGGCGAGCCCGTCCGAGCAGTCCATCATCGCGTGCACGCTCCTGGCGGCGCCGAGCCGGCGTCCCTCGGCGACGCGCGCCGTGGGGCGCAGGTGCGCGGCGGTGACGGCTTCGACCGCGCCCGTCCGCGCTGCGCCCGTCCCCGCGCGGCCCGCTTCGAGGGCAGCCAGGCCCGCGGCCGATCGGCCCAAGGTGCCGGTCACGGCCACCGCGTCCCCCGGCTTGGCCGCCGAGCGGAGCTTCGGGTCGCCGGCGTGCTCACCAAGCAAGGTGACGTTGACGAACCAGCCGCCCGGGGAGACGGAGGTGTCGCCGCCGACTATGGCGACGCCGTGAGGGAGGGCGGCCTGCCTCATGCCTTCGTAGAGTGCCTCGACCTCCGCAGGATCGGCGGGGGCGGGCAGCGCGAGCCCGACGAGCGCCCAGAGAGGACGGCCGCCCTTGCCGGCGATGTCGGAGAGGTTGACGGCCATCGCTTTCCAGCCGATGTCGAACGGAGAGGCCCAGGCACGGCGGAAGTGCACGTCCTCGACGACCACATCCGTCGTGGCGAGCAGTCGCGCCCCGGCCTGCGGCCGCAGGACGGCGGCATCGTCGCCGATGCCGGTCTCCACCCGCTCGCCTGGCGCGCTCTCGGCGATGCGCCGGATGAGCCTGATCAGCTCGAGCTCGCCGGCCGCCGGACGCGGAGTCGCCCGCCGCGGACGAGGAGGTTCCGTGGCGCCCATCAGGTCACGCCCGACACGCGCGCGAGCGAGAGGAAGTTGCGCAGGAGCGCCTTGCCCTGGCCCGTGAGAATGGACTCGGGATGGAACTGGACGCCCTCGATTGGCAACCGGCGGTGGCGCAGCCCCATGATCTCGCCGTCCTCGGCCCGCGCCGAGACTTCGAGATCGGCAGGCAGGCTGTCGTCCTGGACGACGAGGGAGTGGTAGCGGGTTGCCTCGAAGTCCTGCGGAAGGCCTTCGAAGACACCCCGGCTGTCGTGATGGATGCGCGAGGTCTTGCCGTGCATCTGCTTGCGGGCGCGGGACACCTTTCCCCCGAAGGCCTGCCCGATGGCCTGGTGCCCGAGACAGACGCCGAGGATGGGGGTGCTCGCGTGCAGGCGGCGGATCAGGCCGAGCGAGATCCCCGCGCTGTCCGGATAGCCCGGCCCGGGTGAGATGACGATGCCTTCCGGGGCAATGCGCGCGACTTCCTCGACGGAGATCTTGTCATTGCGCGCCACGCGCATGGTCGCGCCCATCTCGCCCAGGTACTGGACGAGGTTGTAGGTGAAGGAGTCGTAGTTGTCCAGGACGAGAATCATGAGGTTAGGCCGGCCTGCTGGGAGACGCGGAGCGCCAGCAGCATCCCGCGCGCCTTGGAGCAGGTCTCGAGCCACTCGGTCTTGGGATCCGAGTCGGCCACGATGCCGGCGCCCACCTGGACCGAGGCCCGGCCGCCGTGGCAGACCACGGTCCGGATGGTGATGCAGGAATCGAGGTTGCCCGAGTACGAGACGTAGCCGACCGCGCCGCCGTAGGGCCCGCGGCGTGTGGGCTCGAGCTCCTCGATGATTTCCATGGCGCGGATCTTCGGCGCGCCCGTCAGCGTCCCCGCCGGGAAGCAGGCCTCGAGGACGTGGAAGGCGTCTCGCCCGGGCTCGAGCCGGCCGCGGACGTGGCTGACGAGATGCATGACGTGGGAGTAGCGCTCCACCACCATGAACTCCGTCACCTCGACGGAGCCGATCCTGGAGACCCGGCCGACGTCGTTGCGGCCGAGATCCACGAGCATCACGTGCTCGGCGCGCTCCTTTGCGTCGGACTGCATCTCGGCCGCGAGCTTTTCGTCCTCGGCCTCCGTCCTGCCCCGCGGGTGCGTGCCCGCGATGGGGCGCTCCTCGACGCGATCGTCCTCGAGGCGCACGAGCACCTCGGGCGAGGAGCCGACGATGCTCGTCTTGCCGAGCCGCAGGAAGAAGAGATAGGGCGAGGGATTGATCGTGCGAAGCGCACGGTAGACGGTGAACGGGTCCGCCCGCAGCTCCGTGTCCAGCCGTCGCGCGACCACGATCTGGTAGGCGTCGCCCGAGGCGATGTACTCCTTGGCCTGGCGCACCCGCTCCATGTACGTGGCCTCGTCCATGGTCGAGGTGAACCCTTCCTCGCCCATCGCGACGAGCGGCTCCACGGCGGGGAAGGTCAGCGGCGCGGGCGGCCGCGCCGGCCGCGCGAGCTTCGCGAGGAGCGATTCGATCCTCGCGGCGGCCTCGTCGTAGGCCCGGTCGAGCGAGGCCTCGTCCCGGTCCGTGATGTGCGCATTGCCGATG
>WNGE01015242.1_pt1 | contig 10940 bp, 9 predicted proteins | sample 5400651 | NCBI WGS metagenome assembly WNGE01 (sample SAMN13153370, study PRJNA577476) | soil metagenome | isolation source: 60 cm soil or saprolite under grassland replicate 2 | place: USA:California | collected 2016-06-15
CCCCAATTAAGATTATCAGCATAAGCGCCGGCAAAATGTATTCGTCCGTGCGGAGTCATTACATGCGGCCAGAATTTTTTCAATTGACCGATAGGAAAATCAAGCCGTTCACACGTAAATGCAAAAGTTTCTTTACTCCAGTCTCTCACGTACGCAAATTCAATTGTATCACGTTTGCCTGGATAAATTTCGCGGAATGCCGCAAGTGCACGCTGTGCTGAAACGCCACCGGGGCAAGTACCCATGAGTGCTACACGTTGCGTATCAACTTCATCGGCAACCTGCCATACAGAAGAAATATCAGGATGATCCAATTCCATATTTATGCTTAAGTTATCCTCAAGCCAGAATTTTGAACTTGCCTGGAAAACCAGTCTTCCGTAAGAATCATAAGTTACATTATCTATTACAAATTGTTTTTCGGGAGGCAATGCGGGTTCAACGGGAATAGTGCGGAATGCAGGCAGGGGAATACAGTTTGCAAGAAAATCAGCAGCCATCTCTTTCTCTTCATTGTGTTCCTTGTACTTTACAGTTACTCCCGATTCCCCATGCTTTATTGACAAAATCGGGCAACTTAATTTTACACTAGAACCCAAACGTTTTGCAAATTCATTCGGCAACATTTGATTACCGCCTTTAAGCCTGAAAACTTTTGGAGGAAAAAGCGGCACGCCACGCAAATGAAGAATAGCAGCCTGCCACAATTCAAACAGAGCAGATGAAGTATTGCCTCCCATGAAACGCAGAGCAGTTTGTGAAGCACCATCTTTTTTGTAAATCTCTGCCATCGGCATAGTATCGAGATTATCATAGCTTGCGCCGAAGGGCTGGTATTCATCTGTGAATTTATCGAGGTATGGTTTGAAATAAAGTGATCTTAAATCCCACCACGGATTTTGTGACAAATACTGCACTTCACGTGTGTTAAATCCCATTTGTTTAAGCACCGCAGGATCAGCAAGCATCTCTTCAGTATAGAATTTGTTATCAATTCTTCTTAGTATATTTTCACGTCTTGGGTAAGGAAGAACTGTAAGATTAAATTCTTTGGTGTACTCCCAATACCGTGTGTAACCTGGCTTGGTGATATGTTCGGCACCTCCGTCAGCATAAAGCCCGTCAGACAAACCATCATGTACTGTAAACACATGACCACCATGGCGTGAAGATGCTTCAAGAACAACTGCTTCATATCCCCGTTTCATCAATTCGTATGCACAACAAAGTCCTGCGATACCTGCACCACCTACAATAACTTTTTTGTTCGCTGAAAATTTTTTTAGTGAAGTTGATTCTGCAGCAACACTTAAATCATGCGGAATAAGAGAAGTACCAATGCCGGCACCCGCAGTCATTTTTATAAACTCTCTTCTTTGAATGTCTTTCACGACGAATAGTTTTGCTGAATAAGCAATTTACAATTCATTTTGAATAATTGTAAACTGACAATTTTTAGTATCCGAATGTTGTAGTGCGTGATTTATTTAAGATTCAATAAACCCGGCAAAGAATTAATTCCATTCATAATAACTCCTTAATGTTTGTCATTTACTGCTCAAACTAATAACAACCTTGAAATGGACAGGCTTAAATATATGAATGAGGTGATAACAAGGTCAACGAAGGCAAAACAAGAAGATCCCTTACCTCAACTGTTGAGAATAACTTTATTTCTTATGTAAATGTCAAGGCAATCCGGAGAGCAAAAGAAAATATTTTGTTCATGAGGATGTGGGATTGAGGTTTCCTTTTTATGTATTAGCATTCTGCAAACAGGATCAATGTAAAGAAAATTTGGATGTTCAATTATTAATTCAAACACTTCATTTTCTTCACTTATGTTTTTAAACCTATGTCTTCCTTTTGAGGAAAATGTAAATGCAGATCTGTTTAATAATGCATTTACAAATTCGGCTGAGCACCAGAATGTACCTTTATTTGCCTTAGCGGCAATTCTTGAAGTAAGATTAAGAGGAGAACCAAAATAATGGTTATTCCGTTTTAGAATTCTTCCGTAATGCAATCCTCCGTGTACCTGCAGAAAATTGTGTTCTTTGGAACAATTTTGAATAAGCATAATAGCTGTGCTAATTAAATGATCCGGCGCAGTTGAAACTATCATTACTTCATCTCCCACACGTTGATGCAACACACTGTCGCCAACAAGAGAATCGTTCACAATTTCAAGGTATTTATCAATCAAATCTGCTGCAGTAATGGCACCATGCGTTTCCGTAAGGGCTGTATAGCCTGAAAGATCGGCAATTAAGATAGCTATATTTTGTTCCATTGAAATTTGATTAAAAACTAAAGGTACATTTTAAATGTACCCTTATTATAATGAACCGGCAATGCATACAGGTATATAACTTGTATGTTTTTGATTTAAAGAAGCCGCTCCGGAGAGCGGCTCACGTCTAGCTGCATCAGAAATAACCTTAGTTGCAACTTTCGCATGTGCAATCGCTTCCGCAATTACAATCAACGCAGGTACAAGTTGGATTTCCACATTTCTGATTGATTTCGTTTTGGGCGCTTTGGCCTGTTACTGTTGTCATGTTTTTTTATTTTTAATTTGATAGCACAAAAGTAGATGCATGATTATGCCAAACTGTTATACAATTTTGGATAAGGTTTACAGAATTTTTAGATCCTTAGAGCTCTAGTGTATAAGAGTGACACAACCGGCGACGGGGCGGGTGTTGAAAGGCTGTCATCAAAAAATATTCAACATCAGCATAATTGAAAAAATCTTTGCATGTTCAGTCAACAATAATTATAATTTCGGAGCGTTATACTGCAATTAAATCCTAAACTCAGTACAATTGAAAGACCAATCGGTAAAACTCACAACAAAAGATATTAAGGAAAAAGCAGTTTTACTTCAATCTTTTTTTAACAGCGTTCAGCAATACCAGGTTCTATTGAATAAGCGATTAGAAATTGTTGCCTTCAATGATTCTGCATTAAATTTTCACCGCGAGTACGCTCAGTTACACTTAGAGAAAGGCAGAAGTATTCTCGATTATATCAACACATCATTAGCTGCAGATTTTAAAACTCAGTGCGAAACAGCTTTGAATGGTGAGCCGGTGCAATATGAACATTTTATTAATGGTGGCTGGTTCAATTTTGCTATGGGAGCTTTATATGATTTCAATGGTAAAATTGCAGGACTGTCTATTGTGGGGCAAAATATTAACAACCAGAAAAAAAATGCAAAAATTATTCGACAGCAATCAGAATGTTTGTCAACCATTGCACAGTTCCAGTCTCACCAGGTGCGTCATCCTGCATCAACTATTTTAGGCTTTATGAATCTGATAAAGGAAGAAGAAGATTATAATTTGAAGCAAGAATACCTGTTGGCGCTCGAAACAGCTACCAAACAATTGGATGAAATTACCAGGGCAATTGTAAATCAAAGCAGGGATATGTAGTAAGTTATACATTATGCAGCAATTTTTTTAGAAACATTAAATCAAAATTGATTTTAAAAAATTGCTGCAAAAGAAATTGCAAATGAGTGATGCCTATTTATCAGAACAGGTTCCGCAAAAATATCATAGTAATTCTTCGCGAAGAAGGCAGGTATTGCTACGTTCGAGTGTCTTTTAAAACCATTTCTAAAGAAAATATTTTGCTGGAATTTTTCTTCTCCATAAAAAAGCCTCCCATAAACAAGAGGCAACCATAAAAGCACCTTTACAAAAAGTTTGTTTTTAATACTTGCATTATCCTTTAACAAAATCCTGAACTATTTCCATTTCATCATTGCTTATTCTTACTGTCTTTACTGAGTCTGCATTTTCAAGGTGCACAACATATACGACATCAAATCCGGGCTGCTCAACTTTTTCAATTCCTGCTATTGCATATTTATCATAAGCAGTTTTTACTTTATCTATAATATTTTTATCAAGGTTATCTGAGGTGTAACGTGTAATGGTGTATATCCATTTTCCTTTTTTATTATAGGCTGTGCTGACCTGACGTCCCTCGGCCATTGAATTAACGATAATTGCCTTTCCTGATTTTGAGGAGGACTTGCTACCGGCATAAGCGGTTGATACGGACATCATGGTTATAAAACCAAGAGCGATTGATAAGATTTTCTTTTTCATGTTTAAATGATTTGATTGTTATAAATTATTTTGTGTGGTTTATAAAAGCTTTACATAGTCATTATGCATTTGCTTTCATTTACAGAACGAAGCTAATATGCATATCAGGAGAAATTTTTGTAAATGATGTAAACTGCGAAAACACTGCTGCGAAACGGCAAAATGAATATATATACTGAAGGTGCATAATCAAAAAATCTTTACATTGAGGCGCTATTTTTCATACAACTTGAAAGGTGAAATATGAGAAAATTGAACATCGTTGTCTGATGTTTTACCTCTTAAGAAATTATGAGAAATTTTTTAGTTGAATTTAGATTTGTATAATATGCAAAGAATATCTTTCTTTCTTCTATTAGCACTATTCATGATGCAGTGCCGAGCCCCTCACAAAGCAAGCAATAGTATTTATAATGAATTTCCTGAAGAACTTGTTCATTTCGTTCCGTACAAAAACAATCCTGTTTTCGCAGCAACAGGTGGAGCAACATGGGATAATCAAATACGTGAAAGAGGCTGGATACTTAGAGAAGATAACACCTGGCATCTTTGGTACACAGGCTATACCAATATAGACAGTATTAAATATTTAGGCTACGCTACTTCACCTGATGGCTTTATATGGACACGATACAAAGACAATCCTATTTATGCCTCAGGCTGGGTGGAAGATATGTGTGTGATCAAATCTGATGGTACCTATTATATGTTTGCAGAAGGCAAAGGTGATACTGCCCACATGCTTATGTCGACTGATCGTATTCATTGGACCGAACAAGGTAACCTTAACATTCGACGTACCAATGGCAATTCCATTTCAAAAGGCCCTTACGGAACACCTTTTGTTTTCAAAGAAAACGGAATATGGTATCTTTTTTATGAACGTGATGATTCGGGCATTTGGCTCGCTACATCGAAAGATCTAAAAACGTGGACGAATGTACAGGATGAACCTGTATTGAATCGTGGTCCTGAATCATTCGATAAATATGCTGTTGCCATGAACCAGGTGATCAAATACAAAGGATTTTACTATGGTTATTATCACGCATCGGCATTTGAAGACTGGCATGAATGGTCAACAAATGTAGCAGTGTCGAAGGATTTGATTCATTGGAAAAAATATCCGAACAACCCGATTATTGATAACAATAAATCCAGCGGTATTTTGGTAAACGACGGTACTCAATACCGGCTTTATACCATGCACCCTGAAGTAAATGTATATTTTCCCGCGAATGATAGTGCACGATAAATATTTTTATGCATTGAGCGAAGGATGGGAAGTTTATTTTCCTAATTCAATATATTTATTCAGTCTTAAATAGTATATAATGGCATCTAATGTTGGGTCGTATGATATAACAAACACTTCAAAGTGTGCATACCTTTTATTTAAAACAGCTTTTTTATTATCGTTTCCATTATGCCACCATGCGTTAAAAACTTCTTTAATTTTTTCCCTGGGCGATATTAATAGAGAAGTTATTTTTCTGCAATCCAATAAAACCATTTTATTAAGAAGAGGTTTTCCAATTATATCAGAATAAACTCCGGAGAGGTTTTCAGCTTCGTTATAAGTCATATTGTATTTTTTTCTTTTTTTTCATTACAATGAAGGTACTCTTTATTTTAACTACTTTATTTTAGTTAAAGTATTCATGATCCATTATTACATTAACGAAGAAATTCTATTCCTGATGATGTTATTTCAGATACAATCTTCAGTACAAGGAACGCAACAGAGGATGCTACTTGGATAACAGCCGGGTTCATAAAAATAATCTTACTGCTGCTTCTCAAATTTTACTATGTATTCTGACAGATACTCACCCGTGCTGTCATGCTGATCTTTAAAAAACAATCTTGCCTGTTGGCCTAATTTTAAACAGGTATTTTTATTGGCTATATCCGCAGCAGAATTAACTGGTTGCAAAGAGGGATACCAAAGAATATGTCCAGGTTTGTCTATAAGCAATTCAGGTATTGACCATTCCTGCGAATTTTTTCCATTACCGGGATCTGCATTTTTATTAAAAGAGATATAGATGCTGTTTCCCTTCCATGAAGGGCCTTCTGCTTTTGCCATCATCATTATCCAACAATTTAAATAAGTGTTCCAGCTAACAGATGGTCCCCAGTAAAATTTTGATGCTGGCGAAGATGCAGGTCCGCCTCCTTTAGAAAGAGGAATTTGTAAAGCTGAAACAGGGGCACCTACTCCATCATAGGGAGCATTAAATCCTTTTCCATCCCATCTTTTAGCCTTGCCAGCAGGATTATCAAGATCGGATAAACGGATACGCGCAATACTGATGCATTGACCGCTCCATTCAATGATTGGATTATAGAAAGCTGAATCATGTTTACCGGGATAGCCATATTCACCATAAAAAAGATAGAGATAATCACCGCTTGCAACTGCAGAAGGATCACCTGTACCACCTGCAAAAGTAACAGAAGTATTATGCGGTTTTAAAATCATTCGAGGCTGATTATCTTCTATAAAAATTCCCTTATTGCTCCAGCTTCTTCCGCCATCAACAGATTTCATAATGCCTATTCTGCATACCACTGCAGGTGTAGTAGGTCCGGTAAGTCCCTGGGGCCAGTTAGCATCTATATAACCTTTACCTGTTGAGGAATCATAAGGTAATGTGGACGGGTAATTTTCATTATGATATACAGCAAATAATGTTTTACCTGTTTTATCTTTTGTATGCTGGTAAATTGTTTCAAACCATACTGCACCGTGTAAACCTTCTGTGTCTGGTTTAGCATTTTTTGGCATAATGGGTTCGGTGAATGCTTCCGCTTTGCTGCTGAACGCTTCATCTGCATTTCTTCCGTCTGCAAACTTAAGATCACGGGCATAGCCCCACAGCGGATCTTCACCATACTTGCCGGGAAAAATACGGAATGTATCACCAATCCAGGCCTCTGCCATATTGCAATCAACAAAAGAATTGAAATAAAATTTTTCAGTTGGAATAAGTACAGCTTTTGGTGTGTTTGAATACTTTAAGTTCAGCATCGTTTGAGATGTTGAAATAAAAGTTGAAATAATAATCATTATAAATAGAGTACCGACCGCATTGTACAGGTTTGTTTTTTGCATCAGCGAGATCATTTACATAAGAAAGAAGAACCGCAAGATATGATTCAGTTTTTTTTATTTCAGGGTAAATGTATTGGAGTTTTTTAGAATCAACTTAGTTCTTTATAGTATCGCTTATTGCATCATTTAACAGATGCCGAGCTCATTGTCAGGAAACCTTGTGCTGCTAAATAAACTTTGAATACAATCAAAAAGTGGAAAAAAATCCAAAATCCGGAAAAATGAAAAAACAACCTGAGGCGAATTTGATTTAAAAATCAATCATTTATGTTTTTATTAATGTAATGGCACAACTTTGGAAAACATATCATATGTTTTTAAACTGAAACCAATAAAATCAAAAATATCAACCCTCTAAATCCAATAACATGTCAGCACAATTACTGCACAACGAAAACACATTCGCTCATAACACAAACATCAAATCACTTTTTCAGGAATCAGTAATCGGCGGATTGCTTTTGAACAAAACTTCCTCAACTGCCTCTGCCCAAAGTGTAAGATCAGTTAAAGCCTTCCTTGATCAGAAGAAATCACAGATATTTATAAAAAGAGTGTTTGATATTACAGTTTCTTCTTTACTCATTATTTTTCTCTCACCCATTCTTATTATCACGGCATTACTGGTACGGTTGAGTTCCAGAGGACCGATACTTTATTCCAATGACCGCGTAGGTTATAAAGGTGTGAATTTTCGCTGCTTTAAATTCAGATCTATGATTACAGATCAGAGCGCTAAAAAAAATGATTATGAAATAGCAATGGCAGGACAGGAAAAAGGAGTTCTTCACAAAGTAAAAAATGATGCACGTATAACAGGGATCGGAAAAATTATCCGTAAAACAAGTATTGACGAACTGCCACAATTATTTAATGTGCTTAAAGGAGATATGAGTATCATTGGCCCGCGTCCGCTTGTTCCATTTATGTTAGCACATTTATCAGAGTTTAAAGAGATTCGTTGTTTTGTTCGCCCGGGCATTACCGGCTTGTGGCAAATTCGTGACCGTGTTAATAATACTAGTGCTGAGTTTATGATAGAACATGACACTGAATATATTAAAAATTATAGCCTTTTACTGGATCTTGAAATACTTATAAAAACGCCTTTTGTTGTAATATCAGGTGAAGGCGCTTATTAAACACACATAAACATTCCCGATAAAAATTATTACTGCCACTTTTTTTGTGGCAGTATTGTTTTATATCATGAAATGTATGTTTAATATTGACAATGGCTGGCTCATTCATATAATCCTGAGACGATAATATCCCTTCTCTTTTTTTTGATTTCATTTTAAATATGTAGTTTAGGTCAAAACTGTTTATGAAGAAAAGAACTTTTATAAAATTATCTTCTGCTTTAATTGCGGCTCCGTTGATTTCACCCTTTGCAGCCTGGGCACAGGAAGAAAAACTAAGAAACTGGGCAGGTAATCTTGAATACAGCACCAATAAAATTTACTATCCAAAATCTGTTGAAGAGGTGCAGCAACTGGTAAAAAAATACGATAGGCTGAAAGTGCTTGGCACAAGGCATTGCTTTAATAATATTGCAGACAGCAAAGACAATTTCATTTCGCTGAAGGAGATGAATAAAGTGGTTACACTTGATGCAAATGCACGCACGGTTACTATTGAAGGAGGTATGAAATATGGAGAGCTTTGTCCCTGGCTTAACGACAAAGGTTTTGCATTGCATAATCTTGCATCGTTGCCGCATATTTCTGTTGCAGGTGCCTCTACCACTGCCACACACGGTTCTGGTGTAAAGAACGGAAATCTTGCTACTGCCGTTGCCGCTTTGGAAATTGTTACCGCTGATGGCAACGTGGTCAACCTTTCAAAAGAGAAAGATGGTGAAAAATTTTTGGCTGCAGTTGTTGGGCTTGGTGCAATTGGTGTGATAACAAAAGTTACATTGAATATTCAACCTGCATTTATGATGCGGCAATATGTTTATGAAAAGCTTCCCATGCCACAACTGAAAGAACACTTTGATGAGATTGTTTCTGCAGGTTATAGCGTGAGCTTATTTACAGATTGGCAAACTGAAAGTATTAATGAAGTATGGGTAAAAAGCATTGCGGAAGGCGCAGTAGATAATGCAGCAAAGATGGAATTTTTTGGGGCAAAGCCCGCAACAAAAAATCTTCACCCAATAGCCGCGCTCTCTGCAGAAAATTGCACTGAGCAAATGGGTGTACCCGGTCCCTGGTACGAGCGCTTGCCACATTTTAAAATGGGCTTTACACCAAGCAGTGGTAAGGAATTACAGGCAGAATATTTTGTTCCGCGTCATCATGCATTAGATGCTATTCTTGCTGTTCAGCGAATGGGAAAAGAAATCGGCCCGCATCTTTTTATTTCTGAAATACGCACAATTGATAGCGATAATTTATGGATGAGTCCATGCTACAAACAACCCTGCGCAACTATTCACTTTACCTGGAAACAAGAGTGGGATGCTGTAAGCAAATTGTTACCTGTGATAGAAAAAGAACTGGCGCCTTTTAATGCAAAACCGCACTGGGGAAAGTTATTTACTATGTCTGCAACAAAACTTACATCGCTGTATGAAAAGCTGCCTGACTTTAAAAAGATGGTTGCACAGTATGATGCTCATGGAAAATTCCGCAATGAATTTTTAGAGAAGAATATTTACGGAAGTTAATTATTTAGGAAACTGAAGCACCCTCAAAAATTATTATCGAATAACAAAAATAAGTGATCACTATTTTAATATATTTTTAGAACAAGAGGCAGCCCCGGCCTGGCTTTTTTATTCAGACTTTTGTGTATACAGGATGAAAATCAGTACACGATTACTTTTCTACTAAGGTTTGTGGAACGGTTTACAGAATTCAGTTTTTCTTATCGCGCAGCATCTTGTGGATAAGACTATCTCAAATTAATTAAATCAACATAATAAGTGGGCCTTACAATGCTGCCATCTGAAGCAAGATTTTCCTCCTGCCCGACTGAGTCATTCGGGCGGGGATTATACTGATTGAGAAATAAGTTTCTAAAAAATTAATTTTAAGCACCAGGAAGTTGAACAGTAAACTCCGCACCTTCTCCTTCCTCCGTCTCTACTTTTATTTCTCCGCTATGTGCTTTTATAATATCATAGCTCAATGATAAACCTAATCCTGTTCCTTGTCCTGTTGGTTTTGTAGTGAAGAATGGTTGGAAGATTTTATCTACAACTTTTTGCGGGATGCCAACTCCATTATCGCGAACATGTATTTCAATTTTACTATCTATTTTTTTTGTGCAAACAGAAACTGTTGGTTCGTAACAATTCAAACCTGACAGGTTTTCGAAATCTGTCAGGGTTTGCTTTTGATGAACAGCATAAAATGCATTGTTGAATAAATTGAGCAGCACTCTTCCAATGTCTTGCGGAACTACTTTTATTTTCTCAATCCTTGAATCAAAACCTGTTTGCAGTGTTGCATTAAAAGATTTGTCTTTTGCACGCATGCCATGATAACTTAATCGTAAACATTCATCTGCCAAAGCATTCACATTGGTCAATTCTTTTTGCCCTGTACTTACACGTGAATGCTGCAGCATGCCTTTTACAATTGCATCTGCACGTTTTCCGTGATGAATTATTTTGTCAAGATTTTGTTTTACATCATTAGCAATAACAATTGCTTCTTGTCCATTGCCCGTTGCCAATTCTGTTT
>WNGE01010130.1_pt1 | contig 10937 bp, 10 predicted proteins | sample 5400651 | NCBI WGS metagenome assembly WNGE01 (sample SAMN13153370, study PRJNA577476) | soil metagenome | isolation source: 60 cm soil or saprolite under grassland replicate 2 | place: USA:California | collected 2016-06-15
CACACAACAGGACGCACCGAACTACCTCCTGGTCGTAGACGAAGCTTCACCACCCGCTACGAACAGGAAGTAGCACACGCCACGGCCGCCGGGCAGCACCACGACGAAACCCGGCCCCACTACTTGACCGGCGCTCTAGGCCGGGGAGCCGGTGAACCACGAACCCGCCAAGCACAGTGAATTCGTGTGGGCCGATCCGGCCGCGCCGCCAGCCGACCTGGTGGCCTATACGTGGGCCGGGCTGACGGCCTGGCGGGCCGGGGCTCCGTGGGCGATTCACTGGCAGCAGCCTGACAGCCCGGTGCACTACGACCCGGCCCGGGAGGCGGAGCTGACCCTGCTCAGATCTCGGGGGTGAGGCCGAGCTTGCTGATGCGGGTGGTGATCCACTGGATTCGGCCGGCGGTGGTCATGCCGGGCGGGATATCGGTGACGCGCTGGCCAACAGTGGCGCACATGGAGCGCACGACCCGGTCGGCGGCGGGCTGCAGGTCCAGCACCTTGGCGCGGTAGGGGTCGCCTTGCTGGTGCTGGCTGAACTGGTCGCAGCAGTAGAACACGGCGTCGTAGATGCTGGCCCAGGCTCGGCAGAAGCCTTCCATCGCTTGCAGGACGGCGGCTTCGCGGCTGCCCGGCGGGGCGGGCAGTACCAGCCAGGCGTAGGCCAGGACGTTGGCGATGGTCTTGTCGCAGATGATCATCGTGTGCTGGCGGGCGGCGCGCAGCTGGGCTGACAGCTGGGCGGCGAATAGGTCGGCCTCGCATTCGATATCGAACTGGCCTTTGCCGTGCACGACGATTTCCTCGATGAACGGGCTGGCGCGGGCCGGTTCCTCGACGGTGGCGACGTGGATGCCGCGCTCGCGGTAGTAGGCGGCCAGCCCGTGAGTGAGTGTCGTCTTGCCGGAGGCGTGGGTACCCTCGATCGCGAGCACGATGCAGTCACGCAGCACCGGGCTCCCCCAGCAGTGCGGTGAACGCCGGGTCTTTCAGCCAGCCGAGCGTGCCGTCAAGTTCGGCGGCGAGCATGCGGCTGATGTTCAGGCCCGGCTGCCAGCGCCCGAGCCCGGCGGCGCGGACAGCGACGAGCGCAGTGGACAGGGCGTGGCGAAGGTTGAGCACGGTGATTTTCTCCCGCGCGCGGATGTCCCCGTGGTGCAGCCAGCGGCGGTGCAGGGCTGTCATCGAGGTGCCGCGCAGTTCGGGCTGGGTGACGTCCAGGCCGAGCTCGGCGCAGACTGATGCCAGGCTTCCCGGGTTGTGACAATTCCGCCTGGCGGAACGGCGGCGTTCGCGGCCAGGACGGCCAGGTCGCTGCACAACTGGTGGCCGGCGATCAGGCCAGCGTGCGCGAGCAGGCTGGCCAGGATCTCGCCGGCACTGGCCACGAGGCTGGCGGTCTGGCTGGCGTCCTCGACATATGCCGAGCGGTACCAGAACTGGGCGATGTTCATCGCGGCAGCGCTGCCGCCAGCAGGAACTGCCAGCCATACCACCGAGTAGCAGAACGGCACGTTGCCGTTCTTGATCTGGTAGTTCTTCGACCATTCCACATCGACGGCCGCCGCCAGCATTGTCGTGGGCGGGCACGGGGGTGCCGTCCCCGGGCCGGGCAGGTTAGTGCTGATGAGCATGTATCTGGCTCCGCACGGCCGCATGCTGGCTCATGCCTGCCTCCGCCGGGGCGGGCACGCTGCTGGCGGGCGTGTCAGCCGGGTCCGGGAGGCAGTCCCACGCGTGGGCGGCCATGATCTGCGTGATATCGAGTGTGCCGTCCCATTGGTAGCTGCCCAGATACTGCGCACAGGCCAGCGCTATCGCCAGCGCCCACGCCACCGTCGCGCCGACGGACAGCTCGTCGCAGGGTTGAGCCAGCCCAGCGAAACAGGCTCGGGCGGTGGGCGGCATGACGTGAGCATGCTCGCACATCCCGGCCAGAGCTGGGCCGCCGGGCAGGTCGCGCGCCGTGTCGATCATCATGGCCATGCCCCGGGCGGGCTTACGGCGGCCGGCCCACGCTTGCCTGGCCGTCAGCAGCCCGCGGACGGGCCCCGTGGCAGCGGCCTGCAGCGCGATCAGGTCATCTCGCGGCGCGTGGGCGGCCAGGGCCTTGGCGTGGCGGCGGGCCTGCATCAGGTCCAGGTCCGCTATGGCAGCTAGGGCCGGCGTCTCGTTCACCTGTGTTATTCCGGCCGCCCGGAAGCCGAACGCGAGCGTTTCGGCGGTGACCGCAACCGGGCGGGTGCGGTGCAGCGGCAAGTACACCATGACGCAGCAGGCCGACCGCCGTCGCCCGCCACCGCGCAGCGCTCCCCCGGCGGCGAACGCGGCCAGCAGGCCCGACGGCCTGCGGTACAGCTGCTGCCCGGTCCGGTACGCATCACCGGGCCGGGTCATGTTGGTCCAGGTCAGCATAAGCTGCCGCCGCGGGCGGCAGTCAGGATGCTGCGGCCGAGGTACTTGGCGTAATGGTTCGCCTTGTAGGAGTAGCGATCCCAGATCGCGGTGACCGGCTCGTGCAGGAGATTGCCGAGGCGCAGGAACAGGTCGGGCTGGTCGTAGACCGGCCAGGCTTGCGCGGTCCCGTCTGGCTCGATGACGATCATGTGGCCCTCGGTCGCGGGCGTCCATGGGGTCATCCGGACGGCGGGCCGCCAGTCGTGGGTGGCGCGCAGCTCGGTCAGCCGGGCGAATGCCTCGCGGGCCTCGTCGACCGTGATGAACTCCCGCTCCGCCAGGCCGAGCGCGTTGCCCTTGCGCAGCGGCAGGATCAGCTTGAGCTTCCCGGCGTCCAGCACGTCAGCGATCTGGCACAGATACGGCAGCGCGTGCACGGTGGAGCGCAGCACCACCGCGGACAGCGACAGCGGCAGCCCCTCGGCTGCCAAGGCCTTCACCCCGCGCAAGGCCTTGTCGTAGTCGCCGCGCACCCGGGTGAACGTGGCCCGCGGACCGTCGAAGCCGATGTTGACGAACGCGACCTTCCCGGCCAGCCGCGGCGCGACTTCCACGCCGCGAGTTGCGTTGGTCGGCAGGCCGATGATGAAATCCCGGAACATCCCCGCGATTTCGGTGATCTCGCGGCGCAGCAGCGGCTCCCCGCCGGACAAGAACACCCGCGCCACCCCGGTCAGATTCCCTCGAATCACGTCCAGCTGCTCCAGCGTCGGGTCGGCCATCTGGAGCGTCTCCGAGCAGAACACGCAGCCGAAATCACACCGCTTCGTCACCTGCACGATCACCGACAACGGCACCGTCGCTGCCTCGGCCAGCATGGCCGGATCAGCGCCGCTCGCCAGGTGGAAATGATGGCCGGAAGTGAAAGCCACCGGGCCGCTGCCCGACGAACCCGGTGGGCGCGCAGGCACCACCGGCACCGGCAGCACGGGCAAGCTCGCGGCATTTGGCGAAGTTGCGGTCATCGGGCTGCCTCCGGCATGAACGCTGAGACCATCAGCTGACGGCTCCCAGCCTCCTGGGCTCGGCCATACGCAGTCACTCCCGGCGCTGGGAACATGTGATTCCCGCCTGGATCGCTCGCTGACCTGCGCAGTGCACTCAAGACTGGTCAGCCGAGTCCCTTGCTTGGTCGGTCCTTGGCCTCAGTTTCCAGGCGGGGATTCCCATCGTGCCGCTATGTCGTCACGCCGGAGGGTTTCCAAGCGATAGGCAAGTTGCTCACGAGAGAACGTCGTGGAGCCAGCGGTACGGATGTAAGGGCTGAGGCCAGTGATTTCCCGGGTGGTGATGAGATTGTCGAGTTCAGGCCAATCGCGGACATCCCATCCATAAGCCATTGCGAACGCTTCGATGTCTCCCTCGGTGACACGACCGAACCTGCGCCGCATGTAGTGGATCTGGACCAGATCCCACTCACGCGGCCCAGCCGCGACGTGATCCCAGTCACCGAGAATGATCTCGCCAGAGGCGGCTCGCATGACATTGCTGGTATGGGCATCACCGTGGATCAGTCCCGGCTGCAGGGGGAATTCCGTGATCGACCACCAACGGCGTAGCGAGTCGACCCGGTCGCTCAGCCATGACCGGCTGGTCTCCGGCAGGGCGTCGGCTGCTTGCGCCATCGCGGCGGCGACGCTGGCAAACGGATCGACGAGCCTTTCCAGTGGATAGGGAGGATCCGGTTGCGAATGCAGGTCGCGCAGGAGTTTTCCCAGCTCCGCTCCCGTCGGCGGTGGTCCTGGTGTCGTGGGTTCGTAATGCCACAAGGACACGACGCGACCGGCCTCGACCAATGGCTGGTCCGCTATCTCAGCGGGAACAACGCAGAGAAAACCCCGGCTGGCGAGCCAGCGTGTGACTGCTATGGAAGCATCAACTCGCTGCCGGGCGTCGGGATTGGTGGCGATCCGGACTACCAGCCCGGCCGTGGGGAGCACGTAAGTTGCGTTGCTGTGCAGGCGCAAGAGCCTAGCGTCATGCACGGGCACTCCGATGCGCGCCGCAGCCGCAAGCAAGATGGCGCGGGTCTCGTCTTCGATCCTGTCGCCACGCATGTCGGGAGCAGTGCCCTCGATTACTAGGGTGAACTGGCCAGGACCGGCCGCGCGGCATCGGCCAGCTCGCGCACGGCGGCTGACCGCCGGTACGGACGAAGCGCCGTCATCACTCTTGCCAGCTCGACTTTGACGCGATCAGATGCGATCTCGCTGGTCACGGCAACTAGTTCGCTGCCGATCTCACACGCCCTATCGACGGCCTTGTCCTTGCTTTGAATGTGACCGATTGCCTGCACTGCGAGTGAGAACGCCCTAGGCCGGCTGAGCCGCCGGAATCGCATCGATTCTTCCGCCGCGATGACTGCTCCATCTCCCATCCCAAGGTTGTTGAGGCACCGAGCCTCGTCATGCCGGATATGTTCCAGACCGTAGGAAAGCATCCACGCTGGTTCTCCGTTGCCACTCGTATTCTCGAGGCCGTCCTGGGATGTCCTTATTGCGCGGATAGTCTCCGTTCGATCGCCGGTCATGGACAGCGCGAGCGCGTGCTTGGCAAGGATGAACGACCGCGCACGTGGCGAGGATCGCTGGACCATGGCGGCAGCGCCGCCAGTGTAGGCAAGCGCCCGCTCCACGTTTCCCTCGTGAATGTCTAGCTCACCGACGCGAGCAAGCGCCCAGGCAACCAAGATCAGATTGCCCGTCTCCTGAGCCATCGACAACCCGGCGCCCAGTAGCTCGCGTGATGCCCCGGCATCCCCGGCGTCCAGCTGCATCGATGCCACCCGCAAGCTGAACTCAACCGCAAGAGCGCCAAGGCCACGGGAGAGTCCTTCGCTGGCTGCCATGCGCACGCGCGGCTGCACGATGTGCCGCAAATAGTCCATGGCATACGCTCGCGCATAGCCTCCGCCGAACTGCCGCTCATAGACCGTAAGGGCGTCGAGAGCGCCCCGGATCATCGGGATATCAACGGCAGCAGCGGGCTCCGCGCTAGTCCCGTCACTGCAGGCGCCCGAGGGGATTACCTGCGGCCATATAAGACTGCCGGTATGCCTGGCGGGCGAGGCTGGGCCACGAATCTGCTCCTCCGCTTGGAAGCGTCCCGGCACGATGGACACCGGCAGCGCTGCCATCCCCGCTAGCGGCTCTGCAACAGGACGTGCCGGCTCCGCTGCCTGGACAGTTCTCGCTCGCCGCTGGGGTTGAGCGCTCGACCGGGCGCCGTGATCACCCTGCCCGTCTTTACTGCTGGCTTTGTCGAGAATGAGCCGGTCACCTGCTGGCATGTGCTCGTAGTCGGCAAGGTCGAGCAGGTCGTGGATGGTGGCGGCGTTGTAGGCCGCAGCAAGGAGCGCAAGGACTAACGGCGTTGGCCGACGGCCAGCAGGCGCGGGGCCGTGACCTGGCCAGTTCTCGTACTCGCATAGGTGGGGGCCGGTCATCGCAGCCTTGCCGCCCGGGTCTAAACCTGTAGCGCCGGCATGGCTGTTGACCTGCTCCGCGGCTTCCTTCAGCGACCAGCCGTAGGCATGCCGCCAGGCCGCACGGGGCCGCAGGCCATAGCGCCGGGCGAACTCATAAGCAAGCTGCCGGTGACTCATCCCGGCCGTGCGCATCTTCTCCCGAAGCGCGGCCTGTTCGGCCCGCAGGCTGGTTTTCGCGTAAGGCATGTCCGTTCACCATCCCGTGCCGTATGGCCACGCAATGTTAGCGGCGTCGCTGTCAACGTTAGCCGCCCGGCCAGCCTGATGGCAGGTTGCGAGCAGCGGCGCGGGAATCCGCTACCCCAGCGTGGAGCTGTTTCCGCATGTCAGCACCATCCGGGGACTGGGAACCACATGTTTCCCGGTACGGGGAGTGACGTAAAGATCACCGTGATGCCAGCGTGAGGGTAGCCCATCCAGCCAGGCCACAACTCGCGCAGTTAGGACATGATCAATGACGCCCCCACCACCGGCATCCGGGTCGGCCGCCGAGGACAGCATCCCGGCCGGATTACCGGCTGCCGGCGGGCCGGGTATCGCCCGGGTGTATGACTACCTGCTCGGCGGGTCGCATAACTTCGCCGCTGACCGGGCAGCGGCCCGGGAGTTCCTGGCGCGGTGGCCCGATGCCCAGCTGACGATGCTCGCCAACCGGGCGTTCCTGGGCCGTGCGGTCCGCTACCTGGCCGCCGAAGCCGGCATCGGCCAGTTCCTGGACATCGGCTCGGGGATCCCGACCATGGGCAATGTCCATGAGATCGCGCAGCAAGCCGCGCCCGGCTCCCGCGTCGTCTATGTCGACAACGATCCGGTCGCCGTGCTGCACAGTCAGGCGATCCTGGCCCGCAACGACCACGCGACTGCGATTCAGGCCGACCTGCGCCAGCCCCGGCAGATCCTAGACCACCTGGACCTGCGGCATCTGCTAGACCTGTCCCGGCCCGTGGCCCTGCTGCTGGTTGCCGTCTTGCACTTCCTGCCCGACGGCGACGACCCAGCCGGCCTGGTCGCCGAGCTGCGCGACGCCCTGGCGCCAGGCAGCCACATCGTGATCAGCCACGGCACCACCGACGCCCAGCCCGCGCACGTCGCCGAGGCCATGCGCCAATACGCGCAGACCACCGCCCCGTTCCGGCCCCGCAGTCACGCCGAGATCCTGACCTTCTTCGACGGCTTCACCCTGATCCCTCCCGGCTTGGTGCCGATCCCCCAGTGGCGTCCCGCCCAGCCCTCGGAAGACGCCGGGCAACCTGAGCCAATCGCAGCCTACGGCGGCGCCGGGATCCGGCAATGAACCCCCGGCGGACGGTCCCGGCCAGTTCACGGCCCACGGCCCGGCAGCATGAGGCTCGGCCTGGCGCGAGTAGTCGTGCATGCCGTTGACCGCGACAGCCGAGATGTCCGTTTCGTGCTGGATCGACCCTGAACCCCGACGGGTCAGCCAGGTCCGAGAGTGGGTACGCAAGACCATGCCCGGCTGGGGGCTGGCCGAGCACGCTGACATCGTCGAGCTGATCGTCAGCGAGCTGGTCACCAATGCGATCGTGCACGGCGCCGGCCCGGTCGAGATCTGCCTGTCCCGCGCTCCCGGGCATTTGCAGGTCGAGGTCCGTGACCACGGCGCCGGGCAGCCAGCCCTGCGTCATCCTGCCGCCGAGGACATGACCGGCCGGGGCGTGGCCCTCGTCGACACGCTGACCGGATCCAGCGGCGGCAGCTGGGGAGTCACCGCGAGCACCCGTGGGGAGCCCGGCAAGACCGTCTACGCCATCATTCCCCTGGCTCACGAGCCGAACGGCGGCGCCCAGATGCATCGGCGCCAGGCCACGCGCTCGCACGATGGCACATTCGGCCCGGCCGCTGCTGCGCCGGGCGGCACTCACCCAGACCACGACAGGTCAGCTCCGCGCGGCGAGACCGCAGATGACTATTCTGGCGGCGCCACGGCCATCGAGCGGACCGTCCTGCCTCGCCGCCTGCCACCCGATTCGCACAGCCATCGGCCGGTCCGGCCGGTACCGCTCTTCGTGACTCCGCTTACTGCCGACCTGGGGGCACGTATCATCGCCGGGCTTGAGCGCCTCTGACCAACCCCGGCTTAGCGAGCGGGCCGGGCGCTGCGCTCAGCAGGAGCGGCTGACCGCGACACGGCGGCCGTGCCAATGCCGGCCGGCCCGGCAAGCGGATTGTTCTCCGGAAAGCCGCGTCGGGTGACCGTCACCGCTTCTGGCTGCCGATGGCCGCCGGTCCCGTTGGGCCCTTGGCCGCTGCCTGGGACTGGACGGTCGATAGCAGGTTGCATCCAGGGCTCTCCATCGCTGGCCGTGGCTTCCCTGGAACTGCCGGCGCCGTCGGCGTCACTAGCCGGTGTAAGCCTGCCTGGCGCATCCCGCATGCCGGCCGCTGCCACAGCCGGCCCGTGGTCATCCTGCTGCTGTACTGCGGCTGCCTCTTTTAGCTGCTCTTCTATACGGCGGACACGGTCGCGAGCCGTGGCGAGCTGGCCGGACTGGGGAAAGGGCTTCTCGATGTCATCGCGGGCGCGTGCGGCCTCGATGCGAAGGCGGTCGATCTCCCCAGCTGTTCTCGTCTTCAGGGATTCCAGGCCGGTGAGCCGGTTCTCCAGGCGGATGACGAGCCCGGCTGGGTCGGTTTCGGCGAGTTCCGCGGCAGTCAAGCGTATTTCGGATTCGGCGGCTCCGTCGAGGGCGAGCGTGACCTGGGTCGTGCCGAGGACCCGGCATGTCGCTGCGGTCACGTCGAATCCGCCCAGGTGACCCAGCCCGGCCTCGATCCGCGGGTGGCCGCTGCCGGTAAGAGTTGTCACTTCGCGGTCGAGGAGCTGCAGGAGCTGGTGTCCGGCGTGGTTCCTCTTGCCGTACGGGATGCCCTCGATGGTCATGGTGAACGCGTCACCGCGGGTATCCCGGCGGCAGGCGACCGCTATGTCGATGTCGCTGATGAGCGCGGTCAGGCGGCCGATACGCTTCTCCGCGCTGGTGATCTTGTAGCGCAATGCGTCCCGGTTGCGGTGGCAGGCGCGCTCGGCGCGCTGCAGGCGGGTCAGCTCGGCATCTGCTTCGGCTTTCTCCATCAGCAGCGGGTTGCCGGTTGCCAGGGCCTTGACTTCGTTGTAGGACAGGGCCGCGTCGCCGATGTCCTCGATCTCGCGGACGTCCAGCCAGCCGCGCATCACCTGGGCGATGAACCGCGCCTTGCGTTCCACGGTCTGCCACATATACCCATCGAACGAATGTTCGGTTACATAGCGTAGTACCTGCACTTCATCGTTAAGATTCCCCTGACGCAGGATACGGCCCTCGCGCTGGGCGACGTCGGCGGGCCGCCATGGGCAGTCCAGGTGATGCAGGGCCACGGCGCGCGCTTGCACGTTGGTGCCGACGCCCATTTTCTCGGTGGAGCCGATCAGGACGGCGACGCTCCCGGCCCGGCAGGCGGCGAACAGCTCGCCCTTGTCCCGGTCGGTCCTGGCCTCGTGCACGAACCGGATCGCCGCGCGTGGCAGCCCGCGGGCGGCGAGCTGGCTGCGTAGCTCGCTGTAGACGTTCCAGCCGTCGCCGGGCGTGCCGAGATCGCAGAACACCAGCTGCAGGCTGCCGCGGACAGGTACGCCGTGATCACCGGCGCTCTGGTAGGCGTCATCGCGGTGCGCTTCCCAGATGGCGGCGATCCGGCTGGCGGCGGCCCCGATCTTGCCGGGGATGGTCATGGGCTGGCCGATCAGCCGCAGGTCCAGGGCAGCCCGGCGGCCGTCGCCGGAGACCTTCAGCATGTTGTCCTCTTCCGGGCTGACCGCCCGGTTCCGGATCTTGTCAGCGCGCTCCCCCAGCTCGGCGACATAGGCGAGCAGCTCGTCACACGGCTGCACGACGACGGTCTCCGGGGCCCGCTGGCCGTCAGCCACGCGCCTGGCCAGGGCAGGGGTAGGCAGGCGGAGGTCCGGACCGGTCTTGATGTCAGCAGAGACATGCCACATGCGGAGCATCTCCGGCACGTTGGTGAACTTGGCGAAACGGGTCTTCTGCCGGAAGCTGCTGCCGCCCTCCGGGGCCATCTCGATCTGGGTGACGGTCTGCCCGAAAGTCGCGGCCCAGGCGTCGAAGTCCTCGATTCCAGCCGCCTCCAGGAGGTCGGGCCGCAGGTAGTGCTGCATCACGAACGCCTCGGTGACGCTGTTGGCGATCGGCGTCGCGGTAGCGAAGGTGACGACCCGACGGCCGTTGCGCTCGCGCAGGTAGCTGATCTTCATGTCGAGATCGGATGCGCGCATCGACCCGTCGATGGCCGCGTCCGGGATATTTGAGGGAGTTCGCAGGTTTTTATACCCATGCGCCTCGTCCACGAACAGGTAGTCGAGCCCGGTTGCCTCGAACGTGATTCCCGGGTCGCGGGCGGCGTCCAGCTTGGCCTTGAGCCGCTCCTCGGCGCGCAGCAGCGCGGCTTCGAGGCGCTTGACGGTGAGCCCGTCACCTTCCCTGGATCGCTGGATCTGCTGGCGCATCCGCTCAAGTTCGCGGTTCAGGTAGGCCTGCTGGGCTGCGGCGCTCATCGGGATCCGCTCCAGCGCGGACCGTGACAAGATGATCGCGTCCCAGTCCCCGGTCGCGCAGCGGGCGACGAACAGGCGCCGCCGGCTGGCCTGGAGGTCTTCCCGCTGTGCGATCATGACCCTGGCCTGGGGGTACAGCTGGAGAAATTCGCGGCCGAATTGCTCCAGCATGTGGTTGGGCACGACGATGGCAGGTTTGCGGGCCAGCCCGAGCCTGCGCAGTTCCATGGTGCCCATCGTCATCTCGGCGGTCTTGCCGGCGCCGACTTCGTGGAACAGGCCGACGGCGGGCTCGTGGATGATCCGCGCGACGGCCGCGACCTGGTGCGGCCGCGGCTCGAAGTTCAGCGCGAGGCCGGGCAGGGATAGCTCGGTGTCGTCGTAGTTGCGCAGCACGAGGCTGTTGAGCTTCTCGTTGTAGGC
>WNGE01021964.1_pt1 | contig 10937 bp, 10 predicted proteins | sample 5400651 | NCBI WGS metagenome assembly WNGE01 (sample SAMN13153370, study PRJNA577476) | soil metagenome | isolation source: 60 cm soil or saprolite under grassland replicate 2 | place: USA:California | collected 2016-06-15
CACCGTGGAGGGACTTCTTCCTCCCATGCATGAGCCAGTCAGGCTTTGACCCGGAGGACGAGGATGGCCATGTCGTCCCGGGGCTGGTGGGGCCGGAAGCTCTCCACGGCCGAGCCGATCGCCCGGGCGATGGCCTGGGCGTCGAGACCGGAGGACGCCTCCAGCACCGAGGCCAGGCCCTCCTCGCCGAATATCCGCTCACCCATCCGCTCCTCGGTGACCCCGTCGGTGTAGAACACGATGGCGTCGCCGGGTTCCAGATCGACCACCTCGTCGGTGAGCTCGGGGTCGGGGAACACGCCGAGGAGCGTGCCGGGCCGGCCGACCCGTTCCACCGAGCCGTCCGCTCGAAGGACCAGGGGCAGCGGGTGGCCTCCGCAGCAGATCGTCAGGCGAACCTTACCGTTCGAGCTTCGGACCCGGGCGTAGGCAACGGTGCAGAACCGCTCGTTCACGATCTGCTGCCGCAGCGCCTCGTTCAAGGTGGAGAGGACCCGGCTGGGGCGCTGTTCCTGCATGGCGACGGCTCGCACCGTGTACCGGACCAGGCCGATCACCGAGGCCGCGTCGGCCCCCTTTCCGCAGACGTCGCCGATCGCCACGGCCCACGCTCCGTCGGTGGTCTGGAACAGGTCGTAGAAGTCGCCCCCGATCTCCGTTCCCTCGCCGGACGGGCGGTACAAGGCGGCCAGGTCGATCCCGGGGATGGTGGGGAGCTTGGGAGGCAGGAGGTTCTGCTGGAGCGTACGGGCGACGTAGCTCCGCTCCTGGTACAGGCGCGCGTTGTCGACGGCCAGGGCCGCCCGGCGGGCGATCTCTTCCGCCAGCTGGAGGTCGGCCGGCCCGAAGTTGCGTCCAGACTCGGCCGTCACGAACGACATCGCCCCGATGGTTCGGGCTCGGGCGATCAGAGGCACGGTCATCGCGGATCGAAGGCCGAGATCCCTGAGGATCCCGAGCAGATCGGGATCCTCGACCCGCTCGCGCAGCATCTCCTCGGTGATCTCCTCGATGAGCTCGGACCGACCGGTCCGAAGGACGTTCGCCACGCCACTGGGAGCGTCAGGGTCCAGGGGGTAGCGTTCGCTGAGCTGGGCGCCCAGCCGCTCCTTCTCCGGATCCACGTGCGCCAGGGCCACCCGCTCGATCGATCCCATCTCGCCGGCGAGATCGACCTCGCACCAGTCGGCGAACTCGGGCACGGCCAGGCGGGCCACGGTCTGGAGGGTCGCCTCGTAGTCGATGACCTCGCTCGCCAGGACGCTGCTGGCCTCGGCCAGGAAGGCCAGCCGTTGCCGCGCGGCCTCCGCCTCCGACCGGGCGGCGCGCTCGGCGTCGTACGCTCTGGCGCGCTCGATGGCCTGCGCTCCCTGGCGGGCCACGGCGAGGAGGAGCCCGCGGTCCTCCGGATCGAAGTCCCGTGGTCCGGCGAAGGTGAGTGACATGGCGCCCACTGCTCTTCCCTTCAACGACAACGGGACGCAGGCTAGGGCGTGGTTCCCCGGGTCCCGGTCGGTGACATCCGGGTATCGCGACGCGAACTCCTCCCGGGTCCCGATGAACAGCGGTTGCCCGGTTCGGACGGCCTCGGCCATCGGCATCGGGCTGTCCACCGGGAAGGTGGTCCATGCTCGCATGCTGCTTTCCCTGTATCCGCGCCAGCTGAGGAGCTCGAGGCGCTCGCCGTCGGCGTTGGGCACCGCCACCGCGCCGGCGTTGGCCCCGAACGCGTCGATGGCCCGCTGCACGATGACATCGGCGGCGTCCTCCGGGGTGAGCACCTCGGCCAGGGCGGCGGTGACGGCCTGGAGCACCGCCGTCCGTTCGGCCGCCCGCTCGGCAGCCATCCGAGCCCCCTGCTGGGCCTCGTACAGGCGGGCGTTGTCGACGGTCAGCGCGGTTCGCCTCGCCAGGTCCTCGGTCACCGCCACGTCGGCCGGGCCGTAGCGCCGGTCCGGATCGGTGGAGACGAGCGTGATCGTGCCCAGGATGCGCTCCCGGGCGATGAGCGGGACGCAGATGTACGACTGGAAGCCCAGCTCCTGGGTCAGCCGGAAGTGTTCCTCGTCCCTGGTGGTCTTCCGGAGGAACTGCTCGGTCATCACCGGAGAGAACGCCGGCTTTCCGGTCTCCATGACCGCCACGGCCGGATGGGGCCCCCCAGGGAGCGGGCCGTACCGCTCGAGCAGCTGATCGGTCAGGGGCTGGAGCTCCGGGTCGGCGTGAACCGCGGCCATCCTGCGGATCGAGCCGTCGGCGATCAGGACGTCGATCAGGCAGATGTCGGCGAGGAGGGTGACGGCGAGCCGGCCCAGCGCGGTCAGCGTGGCGGCGAAGTCGAGCGAGGACGCCAGCACGGTGTTCGCCTCGGCCAGGAAGGCGAGGCGCCGGCGGGACGACTCGGCCTCTTCCAGGGCGATACGCTCCGCCTGGAGCAGGCGCCCGCGGTCCTCCTCGGCCTGCCTGCGGTCGGTGATGTCGCGGAGCGCGCCCTCGAACAGCGCCCACCCCGGCAGGTCCACCCGAGTCACCGCCAGCTCGACGGGGAACTCCGATCCGTCCCGCCGAACGGCCGTGAACTCCCACCGCCGGTCGAGGATGGGGCCCTCGCCGGTCTTCAGGTAGCGGGCCAGCCCCCGCCGGTGGCCCTCGCGGAGCGAAGGAGGGATGAGCATCTCGGCCAGCTCCCGCCCCAGGACCTCGCTCCGCGTGTATCCGAAGGTCCGCTCGGCGGCAGGGTTGAACTCCGTGATCCTCCCCTCGCCGTCCATGGCGATGATGCAGTCGAGGGAGGCCTCCAGGATGGCTCGCTTCCGGGCCTCGCTGACCCGGACGGCCTCCTCCGCCTCCCTCCGCTCGATGAACTGGCCGATCTGGCTCCCGATGGCGGCCATCAGCTCCAGCAGGCGCTCGTCCGGTTCCTCGATCTTGGGGCTGAAGGCCTCGATCATCCCCAGGACCAGGTCTCCCAGCATGAGGGGGAAGCCGAACGCGCCGCGCAGCCCCGCCTGCCCGGCGGCGGAGGCCCGCGGGAAGTTGTCGTCGAGGGCCACGTCCGGGATCCAGTGAGGCTTCCCCGTGGACCACACCCGCCCGGGGAGCCCGACCCCCGGCTCGAACGGCCTCCTCCGGGTCATCTGGGTGAACTCGTCCAGCTCCGGGTCGTCCGACGGCCACACGTCGACGCACCGCAGGACCCCGGCACCGTGGTCGACCCGCCACATGGTGGCCAGCCGCCACCCGACGGTCTGGCAGATGGCCCGCAGGATGCTCGGGGCGGCCTCGGCCAGGGTGGCCGACCCCGCCAGCGCGCTGGTCACGCCGAACTGCACGGCCAGCCTACGCTCGGCACGCTTTCGCTCGGTCACGTCGAATCCGAATGCGACGATCCGTTCCGGTTGCCCGGACCCGTCGTACAGGAGTGAAACGGAGACGTAGACGGGGACCACGGTCCCGTCCTTGCGGACCACTTCGATCTCGTCCTCTCCGGGTTGGCGAGAGAGCAGGAGCCGCAGGATCCGGCTGGAGCCGCCGTCCCCCGAGCGCGGAACGAGGAGCTTTGCCACGCTCCTCCCGACCGCCTCCTCGAGCGACCAGCCGTAGAGGGACTCGGCCGCCGGGTTCCAGGCGGTGATCACGCCCTCCAGATCGGTGACGACGACGGCGACGTCCAGATGGTCGAGGTCAGCGAACTCGGCTTGAGCCGTTCGCACGTGCAGCCTCCTCCTCACCCTCCGAGCGGGCTCCCCCCCGGCCCGACCCCTTGGCCGTTGCCCTTCGAATTATGGTCGGTTCGCGTGAAGCGCGGCGGGCGGCGGGGATCCGCCAGCGTGACGAACCGCCACCCGCCTGGAGTTTTCACCTCCTCGCGGCGGGCTCGGCCGAGTCCTGGACGCTCAGCCGGCCCTCCCGGATCCACGCGGTCCTGGGGGCCCTTCGGGCGATCCCGCTGTCATGAGTGACGATCACCAGGGTCTGCCCCCGATCCGCCCACAGACGTTCCAGGAGCCCGATGATCTCGTCTCGTGTTCCCTCGTCCAGGTTACCGGTGGGTTCGTCGGCCAGGATCACGTTCGGGTTCCGGACCAGGGCACGGGCGATGGCCACCCGCTGCTGCTCCCCACCGGAGAGCTCCAGCGGAAGGTGGGCGGCCCGGTCGGCCAGGCCCACGTCCGCCAACGCGGTTCGAGCGCGCTCGCGGCGCTTCGATGCTGGCATCCGCAGCGGAACGAGCGCCGACTCCACGTTCTCCTGGGCGGTGAGCGTGGGGATGAGATTGAACGTCTGGAACACGAAGCCGAAGCTGCGGCTCCGTACTTCCGTCAGCTGGCCCTCCCGCATGGTGGCCAGGTCCCTACCCTCGAACACCACCGATCCCGAGGTGGGCCGGTCCAGGCCGCCCAGCAATTGCAGCAGGGTCGTCTTCCCCTGGCCGGTCGGTCCCTGGACGGCCAGGAACTCTCCCTCGGCGATGGTGAGGTTCACCTCCTGGAGGGCCGTGATCCTGGCGCCGCCCTTCCGGTAGGTCTTCGTCACGCCCTTCAGCTCATACATCTCCGGTACCTCCCTCTTCAGTTGGTCGATGGTCGCGTTCGTGCCGTCCTGTTCCGCGAAGTCAGTCCACCCGGCGCAGGGCCTCGGCCGGCCTGAGGCGCGCGGCCCGCCACCCGCCGAGCGAGCCGGCCAGGAGGCCGCCCGCCAGCGCCAGCCCGATGGCCAGGGCGAACAGGCCGAAGGAGAGCGGCGCGGTGAGCGGGACGCTGACGGTGTGCGACGCCGAGGCCAGGGCCTGCCCGAGGGGACCTCCCGGACCGGCTCCGGTCACCCCGGTCCCGGTCACCGGGGCTCCGGTGGCCGCCGCGCCCACGGTGGCCGTCAGGCTCGGGGCGAGTTTCGAGATCAGGACCGCGCCGCCCACGCCGATCCCGATCCCTAGGATCCCTCCCAGGATCCCCTGGGCCATGGCTTCCCCCATGACCTGGCCCACCACCCTTCGGCTGCGCCAGCCGAGGGCCTTCAGGGTCCCGAACTCGCGGACCCGCCTCCCCACCGCCGACATCGTGAGCAGGCTGGCCACGGCGAACGCCGCGACGAGCGCGGCGATCCCGAGCCAGGTCCCGAGGTTCCGCGACAGGCTCGCCGCGCTGGACAGCGACCCGGTGACCTGAGACGCGAGGTCGTCTGCGGTGGTGACCGTGGCCTTTGGGAGCACCTTCTGGCCCGGGCCAGCGGGACGTAGACGTTCGACGGCTGGCCCCCGGTGGGCGACGTGGCGATCCCGATGACCGTGAACTTCGTCCCGCCCATGGTGAGGGTCGACCCCACCGACAGCTTGTGCTGCTTCGCGTAGCTCGAATCCACCACGGCCACCTTGGCGTCCGTCTCGGCCGAGGCGAAGTACCTCCCGGCGGTGATGCGCGCCCCCGAGAGCGGCCCCACGGCCGTGTTCGTCACGTCGACGCCGGTGACCGAGTAGGAGGTCACCTTGATCGGGGCGATCGAGGGCTGCACCGCCGGTGTGGAGCCGTTGGCCGACCCGGTCCCCCGCGGGGCCTGGCCGAAGTCGGCGAACTTCCCTTCGGCGTGGATCGAGATCAGCGAGAGCGCACCGGCCGCCGACCTCACGCCGGACAGGGAGGAGATGGTGGATACGCGGGTGGCCGGGATCGTTCCCAGTCCAGGGCTCTGGAGGATGTCGTCGTGAGAGAATCCCTTCCCCTGCCGGGCCTGGTTCGGCGCGGTGAGCCCGAACCGGGCCGGCCCTCCGGTGCCACCGGCGGGCGCCTGCGTCACCGTCACGTCGGTCCCCACGCCGTACAGCGACTTCAGGACCTTGGACTGGGCCGTCCGGACCCCGGCGGCCATGGCCGAGACGGTGACGACCAGCCCGATGCCCAGGGCCAGGCCCAGGGCCACGACGAAGGCTTGCCTTCGTCTGCGGCGAAGCTCGCGAGCCACATACGTGAAGAACATGAACTCCTCCTCTACGGGGTGAACCGGGATCGAACCGACGGGGCCATCCAAGGGCGGGCGGCTGGGCCCGGCCTGAAGTTGGGATGGGAATGGCCTGTGAACCTGGGCCTCGCGGCGAGTCCCAGCGGATTCACAGCCGCCTCCGAGGTCCAGTTCAGCACCGAGCCGCAGGATGCCTCCCGTGTCCGCCGCCGGATTCGACAGATTCGACAGGGAGGTCGTCATGGACAACCGCAAACGATCCAGCCGGGCGCCGGCGCGCCCGCCCCGTAGTCGCCGGCCTCGTCGGCGTCACGCCGCGGCTCGCGCCCGCGTCGTGGCCGCGGCCCTCAGCGTCACCGCGTTCCTCGGTCTCGGGACGAACATGGCCCTCAGGGCGGCCACCGCGACCGCCGCGGCGAAGGGTTCGAGCTCCGCCACGGGCAGCTCGGTCCCCACCGCCTCGACGCCCTGGTCGGCCACGGCCGCGACCACGTCCTCGGGCCAGTCGGCAACGACCACCACCGATGCAAGCTGAGGCCCGGTTCCCCGCGATGGGGACGGACGTGCACGTGGTGGTGGTGGGCGGTTCGTTGGACCACCTGGACACGGCACGCGAGCTCGTGGACGACCTCGAGCGGCGGTGGAGCCGGTTCCGGCCGGACAGCGAGATCAGCCGGCTCAACGAGGCCGGCGGCAGGCCCGTGCGGGTCTCGGCGGAGACCCTCGCCATGGTGCGGCTCGCCCTCGAGGGGGCCCGGATCACCGATGGAAGGTTCGACCCCACGGTTCTCGGCGCGGTCCTGCGGGCCGGATACGACCGCAGCTTCGAGCGTCTGACCGACACCTCACGGAACGGCCACTCCAATCTCGACTTCGGGTTCGCGAGGATCGTGGTGGACGAAGCGGCCTCGACCGTGACGCTTCCCTCGGGTGTCGGGTTCGATCCGGGCGGCATCGGCAAGGGCTATGCGGCCGACCTGCTGGTCCGGGAGCTGCTGTCCCGAGGAGCGGCGGGCGTCTGCGCCAACGTGGGCGGCGACCTTCGGGTGGAGGGCCAGGCCCCCGAGAGTGGGCCATGGGCGGTGGCCGTCCAACATCCGTTCCGTGGGCGGCCCGCGGGCATGATCGGGCTTCGGAGCGGGGCCGTCGCCACCAGCAGCCGGGTCCGGCGGGCCTGGGGCCCGAAGGACGATCGGCGCCACCACCTGATCGATCCGGCCACGGGCCTGCCGGCCCGCACGGGCCTGGCCGCCGCAACGGTGATCGCCGCCGAGGGATGGCAGGCCGAGGTGGTGGCCAAGGCCGCGTTCGTGGCCGGACTGTCCGAGGGCCTGTTCCTGCTGGCCTCGACGGGGACCGACGGCGTGCTGGTGGACGACCGCGGGGCCCTGTACCCGAGCCTTGGGTTCGATCGGTTCACGGGATCGGGGCCGGGGCCGAGCCCGGCACCGCGGCGCGCCCTCACCACGGCGGGGGGTGGTGCGCGGTGAACGCCCAGCTCACCTGGTACGCGGCCCGGGCCGCCGGGATCGTGGCCTGGTCGCTGGCGGCCGGCTCGGTGGTGTGGGGCCTCGCCCTCTCGACCCACGCGCTGGGTCGCAAGCCTCGCCCCGCGTGGCTGTTCGACCTGCACCGGTTCCTCGGCGGGATGGCGCTGATCTTCACCGGCGTGCACGTGCTCGCGATCCTGTTCGACACGTACGTGCACTTCGGGCTGGTCGAAGCGCTGGTCCCGTTCACCGGGACCTGGCATCCCGTGGCGGTGGCCTGGGGGATCGCCGCCTTCTACCTGCTCCTGGCGGTAGAGCTGACGTCGCTCGCCCGGGCCCACGTGTCGAAGCGCCTGTGGCGCCGGGTCCACTTCGGAAGCTTCGTCCTCTTCGCCTCGAGCACCGTCCACGCACTCACCGCGGGGACCGACGCCCGATCCCCCGCGTTCCTACTCGCGGTCGTCGGGGTGTGCGGCGTGGTCGCTGTCCTGACGGCGCTCCGAGTGGCTCGGTCGCTACCCCGTCCACAGGTCGCGCGCACGGTCCAGGCGAGACAATGGCGGCCCACCATGGAGCGAGCCGGTTCGTGATCGTGGACTACGTCGTGTGCGACGTGTTCACCGACACGCCGCTGGAGGGCAACCAGCTCGGCGTGTTCATCGACGCCGGTGAGCTCGCCGGAGAGCAGATGCAGCGGCTGGCCCGCGAGCTGAACTACTCGGAGTCGACGTTCGTGCTGCCCGCCGAGCGGGACGGGGACGCCCGGATCCGCATCTTCACTCCCGCCGGCGAGGTCCCGTTCGCCGGCCATCCCACCCTCGGGACCGCGTTCGTCGTCGGCGAGGCCCGCGGTATGGACGAGGTCAGGCTGGAGACCGGCAAGGGGACCGTGCCGGTGCGGCTGGAGCGGGCCGGGTCGACGGTGGCGTTCGGGCGGATGCGGCAACCTCTCCCGACCATCGAATCGTACGACCGGGAGGCCGAGTTGCTCGGGGCGCTCGGCGTGGACCGGTCGGAGCTTCCTGTGGAGCTCTACGACAACGGGATACGGCACGTGTTCGTGGCGCTGGGGTCCGAGAAGAGGGTCGCGGATCTCCGGCCCGACGGGCGACGGCTCGTGGAGCTGGGGGACATCGGCGTCAACTGCTTCGCCGGGACCGGCGGCCGGTGGAAGACGAGGATGTTCGCCGCGTCGCTGGGTGTCTCCGAGGACCCGGCCACCGGCTCGGCCGCCGGCCCGCTGGCGCTCCACCTGTCACGCCACGGCCGCATCGAATGGGGCCGGGAGATCGAGATCCGCCAGGGCGCCGAGATCGGCAGGCCGTCGAAGCTCTACGCCCGCGTCGAGGGCGGGCCGGACCGAGTCGAACTGGTGGAAGTGGGCGGCTCGGCCGTCATCGTGGCCCGCGGCCGGTTCGAGCTCCCCTGACGCCGGTCAGTTTTCCAGCGGGTTCTGCCAGCGGATCTCCCTGAAGCGGGCGAAGTCGGTGTCTGCGGACCATACCGTGAGCCCGTGCTCGATGGCCAGCGCAGCGAGATGCGCATCCGAGATCAGGTTCGCTCGGAGCTGGTAGGAGCGGATCAGCGATCCGAGCACCTCGGCGTGTCGTTCGGTCGGTCTGGGGATCCACGCGGGGTCGGCTGCGAGCCACGCTTCCACGTGTCCCCAGGCCTCATCAGGCGAGAGTGGGTGCTCGGAGGCCCTCGGGTGCGTGCTGATCCGAAGGAACGCGCCCAGGCTCTGCCAGGGGAACCCGACGCGGCGCGGGCCGTTCATCTGGGCAACGAGCCATTCGGCGGCGTCGTCGTGGAACCTGCTCGACGCGTCCACCGCGTAGAGCAGGATGTTCGAGTCGATCAGCATCAGCGGTGCGAGTGCCCTTCGAGCAGATCCAGGGCCTCCGCCACGTTGGTGACGTCGATGCGCAGGCCCATCCTTTGGGATCGCTGCCGGAACGTGCGCCGTCCCCGTTTCGTCTGCAGCCCGGCCCGAGCAAGCTCGTTGATGGCCTCGCTCAGCCCGATCGACCGTTCGCGCCGCAATCGCTCGACCGCCGCCGCAATGTCGTCATCGAGGGTCACCGTCGTACGCATGATCGAAGTCTAGCATCATGCTGCTCAGACATGTGCATCATGATGCTATCTCGCCGTTGTCCCGAGGGATCAGGACCCGGAACGTGGCCCCTCCCCCCGGCGTCTCGGCCAGCTCGACGATGCCCCCATGGGCCTTGGCGATGGCGGCCACGATGGCCAGCCCCAGGCCGGCGCCCCCGGTGGTCCGGTCGCGCGAGGGATCGGAGCGGAAAAAGGGTTCGAACGCCCGCTCCGCCATCTCGGGGGACAGGCCCGGGCCCTCGTCGGCCACCTCGAGGATGGCGCGGTCGTCGAGGCTCGCCGCCCGCACCGTGACCGCCGTCCCCGGCGGCGTGTGGGTCACCGCGTTGGCCAGAAGGTTCGCCGCGACCTGACGGAGCCGGGCCTCGTCTCCGAACACGTGTACCGGTGCCGGGGCGACGACCGTGATCCGGCGCCCGCCATCGGTAGCCCGGGCATCCTCGGCCGCGTCGGAGGCGAGGGCGGCGAGGTCGACCCGCTCTCGAACCAGCGGCCGGTTCTGATCCAGCCGCGCCAGCAGCAGGAGGTCCTCGACCATGACCCCCATCCGCGCGGATTCGTCCTCGATCCGCCGCATCGACTTGGCCAGGTCGTCCTGGTGCCGGTTCGCCCCGCGCCGGAAGAGCTCGGCGTACCCGCGGATCGACGTGAGGGGCGTCCGTAGCTCGTGCGAGGCGTCGGCCAGGAAGCGCCGCAGGCGATCCTCGGAGGCCCTGCGCTCCGCGAAGGCCTGCTCGATCTGGGCGAGCATGGCGTTCAAGGCCACGCCGAGACGCCCCACCTCGGTCCGCGGATCCTCGTTCGGCACCCGCTGCGACAGGTCGCCGGCCGCGATGGCGCCGGCGGTGGCGCCGATCTCCTCGAGGGGTCGAAGCTCTCGCCGAACCAGCCACCAGGACAGGAGGCCGAGCCCGATCAGGACGGCCAGGCTCACCAGTCCCTCCACCAGCTGGAGGCGGCCGAGCGTCTTCTCGACGTCGGTGAGGGGGATCGCCACGATCAGGACGGCAGGCTGGCCGGACGGCTGGAAGGTGCCGTTGGCGACCAGGACGCGGTACCGGACCGACGAGCCGCCGACGGCGCCCACCGTGAATGGTTCCGGCTTCGTCCCATCCGCCGCGGTCGCCAGGTTCGACGGGATCGCCGGCTCCGCGAGGGCCGGCCCCCCATACGTGATCGTCTTCTTGAGCACCACGTGCCCCGCCGCGTCCCGAGCCTCGCCGAAGGTGCCGGGAGGGAGCTCCGAATTCCGGTCGCCCCCGCCCGGGAACGAGCCGATCCGACCTTGGTCGTCGCTGCTCAATGCCATCGCCATGGGCCCTTTTGACGCGGCGAGCTGCTGGTCGACCCGCTTGATGAGGAACGAGCGGAGCGACG
>WNGE01056995.1_pt1 | contig 10937 bp, 13 predicted proteins | sample 5400651 | NCBI WGS metagenome assembly WNGE01 (sample SAMN13153370, study PRJNA577476) | soil metagenome | isolation source: 60 cm soil or saprolite under grassland replicate 2 | place: USA:California | collected 2016-06-15
CCGAGGTCGATGCCGATAGTGGCGATCGTGGTGGGTGCGCAATTGGCTGACATGGGACGTGCTCCTTTGCGTTGCTCGACCCGCAAGGCTTACGCCATTGCGGGCGGGAGCACGGCCGGGCCATCCCATTAAGCGACATATGCAATGCAGCAAAAGCTCTCACTCGATCACCTCGTCGGCGACGGCGAGCAACGACGGCGGTACGGTGAGGCCGAGTGCCTTGGCAGTCTTGAGGTTGACGACGAGGTTGAATTTGGTGGGCTGAGCGACTGGAATGTCTGCGGGCTTCGCGCCGCGCAGAATTCTGTCCGCGAGTTCCGCGGAACGCCGAAACAGATCTAGCACGTCCGCTCCATAAGACATCAACCCTCCTGCGAGAACGTACTCCCTGAGATAGTGCATCGTCGGCAGGCGGGCATTCAGCGCCGCGTTGTTGATCGAATGTTGATTGGCGGTAACAAACGCCGACGCACATACATAAACTGCACCAGCGTGGCCCTTGAGTGCCTGAAATGTGGACGCAATGTCATCCGTCTGCTCGACGAGCCGCAGCTCGGCGTCAATATTAAGGAGTCGCGCCGCTTTCTCGATCTCGGTGACCTCCAGCTCAAAAGAGGGGGTACGGGTAGTAAGGACTGCCAATCGACGAAGCGCGGGCATGACATCGTGCAGGATTTCAACACGCTTGCCAGCCGTATCAATTTGCTGGATGGAGAACCCGGTGACGTTCCCGCCGGGGCGCGCCAAGCTTGCGACCAAGCCCACGGCGACCGGGTCGGCCGCACCAGCGAAGACGATTGGTATCGATGATGTCGCCCGCTTCGCAGCCATAACGTTCGCCGGCGACGACGTGAAGATGAGGTCGACCCTCAGCCGAGCGTACTCAGCCGCGATCTCTTCGGCCCGTTGGTCGCTGTTTTCAGTCCATCGGTATGCAATCGTTGCATTGCGGCCGTCAATCCATCCGTGTTGCTGAAGCCGCTGCACAAAAGCATTGACCAGGACACCGTGGGAGGACGGAGTACCCGGACCAAGGACTCCGATGATTGGCCGCTTCGTTGCCTGCTGTGCGCGCGCCACGACCGGCCACGCCGCCGCGCCGCCGAGCAGGGAGATGAACTCGCGCCGTCGCATGGGGCCACCCCTCAAACAGGGCAGCCAAAGCCTACCACATCATCGGACTGCGACCACGCCATTGTGCATCACAGCAAAATTGATCGTCTGATGTCGGCTCGGGGTCAGACTCGGTCATCCGGCGATATCGGCTCAATGTCCGGTTCGCCCGAAAACGGACATGGCTGGGCGATTTATGAGTACACGCCCTTAGGATTCAATCGACGATCAGGTACATGGCGATGGGCGATGGCACCGACTCGCTTCCGAGGCTGGGAACGGGAGTAGTCAACTTGCGGCGGCCGAAAGACGAGGCTTTCTGGGCGGCCCTAGAAAGCAACCTTGAACGCTGCAAAGCGGAGTGCGCGGCAATCGACCGTGAAATGAAAACGCTGCCCGCCGAGGGGCCGGCCGACAACGACGGGCGCGCGGCGCAAAGAAGGCGGCTTGCAGAACTACAAACCCGGCGTGGTGAGGCTATTCGCAAAATGCTCGCCGCGGATCGCGCGATCATCAATGCAAGGTGGTCCCGACCGGCCCACTGAGGCCGTACAGGCCCATAAAAAATCCCGCCGGCATCGGTCAGCGGCCGCTCCATAATGCACGCCCTCTCAAGAGAACACAAAATTTGCTGCTCGCCACCGGCGTTACAGAAAAGCGGCGTGAAAACAACTGCAGAAATCCGACCGGCATGTGAGGCTAGGGACCATTTCTCGCGCACCGCGTCCGGTTTCCGGCATGGAAAGACCCGCTGGTCATCCCGGTGATAAGGTGTTCGATATCATCGAAGCGCAGCCAGATCGCCTCCAGGAGGTGGGCGGCATCGGTCCGCTACGAGCGGGGCGCATCACGGCCGCCTGGGCCGAGCAGAAGGCGGTCCGCGAGATCATGGGTTTCTTGACAGCTACGGCTAGGTACCGCCCGTGGCGTGCGCATGATGCCGTCCGGGTGATCTACCAGGATTTATATTTAGCCGCCAACTGCCCGACCGCTCGCCCGGGAACCCCTGTGAGATCAGGTTCTTTCCTTGGGAAGGAACGGACCCATGCGCTTTGGATCGCTCGCGCTCGCAACATGCATGTTACTTGTGCCCGCCGCGGCTGCGCTCGCCCAGAGCGGACCCGATTTTGCCGACAACTCGCGGCTGCGGACTGGGAGCGCGGCATTTGGTGACTGGCGCGCCGACGCCCCACTCGTTCGGCGCAAGATCACCGTGGACGATCTGCCGAAGCCATTCGCCACCCGTTCAACGAACAATTTCCCCCGCATAGTTGCCCGGCCGGGTGCCTTGCCAAAAGTGCCGCCCGGCTTCCAGGCGGAGCTTTTCGCTTCCGATCTCAAGGACCCGCGTGCGCTGGTGGTCGCTCCCAACGGCGACCTTTTCGTCGCCGAATCAGAGCCGGGCCGAATTCGCGTCCTTCGTGCCAGCGACAGCGAGGCCAAACCGCGGCAAGCCAGGATCTTCGCGTCAGGCCTGGATAGCCCGTTCGGCATGGCGTTCTATCCACCCGGACCGGATCCCCACTGGATATACATCGCAAACACGGGATCGGTTGTCCGCTATCCGTATCGCAGCGGCGATCTCACGGCGCGCGGAAGGCCCGAGGTCATCGTGCCTCGCCTTGCTGGGGCTGGCAGCAGCGCCGTGCAGCGGGGGCACATCACGCGCGACATCGCCTTCTCCCAGAACGGTCAGCAAATGTTCGTCTCAGTCGGGTCGGCCTCGAATGTCGGCGAGGAGATGGGCAGGCGCGATACGGCCATGATCGCGCGCTGGGACATGGAGCACGGCCTGGGCTGCGCATGGGGCAATGAGACTGATCGTGCTGCGGTGCTCGTTTTCGATCCCGACGGAAAAGATCGCCGCGTGTTCGCGAGTGGGCTGCGCAACTGCGTTGGCTTGGCCGTGCACCCACGCACCGGCGAGCTCTGGTGCTCGGTGAATGAGCGCGATGGGCTTGGCGATGACCTCGTCCCCGATTTCATCACCCGCGTGCGAGAGGGCGACTTCTTCGGCTGGCCCTGGTATTACTGGGCGCCCATGAAGATCCCCGGCGTCGAGGTGAGCGGCCCGACTTGAAGGACAAGATCACCGTGCCGGACGTGCTGATCCAAGCGCATTCGGCATCGATGCGGATTGCTTTCTACGACGCCAGCCAGTTTCCAGCGGAATACCAGGGCGATGGATTCGCCGCCGAGCATGGCTCCTGGAATCGGGCGAAACGGACTGGCTACAAGGTGATCCGGGTACGGCTGAAGGGCGGTGCGCCCACTGGGGAATACGAGGATTTCATGACAGGCTTCGTCATCAATGATTCATCGGTCTGGGGGCGCCCAGTCGGAGTGACGGTGGCGCATGACGGCGCGCTGCTCGTCAGCGAAGACGGAAACGGCACCATCTGGCGGATCTCATATCGCGGCGAGTAGAACGTAGTTGTTGGCGCGGTTTCGGCTCGTCATACAGACGAATCGACGTTCTCCATCGTGGCGCCAACTTGAGAGCCGAACGGGCGTTTCAATAGCGCATTCCGGTTTGGCGTCCGTCGGAACGGTGACCACGGTGAATTCAATTCCGGCAGCGACCAGACGGTCCAGACAGTCCAGACAGTGGGGATGAGCAACATGAGTCTGCGGGCCGAGCTTATCCGCTTGTGCCTGCCCTGGTTCATGCGGCCACGGTTTCCGCCGGACGTTCACATCGGGGACGTCCGTCGACGAATGATGCGCTTCGCGCATCTCATTCCGCATCCACCGCGCGGAACCGAGGTGATCGCAGTCGAGGCCGGCGGTGTGGCGCTCGCGCTTCACGAGCGCGGTGTGTTCACTTGGCCCGAATGGGCGGCTGCGCTCGAGGAGATCCGCGCCGCCAAGGCCGCCGGCGATCCCGATCTCGGCACGACCTATTACTGCTACTGGCTCGCCGCGCTGGAAAAGCTCGTTGCCAGCAAAGACATTGCCAGCCGGGAAGCGCTGACGCGCTACCGCGACGCCTGAGATCAGGCGGCCGACCGCACGCCGCACGGCGCCCCGATCGAGCTCAGGCCGGAGGATTTTCGCTAAATCCTCGTGCCTCGGACGCAAGCCCCATCACACCGCGAACATGCGCTCGCTCGCCATGTAGCCCATCAGCAGCAGCGCACCGAAGGCGAGCACCAGCGCGGCGGCGGCGACTTCGAGCCCGCGCAGAAATAGGCCGCCAGCGCCCTCGCGGCTTTTCGCGAACCGCGCCGCGAGTGTTCGCGCGCCGACCGCGAAGCTCGCGATCGCCGCGACCGTGATCGCGGTGCCGAGCCCCATCACGAAAGTCGAGGCGACCCCGATCCAGAACAGGCCCTGCGCCAGCGCGAATACGAGCACCAGGATCGCGCCCGAGCACGGCCGCAAGCCGACTGCGACGATCGCCGAGAAGCCGCGCGCCCAGCCGCCGGGTCCGGCGAGCTCCTCGGGCTCCGGCCCATGGGAATGGCCGGCGTGATCGTGTGTATGGGGATGCGCGTGCTCGTGCTCGCCGTGATCATGGGAGTGGTGGTGATGGTGGTAATGCACGATCACGCCGGGATGTCCGGGCGTAGCCGCCGCTGCAGCCGGCATCATCGCGGGAACATTCGCGTGCCGGAGCGCGGCGATAAATGCCCGCCCCTTGACCCACAACAGCCGCGCGCCCACCGCCATGATCAGCGCATAGCTCGTGGTCTCGATTATGCGCACGGTGTCTCCCATCATCTTCGCGGTAGCGCCGAGCAGCACGGCGGCGACGCCGACGATCGCCACCGCCACGAACGCCTGCAGCAATGCGGATGCGAAGGAGAGCACGATGCCGCGCCGCCAAGTCTCCTCATTGGCGACGAGATACGACGAGATCACCGCTTTGCCGTGACCGGGCCCGGCGGCGTGAAAGATGCCGTACGCGAACGAGAGGCCGAGCAGACCGAGGCTCGCGCTGCCGTCCGCCTTGGCGGCACGGATCATCCCGGCGAGAGCGCGGTAGAACTCGGCTTGCTTGGCGAGGATGAATCCCGCGATTCCGCCGGGTGCCGGTGGACGCGCCGGCGCCGGGCCCGTTCCGAACGGATTGGCCTGGGCGAGTGCTTCCGCACCGATCCCCAGCAGCGCCGCAGCAGCGAGCGCGATAGTCAGTGCGCAGAATTTCTGCATTCGCGACATTACGGGCACTGCACCGCGACTTTATTGGCGAACTGCGCGCCGTAATTGCTACCCGAGCCGAGCGAGTTGAAAAACGATTCGCCTGGCTGTTGGCTCTTCGTGGTCGCCGCGGCGGTATCGGCCGCGTTGACGACACTGAGCTTGCAGCCCGCCGGCGCGTCGACGAGCACCACCGGATCCTTGTCGGCGAAGGCGAAATCCACGAACCAGGTCGGGTCGTAGATCTCGAGGTTGAGCGCCTTCGCCTTGACCGGCGATTTCAGCGGCAGGGTGAAATGCAGGATCAGCACACCGTCGGCGAATTCGAGCCAATGGTCCACCGGATCGCCGAACGCGATTTTCTTGCCGTTCGCCTTGGCCTGCGTGAAATAGTCGTATTCCTTGAGTGAGTTCACGTTGACTTCGGCGAGCGGCTTGAGCTCCTCGCGGGTGAAGGCGCCCTTCTGCTTGGTCTCGATGCCCTGAGTGGCGAAAGTCGAGAACATCTCGTCGAACGACCAGGCCTGGCGCACGCCGGTGACGGAGCCGTCCGGCGCGTAGAGCAGCTCGCTCTTCATCGTGACCCAGACGTGCGGATGCGCGAGCGCCGCACCCGTCGTCAGCAAGCAGGCCAGCGCGGCGACCGCAAGACGGAAGCACCGGATCATCGTCACCTCGACCGAAGCGGCGGCACCATATCATTCACTGCGGCGGAAAGGTGGCCGCCTTGCCTCGTGCCCCGCTGCGCCGCGCCCGGGACAAGAAGCGATCCCATCACACCCCATCCGCGCCGCCGTCGGCGCGCGGATCGTGCGCGGCTTCAAGCGTCCCGTTCGGGTGCAGCACGACCGCACCGGCGTGCCCCATGAGGTCCGAATATTCCGCATCGAGCGGCTCCACGTCGTGTCCCGCGTCCGCGAGCCTTTCGACAAGCTCCGTCGCGAAGCGCGATTCGAGCCGCAGGTTCGTGTGGGCCGATCCCCAGGTGCGGCCGAGCAGCCAGCGAGGGCGGTCGATCGCCTGTTCGAGCGGCTGACGATAGAGCACGTGCCGAGTGAACAGCGCGGCTTGGGTCTGCGGCTGACCGTCGCCCCCCATCGTGCCATAGGCGAGTACTCTCCCATCGCGCAGCGCGGCAAGCGCCGGATTGAGGGTGTGGAAGGGCCGCCGCCCCGGCGCGAGGGCGTTGAGCGCGTTCGGGTCGAGCGAGAAGCTTGCGCCGCGGTTTTGCATGAGCACGCCGGTGCGCGGCAGGACGCAGCCCGAGCCGAATTCCCAATAAAGCGACTGGATGTAAGACACGACGATGCCCGAGCTGTCCGCCGCGCCCATCCATATGGTGTCGCCGCGCTGCGGCGGTGCGGGCCACGGCGCGGCCTTGCGGCGACCGATCTTCTGCGCCTCGCCGTCGAGAAAGTTTGCCGCCAGATAACGCTCCGGCTGCTGTGGAAGGCGATCCGGATCGGTGACGAGGCGGTCGCGCACCAGGAACGCGCGCTTGGTCGCTTCGACGAGCCCGTGCACATGGTCGAAGCTCTCGGGCGCCTCGACGCGAAGCCGATCGAACAGCGGCAGCAGGATCAACGAGGCGATCCCTTGCGTGGGCGGAGGCGTGTTGAACAAACTGCCGGTTCGCAGAGAAACCGAGAGTGGCTCCGCCACGACGGCGCGATAGGCGGCAAGATCCGCGCGGCTGACCGGGCTGCCGATCGCGGCGAGGTCGGCCGCGATCTCGCGCGCAACATCGCCGCGGTAAAAATCCTCGAGCCCCGCGTGAACGAGATGCTCGAGCGGCGGCGAACGCGGTCTGCTTGAGCCTTGCGCCAGGTTCCGGTGGCTTGCCGCCGACCAGAAACACACCGGCAAAGCCCGGGACTGTCTCGAGCTCCGAAAGTTTTTCCGTGGTCAGCCGCGCCTGGCTCGCCGAGACGACATAGTCCTGGGCATGCCGCATGGCGGGCGCGAGCAGCGTCGCAAGCGGCAGACGTCCGCCTGCCGCCTTCGCGGCCTCAAGAGCCAAAACCCAGGTGCCGATCGCGCCCGGAACCGTGAGGGCCGCGAGTGGGCCGCGCGCCGGGATGCTCTCTTCTCGTCGGTAAAGCTCGATGCGTGCGTCGGAGCCGGCGGGGCCCGCGCCCATGATGGCGCGGATGCGGCCCGACGGCTCGCGAACAAGGAAGAAGCCGTCGCCGCCGATGTGGTTCATGTGCGGATAGACGGCCGCGATCGCCGCCGCCATGACCACCATGGCTTCGAGCGCATTACCGCCTTCGGCGAGGATCAGCCGGCCGGCTTCGGCAGCGGCCCGATGCGGGACGGCAACGATGCCGCGACGATATCCGGAGGCATAGAGAGGCATGGCGGGTGATGGCTACCACGCCTCGCTCGCTCCAAGCGATACGTCCTGCACTGCCTATCTGTTCGGCTTTCCGGCACTGTTTCGCGATTTTACGTGGCGCATCGCCGAGGCGGCCAGGGCGCGGGTGTTGTGCATCGACTATTGACTTGCCCCGGAGCATCCGTTTCCGGCGGCGATCGAGGATGCGACCGCCGCCTATCGCGGGCTCATCGTCGAGTGTGCCGAGCCCCGCCACGTGACGTTCATCGGGGATTCGTCCGGCGGCGGGCTTGTGCTCGCGAGCATGATGCGTCTGCGCGATGAGGGCTCACCCTTGCCGGCTGCTGCCGTTGTGCTCTCGCCGTGGACCGATCTCGCTCTGACCGGCCAATCCCTCACCGAGTACGGCTTTTCCGATCCGATGGTGCCGGTTGAGCTGATGCCGAGGGCGGTCGAGGCTTATCTCGCCGGCACCGATCCGCGCTCGCCTTACGCCTCTCCGCTCTACGGCGATCCGGCAGGCCTGCCGCCGACGCTCATTTATGTCGGCAGTGATGAGGCACTGCGCGATGATGCCGTGCGGATGGCCGAGCGCCTACGATCAGCCGGTTGCGAGGTCCAACTCGAAGTGTGGCGACGCATGTTCCATGTCTGGCATATGTTCGCCCGCATCCTGCCAGAAGCACGCGCAGCGATCGCGGGAATTGGTGAGTTTCTGCAAGCCAAGTTGTCATGCGGCCTGGAGCACGACAGAAACACCGAAGGAAGCTGAACATATCCGAAATTGCTCGCCATCTAGTGCTGTCTTCGAGTATGATGATGACGAGCAAGGGCGGGGCTGAAAATCAGCGATAAAGCAATCGAGCGAGATGCGATTGGCGACGGGTGAACCGTTGCTGCGTATCCCGCCGCTCGCAGGAAGGCTGGGCGATCTCTCAGGGGAGCGGTCAGAAGCGGGAGCCCGAGATGCTGAGTGTGGATGTCCTGCGGCCTCGACGAACAGGTAAGCAAGGTGGGATATGAAATCAAAACTCAAGCAACTTCAGGAGACACTCGAGCAGGAGCTACTGCGTATCGACAGGTTCTGGCATTCGCACCTGAAGGACTTGGCATCTCCTGACGCCTATACCGTAGCCTCCTACATGGAAGAGTTGGCAAAAGAAGCAGCGCCCTTTCGCAAGGCGCTAGCCGAATTGAAAAAGATAAAGAGTTGATGGTTGCTGTGACTGACGCGAGGGCTTCCCCCGGGAAGCGCACGACGGCGCCGCCCTATCTACCCAGCGCACCCAATGCGATCCAAGCGTGCGGCCTTGCGCGCTGGTTCGGCGGTCCTAGCCGAACGCTGGATCTCAGTCCCGGGCTGACGCAGCACAGGGCTCCACCAGCCGCGTATACGCGCCACGTCATCGGTTGCCAGCGTGATGCTGGCGATCCCCGTGACGCCGTTCGAGTCGGACGTCAGGTACATGAACACGGCGGAGCGGTACCGGGGCGCGATGCTGGGCCTCGCCGTCGGCGATGCGCTGGGCACGACTCTCGAGTTCAGCCCTCCCGGCTCCTTCGCGCCGATCGATGACATAATCGGTGACGGGCCCTTCCGGCTAGCTCCCGGCGCGTGGACTGATGACACCTCGATGGCGCTCTGCCTCGCGGAGAGCCTCATCGAATGCGGCGGTTTCGATGCCGCTGACCAGATGCGACGCTACGTCCGCTGGTACCGCGAAGGGCATATGAGTTCGACCGGCGGCTGCTTCGACATCGGCGATACTACGCGCGCGGCGCTGCAGCGGTTTGAAGATACAGGTGATCCGTGGTGTGGTTCCAAGGACCCCCGCACTGCAGGCAACGGTTCGATCATGCGGCTTGCGCCCGTCGTGCTCGCGTTCGCGACCTTGCCCAGGGAGGCGCTCGCGATGGCCGCACGAAGTTCGCAGACCACCCACGGCGCTCGCGATGCAGTGGACGGCTGCCGCTACCTTGCAGCACTCCTACTGGGCGCCCTCGGCGGCGTATCCAAGGAGGACTTGCTGGGCGGCGTCTTCGAGCCGCTCGCGGACCTGTGGGCCCTCGAGCCACTCGCGCCGGCGATCACCGAGGTCGCCGCCGGCTCGTTCCGCCGTCGCGATCCGCCGGCCATCCGCGGGACCGGTCACGTGGTGCGCTCGCTCGAAGCAGCGCTGTGGGCGTTCCATCATGGCAGGTCTTTCCGCGATGGGGCGTTACTCGCCGTCAACCTCGGCGAGGACGCCGATACGACGGGCGCCATTTACGGCCAGCTCGCGGGCGCATTCTACGGCGAAACAGGTATCCCGGGGGCGTGGCGTAGCAAGGTGGTGGCGCGAGCAACCATCACAGAGATCGCAGAGCGCCTCTTCGAGTTAGCCCAGCAGACGCCTTGGCGGAAGTCGCAGAATGGAGTGCTTGCGCTACGAGGCTGAACTGTTGGACGCGGCGCCGAGGTTGGCCTATCTGCTGCGCGGCCTGGCGCGCACCGAGTGGCAGCACAGCATCCCGCCGGCCCGGACCCGCGCTACTCGATCACGTTCCGGACCTTCGAAGCAGCGTGATCAGGGGCGCCGAAACACGTCGAAGCTCCCCGAAATTTGCTCGGCGATCGGGCGGCCCGACTGTATCGCGATTACGCGGAATCCCTGATCCCTGAGTTGTTCCCGAACGATGCGGTCCTGCTCGGCGCGGCCGGGCTCCTCGTGCCCCGGGCCGTCGATGAAGACGCAGATGCCCGGAATGCCATCGCGCTCGTAATAGAAATCGGGTTGAACGCCGATCCCGGCGGCCGGGACGTGCTGCGCATGGTCGGGCAGGCGGAGCCGGTTGGCGTAGAGGTGATCGAGGAACGCGCGCTCGAAGCTCGAGCTGGGGTCGATGAGCCCCAATAACCGCCGATAATGCTCCTCGTACGTCGGCCCGTTCGTGACGTTCGCGACCTCGCCGCGCGCCAGCACGAGCAAGAACTCGCGGACCTTGTGACGATCGAGCTCTCTGTGGTCCGGTTGATTGGAATAGCTCAATAGACAATCGTAGCAAGCGGCCGTGCAGCGATCTTCCCATTCCGGCATCGCCTCTCCGCTCGAGGGCTCGAAGTGAAGAGTTTCGAGCGCACGAACGGCCACTCTTCGGAAATCGCCGGGCTCGGCGATAAGCCGCTCCCAGACCCCGATGCCGCCCTCCGCCGCCTCCCAGAACGCGGTCCTAGCCGAACGCTGGATCTCAGTCCCGGGCTGACGCAGCACAGGGCTCCACCAGCCGCGTATACGCGCCACGTCATCGGTTGCCAGCGTGATGCTGGCGATCCCCGTGACGCCGTTCGAGTCGGACGTCAGGT
>WNGE01008505.1_pt1 | contig 10936 bp, 9 predicted proteins | sample 5400651 | NCBI WGS metagenome assembly WNGE01 (sample SAMN13153370, study PRJNA577476) | soil metagenome | isolation source: 60 cm soil or saprolite under grassland replicate 2 | place: USA:California | collected 2016-06-15
GTAAGCCAATGGCGTCAAAGTAGTGAAAAAATGCCCGTCCTGGAGCAAAGACGTTCAGCCGAATCCCTGCTCGCTAAAATCAAGGAAAGCGAGCAGGCACGCCTGCGCATTTATATCGGCGCGGCCGCCGGCGTGGGCAAGACTTTTCGAATGCTTGAAGAGGCTCATGAACTAAGGCGCCAGGGCGTGGATCTTGTGCTCGGTCTGATCGAACCGCATGGACGAATCGAAACCGAAGTTCTAATCAATGGACTTGAACGTATTCCTCTCAAACGCATCGAATATCGCGGGGCGATCTTTGAAGAACTTGATATTGATGCAGTGATTGCGCGTCGTCCCCAACTGGCCATTGTGGACGAATTGGCGCACACCAACGTTCCTGGATCGAAGAGTAAAAAGCGCTACGAAGACGTGCTGGAGATTCTCGATGCCGGCATTTCAGTGATTACTGCCGTCAACATCCAGCATATCGAATCTTTGAACGACACCGTGGCGCGCATTACCGGTGTACAAGTACGCGAGACGGTGCCGGATTCTTTCTTCAAACGCGCAAACGAAGTCGTCGACGTGGATGTTTCGGTAGAGATGGTGCGCACGCGCTTGCGCCAGGGGAAAATTTATCCGGTCGAAAAGATCCAACAAGCCCTCAACAATTTTTTTCGCAAAGGTAATCTTTCCGCTTTGCGCGAGTTGGCGTTGAGACAGGTTGCTACGGACCAGGCTGCCAAGGCACATGACTATCGCGAGCGTGAAGGGTTGGAACAGGCTGCCATTCCCGAGAAAGTAATGGTCGCGATGGCTTCGCGCGGAAGCGCCAAACGCATCTTGCGCTCGGGATCGCGCATTGCTGGCCGCCTGGCATCAGATTGGTTTGCAGTCTATGTTGAAACGCCCCGCGAAGAACCCGGTCGTATCAATCCTCATGATTATGCGGTACTACAAGAGAACATCCGTTTTGCCAAAGAGTTAGGAGCAAAGGTAGTAAAGTTGAAAGGCCGCCGAGTGGCTGATGCGCTGATCGAGTTTGCCCGCCGCGAGGGAATCACCCACGTTGTCTTCGGACAATCAGCGCGCTCGCGCTGGGACGTGTTGCTTCACGGCTCGGTCATTAACCGGTTTCTGCGCGATGTCCGGGATGCAAGCGTTCACGTAGTGCCGCTTCAAGGGTCGCTTGTAGAGGACGGCAATATGTCCACCAACCGCTAATAGCACGGCAATTCCAGGGTCCTCCCCCTTCAAATCGCATCAGCTCCTCAATTAGCAAGCATCTTTAATTAGCAAGCATCTTTATAAAATCTTTATAACTTTTTCGTTATTGTGTCATCCTCCTACTCAGTACATGATTTGTGCAAAGTAAATTTATTTCCTACGCTCGTAGGCAGCGGCGATGTCGTCTGCCTCAGCACGCACCTATTGTGATTAGACCGATATGAGCATGGCAATTGACACGGGAGCAGGCAATGGTCGCGCACAGGTGATCGTCGCGACCTCAGTCATGCTGTCGTTTATCTCGTTCTGGCGCGCCGCCGCGATCGTCCTAAACGACCTGGGCTCGTCCGCCTATTACGTTGGTGGCATCGCCGAGAGGGCCGCGGGTCAGGCCGCACCCTGGTTCATTCTCGGGGTGATGCTCTTTTCTTACGCCGTGCGTGCCATCTACATCGAGTCATGCGCAATGTTCACGCGCGGCGGCGTTTATCGCGTCGTTAAAGAGGCGATGGGCGGCACGCTCGCCAAGCTCTCGGTCTCCGCACTGATGTTCGATTACATGCTAACGGGGCCCATCTCAGGGGTCTCGGCGGGACAATACGTCGTCGGGCTGCTCTCACAAACTACTCTTTATTTGGGCCATCCGTGGACACCTTCGGTCAGCACAATCAACCATCTGGCAGCCGGCATAGCAGTTCTTATAACTATTTATTTTTGGTGGCGCAACACCCGCGGTATCCATGAATCCTCCGATGACGCGCTGCGAATCATGTACGTCACGACGGCTATGGTTGTTCTGCTGATCGGCTGGTGCACATTCACGATTCTCACGCGGCCGAACATGCAACGGCTGCCGCCAGCACCTGCGGCGCACAATTTGGTTTTCAACGCGGATGCGGTTGGCTGGATGCCGAAACTGATTCCGCGCGCATTTCAAGAAGTGAAGCCGGAAGCGCCGCCCGCAACTTCAAGCGAACAGGCTTCAACTGAGCCACACTTCAGCCTCGTCGCCAATGCCGGCGCCCTAATTGGCCTGATTGGTATTTTGATGGCGTTTGGTCACTCGTTTCTGGCGATGTCTGGCGAAGAATCTTTGGCTCAGGTTAACCGCGAACTCGAATTCCCGAAGCACAAGAATCTGGTGCGAGCCGGGTTTATCATCTTTCTGTACTCGCTGCTTTTCACTTCCCTGGTTTCTTTCTTCGCTTACGCGATCATTCCCGACGACCTGCGGCCGCAGTACTTCGATAATCTCATTAGTGGCATCGCTCTCAACCTGTCTGGTCCGATGACCTTAAAGCTTGCATTTCAAGCCTTCATCGTAATCGTTGGATTTCTGATGCTGGCGGGGGCGATCAATACCGCGATTGTAGGCGCGAATGGCGTGCTCAACCGCGTCAGTGAAGATGGAGTGATGACCGACTGGTTTCGCGCGCCGCACCGGAAGTATGGCACGACGTATCGCATGATCAATCTGATCGTGATCCTCCAACTGGTAGCGATCATTGGCTCGCGTGGTAACACGTACACGCTTGGTGAGGCTTATGCCTTTGGAGTCATCTGGTCGTTTGCGTTCAAGGGATTGGCAGTACTCGTTTTGCGATTCAAAGACAAATCCGAGCGCGAATGGAAAGTACCGTTTAATCTCAAACTGGAGGGCAACGAGCTTCCTATTGGGCTCGGCGTCATCACGGCATTGCTGTTTTCAGTCGCCGGAATCAATCTCATCACGAAGCAGGTGGCTACAGTCAGCGGTATTGTGTTCACGATCGTTTTCTTCACGATCTTCTTCGTATCGGAAAAAATCAATGAACGCCGGCATGCGGAAGAAATTCACACGACTTCGGCAATGGATCAGTTCCGGCTCGACGCCGAGGAGGCGCTGTCGAACGAAACCGTCAAGGTGCGGCCGGAGAACGCCATCTGCCTGGTGCGTGACTACAATACGCTCGACCATCTAAAGAAAGCCCTGGAAATCACGCATACCGGCAAAAGAGATCTTGTCGTGATGACAGTTCATCTCATGCGCGGGCCGGACACCGGGTATCAGGATATCGCGGAAGATCGTTTATTCGGCAGATACGAACAATATTTGTTCAGCAAGGTGGTGGCGCTTGCCGAGAAAGCGGGCAAGACGGTTCATTTGCTAGTCGCCCCGTCATCGGACATTTTTCAGGCAATTGCCCTCACGGCCGCGCAATTGGACTCCGCAGATGTCATCGCCGGCCGTTCATCCGTCATGAGTCCAGAGCAACAAGCTAAGCGTCTTGGCGAAGCCTGGGAGGGCCTGCCGAACAAGCCGCAACGCCAGGTTCGATTCAAAGTGATAGGTCCTGGGGATGAGATTAGGGACTTCTATCTGGGAGCGCACGCTCCCGATCTATCCCAGGAAGAAATCAATCTGATTCATCAGTTATGGCTTGATGCAACTCGCGAATCCGGGCTGGAGGACATTCGGCATCGGGAGATCGTGGTTGTGGCATTGGCGCGTCTGGCAGAAGAATTCGCGGGCAAGGATCGGCAGGAAGTGCTTGCGCGGCTGCGCGCCTTAAGAACGACGATGGAATCGGCGAGTTCAGATGAACGAAAGAATGGCTCTGAGAAAGAAACAAGGTGATTCGTGTTACCTGCCTTAGTCTTCCGGCAGAGTTTTGGCGCCCAGGCTACGGATAATACGCTCGCGGTAACGGCGGGCGTCGGCTTTGATTGTCTCTTCGTTCAGGGTGAGCAGGCGGTGGTCGCGCAACACGACGCGGCCTTCGATTATCACGGTGCGTACGTCGGCCGCTTTGGTAGCGTAAACCAGATCGGAATAGATGTTATAGTAAGGCGTCTGATTTAGATCGTCCAGATCGACCACCACCAGATCGGCCCGCTTCCCTTTCTCGATTGATCCAATCTCGTGTTCCAGATGCAATGCGCGAGCACCGCGAATCGTAGCCATCTCAAACGCCTCTTCCGCAGATATAACTTTCGGGTCCTTGCTGATTACCTTGTGAAGTTTCGCCGCTGTGTCCATCTCTTCCCAAAGGTTCAGGTCGTTATTCGACGCGGCGCCGTCAGTGCCAAGGCCAACCTGAAGATCCCTTTTCAGCATTTCAGGTACCGGCGCGACTCCGGACGCGAGCTTCATATTTGATTGTGGATTGTGAACGACGCCGACACCCAGCCTTTTCAACAGATTGAGTTCTTCTTCGCTGGGCCAAACCACGTGCGCGGCGATCACGCGATTGTTGAGAAAGCCGATGCGGTTCAAATAATCGATTGGAGTCGCGCCTTTGGCTTTGAGGCTATCGTCAACTTCGCGCTTCGTCTCAGAGATATGCGTGACAATCGGCGCGCCCGTGCGATCTGAAAAGGCACGGATCGCTTTTAAGTGCTCTTCTGAAACTGTGTACGGCGCATGCGGTGCAATCGCCGGAACGATCAAGGAATTACCTTTCCACTGGCTGACAAACTTTTCCACATAGGCCATCGCTTCGGCGTTCGTCTTGTTATCGGCGACGGGAAAATCAATAACCGTTTCGCCGAGAACACCACGCATGCCTGCTTTGAAAGTTTCGTCAGCGATTGCGTCTTCGAAATAATACATGTCGCAGTAAGTGGTCGTGCCACTGCGAATCATCTCCGCCAGGCCAAGCCGCGTTCCGACTCGCACGAAGTCTTCGGTAACGTTCCTGGCTTCGGCTGGAAAAATGTATTTAGTGAGCCACTCTTGCAGGTCAAGATCGTCTGCTAGTCCGCGGAACAACGTCATGGGCACGTGTGTGTGACCATTGATGAGGCCCGGAATAACGACTTTGCCGGAGGCATTAACGACTTCGCGAGCAGCGTAGGTTCGATCTATTTCATTCGTGCCGCCGATGGCGATGATGCGACCGCTTTTTATCGCCACGCCGCCGTTTTCAATCACGCGGCGCGCGCCGTCCATGGTGACAATTGTTCCGCCTCTGACAATCAGATCCACAGTGGTTCTTCTTTTTTGCGCGACTACTGTAATTGACCAGGCGCTGAAAACAAATAACAAAGCAAGGATAAATATTCGGAATGTCAATGGCTGCATGCTGATCATACTTGGTGACGGATTGTTTCTGCCGCTCTGCCGCCGCACAGTGCGGTAAGGCTCTGCCTTACGGAACGATCCATTCTCAAAGACAGGAGGCTCCACCTCCGAGTCGAGGCGTAACCTCGCCTTAAGAATTGGAAACTGCCGACGGAAAGGCAGAGCCTTTCCGCCCTGGGCAGCGGCAAAGCCGCATCACCTCTACCGGTTCTCTCGGCCAGCTTCCTCCAGAAATCTTGCATCAAAGGCACGTGGCAAAAGATCGGAAATCGAGACTTCCTGCCGCTGCCCTCGCAAATTAGCCAGGACAATTCTTGCATGTTTGCAAAATTCCCAGATGATTTGCCGGCAAGTGCCGCACGGCGGCGTCAGCGATTCAGTGTCGGCAACGATGACCAAGTTCACAAAATCCCGCTCGCCTTCGGACAGCGCTTTCCAAATCGCCACGCGTTCAGCGCAAACGGTTAGACCATAACTCGCACTCTCAACGTTGCAACCGGTGAACACTTTCCCGTCATCGGTTTCCAGTGCGGCGCCCACAAGGAAATTCGAAAACGGCGCGACGGATCGCAGGCGCGCGGCCGTGGCCGTCGCAATTAACTGATTATCTGATTCGCTCAAATCGGGCCTCCAACTGTGTTCAAAGCATTGGACAGCCTCTCGCGAATCTTTCCACTGATCAGATCAATGCTGACAAGATTATAGCCGCCCTCAGGAATAATGACGTCCGCAAAACGTTTCGAAGGTTCTACAAACTGAATATGCATCGGACGTACCGTGTTGATGTACTGCTCGATGACTGAATCGAGCGTCCGACCACGTTCGGCGAGGTCACGCCGCAGCCGGCGAATGAAACGAATATCGTCCGGCGTGTCTACGAAAACTTTAATGTCCATTTGCTCGAGTAGACGCGGCTCAGCAAAGATCAAGATGCCTTCGACAATCACAATTGGTTTGGAATTGATGCGGGTTGTGTCGGGCAAGCGTGTGTGCGTCCGGAAATCATAGATCGGCAGCTCTACAGGCTCGCCTGCTCGCAGTTTCTTCAAATGATTGCTGAGCAGATCGTTATCGAGCGCGCCTGGATGATCAAAGTTGGCCGCATTGTGATAATCCAGCGGCATATCTTTAAGATTTCGGTAATAGAGGTCCTGCTGGATGAAAACAACCTGGTCGGCGCTGACTGTTTCCAGGATGCGATTAGCGACCGTGGTCTTCCCTGAACCAGTGCCGCCGCAGATGCCGATAATCATAGTCAGTTGTCAGTCGTCAGTTGCAAGAATTGTGGTCGATGTTACAACTGACTACTGACTACTGACAACTGACAGTGTGACAACTGACTCATTATGCGAGCTTTGGAAGGATCCGCCTCAACAGCCCCGTAAATGATTCACGCACGCGCTCCCCCGTGGCCATCACCTGGCTATGATCGATCGGACGATCCGACACCCCGGCAGCCAGGTTCGTGATGCACGAAATACCTACAACTCGCATGCCCATATGCCGCGCGACGATGGCTTCAGGCACCGTGCTCATCCCCACTGCATCCGCGCCCAGCGTTCGCACCATGTGAATCTCAGCTGGTGTTTCATAGCTGGGACCACAGAGCGCCGCGTAAACTCCGCGACGCACTTCGATTCCCATCGCATTAGCTTCGTTGACGACAATATCCTGCAGCTCGCGCACATACACGGCCGTCAAGTCAGGAAAGCGCGGACCAAATCGCTCGTCATTTTCTCCACGCAGCGGATTGTCGCCAATGAGATTGAGATGATCACTGATCACCATTAAGGATCCGGGCGTGAACTCGATATTGAGCGTACCCGCGGCGTTCGTCAGCACGACAGTTTGCACGCCTAACAATTTCAAGACGCGAATCGGAAACGTGACTTCTGCGAGCGAGTAACCCTCGTAGAAATGAAACCGGCCTTGCATCACCACGACCGGTACATCACCGGCGCGGCCGATAACGAGTCTGCCGGCATGACCCTCAACTGTGGCGCGCGCAAATCCGGGTATCTCGTGAAATGGGATCACCGCCGCTTCCGTTAGTTCATCGGCGAAGCCGCCCAGACCGCTACCCAGCATAATCGCCACGGACACTTCGGCTTTTGATCGCGAGCGAATGAAGCGCGCGGCTTGCTCTGCACGTTCGTAAAGCGATGCCGTTTCCTTCTGGCGGCTCATTTTCATTTCTGGGTTAGCCAGGTCAAGAGGACTACTGAACTTAGAAAGTTACTGAAAGTTTCTCCTTGTACGCTGTCAAAGGCCGACCAGTCGTGACGACCGCTTACCGTTCTTTCTGATAGGGGATTCCCAGCGCCCGCGGCGCGCGTGACTGACCGATGAAGCCGGCCAACACTACGATCGTTACGATGTAAGGGATCATCTGAATGAATTGTACCGGGATGTCTTCACCGGAAGGCAGCTTCGCCACTCCCTGCATTTGAATAGTCATGGCATCGGCAAAACCGAAAAGCAAACATGCGAACATCGTCTGCACCGGCCGCCACTTGCCGAAGATCAGAGCCGCCAGTGCAATGAACCCGCGGCCCGCGGTCATGTTACGCGTGAATAGCGATGACTGACCGATTGAAAGATAAGCGCCGCCAATTCCCGCCAGCGCGCCTGACAGGATCACGCCGAGATACCGAATCCGATTCACGCCCACTCCCGCGGCGTCCGCTGCTTCCGGATTTTCGCCGACTGCGCGCAGACGCAAGCCAAACGGCGTGCGATAAAGGACGTACCTGGTTACCAAAACTATTACCAGTGCCAGCAGCGAAATTACCGACACGTCGGTTAGTACTCGCCACGCGGGAACGAAGCTGGGCATGAAGCGATAAAGCACGGGCAACAGATTGTCTTTCGGAATCTGAGGTGTTGAGCCTGAAGAAAGAAACAGCGCGCCACTGAGTACCGCGGGCAAGCCAATAAACATGATGTTGATGCCAGTGCCGGTGACTACTTGATCGGCTTTAAAGCGAATGCAGGCAAGCGCGATGACATAAGCGACGAGCGCGCCGGCAAGCATTGCTGCGCCAAGCCCAACCCAGGGACTGTGCGCAAAGAAGGTCACTGAGGCGGCGGTGAATGCGCCGGCAAGCATCAATCCTTCAAGCGCAATATTGATCACACCTGAGCGCTCGGAATACAGACCGCCAAGGGCCGCCAGCACCAGGGGCGTTGCCAGACGAATCGTTGAAAATAGCAGTGAGATTGTAAAGATTTGGCGCATAACTGGTCAGTGGTTGGTGGTCAGTGGTCAGTGGTCAGTGGTCAGTGGTCAATTGTTAGTTGTTGGTAGTTAGTAGTTATGTTAGTTGTTAGTAGACCAGCGTCACTTGGCTACTGACAACTGGCTACTGACAACTGACGCCTTTCATACTTTTGCTTTGCGCAACAATCCAAACTTCTTAATCGGTCCGCGGAAGACTGCTTCAGCGGCGACAAAAACAATCACGATGCCCTGCAGCATGTCGACAATGTCCTTCGAAACATGAATCGTATAAGCGTCAACGAAGATTCCACCGCGCAGCAAAATTGCAAACAGGATGGCCGCCAGAAATACTCCGACCGGATGATTACGGCCCAGCAAAGCCACGGCGATGCCGACGAATCCATAGTTCGCTGAGAAGCCGTCGTAATAACGATAGCGATAGCCGAGCACTTCATTGATCCCGACCATGCCGGCCAAACCTCCTGAGATAGCCATCGCCAGAATAATTTGTTTCCGAATCGAGATGCCGCCATACTCGGCGGCCGAGGGGTTTGCGCCCGTCGCACGGATTTCGTAGCCCCACTTTGTCTTCCACAACAGCACATAAACCAGTGCGCACGAAATAATCGCCAGGATGAATGCCAGATTTACGGGAATGCGTTCCGGCAAGCCCGGAATAAATTTTCCCAGGCGGGCAATGTGAGCTCCCGAGCCAATCATGGTAGTTTCCAAAATCGGATCGCCGGGGACCTTGTAGTGGTACTGGGTGAAGTAACTTACCAGCGCCACGGCGACGAAGTTCAGCATGATGGTATTGATGACTTCGTGCGAGCCAAAGCGAGCCTTCAACAATCCGGGAATTCCGCCCCAAAGCGCGCCGCCGATAATCGCAGCCAGGCAGCACATCGGCAACAGAACCCAACCAGACAAGCCAGCGAACTTAATCCCTATCCAGGCGGCTGCGAACGCTCCGATGTAAAGCTGGCCTTCAGCGCCGATATTTAAGAGACCACAGCGAAACGCAACGGCCACTGCCAGTCCGGTGAAAATCAACGGCGTGGCATAGAACAGCGTGTAGCCAATACCATCCGGCCACGAAAATGCGCTGCCAATGAGCAGGCGGTAAGTCTGAATCGGACTGTCGCCGATTAGAAGCACGACAATCCCGCCGACGATAAAGGCTAACAGTACGGCAAGCAGCGGAAACAAAATTTCGCGAAAGAGTTTCATTCTCTTCGAAGCGCCGTCAGGTGCGTCATGTTTATAGAACCAACGCGCGTTTCCTCTTCTCGTTCCGCAGTCGCGAACGCGGCGCGTTCGCGACTGCGGAATGATTTCTAACGCAGTAGCGGCTCTATAAATATGCTGTGCCTACGGCACTCAATGACGGCCTCCGGTCATCATCAATCCTATCTCTTCGTTCGTCGCCGTTTTCGGATCCACTTCGCCTACGATTTGTCCGTTGTGAATCACTAACAGCCGATCCGACAGCGCTGTGACTTCTTCCAGCTCGGCGGAGACCAACAACACGGCACAACCGGCATTTCGCATCGCCACGATTTTTCGGTGAATAAACTCAATGGCGCCTATATCCACACCGCGCGTTGGCTGTGAAACCAAAAGAAATTTCGGTGGCAGCTCGAATTCTCTCCCAATGATCAGTTTCTGCTGATTTCCTCCGGATAATGAGCGAGCCGGCAACAATGGATTGGGCGGACGCACATCAAAGTCCCGGATTACCTCTTCAGTACGGCGTTGAATTCCTTTTTTATCCAGCAGAATTGAACCAGGACCGGTAACAGCGGGCTTGCGATAATGGACTCCCAGAATCGTATTCTCGTTGAGACTGAAATCTAGCAGCAGCCCGCGACGATGCCGATCCTCCGGGACGTGCGCAATGCCCAGTTCCTTTCTGGCTCGCGCATCAAGGCCCATTATGTCGCGGCCCTCGAAGCTGATTGATCCGGTCAGGTGTGACTCTGGAATCAGACCCGCCAGTGCCTCAACCAATTCCGTCTGGCCGTTGCCTTCGACTCCGGCGATACCAACGATTTCCCCTGTCCGCACTTCGAAGGAAACGTTGTCCACGCGTCTGGTTCCATCGCGCCCGAGAATTGAAAGACCCTCAACGCTGCAAACACTGGCTCCTGGCCTGGCATCAGGTTTATCCACGCGTAGCAACACCTCGCGTCCGACCATCAAACGTGCTAACTCTGCCGCGTTGGTTTCCCTGGTCTTCAAATCGCCGACGACCCGACCGTCACGCATCACGGTCACGTTGTCGGAAATTGCGAGTACCTCAGAAAGTTTGTGCGTAATGATGACAATCGTTTTTCCCTGCTCGCGCATGCGACGGAGGATCGCAAAAAACTCTTCGACTTCCTGGGGCGTCAAAACAGCAGTTGGCTCGTCAAGAATCAATAACTGCGCGTGACGATAGAGTG
>WNGE01010927.1_pt1 | contig 10934 bp, 8 predicted proteins | sample 5400651 | NCBI WGS metagenome assembly WNGE01 (sample SAMN13153370, study PRJNA577476) | soil metagenome | isolation source: 60 cm soil or saprolite under grassland replicate 2 | place: USA:California | collected 2016-06-15
ACTTGCTTGAACATTTCGGCGGCCATCTTGGAATCGTTGATTCTCCACTGTTTCATGAGAATGTTTGTTACAGCTTCTTGATTGCTCTTGTCCCAGACGAACTGAAGCCCGCGCAGGGTGGCGCGTACCATTCGATACACCTCGTCGGAGTTTTCACGAATCTTTTTTTCCGAGGTGCCGAAACCGTTCTGCGGAAATTCGACAACGTCCCCGGCAAAGACCAGTTCGTTGTACCCCTTTTCGAGGGCGATGATGTTCTCTGGGACGGATAGAAACGAGGCATCGACCACGCCGGTCTCAAGCACCGCGTACCGGCCCGCTGCCGAGCCGCCCATGGGGAGAAGTGAGACATCCCGTCCCGGCTCCAGGCCGTAGTGTTTCAGTACTTTTTCCGCAATCAGAGTCGCTGATCCTCCCGGCGAACTGCCGGCGATCTTTTTTCCTCTGAGTTGCTTGACGTCTTTGATGTCCTTTTTGCTTACCAGAAATAGGAACGGCTTGGCGACGGTGAAGAGCAAGACCTTCATCGGTTGCCCGCGGACGGCGGCGCCGATGGTTCCGGTCACCGCGCCGTTGTAGTCGATGTCTCCACTCAGCACCGCCGTGCTAGCGAGATTGGCAGGCATATAAATAATCTCTAGATCGATGCCTTCGTCCTTGAAAAAACCCCGATGGAAAGCGGTGTAAAGCGCCAAGAAGGAGACGTTCGTGGACGAGCTGCCCATGCGGACTTTCTTGAGTCCGGACTGCGCGTGGCAATTGGCGGAAGTTAGGAAACCGATTGTGAGGAAGAACAGCAGGGTGACTATCATGCCGAATTTCAATTTTCGCATCAGCGCGCCTCCCGCTTTACTCAATCAGTGATTTGTTCAAGAGATCAATCTTTCTGACACCATTCTTTGAATTCTTCCAAGCCCAGTCGTTGCAGCGTGTCCATGTACGGCCGGCCGGTTTTTTCATGCCGTCCCGACAAGCGGTAATATTCGTAAACGAGTTCCGGCAGCCATTTGGCGATGGTAAAACCTTTGTACTTGCCGTCGGGGATCGGTTCCAAGAATCTTGGCCCGACGTCTTGCCAGTCGTGCTCGGCGATCCAACCTCGCTGGGTTCCGAAGACGCTTTGCAGGATCATCGCCCGGTGACCCGCGTCCAACATCTCATCCAAACTAACATTCCAACCCGTCGTGACGTTCAACGAGTCCACCATGCTATTGAGTCCATCGGGCATCTTGTCGTTAAGTGCAAACCAGCAGGCGCCCATCAAGCCACAGGCCTGGCGGAACTTTTCGGTAAGCAGGTGGGATTGCGTCCAACCCTCGGGCTTCTGCATATCGAGGGGCCCCCATTTCTCGCGATAAGCTAGATCCGGTGGTGGCTCCGCGCCACCGGCACCCTGGGGCTTCATCCCACCGCTCGCAACCAATTCCCGCAGCATCTGACTAAGCAGCGGGCGCCATTCGTGTTGCGCCGGCGTGCCCCCTTTGGTGTGAACTACCCAATTCTTTGCCTCGCCGCCTAAAGTCTCAGCCAATTCCTTTGGTCCGTCAGCAAGGATATTGCCGAGCCAGGTTTCACGCCTCGCGCACCGCTCCAATAAAGTTTCCGCAGCTGCCAAATTTCCCCAGTCGAGTTTGAGCCCGTCGGTGCGGTCGGGGCCGAGCACGCCTTTTTCCCAGGCCTCGAATGCTAGTCCCGCGCTGCAGGCATAGTGGCTGCACTCAATGCCCAGATCATTGATGCGTTCGGATAGATAGAGGACGTCGTTGCCCTTAAAGCCGAGATTGTAAAAAGTATCTTGCCACTCGCTGCCGGCGTTGAAGTGACCCACTTTCCCTTTATGCCGTCCTTCGCCGATCTCCACGTCCCAGGGACACAGGCGCGGGCATTGAAAACAGGGACGCAGCACGACTCGGTTTTGATCCAAGCCGCGCGCTTCATCGGTGATGATCGTGCTGCGCCAATTTAATTTAGTGATCGCGCCCCAAGAGTCCCCATGACCGACGCTTTTCTTCTTTTGCGCAACGGTATAGACGCGGGGCTGCAACGCTTTCCTCCAGCGTAACCCGGCGTCGATCAGATTATTCTTGCGAGCAATCCGCGGCCGCTGGGTGCCCCAGACGACAATGGCTTTCAACTTTTTGGAGCCCATCACCGCGCCCAAGCCGTGAGCCGCCGTGTGGTTGTAGTCGTTGACGAACATGGCGGCGCGAATGAGATTTTCGCCCGCCGGGCCGATGGCGCCGACACGCGCGTCCTGATGACCCGACTCAGTACGTAATATTGCTTCCGTGTCGCGCACCCCTTTGCCCCAGACGCGGTCGGCGTCGCGCAATTCGACTTTGTCGTCGCCGACATAAAGATAGGTCGGTTTCTGCGCCGCGCCGGTGATGATGACACCATCATAGCCGGCGGTTTTTAGCGATGCTCCGAAATAGCCGCTGGTGGCGGCCCGACCGAGGGTATAGCGTGTCGCGGGACTGAGGTAAACGAAACATATCTTGGTACCGCCCGGCGTCAAACCTGTTCCAGTAACCGGACCAGTCATACCGACGATGACGTTTTTCGAGTCGTACGGGTCGATATTGAGTGGTAGCTCGTTAAGCAGCACGTACTCGGCGAAAAGTTGCCCGCCCCAGTACTTGCGTAAAAGCGGCTCTTCGGGGAGATTCAAATCGGTAAATTTTTCTAAACTGAGATCGACGCGCAATACTTTGCCCATATAGCCACCGGGCAGTCGGCCCTTGCGCTGGGCGGGGAAGAAGTTCGCGTAGTCCGGATTAGACGTCGACATTGTGGTGCCTCACTACACGCTAGTTGTTCAAGTCGTTCCAGCCGTTCAAAACGTTCAAACCCCCTCTCTAACTCTCCCCCGTGTCACGGGGGAGAATAAAAGAGGGGGCTCAGCGGCTGGAACGTTTGGGACCATTGGAACGGCATCCTCCAGATTTACGGAAACAGTTCGCATCTCCCGGTGTTGGGTTGGCGATCCCAGCGGGCCTCAAGACTGCAAAAATAATTCCACGCTCTTTGGGCGCGACGCTCCAGCGCGATCTCCGCGCCGAAGGCGCGGCACTCCTCCGGACTGATCGTGCCGATCTCCCCTAGGGTTAGGGCTTGCAGGGTTTTCTTGGTGTCATCCTCCAGGACCAGGGAAGTATAAAGAACCTCCTGTAGATTTTGTCCGACGACAACGATGCCGTGGCCACGCAGCAGAGCGGCGCGCTTGTCGCCGATGACTTTTAGCAGGCTGTTGCCGCGAGCCGGCGTGGTGATCAGCTGAGCCTCCGGGTAGAGCGGTACGCCGTCGCTGAAGATCGCTCCTTGCAGTGTAACCGGGCGAAATTCACGCTTGGCGATGGCGAAAAGTGTTGCGTAGGGAGTGTGCAGGTGCGCGACCGCGAGCGCATCGGCGCGAGCGCCATGGAGCGCAGTATGAATCGGCCATTCCAGGGGCGGACCAATTTTTCCCTCGAGCGGCTTGCCGCCGAGATCCGTCGGCACCATGTCTTCCGGCCGCAGACTTCCTTTGTCGGAACCCATGCCCGGCGTGATCAAGACCCGTTTCGTTTCGGGTTGGTACACGCTGACATGGCCAAATACGCCGATCATGCCCTGCATTGCGAAAATGCGGGTGCAACTGGTCAGTTCCTCGCGCAGATCTTTTTCCGAAGTCATCGGCTGGTTCTCCTTTGTGTGTTTTCCAGGTCTTTTTTCACATCTTCGACGAGTTGCAAGCTCAGCAAGCGCTCCGGCGGAATGTCTTCTTTGATCTGCAGCGGGATCTTGATGTCGTACTCCAGGAAATTTTTTATGCCTTCGGATGTTGGCAGGCCAGGCACTCCCGGAGCCAAAGCCCGCAGGTAATTTTTCGTCGCTTCCACAAGCATGGCTTTGGTGGCGTTGCCGAGCTGAAGTTTTTTAATGCCGAGATCCACTGCTTCCTCAGGCCTTTCCCGCACGAACATCAGGCCGCGGATCGCTCCTTTGAGCCATCTTTTTATTTGCCCTGGATTTTCCCGGATTTTTCTCTCCGTGGTGACGAAGCCCTGAAAAGGCATGGGAAAGAGATCGCCGAGAAAGCCCAGTGAAACGAGCCCTTCTTTTTGCGCGAACACGAGCCCGCCTGGATCTACGGTCGTCGCTTGAGCCGCGCCGGTTTTTACTGCCATGACCCTCGTGTTTGTATCCGCGCCCATGGAAATGCGGATGATATCTCTCGACGAAACGCCGCCGCGCTCCGCAAACATAGTCATGATCCGATCCTGAGTATCGCCCGGGCTCCCGATGGCGATTTTTTTACCTTTAAGATCGGCGGCGTTCTTGATGCTCGGCGCGGCAACGAGATAAAAGGTCACCTTGTCCGCCTGAAACATAATACCCTTGACGGGCGCGCCCTTTAGGGCGGCACGCATGCCGCTGCCCCCCGCCCCGCTATAGTCCACGTCGCCGCTTAGCAGCGCTGCTATGGAAAGTGGACCCGAAATGACCACCGTCTCGTTGTCGAGTCCGTCGTCGCGGAAGAATCCTCTGGCGTCAGCGACGAAAATGGAAAGATAGTTCAGGTTGGCCTGGGGGATCGCGGTGCGAATTTTTTCAGCGAGCGCGATGCCGCTGAATGAGAGTATTACCCCCACAATCATGATGATAATCGCTCGTAGAAAAGTAGCGGAATAAATCATTCGACGCCACTAACGTCATTCCGGCCAAGCTGGCGAAAGCTAGCGCGAGCCGGAATCCAGGGGATAGGAGGAGGAATCCTGGATTCCCGCCTGCGCGGGAATGACGAAAAAAGAGAAAGAGTAAGCCAGTCGCTCCGGTTTGCCATGCGTAGCAGAAACGGACGTTTAGGAAAAATACCGGTAGATGAGCCGCTTCGGGTGAATGATGGCCAAATATAAGGCGCGTAGTTTGCCGGGGATGCCGCAGCGTGGCGTGAAGAGATCCTTGAGCATCAGCCCAAGCGGAATCCTATGTTTGGGAAACTTTTCCTGGCCGATGTTGCGAACGCCGTACTTCTCTTTGCTCTCCTTCAGGACGTAGAGGACGCTTCCACCGCCGGCTTCTTTATCGCCGTACGTGTAGCCGCCCACTGCTGCGGCCTGCTTCCTGGCTTTGTCGGCAATTTCTTCAGTAAAACCGAAGTCGAGGGCGTCCACGGGGCAAGCCTGGACACAGAACGGTTGTTTGTCCTCGCTGATTCGGTCGCTGCACATAGTGCACTTGCTGGCTTTACTCGTAATGTCATCCTTGGTGATGACATCCCAGGGACAGGCGTGGATGCAATATTCGCAACCGATGCAAGTTTGCTGGTTGATGACCACCGGTCCTTCTTCATACTTTGTGATCGCTTCAACGGGACAGACGGCGGCGCAGGCAGGAAAGTCACAATGCATGCAGCTATTGCGGGCCCAGAGGGGGGCGAGTCCTTCGAGCACCGGCGGCTCAATGGTGATCCAGTTGGTGCTCGATAATTCGTAGAGCGTCGTGCGTGGATGATCGTTCCAATCCTTGCAGGCCTGCACGCAGTGGCGGCAGCCGATGCACTTGGTCGCATCGAATAAGATGCTCCGCGGTTTGCCGTCTAGGAGACGACCCGTAGGAACCAGGTTGCCGTATTGTAGAGTCAAACCTTCGGTTGGATTTGTAACCATGCAGCGTCCTTTCTAGAGTCGGTCTTGCTGAAAGTCTGGTGTCTCACTTCCCTTTTTGCAGCGATAGATAAAGCTATAGCGAAGCGTGCGCGTATAAAAAAGTCGGATCGGTGCGAAAATGATAAGCGCCGCCTCGCAGCTTCAGTCCGCGGAGTAAGGCGCACCCGTCGCCCGGGTCAACCAGCGGCCGCAAGCTTCTTCCGCCATTCGGCTTGCTTGTGTACCGTCGTCGTGACCTCAAACTTGCTGTTGATAACGTGTGCCGCGAGGTCGATGGGGACTCGCCAACGCAGCTTGCTGTAGAAATTAAGCCGCAGGAAATTCTCATCCTCGGGCGGAATGCTGATCACGCTGTGGGCGATACCCAGTGGGATGATGGTAATCTCTCCGGGCGAGACCTCCACATTCTCGAACTCGGACATGTCGAGCGCATCGCCGCGAAACTGAATCCGGACTTCCTCACTTCGGAGGGCCCGATGAAACGCGAACTGCTCGTCCTGCATGTTGTACGTCCGGATCCTCATACTGGCCGATTCCATCAGCGGCTGGGTGCCGGCGTCTTCGCCGCCCTTACCCACGATCGCCGTAAAATGGTCGAAAGCTCGAAGCTTACGGATCGAGCTTCCCGGTTGGCCGCGTCTGAGCCCGGCGACACCGACCAGCGCGTCATAATCGCGTTCCACCACAGTGAGATCGTCAGCGCCGTCGTCCCAGAAATGCATCTTCTCGATGACCTGACCCTTGGAACCCGATTCAGCCCCCTGCGGAGCCCTCCAGTCAGGGCCATCGATGCGCTTAACTTCGAAGGTGGTGTGGCTCGTGTACTGGTCCTCCCCCATGACATAATCAACCGCCTCGTGGCTCAGGCAGAAGTAACGCAGGCTGTCATTACGCCCAATGGAGCGATGGGAGATACCCCCCGGGACCAGTATCACCTCACCTGGGTCCATCTCGTAGACGCCAAACTCGGTCTCCACCGTGGTGTTGCCGCAGAACTGGAAGTAGATCATGTCGCAGTCGACATAACGGTGGAAGCTCTCCTGGACCCCCACCACGCTCTCCACGCCGATCCGGTGGTTTTCGTTCTCTAGGATTACCAGCGACTGATTGGGGATGCTGAGCATGTCAAAGGGCCGGAACCGCGGTGTGTAATGCGTGCTTTTGGCCGTTCCCATCAGGCCGGCCTTCTTGCGCTCCGCCCAGGCCGCCAGCCCAGGTCTGGGAAAGTCCTTCCACGTTGTCATGAACTCGCCAATCTGTTTCTGTTTATAGACCTTCTCTTCCGTCGCTTTTGTTTCAGCTCTCTTGAACATACTGCCTCCTCGTGAGTCGGATGCTCTCCTTCAGTGGCATGTCTAGGTTGAGTTTAGTAAATGTAGCGGTGAAAACAGCCGGAAATTACAAAATGCCCAACTGGTTGTCAAGGCAACCTTGCATAACGTGATAACCTGGAACGATGCTTGTGGCTTTCCGCCGGTACTATAAGTTCACGGCGGAAAAGAACAGCTGCATGCGTCCAATGTTCGTTTTCAACGCGGCCAAGGTGTTCACCAACTGGTTTCTTTCCCCCAAAGGTCAGCTAACGCTGCAAAAGATTTCCGATGGAGAGGAGCACCATAACTCCGGCAGAATCGACATTCCCAAGGATGACGTCGATGCGGACCATAAACTGGTTAAGGGGAGGAAACATTGGGATCAGAATCAGGCCGAATGGTCCGACGTGGAGCCTATTCACAAACTTGCCAAAGAAATAATGAAGACCAGAAACTAAGCGATCGATTCGAGTTATCACGACGATTCGACAAACGAACAGCGGATCTCTGAGAAGGCTTAAGTTTCCCCTCCGTTTTTTCGCTTGGATTCTCGGCGTCGGGAATGTTGGGTGTATCTTCCTTCGGGTTTGTCCGCATTCTACTCATCGAGAGGTGGGGCATGCACCCCTATTGACGCCGCCTCAGAAAAAAAGTAAAAGACGCCCCACTCGGTGTGTCCCAGGCAACACGGGATAAATACACCCTGGAGGGATGCTATGAGACCTTTTACATTCAGATCATTGTGCTGCATGGTTGCAGCCGTCTTGCTCGCGGCTTGCGGAGTCCAGATGGGCGACGATTCCGCCAGAACACCCGTGACCGGTTCGGCCGGAGGCGCGACGGCGCAAAATGCTAATGCGAAACTTGAACACTGCGATCAATCGCTCGGGACTTTGGCTGTGGTCGAAGACCAGACGGCGCCCTGGTACTACCGGCTCACCCGCGAGTACAAGCTGACGTCGACGGTCCCGCTGATTCGGCTGTTGGTCCAACAGTCTAACTGCTTCGTAGTCGTCGAACGGGGCCGCGCCTTTGGCCAGATGCAAACGGAGCGCGCCCTGAATCAGGCGGGTGAATTGCGCCAGGGAAGTAACTTTGGGCAAGGACAGGTGGTTGCCGCGGACTATTCACTTAATCCAATGATTACGTTCAGCCAAAAGGACACTCGCGGTGTTGGGGGTTTATTGGGCGGTATTCCGTACGCCGGTGCATTCGGAGCGCTGGCGGGAAATCTCAGGACAAGCGAAGCCTCGACGACGCTCACGCTAGTCGATAACCGGTCGGGCGTGCAATTGGCCGCGGCCGAAGGGGCCGCGTCGAATACCGATTTCGCCGCATGGAGTGGCTTCTTCGGATCGGGCGGTGGGGGAAGCCTCGGGGGATATACCAATACACCGGAGGGCAAAGTGCTGGCTGGAGCCTTTGCGGACGCGTACAACCGGCTTGTCGGTGTCGTGAGAAACTACAAGGCCCAGGAGGTTAAGGGCGGACTCGGGACCGGCGGAGGGTTGGGAGTGCAGGGGGGTACGACTCCCGCATCGCAAGCCCTTGAAAGCCCGGCACCGGCAACCAAACCCGCAGCGAAGCCTGTGCCTAAACCAGCGACCCAAGCTGCGCCTAAGAAGTAGCTTTAGCAACTTGATTGTGGATTTGTGAATCGGAGCCCGTCTTGGGAATTATCCCAGCCGGGTTTTGCTGTTTCTGCGCTAAGAAACAGTAACCAGCGCGACCTAATGACTTCGGGCGCTAATCTCGGAGTGTGCTCAAGAACTCCACATGTACTAAGCAGCTAAAATTCTCGCTAGTCCAGCTGGCACCACTCCGTAAATTCTTCCAGTCCTAACTGATCGAGGGTTTTCTTGAACGGACGACCCGTTCGCTCGTGACGGCCGGAGAGGCGGTAATATTCGAAAATAAGATCCGGCAACCACTTAGCGATGGTGAAGCCTTTGTATTTGCCGTCAGGGATGGGTTCCAAAAACCTTGGGCCGACGTCTTGCCAGTCGAAGTCGGCGATCCAGCCGCGCTGAGTGCCGAAGAGGCTTTGCAGAATCATGCTGCGTTGGCCGGCTTCGAGGGCTTGATCCATAGTGAAGTTCCAGCCGGTGATGGCGTTGAAAGCATCGACGATGCTGTTCAATCCATCCGGCTTTTGGTTCATCTGGGCGAACCAACAACCGCCGAAGATGCCGGTGAATTGACGGTATTGTTCAGATAGGACATGCGACCACGCCCAGCCCTCGGGCTTGTCCGCTGCAAGGGGACCCCAATCTTCTCTGTAGCGCAGATCGGGTGGTGGTTTAGTCGAACCGCCGCCTTGCGGCTTCATGCCGCCGCTAGCCACCAGCTCGCGCAACATTTGACCCAGCATGGGTCGCCACTCGTGCATCGCGGCGAGCAGGCCTTTTTCCCATGCCTCGAACGCAACGCCGGCGCCGCAGGAGAAGTGGCTACACTCGATGCCGAGATTGTTGATCTTCTCGGCGAGATACAACACCGCGTTGCCTTTAATTCCAAGATTGAAAAAAGTATCGAGCCACTCGCCGCCGGCGTTGAAGTGGACGACGGTTCCTTTAAATTCTCCTTCGCCGAGCTTGGCGTCCCAAGGGCACATGCGAGCGCATTGAAAGCAGGGCCGGAGAACCACATCATTTTCGCCGAAACCGTGTATGTGCGCGGGCGACAGATCGGTGCTGCGCCAGTTTAGATTATTGAGCGCGCCCCAGGCTTCTCCATGTCCGTACTTGGTTTTTTTCTTTTTCACATCGTGCTGCTGTAGTGTTTGCCGCCAGCGCCTGCCGGCGTCGACCAGCTTCGCCTTGTCACGAAAACTCGGCCGCTTTGTGCCGTGCACGACGATGGCTTTGAGCTTCTTCGATCCCAAAACCGCGCCGCCACTGTGAGCAGCGAAGTGATTGTAGTCGTTGGCGAGCATGGCGCCGCGATTCATGTTTTCGCCGGCGGGGCCGATGCAGAGAACTTTCGCTTCCCGGTGTCCCACTGCTTCACGTAAATGATCTTCGGTCGCGCGCGTACCGAGGCCCCAGAATTTTGCGGCGTCGCGCAGCTCAGCCTTGCCTTCGTTGATGTAAAGATAAACGGGCTTTGGCGAAGCGCCGGTGAGGATGATACCGTCGTACCCTGCCGCTTTTAGATAGGTTGCCCAGTAACCGCTAGTCGCCCCGCGTCCGAGAGTCGTGTTGGTGAGCGGGCTCAGATAGACAGCGGTCATTTTGGTTCCGCCGGGAGTAAAGCCGTTGCCGGTGAGCGGGCCGGTCATCATGACGACGATATTCTCCAGTCCAAACGGCGTGGCGTGCAAGGACAGTTCCCTCAACAGAATGTAGGAAGCTAATGCCTGTCCGCCGATGAATTTTTTTAGAATAGGCTCTTCGGGTAGATTCTCATCGCGCAGTGAGCCGGTGGTAAGGTCGACGCGTAAAATCTTGCCCATGTAGCCGCCCGGGAGGGGGGTGGTGCGGTTTGTGGGGAATAAACTCATAGTTCTTTCGACCTCTTGTTAGATTCAACGAACCCGTTATGTAGACGCAGCACCGGTCCAGGGTCTAAAGTATCGAGTCCCGCGTCTCGGGTTTTCGCGTTGACTCAAGACCCTGGACACGAGACTCGGGACCTTATTTTACGCCGAAGATCGCCCGCATTTCTTCGCCCGCCGGTCCATATTCTTTCGCCAAGCCCGGATCACTGGCGAGGAGCTTGATCTGCCGCAGCGAGAACACTTTTGGATCAATGTCGCGGTGGCCGGGAATTCTTCCCTGGTCACGCAACATTCTCTGGCCGTCGCTTGAGAGAATGAAACTCATGAGTAATTTGCCGGCGTTGGGATGAGGGGCAGCTTTGGCCAAGGCGGCCGGATGGACATAAGTAATCACAGGCTCATCGAAGACGTACTGGACGGGACCACCTTGTCCTTTGATGCGTGCGACGATGTGAGCGTAGGTATTGGTTA
>WNGE01008508.1_pt1 | contig 10933 bp, 14 predicted proteins | sample 5400651 | NCBI WGS metagenome assembly WNGE01 (sample SAMN13153370, study PRJNA577476) | soil metagenome | isolation source: 60 cm soil or saprolite under grassland replicate 2 | place: USA:California | collected 2016-06-15
GAGGAGTTCTCCGTCTTCGGCGACACGGATCTCACAATTGGGAAAAGGCTTGCCCAAACTCCCCGGCTTCGTCTCGCCGATTCCACTGAGAGTGACGCCGCCGCACTCCGTCGAACCATAGGAGCCGATGAGTGGAATACCGATCAACTCGAAAAATCTCATGATCCTCGGCGGCATGGCGGCGCCGCCATAAGAAATATATTTCATCCGTCCGCCCAGAGACTTTTTGACGATATTTTTGAGCCTTGCTTTTAACTCGTCGGATTGCCGGCTTTCATCGCCGTCGAGATGAGCTAGCTCGGTTTTTTTGCGGTCGAGCGTCTCTAGCTGCTCCCAAAGCTCGCCATTGCCGTCTTCCTCCAACATGCTCTGCCAAATCCGCTCCATCACGCGGGGCACCACGGCCAACGAGGTCCCGGCAAAGAGCTCGACCAGTTTGAGATTCAACTCCAATTCGGTCGCCTCGATAATCGCCGTCGTCCTCCCGGTGACGGCACTCTTGAGAAAACCGAATCGGCCAAAAAGGTGATTGAGGCTGAGTACGATGATGAAAAGCTCCTCCGGCGCGCTGCGCACGATCTCGCCGCCATTGGAAATGTTCGAAAGAAGATTGCCTTGAGTTCTCATGACCCCCTTCGGCTCGCCCGTGGAACCGGAGGTATACATGATCGTCGCCAGATCGTTTCCATGCACCGATTCGAGAATCTCGAAAAGACGCGCTGCTTCGACGCGGGCTCCCCGCTCGCTCAAGTGAGCAAAGGACAGGGTATTCGCTAGGTTGGACTCAGCCCCCTCCATAACGACGATGTGAGAAAGTGCGGGAAGTTGGCTTTTGAGATTGAGCAGCCGACCGATGCCCGTGGGGTTTTGCACAAAAGCCGCACGACAGCGGGAATGGCCGAGGATCCTGAGAAGCATCACGTCCGACAGGGTCGGCGAGACGATCACATTGGGCAGCCCACCAGCGAGAGTCGCCAAATCGGCGCACAGCCACTGGAGACTGTTTTCACCAACAATCGCAACCCTCTCGCCCGGCGCTAGACCAATAGCATAGAGCGCCAGGAGAACGTTTTGCACCATGGCGCCGAAGTCGCGCCATGAGATTTCCTCGAAGCGTTCGTTCCGCTGTAACTTGACGAAAGTACGATCACCCAATTCCGCGACTCGGCGAAAAAAGATCGCCCCTAGATGACGGTCCTTTGTGTATAGAGGATTTTGGGGTGATTCCATTCCTATAACGCAGCAAAAAGCGCCGGTTCGAATCTGGATCTGCCTGGTTTTTCGACTTTTTTCAACCCCTTGATCTCGTCACGCCGTGAATACGCATATTGGACTGCCTCGGCCACGTCATCCATGTGCCCTTGCACGTATCGGCGCGCGGGCACGGCAAGGCGCAGGAGCTCAACGCCGCGGGCCGTTTGGCTTGGAGCCAGCGGCGGCCCCTTGGTTAGCCGTATTCCGGAGATATGATAAATAAAAGCCGACAGCGCTTCCGCCGGATGATTTTCTGCCGGTACGTGCGGTAGAAAGCTTTTAACATCGATGAAAACTCCGTGTCCGCCGGGAGGAGTGAGAATCGGAATGCCGTCTTTGAGTCTGCGCCACAGGTAGTTCACCTGCTCCACCCGGCTAGTCACATAAGAATCGCTGGCAAAAATTTCCTGCAGGGCGACTCCCATCGCTTCCATCGCCACGCTGGGAGGTTGGCTGCCATTAAGAAAATTCTGCACCGAAGCCTTCTGATAGTTCGCTTCGTCGCGCATGGCAATGATGCCGCCCACCGGCACGAAAAAATCTTTGAGGGCGCTCATCGTGCAGCCGTCGGCCAGCGCACAGGTCTCGTTAACGATCTCCTGGAGGGAGTGGTTCTGATAGCCTGGCTCGCGTTGTTTGATCAGATAGCTATTCTCCAGAATACGGCAAGCGTCGAGAAACAGCGGAACCTTATGAGCGCCGGCGATGGCTTTGATCTCTTTGAGATTGCCCAAAGAGACCGGGTGGCCCCCGCAAGAGTTCACGCAGAGCTCAACATAAACGCAACCGACCTGCGCGCCGTGCTCGTCGAAAACAGCCGCCAGCTTCTTTAGATCGACGTCGCCCTTGAAAAGTTGCGCGGAGTAAAGGTCGTGGGCAGCTTCGGCGATCACATCGACTACTTTTCCGCCATTGGACTCGATGTGAAAGCGGGTCGAAGGGAAAAGCATGTTGCCCGCCACCACGGCGCCTTCTTTGACGTGCAACTTGGCCCAGATGCGCTCCCCAGCCCGGCCTTGGGCGACCGGAACCACGTAGGGGAAGCCAAAGATCTCTCGAAATTTTTCCGATAGCGAAACGAAAGCCCGGTTCCCTTCCGGCGCCATTTCCATTCCTGATTCCAGCGGCCCCACCCCAGTAAGCTTTGACAGCTGGGCCGTACTGAGCGAACTCACGCCGCTGTCCGTTTTCAAGTCCACGTAGATCATTTCTTGCGGGACAAGCTCGGTGTTGTAATAAGCAGCCTTGAGCGCATTTTCTCGTTCTCGCAAAGTGGTCTGTCTCAAAAGTCCCACCACCGCGATCTCGTAAGGGATGGAGAAAGGAACACCTGCGGAACTATCTTTCATTTAAAACCTTTCTATCAGTCAATCGTGTAATTTACACAAACCCATCGACGTCGCGACTTTCAACACAATTTCGCATCAAGCTTCCTTTGTAATTTCGGGCCGTGTTGGTTGTGGATCACGAGCGGTGAGCACGGCAAGCGCTCTTTTCACCATCCTGCGCTCCGTGGCAAATTTTAGAATATGGATCGCCTCTTCGATGGGGAACCAACGGGCCTCGTCCACTTCGTGGTCATGGTCGCGCACGTCGCCTCTTATATAGCGCAAGAGATAAAAATAAACCCGCTTGTAAATCCGGATCGGCTCCCGACCCGTCCGCTTGTCGCGATAGGAGTAGCGGATGTCTCCGAGCTTCTTTCGTATTCGCCCTTCTAAACCGGTCTCTTCCCGCACCTCCCGGATCGCCGCGTCGCTGATGCTCTCGCCTTCTTCAACGTGCCCTTTGGGAAGTCCCCAGCGATTGCGCACATGGATCAACGCGATTTCGATCGCACCTGTGTGCCTGCGGTAAATCACACCGCCGGCCGATACTTCTCGCACCGCCCGCATGACAGCTCGCGCTATACCGTGCCGCCAGTCGTCTGGTCGCCCAACCAGCGGAGGTAATCTTGACTACCATCGATGATCGGCAACGCAACGATCTCGGGAACGGAATAGCTGTGCAGCTCGCGCACCCGCTTCTCCAGAGCAGCAAAAAGGCGCCTTTGGGTCTTAATAATCAGGAGCTGCTCTTCGCTCTGTTCAAGCTTGCCCTCCCAACGATAAACCGATTGCACGGGCGCAATGCGATTGACGCAAGCCGCAAGCCGTTCGTCCACGAGGGCCCGCGCTAAACGGTCTCCCTCGGCTGGCGATCCGGCGGTGACATAAACGACGATGAATTCCTGCATTGCTGGCAATCTTACAACGTCTTGAGCAAAAGCCGCAAGAAAAGATATAGGGAAAGTAGCGAGAGCCGGAAGGCGTGGTGAGTCAATGAGCAGCAAGGACGAAATACGGGAAAAGGTCTGGTTGCGGCTACGAGAACAAAAAGTCGCGCGTTTTCCCGGTGCTGAAGGCCGGATTCCCAACTTCATCGGCGCCGAGGCCTGCGCCAGAATTCTAGCGCAGAGTCTCTATTGGCGGAATGCAAAAACGGTCAAGGTCAACCCCGATTCGCCGCAGCGAGCCATCCGTCAGAAAGCCCTGGAGGAAGGAAAGATCATCTACATGGCCGTGCCGCGACTACACAGCGACAAACCTTTCATCGAGTTGGATCCTAAAAGACTCAAATGCTCGGCTTACGTTGCCTCATCGATCAAGGGCGCCGCAAAGTTTGGCCGGCCCGTGAACCTGAAAGAAGTCAGAAAGATCGATCTCATCGTTTGCGGCTCCGTAGCCGTCAATCGAACGGGCGCCCGCGTGGGCAAAGGCGGCGGTTATTCCGATCTGGAATTTGCCCTTCTAACGGAAGAAAAGAAGGTCGATCGCCATACCCCGATTGTCACGTCGGTTCATTCCCTGCAGATCGTGGACGAGGAGATTCCCATGACCGAGCACGACATTCCGCTGAGCGCGATCGTAACCCCTACCGAAATCATCGAGATCAAATCGCCGCTGCCGAGACCCAAAGGCATCTACTGGGATATGTTACCGCCGGAAAAGATCGAGGCCATTCCCGTACTGAAGAACAGAAAACAACGGTTGATTAAATGAATTTTTCCGCAGCAAGCTGCGGGGTATCGAAGACAAAGAACGGCAGATAGACTTTGCCGTTCCGGTGCAATATGCAAGAAATGCATATTGCTTTCGGGACGTACGGAATCATGAAGTACAATCCTGATATTCATCACCGGCGTTCGATCCGGCTGCGAAATTACGATTATTCATTACCGGGGGCGTATTTCTTGACCGTCTGCACAGAGGATCGGGCGTGTCTGTTCGGCAACGTGGCGGACGACACAATGCGGTTGAACGATGCGGGACGGATGATTGAACAATGGTGGTTTGAATTGAACCGTAAATTTCCGACGGTCGAGACCGACGATTCGTGGTCATGCCGAATCATTGTCACGGCATCGTTGTCATTGCTGTAGGGGCCGACCTGCGTGTCGGCCCTGGATCGAAAGGCGCACGCACCACCCATCAGGGCGCACACGCAGGTGCGCCCCTACCAACGGTTATCCAATGGTTTAAAACGATGACGACAAACGACTATATCCGCGGCGTGAAAGCCGCGTCATGGCCTTCCTTCAACGGACGATTGTGGCAACGGAACTACTACGAACACATCATCCGCGACGAGGACTCTCTGAATCGTATCCGGCAATACATCGTCGATAACCCTGCCCGCTGGGCATTCGACCGGGAGAATCCGGCGGCGACCGCGCCGGAGTCGGAGAACGAATGGCTGGCTTCACCGAATCCGTCGTCGAAGACGCTTGGCTAGCCTGGCTGGAGAGCCTCGCTTCGCCGCCCAGTTGCTTCGTGGTTTTGAACGCTCATCCTTGTTATGTTTAAAGTGCGGAGATAGATCCTGAAAAGGGACGGGGCACTGCCGCCATGTTAGACCCTAGGCACACCGCTTAGTTTTCGTGTTGAACCTGCCCAAGGTATGTGTTTAACTCATTAAATTTCCAGGAATTTGCCGCATGCAAAAAATTGATTTCGCAAAAGGCGACGGTCTGGTGCCGGTCATTGTCCAGGACTACCGCTCCCGCGAAGTTCTGATGGTCGCCTACATGAACAAGCAGGCGTGGGAAAAAACCAAAAAAACCGGCAGGGCCCATTACTATAGCCGCTCCCGCAAAGGTCTGTGGCAAAAGGGCGAAGAGTCCGGCAATTTTCAGGAAGTGAAAGAAGCTTTCATCGATTGCGATCACGACACGCTCCTGCTTCAGGTGCGACAAATCGGCGGCGCGGCTTGCCACGAAGGTTATCGGAGCTGTTTTTTTCGCAAACGCGCCAACGGCAATTGGAAGACTATCGCCAAACGAGTCTTCGATCCCAAGGAGGTTTACAAAAAGTGAGCGAGTTGAAGTTGGGCCTCCCTAAGGGAAGCTTGGAAGCGGCGACCATCGAACTGTTTAAAAAATCCGGGTGGAAAATTACCACTTCTGGCCGGAGTTATTTTCCATCGATTGATGATGACACGCTGCGTGTCAGCCTGGCGCGTCCTCAGGAAATGTCGCGCTACGTGGAATCCGGAACGTTGGATGCCGGCATCACCGGCAAGGACTGGACCCAGGAAAACGAATCGGACGTCCATGTCGTCGCCGAGATGGTTTATTCTAAAGTGACTTTCAGGCCGACTCGCTGGGTCCTCGCCGTACCCCACGACTCTCCTATCACCAAGCTCGAAGACTTGAAGGGCAAGCATGTCGCCACGGAAATGGTCAAATTCACCAAACGTTACTTCGCGGAGCGAAACATCCCCGTGCAAGTGGAATTCTCCTGGGGCGCCACGGAGGCCAAGGCCGCTGAGGGTTTGGTCGACGCCATCGTCGAAGTGACCGAGACGGGCACGACGATTCGGGCGCACGGTTTGAAAATCATCGCCGATTTGTTGGAGTCTTGTCCCCAGCTCATTGCCAACAGAGAAGCCTGGAAAGACCCCTGGAAGAGAGCGAAAATCGAGCAGATCCAACTGCTGCTTCAAGGCGCGCTTTCCGCCGAGAACAAAGTCGGCATTAAGTTGAATGTTCCCGAGGCTGATCTCGATAAGGTCATTCAACTGATTCCGAGCATCACCGCCCCAACCGTCGCAACCTTGTATCAATCCGCCGCGCTCAAGGGCGTGAAATGGTACTCGGTGGAAAGCGTGATCGCGGAAAATGTGGTGCGGGATCTAATTCCGAAGCTGATTCAAAACGGGGCGGTGGGGATTATTGAGTATCCGCTGAACAAAATCATCTAGTAGGCTGCGAGCTACAGCTGGCTTATAGCGTATGGCTTATCGCGTATGGTTCCAACTATATGCCATAAGCTATCAGCCATATGCGAACTACGCGCGCCTCGCCTCTGAGATCTTTTTGAACAGCCTGTAAAAAGTTTGTCGCTCTGTCAGCGAACAACAGGATCAGGCATTAGAAGAACTATTGGAAACTATTGACTCGTGCTTCTCGGACTTTCCATCCCGCGAGAGGAAATAATCCCTGGCGATCTCCGGAAACAAAGCATAGGAAAGCACGTCCTCTTCACTGGTGACCAGGCCATCGATTTCCTTTCGGGCCTGGTCGAGGCCTGGCTTCAAGAGATCTGCCGGACGACAAGTGATCGGCTGCTTCTTCCCCAGGACTTTGTTTTTGATCTCATCGCTGATCGGGCCTGGTGGTTCGCCATACAGCCCCATGATATAGTTTTTTGTCTCCATCGCCACCACGGAATAGCGTTTTCCCGTCATGACATTGAGCGCCGCCTGGGAGCCGCAAATCTGGCTCGTCGGCGTCACTAGGGGCGGATACCCCAAGTCCTTCCGCACGTGGGGCATTTCGGCCAGCACGGCGTCGAGCTTGTCTTCGGCATTTTGCTGGCGCAACTGGGCCACGAGATTCGACAGCATGCCACCGGGAATTTGCGATACGAGCACGTCCGTTTTGATTTGATTATTGACCGGGCTTTCGAACTCGGCGTACTTGCGTCGCACGGCATAGAAATAGCCGGCAATATCATCCAGCACCGCGAGATCCAGTCCCGTATCACGGCGCGTTCCTTTCAGAGCAGCGACCATTTGCTCAGTGGCCGGCTGCGATGTCCCCTGGGACAGAGGCGCCAACGCGGTGTCGATAATATCGACCCCCGCTTCGACGGCCATCATGTAGCTCATGGGCGCCAACCCGGCGGTGCAGTGAGAATGGAGGTGCAGCGGCAGGGGGATCCGCGCCTTGAGTTTTCTCACCAACTCATCGGCAACGTATGGCGCCAGCAGCCCACCCATGTCTTTGAGGCAGATAATCTGCACGCCCATGGCCGCCAGTTGCTCGGCAACCCGCAGGAAATAGTCGACGGAGTGCACGGGGCTAATCGTATAGCAGATCGTTCCTTCGACGAGCTTGCCTGCTTTCAGCGCCGTTTCGATGGCGGTCTTCATGTTGCGAACATCGTTCATGGCATCAAAGATGCGAAAAACATCGATCCCCGTGTCAGCGGCGCGCTGGACAAATGCTTGCACGATATCGTCCGGATAATTGTGGTAACCCACGACATTCTGCCCGCGCAGGAGCATCTGAAAACGTGTCCTAGGCATCGCCGCGCGCAGCTTTCGTAGACGCTCCCACGGGCTTTCTTTCAGGTATCGTAGACAGGCATCAAACGTGGCCCCACCCCACGTCTCCAGGGACCAGTAACCCACACCGTCCAGCTTCTCCGCGATGGGCAGCATATCCTCGGTGCGCATCCGAGTTGCGAGCAACGACTGGTGGGCGTCGCGCAAGACCGTCTCTGTTATATGGACTTTGTTTTCCATCTTAATCCTTGCCGGCAATGAATTGATTATTCGTACAACTCTGCCTGCTTCTCTTCTAAGCGTTCTTTTTCCTTTGCATCGATGACGAACAGGCCGTTGACCTGTTTAATCTTCGACTTGTTATAAAAGAACTCCGCGACTTCGAGGCCGTCCTCGAATTCGTACATCTTGATGGCGTCCCAGGGGCAGATTTTCTTGTCCAGTCGATCTTCGGACTCAGTCCCGATCAGCTGAAGTTGGATTTTCTTTGGCATCGCATCGGGCGGGACGGGCTTTTTATCACTGTCATAGAACCGGTTCGCGTATTCGTAATAGATCTCGCCGGTCTCTTTGTGCTGATGGATTTTCGTGAGATCATCGCTGTAGCACATTTGGCAACCGATGCACTTGTCGTTATCCACAAACACGCGATAGGGCTTGAGCCCCCCTTGGGGCAGCTCCTCGTAGACCAGATTGATGCAATCATCCACCGGACAATGGGCTTCGCATATCGGCGAACCGGCGCAGCTCGAGCAGTTCTCGTCCATCACCGCCAAGAGCGCCGTTCCTTTGCGGGGCTTTTTTGTCGTTTCATCCGCCATTAGATTGGCTCCTCGCTTTCTTGAAACGTCCTTTCAGAAACAACATTATGGCAGTTAATAGCAATACCCACCAGTAGCGGATTAATCCGATCCGTCCCCACTCGAGCCAGTAAACAAAATTGGGTGATCGCGCGATCAGCTGGCCTAAGACTTTTTGCGCGCCCGCATAATCTCTCGCCTCGCGCAATGCTTGGGATAACCCGTAAAGCGCGCCATCGTCACCGGGATTGATCGTTAGCGCCTTCTCGAATTCGCGGCGTGCATCGCTCCATTGGTTCTGCTCTGCTAGAACCCAGGCGTGATTGCTGATGGCTGCACTATAGTCGGGCTTAAGCTTCAGCGCCCGGTTAAAACTGTCCGCCGCCGCCGCTAAATCTCCCTTGCGCTTTTGGGCCACCCCGAGATTGTTATAAGCTCCAGGCAAATCGGGCCGCAGCTCGACCACTTTTGAATATTCTTTGATCGCCGCATCAAAGTCGCCGCGGATTTCTGAATCGATCCAACCCAGCAGTGTCCTGGCCTCGACATGATTCGGGTTAATGCTCAGGGCTTTTTTGACGGCAGCTTCAGCGGCGTGGGGTTCGCGCAATCGCAGCAACGAAAGCCCCAGAAAGAGATGAAGATCAGTGTCTTGGGGGTATTGCTTGAGCAGCTCCTCAAAAGTCGCCTTTGCCTCGGCCGCCTTACCATCCGCTAAAGATTTTCGCGCTTCCTGCCACCGATTGTCGTTTATTAAGGGAGAGCTTGAATCAGCAGCAAAAGAAAATCCTATGCCCGCGAGGACGGCTAATAACGCCAGCCAACCTCTCAGCATCACCTATTTCCACATGTCATTAGGGATCTCGTCCTCTTTACCTTCCTCGATGAGCTTGTCGTGCCTGAAGGCCTCGCGCAGCCCTAGCCAGGTAAAGAAAATGACGAGAATAAGCATTGCAACGATCGGGATGTTGTCCGGCTTGGTCAAGATCTCCAAAAAGTTATGCCAACCACTGGCTTCTTCCATAAAAGTTAAGCACCCGTAAATGCAAGATTTTTTTTAAAAATATTAGAAATTCCGGCCAATGTCAATGTAGGAGCGAGTGAGCTGACTGAGGGAAACTCCCCGCCTCCTGCGCTTTTTATCCAATCCAGCTCCCTTTGCGTTTCTCTGAGAATCGAGAACTCCGCACTTTCGTTTAATTCCAAATCGGCAATCGAAAATTCGAACATATTTAATGCCGCTGCTGTGCCTGAACGGGAAAGGTTATAGCGACAACCGAAGCGCTGAGAGCCAGTGCTTTTACGCTATGACATCTTTTTATCCACTTTCGCGTGCCAGACACGACGAATCGGTTTCTTAAAGCGTTAGGCATGAGATTAATTCCCTCACTCCGATAGCCGGCTTATGATTTGCCGCGATCGAACACAGATATCTGCTTTCGGCTATCAATTGACGTTGTCATCCAGTTTGCTAAATTTACCCTGAATTCAATATTCGGGTTACGAATATGGAAAACGTATTAACTCTTAATCAAAAGTCACAAATCGTTATCTCCAAAGAAATCCGAAAGAGGTTGGGATTAAAGCCCGGCGACCAGTTAGCCGCTGTCGTAGAGGGCAACAAAATCGTCCTCCGGCCTAAACCTAAGAGCCCAACTGCTCGCCTGCGCGGTCTCGGTAAGGGAACCTGGGGCAATCGAGCCAAGATCGACGCCTACATCGAGAAGCTGCGCGATGAATGGGAACGCGCTTAAGCTTCGACGGCCGTCGAAAAGCACAAGATCATCGGTCTCGATACCGCGCCGTTCATTTATTATTTCGAGGACGTTGCCCCCTACGCCGATCTCCTCGATCCGGTATCTAACCTGCTGGAAAATCATGCTGCATGCCGTTACCTCGACCGTGACATTCGCCGAGATTCGTAGAAAACCGTTTGCCGACAAAAACTTTTCTCTGGTCGATGAAATCAAATTCACGCTCCAGTTTTTCTCTTCGCTTTCCGTCGCCTCGATTGACGAGAAGCTGGGGGAAGCCGCGGCGCTCATTCGGGCACGTCACACGATCCGCCTGCCCGATGCACTGCAGGTCGCCGCGGCTATTCAAGGGGAAGCCACTCTGTTTTTGACCAATGATAAACGCATAAAAAAAGTCGATGCAGTTGAAGTGCTGGTCCTGTCCGATTTTCTTCAAAGCTGAGAATATCCAGCGATTCGCCTTACCTTTCACCGAATCACCTTATCCGCCCACACCAGCACGTTCGGCGGAATCGTCAGGCCGATCTGCTTAGCGGCTTTCAGGTTGATCATCAGCTCAAACTTCGTCGGCTGCTC
>WNGE01016238.1_pt1 | contig 10932 bp, 8 predicted proteins | sample 5400651 | NCBI WGS metagenome assembly WNGE01 (sample SAMN13153370, study PRJNA577476) | soil metagenome | isolation source: 60 cm soil or saprolite under grassland replicate 2 | place: USA:California | collected 2016-06-15
TGATGGAGCTGATCGAATCGAGCGCGAATCGCGGCAAAGTCAGTGATGGCGCGGAGATCTTCCAGTAGCGGCACCGGCAAGGTGTATTCCTGCCCGCGGTAACGCATGTCTAGGAAGCGCCTCAGAACGATCTGCTGCTTTCCGGCCCCTTCTTCAGTCAAAGTTTCGATCGCCGATTTTTCGAGCGCGGCAAAGGCATCGGCCAATTCCGTTCCGGTCGTCTCGCTCAACTCACGGACAAAAGTTTGCACGTAGTCGTGCTTGAGATCCGCGGCCAGCATACCGAACGCCGAAAAATAGGCCGGCATGGGCGGGATGATCACCCGCGGCACGGAAAGCTCTCTGGCGATCGCCATCGCGTGGAGCGCTCCGCCTCCGCCGCTGGGCACCAGCACACAATCCCGCGGATCGTAACCCTTCTCCACCGATACGGCTCGCACCGCCAGGGACATGTTGAAATTAGCAATGGTCAGAATTCCCAGCGCGGCCTCCTCCAGCGATAAGCCGAGAGGCCTGGCGATCTTTTCTGAGATCACCTCTACGGCTTTTCCTCGCTGCAACCGAATCCCGCTGCCAAGAAAATATTCCGGATCGATGCGTCCAACGACGAGATTGGCATCCGTCACTGTGGCCTCGCCGCCCCCTTGGCCATAGCACGCCGGGCCGGGCGCCGCCCCCGCGCTTTGCGGTCCAATCTTGATACCACCGGCGGGATCGATCCAGGCGATGCTGCCCCCGCCATTACCGACTTCGACGATGTCTACCACCGGCAGCATCATCGGATGACCCGCAACGTATCCACCAACATAATAGCTACTTGTGACTTCAGGATGAAAGTCTTTGATGAGACTCGCCTTGGCCGTCGTTCCACCCATGTCGAATGAAATAATATGGCGGCTATTGAGCAACTGACCGAGATGGGCTGCGGCGATAACGCCTGCTACCGGCCCCGACTCCATCATCGTCACCGGCATCTTCTTCGCCATCTCCGCCGACATCACACCGCCGTTGGACTGCATAACGCGGAATGTCCCCCGAAAACCGGCATCGCCGAGCCTCTTCTCCAAGGAGACCAGATAGCGACTAACGCTGGGACCCACATAGGAATTAAGAACCGTTGTCGAAGTCCGTTCGTATTCTCTGAACTCACGGAGAATTTCATGAGACAGCGACACGTAGGCCTCGGGAAACTGCCTGCGCAGCAGCTGCCCCAGCCGCTCTTCATGCGCCGGGTTAGAGTAGGAATGGAGCAAACATACCGCGACGCTTTCAACCCCCGCCGCTTTGAGCGCTCCGATAGTTTCGGACGCCGACGATTCATCGAGAGGTTTCAGCACCTCTCCAGTGGCATAAAGCCGTTCCTCAACTTCTAACCGCAAGTCCCTAGAAACTAAGGGTACGGGGCGCTTGAAGAATAGATTGTAGCCCTCCGGCCGGTTGCCCCGGCCGATTTCATAGACATCGCGGAATCCTTTGGTCGTAATTAAGCCGGTACGCGCGCCCTTGCGCTCGAGTACGGCGTTGATGGTGACCGTGGAGCCATGGACGAAGAAGCTTGCCTTCGAGACTTGGATCTTCGCGGCGTTTAAACAATCTTGAATCCCTCGGGCAAGATCGTCGGGCGTCGTCAGAGATTTACTTCGGTAAATTTGCCCGTGATCGTCGATGGCGACCAGGTCGGTGAATGTGCCGCCTATATCAACAGCGATTCTCATGGAGTCTTGGGTACGTTCAACTGAAGTCATAGAAGGCTAGTGATTATTATCCTCTAGCGAATTATTCACCCGAAGTAGAAGTTTCATCTTCCTCTTGTGTCATTTCGAGCGCAGCGAGAAATCCTTGTTTCGACCGAAGAGAGAAATCTGTCTTAGATCCCTGCGTTTGCTCGCGATGACAACCGATGGGGGAAATTGCGACATAGTCTCCGCTCGCAAGTCCACCAAATAGCTTTGACTAGCGGGTTAAGAATTTCGGGCCGTCCGGTGTCACTTCATAGCTGTCGCCGAAAAGAATGAGCTTTCCTTCGGTCTCGAACGCGACCCGAAGCGCCAAAGTCATGTTTTCGTTCAACACAGTCGCGCCCACCGAAAGCGATCCGACTTGCCGCGCTTCGTCATCACTCAAGTAAGGCGCTTCCCATTGGTTGAGACCGATGCCGTTGCCGAGACCGTAAATAGATGCGGTGGCATAAAATTCTCCAAGTTGCTTCCGGGCCGTTTCGTCGATGACCTTGATCGAATTGCCTCTCTGCAGTTGCATGGCCATTTGAGCGACAATCTGCTGGGCCTTTTGATAAGCGCTTTGAAGTTTCGACTCGCCGGATAAAATATACATGCGGCCGACCTCCACCCAATAGCGCTCATGCTGTATCGCCAGGTAAACCGCCCAATGATTGGCCACGTTCGCCGTCATCTTGAAGCTCGGCGGTTGCAATCGCTTCTCGCCGGCGAGAATGCGGATGTCTTCCACTCCCTTGTCGCGGGCGAGTCGGTCGATGTCGGCGACGATTTCGTACTCTTTTCTCCCCGGGTTGATAAACTCTCTCGCTCCGTCGCAGATTTCGTTAAGCACCCGGCCGGCTTCACGCAACGCCGCCAGCTCCTTCGCGCTTTTCTGCAGCCGCATAGGCTGGAGCATCGAGTGGCTGGGCTGCCACTGGACCTGCGGCAGGCTCTCTTTCAACTCTTCCAATTGCGGCAGCGGCATTCCTTTGCCGGAGTCCACCAGACCGACTTTGGCTTGGGCGAGCTCTTTTTCTTTTAAGACTTCGGCGCCGTCGTGCCCCAGTTGGCCCGAAGCGCGCACATCATCAACCCAGGTAAGACTCTTGGCGAAGAGAACGTCGCGACTGCCGATATTCAGCAGCAGCGAGATTGGGCCGCTGCGCGGGATAACGCCGATGCCGCCGCGAACCTTGGGAAAGTAGTTCGTGAGGTAACAGAGATCGGCGTAGGCATAATTGTCGCCGTAAATCACCAGTGCATCCAGTCCTTGCTGGGCCATCTTTTGTCGCACAATTTCCAGACGACCCTGGTACTCCTCCTGGGGCATTTGCTGTTTGTCCCAGGTGGAGCGTCCTCTTTTCAGTACCGAGTGGCGGCCAAAGATCATGTTCTCCTCATGTGTTCTGTTGGTTCCAATCGTTCCAGCCGTTCAAAACGTTCAAGCCGTTTAGGGATGTTAATCTTTTATATAGATATCCCAAGAAGAGCGCGTCATCGGCTCGGCTTTTGATTGTGTCATTTCGACGGTGTCGCCCAAGGTCATATAACCCGTTTCGGGGAGATACTGGTTCGGGTGAACAATGAAGGTCATGCCCTGTTCTAGTTTGGTCTTGTTCTCATCTTCCAGGTTGCCCGGCGCAGATGAACCACAGCCGAGGCCATGGCCGCGCACCCGCATGAACGGCGGCTGGCAATATTTCTCATAACCCGCTTCCACGAAAGTCCCGTTGATCGCCGCCGCAACAGCGCTCGCCGGCGCGCCGGTTTTCGCCGCATCCAACCCGAGCCGCATCGCCTTTTTAAGTATGGCATATTTCTCGTTAACCACCGGCGCCGGCTTTCCCAAAACCATCGTACGGCAAATCTGTACGAATAACCCGCCGATGCAGGGGGTAATCTCGCCGATGATGATATCTCCGGATTGCACGACTCTATCCGTTGGCGGATGCAGTGCCTGATTATGATTATTTGCTACCACCATGCCGAAATTATCCTCGGCGCCCAGCGAGCGCATCTTGTACTCAACGATCGCCGCCAGCTCGAACTCTTTCAAACCGAGCCATGTTTTCCAATATGTCCTTAGCGTTGACGGGCGTTTGACTCAGCGCCCTTACTAGCTCTTCGTGGAGATCGACGTTCATCGCCTCTCGACCAATCAGTCCCGCTTTGCCAATGTGATTACCCAGCCGATTCCACAAGCTGTCCACCGGCTGAACATTCTTAACCCACGATTCTTCCTTCGCCCGCTCCATGTCCCACGCCGGCGAGAGAAAGAGCGCCGCTTCGTGTTCGAGGGGAAGCATTAACATCGTTTCCGGTCCAACGCTTATAAAGTCTGTAAGATAAGCAACATAGTTCATGCGCAAGAAATTGTGGCGTCCAGAGTCAAACACAAGCAGAGTTTGCAAACCCTTCTCCCGCATGGCTTGTCGGACTTTCACTATGCGATTTTCGAATTCTTGTTGGGCGTTCATGTTTTCCTCTTATACATTTGTTGCGGCGACATAGCCAAGCCGGCGGTCGCGCTCGATCAGTTCAGGCGGGCGTTCCTCTGGCGGGCCATAGCCGCCGCCGCCCGCTGTGAAGTAGGTGACGCTACCGTTTTTCTTCAGTGGATAGTTGGGCCGCTTGGTAACCCATGAACCGGCGTCATTCGAGTCTTGCTTGACCAAGGCTTTTGCCGGCTCGCCGCATTGGCCGCCGAACAGCCCCCACGGCGGTGTCAAGGTGCGCTCGACATTGATATTTACGAACGCGTCGCAAAGGGTCCGCACGGTGATTTCGATACCCAGCCCGCCACGAAACTTTCCTGCCCCGCCGCTACCCTCCCGCAGCCGGTGTTGCTCGATCATCACCGGATAATAGAGTTCTTGAAGCTCGATGGGCGCGTTCTGCACATCGCCTTGACAGATCGACACCGTCGCGTTTTCGCCGTCCTCATGCGCCCGTCCGCCCCAACCCCCGCCCATGATGGTCTGGCAAAGAAACCGCCTTCTCGTGCGCTGGTCGGTGCCAAAGAAAGCATAGCCACCCATATCGCCCTTGTGGCCGGCGGCGATCTTATGCGGCATGGCGGGAGCCAACGCCATCAAGATCAAGTCGATGACCGTCGGTAACGTGCGGCTCCAATTCCCTACGGGCGCCGGCGGCGTCGCGCTCAGAATCTTTCCTGCCGGAATGACAACCTTTAAGGGCCGAAAGCAACCCTCGTCGATGGGTGAAAACGGACTGACCAACGATTTGAAGGCAACGCGGGCGGCAGCCACGGCGCCGGATTCGCCGGAATTGATCGACCCGGGCACCTGATCGCTGATCTCGGAAAAATCAATCGTCATCTCGCTGCCGGCGACTTCGATTTTCACCTTGAGGGGCACCGGCCGGCTGAGATCAACGCCGTCGCTGTCGAAAAGCGCCTCAGCGACGTATTTGCCGGACTTGATGCGCGCAACTTGTTCCCGAGCCAAAGCCTCGGATTGATCCCAAATCGATCTCACGCACTGGGAGAAAACGTCGAGACCGTAACGACTGACCAGCTGAGCGAGCCCGCGATCGCCAATGCGGCAGGCGGCGATCTGCGCGCGCAAGTCGCCCAAACAAGAGTCGGCAAAACGGACATTGTCGGAGATCAACTGAAAGAGATCCTGATTCGGTTGCTCGCCGCGGTAGAGCTTGAGGGAGCGAAACTGCAACCCCTCCTCGTAAACCTCCCGCGTCCCGCTGTAGCCGAACCCCACACGAGTGCCGCCGATATCGATCCAATGCGCCCGCACCGCGAGAAACGCCACCAGCTCGCCCTGATGAAAAAACGGAGTGTAGACAACGACATTATTGAGATGCTGGCCGCAAACGTAGGGATGATTCATGATCACGACGTCACCCGGATGGAAACCGTTCTTGCCGTGCATGCGCACGCCGTCCACAATCGCCGGTCCCAAGTCCGCTAAAAAAATCGGCAGCGCGCCGAAATTCTGAGACAGAATGCTGCCTTCCGGGTCGACGATGCCGACGCAGTAGTCGCGCACTTCATAGATCATCATGTTGTAGGAAGTCTTGCGCAACACGGTGGCCATTTCGTTGGCGATATGAGCCAGGCCGTTGCGCACCACTTCGACGGTGATCGGATTGACGGCTGGAGACATCTATTTTTTTTCTTCGGCCGTGACGCCCCGGGAGGCGGAATGCACGGGCACCGTCGCCTCGCGCAAAGAGTAAAGATAGCGGATGACCTGTTCGTTGCTCATGTACTTGCTCATATCGTAACGCTCGCGATGAACCATATCCTCCAATGGCCGGCGCACACCTTCGCGGGCGGGAACGTCGGGATGGCCGATGGGAATGATCAGATAGACCATCAGCAGATCGGGGATACCGAGGATGCGCTTGTACGGCTCCTGAATGTGGATGGACACCCACTCGGAAGTGAGACCCAAAGAAGCGATGGCAAGATGAATCAAAAAGGAGGCATTGGCCAGCCCATCGGTGAGGTGCGATTGGTCGCGGCCGAAAGTATGCGCCCCTTGTACCGTGCCCCACTGGCGGCGGCCGTCGCCCAGCACCACGATCACGGCCGGCGCCTGGTGCCAATTGGCTTTCGCTTTGTTGAATTTCAAAGATTCGTGCGGATCGTTCTTCACCTGGTAAGAAGGGTGCCGCAGGTTGTACTCCCGCTGCTGCTCCATCCAAAAAATAAAGTCGGTGTTGTGCTCAGAGTAAGCGTCACGCAACTGTTTCTTGATAGCGGGATCGGTCACCACGACGAATTCCCACGGTTGCGAGTTGGCGCCGGACATGGCCCACCGGGCGACTTCGAGGATCTTGTTGATGGTATCTTCCGGAATCGGATCGGAGCGGAACTTGCGCACGCTCATGCGGGTCCTCACAAGTTTGAGCAGCATGTCATAGGTGTTGTTGTTGCCAGTCATTCTAATCCTCCGTTAATCCCGATCTGTAATACTCTCCCCCTTCGACGGGGGAAGCCTGCCCTGAGCGCAGTCGAAGGGGCCGGGATAGGGGTGCGTTTCAGACAGAACCATGCACCCCCTCTTTCATTCTCCCCCGTCGAGGGGGAGAAAAAATATTTCGAACAGCCAGCAATCGAGGTTAAGTCCACGCCTCTTCTGAAAACCACTGGGGGTCAGTCCTTCCATGTTCACCATCCTCCTGAGAAATCCACCTTGGTAACGCTAGTGCTTTTACTTCATTTCCAAAGACTATTCGACAGAAGAGCGGCCTGTCAATCTCAGTGGGTTGGATTCCCCGCAGCTTGCTGCGTAAGACCTATTCCCAGACCTCTAAAAGTCCGTCATTCCCGCATGCTTTTAGCGGGAATCCAGACGAATCTTTGACTGGACCGGGGGTGACAACTGTGGGACAAATTCTTATACAAATTTGATACCCCGCAGCTTGCTGCGGGGTAGTTTACTCGCTTCTAATCCAGCGCTCTTGATGTGCCCACCTCCAGACGCTGACTTGAGAGGTAACACCATCGGGAATCCCTTGCACTCCTTCTTTTCTTGAATTTGACAAAAGAAGTTAATCACCCTAGTATGCCGACTACACTCAAGCTATGGGATTTCAGTCGAAGATCAGCTGAAATTCTTCAGCCAACCTACGAGACCCAACCCTCTAACTGGGGCTGCGGAAAAAGTTTAAATAGGTGGTTTTTCCCAGGATTCTCCTGTCTTAGATCGCGTTAGAAACATTGCTTACACGTAGATAGAGAAGATGACCAACAACAAATCTATTCCTCCAGTGGAGTCCAGCCTTCTTCCAACTGTAGCAGGAGAAAATTCGCCAGTCATGGACGTACACGGGTACGCTCATCCCGTTTGGGACTCCGATTCGCTGGGTAATTTAGAGACCGAAAGCGACGATGAGTTGTCGGATGACGCGGAGCGGAGCAACGGCTTCGACGACGACACCTCCGGCACAACGAGAAACCCTGTCGTTTCCTATCTCCGCGAGCTAAAATCGATCCCTCTCCTGAGCCGTGAAGAAGAGACAATGCTCGCCCAACGGATCGAAGAAGGGGAAACCCAGATCGCCGACGAGGCTTTATCTTCTATGCTCGCGCTCCGTTGGACGCTGGCCCTGGGTCAAAAGGTTGCCGCCGGGCTGGTGAATGTACGCGATGTTGTTAAGGATCCTGATGAGACATCGGCAGAACTCTTGGGCAATGAAAGAATCCTCAAAACTCGCTTTCGGGCCCGAATGAGAAAACTACAGCACATGGCCAAGAGTCATGAGCGGACCGAAAAGGGGCTGAAAAAGTCAATAACTGATCACCGCCGGAAGCAACTCGACAGAAAACTGAGCCTACAGAGAGAAAACATCGCTGAAATCATAAAGTCGTTGCACCTCAACCGCCAGCATCTAGAAAAAGTCATTGAAGAGCATCAAGCGATCTACGGAAGAGTCAAAGGACTCGAAAGGACGGTCCAGGGCCAGCGCAAACAGCAGAAAGCCATTCGCGCTGTAGAAAAAGAAACCGGCATGCCTATTCAGGAAATTAAGCGCAGGGTCATGACTATCCTTGGTAAGAAAGCGCAAGTCGCCCTGGCAAAAAATGATTTCGTCCAGGCCAATCTCCGCCTGGTCGCTGCCGTTGCCAAAAAATACAGCGGTCACGGCCTTTCGTATCTCGATCTAGTTCAGGAAGGCAATATCGGCCTTATGAGAGCTGTTGAGAAATTCGACTACCGGCTGGGCTTCAGGTTTTCAACTTACGCAATCTGGTGGATTCGCCAAGCTATTACGCGTGCGCTCGCCGATTACTCGCGCACCATCCGCATCCCGGTCCATATGGTTGAGCTGACCAACAAATTGACTCAGGCGATGAACCACCTCAACCACCAACTTGGCCGCAGCCCTACGCTGAAGGAGATCGCCGCTGAAATGGCAATGACGGCAACAAAGGTGCAGATCATCCTAAACTTGGTCAAAGAGCCTATTTCTCTCGAAACGCCCTTACGCGACGATGCAGAAAGCAGCCTCGGGGAAGTCATCAGGGATGAGCATTCTTGTGATCCCGAGTTAGTTGTCGTTGATTCCAATTTCCGGGAGGAACTGCAAAGAATCTTGGCGACTCTCAGTCCGCGGGAGGAAAAGATAATCTGCATGCGATTTGGCATCGGAGAAAAGTCGGATCATACTCTGGAAGAAACGGGAAAGGTTTTCGGAGTGACGCGTGAAAGAATTCGCCAAATCGAAGACATCGCCATAAGAAAACTTCGCCACCGCAGCGTTTCCTTGCGAGACTTTACTCCGGCGACGAAGTAGCGGGCGGAGCGGACAGGCACGCATTAACTTTTGCCGCGTTTGGTTGTTTGATCGCCAGTAGGATAGTGAAGAAAAAAGGAGAAGTGACGAATGGTAGAGATAGGTAAGCGATTGTTCGTGGGTATAAAAATTTCAAAGGCGCTGCAAAATGAACTGGACAGCCCGGCCCCAGGGACCGAGCATTACTTCAAAACCGATAATGTGGATTATCTTCAAATCATCAGCCTAGGGGAGGAAAAGCTCATTGGAAGGTACGTCAAGGACGGCTTTCCCGCCGCCGGGATCGACGACGTCAGCCGCAATGTCTGTAGTATCGTAAAACTGATCACTCGCGGCCATCGCATCGAGGAGAATTCCGTCCATATCTATGTTCCTTGAGTTCGCCATGCCGGTTATGGAACAGAAACTTCCTTTTTCGCTGCAACTGCTCTTTCGCAATCGTTTCGCTTCCGGTATTTGATAGTGTAATGGGGGCGCCTGGCTAATCGCGCCCAGGAATGTTAGAATCAATTCTCTTTTAGAGCTTTTTTCCATCTCTGACCCAAGCCTCTGAGCTTTAAACGAGCCAGAGGCTTTTTCATTTATGAGGAGGTCCATATGGCAGAAATAGTCAGTAAAACCAGCCTGCAAGACGGAACTTTGGTGCGGCATAAAATAATCGGCTACCAAGGGACAATCGAAGGCAAAACCGAGATCAAAACTTGCTTCACGAGGGGAGGAGCTTCGCTGGCAATCCCGCCAGCCAAAGAAACCTTCCAATACCGCGTAGTGGTCAGTGGCGAATCCATGCGACACATTGCTCCCGCCGAAGACTTGGAAATCCTAGATGCGATGACGGAGGTAGTTTGCTTCCGATGTCACTATGCTTTCCGCACCAAGCCGGGCGTTTTGGACAAGGCAGCCGGGCGTTGTCAATGTGGCGGATGGATTTGCCCAGCCTGCTTGGCATGCCAGACCGCCGAGTCTTCCGAGCAGTCTCCGTGCTTGAAGCAGCGAAAGCGTATGGTCAAAAAACTAGGCAACGAGAAAAAAGGCAAACGAGTTTGATGCCTCCCGGGAATACATCCTTCTAATCCTCGTTCAGCTCCGAGATACTTTTCAGGCCCAACATACTTCGGTTGACGGGCCGGCAAGCTTCCAATATCTTTGGCTCGTCGTGGTAAGATCATTCGGAGGTTCGCATGGGCATGCGCATGATCGTCATCGGCACGGGACCCATCGGCGGAATCATCGGCGGCCGACTCGCGCGGGCCGGCAACGATATGACATTCGTTGACGTCGATAGGGAGCATGTGGCCGCCGTCCGCGAGAAAGGACTCCAGGTAGACGTGCCGGACGGACCCTTCAACGTAAGGATTCCCATCGTTTTTCCTAACGAGATTGAGGGTAAGTTCGATATCGGCTTTGTCGCTGTGCGCTCGAACTACACCCCGGATGCATTAGCAACTGTCATACCCCATCTTTCAGACGACGGTCTGCTTGTATCTTTGCAGAATGGCATCAACCCTCCCCTGCTCGAAGAAAGGGTTGGACCTGACCGGACTGTCGGCGTTGCCATTCGTATGGGTTCGACTAAGCCGGCTCCCGGGCAGGTAAGGACAACCACGCGCGGCCATTTGTACGTCGGCCATCTTCACGGCAAGAAAACACCCCAGCTGGAAAGACTCAACGCACTGCTCGACTCGGTGATTCCCAGCGAGATTTCGGACAACATTTTCGGCGTACTTTGGAGCAAGCTCACCTATACCTGCCTGGGATATTTTGGCTCTCTCGCCGATGCGGCATTGGCCACCAGCTGGTCCGGCGATGCGAACCGTCGCGTGCTCGTTGACTTTTGTGCCGAAGTGGTCGCCGTCGGCAAAACAGCCGGGGCTCGTTTCATCCCACTAGCCGAATACAAGCCTCTCGACTTTCACCCCAGCAATCCCTT
>WNGE01008510.1_pt1 | contig 10931 bp, 10 predicted proteins | sample 5400651 | NCBI WGS metagenome assembly WNGE01 (sample SAMN13153370, study PRJNA577476) | soil metagenome | isolation source: 60 cm soil or saprolite under grassland replicate 2 | place: USA:California | collected 2016-06-15
ACAGGTCGTGAGCCATCCTCTCGGGGCTATACTTTTCATACTCCTCTAGTGGCCAGACATACTCAGCGGGGGAAAGGCCGGTTGTGTAGGCATAGAAGCAGTCAATCCATCCTCTGCCCCACTTGTTCCGTTGGTTTGCGGGACTGGCATCCCATAAATGCGTGTGACAATCAATGACGAACACTTCTTCGCCGTCGGGGGTGCGATACATAGCGTGCTTTGCCTCCTGTGTGGAACATGTTATCAACACTCTGCCTTAAAATAAGGTTATGCGCTGATGACAACATAGAACAATAGGTCTCAGTATTGAACGAAGAGGATGTAAGTAAAGCCCCTTCTCAAAAGAAACGTGTCCTCTAACAATATAAGGCGCCTTCGGACTCGTTAGGAAGTGCCGCTCCATACGTACAATCAGGAATTGGTTGGTGTTGCATAACGCCAAGGGAGAATGAACCTCTAACAAGGTTCGTTCTCCCAAGAAAGTTTGACTAAGCAAGCTAATGCGTAGCTACGGCCTGGTCGAAGCCAAGGTAATCAGCGGCATCTTCAGGATTAGCGAAGAGGAGCACCCTATCGTCGAGCCGCACCTGTCGGCCATAGTGAGTCGATGTCTCAATCTCGAAATCATAGACGCTATACTCACCCGGTTCCAGACCCAGGGCTTCGCCGATCTCCTCCATGTCAAATTCGAGCATGCGCTCCCCATCGATGCGGATGATCGCAGGGAATCTTGTGATCTTCACGTTCGGCTTCTTGCTCATGACATCCGCGATGATATTCCCTTCGACGCTCGCACTCATGGTCACTCCACAATGATTTAATGGCTTGCGTGAGAACGTGAGTTCGTAGGCGGAATGAGTACCGGTAATCGGTTTTTTACTCAAAGTTGTACCTCCTTTGGCAACTCTAATCCAAGTTTCGACAGGATGGACTCAAACCGATGCCTGGCCCTCTCATACGCATCTTCGAAGCGCAATACTTTTAACTTCGGTTGCGACCAGACGGGCTGAAGTTGACGTGCTGCTGCGACACTGTACGGAACCCAATGGCTAAGCCACTCTCCTATGACGCGCTTGTTCTCTTCCCCATACTCAGCATCGTCGATGAGCAGCTTAAACAAGTCGGTGGTATATGCCAGATTGTGCTCATAGTCGTATTCTGCTATTCCGTACAGAACTGGCGTGACAAAATCACCATGGGGCGCTGCAAACTGCATCACGAACTGGCTGCGGAATAGCTCCCCACAGAGAGGCTCAAAGATGATGTTGGTAGCGAAGGTCTGCTCAGCCCAATCTGGGGCGGCAGTCAGGCGCTCTACATTCTCCCGCACACCGAACCAGACCGGATCGTCCTTCCAGGTCTGCTTATGTACAGTTCCATTAAAGCCGGGGATTTGCTCGCTCAGCGCTAAGTTGTAGAGTGCGAGGTCCTGAGCAAAGCGGAGTTTGTCCATGCCATTCACGCAGATGGCATTATTGATCATGTTCGTCATAGCATCCCGCTGCGCTGGCACGAATACATGCATCCCAAGCCCAAATTCTGGGTGCATCCATGCACTCGTATGCGTCTCGACACACTTGACCCAACTCGTATCCCAGGTTGCAAACACATCCTGGCTCTTTGCCATAGCAAGCGTCTGTTGGATCTGGCGAACCGTGTTCGCCTGGCGTATGTAGATGGTACGATGCCATTGCTCATTGGGATCACGGAATACATGCCAGTCCGACGACTTCACCTTCGTCCACGTCTCGCTAAACCCTGCAACCCCATCGGCAAAGGCATAAAGCCAGCCCTGCAAGAGATATCGTTTGGGATCGGGCTGAACGTCAACTGTCACGTCTTCGTACACGCTGGCGTGACGTCCTTTGGGCGTGAAATAGTTATAGTTCCGGCTGTCCGATCCCGAGAACGTGGTCGCGCCCGCGTCCGCGTTCGTTACGTGAATTGCTGGCCCTGTGTTCAGGTCTGCTACAATGGTTGGTTCTGCCATAGATACTTTCCTCCATTTCGAGTTTCTACGCTTGAGTGAGTTACTCTACTTTACCTGTGGGAGTAAATTTATCAAAGAAAATCCGGTCTTCGCTAATACCCTTGCGGACAAGAACTGGAATTGCGGCATCAATCATAGGCGGTGGGCCACAGAGATAAGCCTGCATCTGGGTTTGACCTGCCTCCAGGTTGCGCTCAAGGACCTCTGTGATCAGTCCTGTCTCCCCGTCCCACTCATCCTCCGGCGTAGCCATTGACAGGGCTGGCACAAAGCGGAAGCCGGGTAAGCGCTCTTCCAGTTGTTGCAGACGGTCCAGGTAGAACAGATCCTTCCGTGTTCTGGCTCCGTAGTAATAGGTGGCTTTGCGCTCGATGCCGCGTTCTGCCATACTGTTGAGCAGCGACCAGATCGGTGCCATTCCAGAGCCACCACCGATGCAGACAATCTCGCTGTTCGACTTTTCGCGCAGCATGAAGACGCCGTACGGCCCCTTCACCACCAGTTCCTGACCAACACTGATACCGCCCTCCAGCAGGCCCGAAAACCGACCACCCGGGAAGACCTTGATGATGAATTCCAGGTGGCCGTTGGTGCTTGGGGTATTGGCCATAGAGTAGGCTCGGTGCTCGTCGCTGCCGGGAATACGGATATCAGCGTACTGACCAGCAGTGAACAGCATTTTTTGCCCCGGTTCGGCGAACTTGAGCACGAGACGCTTGATGTCATGGGTGAGTGGTTCGATCTCCTCAACGGTGGTTTGCAGAGTTACGATGGGGATACCTAACCGAAGTATGTCCTCATCGTAGTTGATAAGTTCAACTTCCAAATCGCTGTACGCATGGCTGCGGCACAGCAGAACATATCCCTCTTCGCTCTCGTACTCTGGCAGTGCAAAGGTGGAATATTTCTCCATCTCTAAATCGCCATCAAGGAGGAACGACTTGCAAGCTGAACATTGCCCCTCCCTACACCCATGGGTCAACGACACACCTTGACGAAACGCTGCATTGAGCACAGTTTCGTCTTCGTTCACTTCGATCTCAATCCCGACGGGTTGAAATCGAACTTTGTGTGTAGGCATACCGGCTCTTTCTCAAACTAGGCACAACCCTGCGGTCGCCATACTGAGCTGCAGGAAACAAGAGTACATGCCTCTTATCCCTGCTCCTACATGCATAAAGAGGTTTCAGTTGCAAGGGACGAAGTCCAGAGAGGACAACGACCCTCGCACATAAGGAGTATTCCCTTCCTCACGGCTACTTGATGGTGAAGCCCTTTTTATACCCAACCAACCAGGCATCGCGCTCTTCGGGTGTCATCTTGTTGAGTAGCACATTCGGGCTCTGGAACTCAATGCCTTTGAGGTGATCCAGGGTCCACATGTACTTGTCGTCGAAGATGACGTGGGGTTGCGGAATGAGCGTCTTACCATCTGGGCGGACGAAGCCTTGATCCTTCATGACGTCGGTCAGCTCCCACCCGTGGTAGCAGGTCTCCCACTCGCGCAAGCCGACCAGCTTACCCATCGCAGGCGTTGGGCGGCCCTGGTAGGTAGGCCGGAATACCTCTTTATCGGTCCAGTGGCACGTCTTGGAGCAATACGTCCGCACCTGACCATCTACCGTATCCATAATCGTATCTTCACGGATCATACACGGGACCAAACACGTCCAGCAGCGGTGTGGATACACGTACCCAACGTCCTCGAAGGCGATAGGCTTGTGTCCGTTGGGCTTGGACAGACGCGCATAGTGCTCCCACCACTTGCCGTACTCGTTGTACCAGCCGGGGTACTTAAACTCAAACCACTCGAAATCTTCCTCGGTCAATGGATCGATGCGCCAGAAGTTGGCGAACCAGCCAGTGGCGAAGAATTGTGCCGTCTTATGCACATAACCCTTGTTGGCGATGCGGTTCCAGGCTTCCTCAATATCCTCGTGATGGATCTTCAGACCGTACTTTTCGAGCGGCATCAGATAGCTGCGATAATAATCATCGTAGATCCAGCGCCGCCACATCTGCGCGAAGCTATCCCGCTCCTTGCGGCGATCCTTGGTCCCATACTCGACGAATGTGCCGATAGCTGCGTCAACAAGAGCGTGATTGTTCCAGAAAGCGTACTGGAGGTCGCGCTCCAGCAGCAGCTGGTTATCGGGGTCGGCTAGAGCCATCAACAGTGTGGCATACCCATTGCTAATGTGTCGGGATTCGTCGGCTTGTACCGACAGGAATACAGTGGGCAGGAGGTAGTCACCATTGGCTGCGGCCTCCGATGGCATTGCCACGAACAATGTGTTTGTGAAGGCGGTTTCGGCGACGACCTGGAGATAGATATTGCCCGCCGTGATCGCGTCGCCAGTGATGAAGCCCTCAGCGAACTGCCGTCCTATGGTCCCCGCATAACACCTGTCGAAGGATTTCTCGGTGGTGTCGAACCCGGCAGGGTCGATGTAGTTCTTCATGTAGTAGCGCTTCAGGTGCATCTGGATTGTCGAGTGGCGTACCTCGTCAATCATCTGAAGCACTAGGCCGTTGTGAAGTTCTGGGTTGGGCACCGCTGAAGTAAGCAAGGGCATAGCACGGGCGGCAGCGATCTCGGGGAACGGACTGATGCCCAGGAAAAGCTTCATCCACTCCATCCAGCGCGGCTGCGTCGAACGGAACATATTCCCACGGAGCGCTCCGTCCATAGCCCCCATGGCACGATTGTCTTTCTCCTCCTGCATGGGGAAGTAGGACTGCAAGACCTGCTTCAGTGGTTCCTTCTTGGGAGCCTTGGTAAACGTGTAGTCCGTAGGATACTTCTTAACTGGCGTAGCAAACGTTGGTTCCCAGGAAAGTTCCTGGATCTTGTTGTACGCTTTAGTAATGCTACTACGAGCCATAATGTTTCTTCTCCTTGTCTGACTAGCCTACTGATTCTGGCTCATCTAGGCTATCTGCAGCTCATCCAACTTGTCATGGTGATACTGTGTTTGAGACCTACCTGACACTAGAGATAAAGCGACATGTTTCGCTTGAAGGTTGCTGCTGCAACCTACTCTTCTGGATAAAGCGCTACTTCATCCGACCTACATTGCATTACAAATACGTTTTATAAGGTTTTGAGGACAATGTTGAGAAGTATCAGTGTCTCCTCTCCAATCCAATTATCTGCGCTGTCGTCTCTTTCCAGGTATGGATCGAGGTGACGTACTCCAGCGCCCAATGACACGCATCAGGCATAAAAATACCCTATATGTACAAGCTGTCGCTCTCAAGAACGATGATGGTATCATGGCTGCATCGAGCGGATCAGTAGCAATGGTGAGTCACTTTGCTCTATGCGGTCAGTGCCATCAATTCGGCTACGTGGTTGTAGGTATCAACAAGTTTACTCACAAAACTGATCTCAATGTCACTATCACACATCCACGGGAATAGTACTATTTTACCTTAGAGCCAGTGAGGGGAAGGTGAGAATAGATAGGTATCACGGTGAAAAATTGGTGAAAATATCTAACTGTTTGCTTGAAATCAATAGACAAATCAATGCTGTATGTTATATAGTTTTGAGTATAATCGTGCGATGCGAATAAAGTATATTAGGTATTGTTCTGCCTGCAAGCCATCTGTAACTTCAAATTTTAGGAAACGGCATAGCTGCCACGCCAAGACTTAACCACAGTGAGGTAGAGGTATGACAAGCCAACTGTATCGTGTAAACCTTTCCATTGCCTCACCGACAGAGATCGAAAGTACTGCTCGGCAGTTGAGAGCGATTCGTGAGGGCTTCTTGACCACGGGAAGCCTGGCTACACATATTCCTCGCTCGCTGATCTTGGAATCCTGGCAGCGTTGCAACGCCATGAATGTCAATCCCTCGCGGCGTTTTGCTCCGCTTGCTGTTGCCCGTGAGTCTCAGCTTTACCAGGTGCGTGAGGCCAATGAACTGCTCATACGGGCCACACACTCTGTGATGGGGCACCTCACTGACTTTCTCGCTGACTCAGGATATGTGATTGTGCTGAGTGATGCCAAAGGGTGTCTACTCGATGTGCTTGGCGATGCGGGAATCCGTCGTCGACTTGCTCGCATTGATTTCGTTCCTGGCGGCGATTGGAGTGAAGCTGCTGCCGGCACTAATGCCATCGGCACAGCCCTCGCCGATCGTCATGTCGTGCAACTCATGGCGGCAGAACACTATTGTGATGGATGGACAGACCTCACTTGCACAGCGGCACCTATCCGGCATCCATTTACAGGTGAGGTTGTGGGTGTCCTGGATGTCACGGGCGATTATCGCCTCATTCGTTCTTTTCTTACGAACTCCCTGGCTGCAGCCGCCTTAGAGGTTCAACAGGAGTTGCGTACGCTCCTCTCACCTACGATTGCTAAAGAATCTCAGATGAAATTCCCAGCAGTCACAGTAGGGCTTCTCAATGGTACGAACTCACTTGGGGTGGACAAAAATAGCAAAGTACAAGTGCATGACACTGACGTGAAATTATTGAAATCCCCTACACCAGGTGACATGGGGTCGCAGCTTAACCTCCAGGAACGCAGGACACGCGATGCAGAGCTTCTAGCAGCAGCAGCAGGAGCTATCAGTGCCAGTCTGGACTTACAAGTCACGCTCGAAAATGTGGCCGAGCAGGCGGGCCACCTGTTACAGCTCGAAAACGCTGCGGTCTTCCTATTCGACGAGACGGGTGAGGCCATGTTCCCTCACATTTGGTCCAGAGACAACTCATCACGGTTGGAGTCGCTGCGCGATCTAGAAGCAATGCTCGGGGGAACCGATGCAGTCTCACTCGTCCGGGAACGTGGCGAGCCGGTGATTATTGACGATGTTCTCTCCTCTATCATCCAGTCAGTCGCCCTTAGCGAGTTAATGGGAATCCGTTCGTTAGCATTGCTTCCCCTGGTGACAGCGCGTGGAGTCATTGGGTTCATCGCTGCCCCCAGATCTAGGCCCTACAACTGGGTAACCAATGATGTGCGGCTAGGTTTGGCTCTTGCGGCCCAATCAGCAACGGCTATTGAGAATGCTCGACTCTTTAGCATCCTTCAACAGCACAACCGGCGCATTGAGGTACTCAATGCGATGGCACAACTCCTTAGCACATTGCCCGATCCCAATCAGCATCTCGAACTCATTTTGAAGCGCATTGCGGAGATCATGGATCTGGATGCAGGTATAGTCTTGCTACTCGACCAGAATACAGGCAGTCTGACCCTCGTCGCTCATTGTGGATTGCCCGAGGCAGTATCTCTTGACCTCTACGACCTTCCATTGAGACCACTCCATGAGATAGCTTGCCTGGTCGCTACCACGAGAGAATCACTCCTGACTTGCTGCGAGGAGAATAGTGGACGCATTATATATGAACCTCTTCAAGCCATAGGCTTCAGCGATTTGATGGCTGTTCCGCTGCTAGCTGGTCAAACGACCCTCGGAGTTCTACTCGTTGGAAGTCATAACCCCCGGGGGCTCACGGATGAAGACCTTGCCTTGTTTACAACTATCGGACAACAGCTCGGCTTGACCTTGAAGAACGCTCAGTTACTGCGCTCTGCTACCGAAATGGATGCCTTGCGTGAAGCTGACCGGCTCAAGAGCGGGTTCATCGCCGCCGTTTCTCACGACCTGCGATCGCCTCTTACCGCTATCCGAGCTTCTGTTGAGAGCTTGCTTGACCGGCGAGAGATTCAGTTAGCCTGGGAACACGATCATCTGCTGCACAATATTGCCGGCCAGACCAGCAGGTTAGGAAGGTTGGTCGATCAGTTGCTCGATCTCTCACGTATCGAGGCCGGAGTTCTCTCGCTCGATCTTGACTGGACAGAACTCCCTGTACTGATTGCGGATACTTTAGCGAAGTTTGAAGAACTGAACAATGGATGCCAGGTGGAACGGGATCTGTCGCCGGATTTGCCCCTGCATTATGTTGACCCTGATCGACTTATACAGGTATTGTGGAACTTATTGGAGAATGCCAACAAATATGCTTCGCCGCGCTCATCGATTAAGGTGGAGACGAGATGGACAGGGACGGAGGTGTTGATTGGGGTGGCTGATCGTGGTCCAGGAATACCTGCAGGAGAGCACGAGAAGATTTTCCAACACTTCTATCGTCTGGACAGAGACTATAGAGCGCATACGCAGGGCAGTGGTTTGGGTCTGGCTATCTGCCGGGGTATAGTGCAAGCTCATGGCGGACGGATCTGGGTGGAAGATCGACCCGGTGGCGGTAGTATCTTTCGCATTGCATTGCCTCTGCCACCAGATTCCGTTGTTCTTGAGGGACTAGACGAGCCTGAACTATACACTGCGAGTACTACGTAAACTGTACACCATCAGCACTAAGGGAAGTGATGCTATGGGTCATGCTAAAGAGCACATTTTACTGGTAGATGACGACCCCGGTATTATGGCAGCGGTTAAGCATTCACTGTCTACCTACGGGTATAAGATGACAACAGCCACCGATGGGGTGCAAGCTTTAGCAGAGTTCGAGCGCGAACTACCGGATCTCATCTTGCTGGACCTGGTAATGCCTGGATGTGATGGCCTGGAAGTCTGCCAACATATCCGTGAACACTCCACAACTCCGATCATTGTACTCAGCATCAAGGGCAGCGAGGCCGACATCGTGTCTGTGCTTGACCTGGGTGCTGACGACTACCTGGTGAAGCCTTTCCGCTTAGCTGAGCTACATGCTCGCGTACGAGCTGTAATGCGCCGTGGGAGCAAGACCCTGGCAACAAACGTTATATGTGGTGATTTAGAGATCGACACTGAGAAACACAAAGTTACTGTTGCCGATCACACCATCACCCTGACACCCATCGAGTATGCAGTGCTAGAAGAGTTGGCGAAAAACGTTGGACGGGTGTTAACCACCCATCTGCTTCTGCAACGGGTGTGGGGGCCCCAATATAGTGACGCAACCGACTATGTCAAGGGAATCATACGTCGACTGCGCGTGAAACTGGAACCTGATCCCGCCCACCCACAGTACATCCTCACTGAGCCACATCTTGGGTATAGATTGAGCGATTCGCTGTAAAAGTGCCAGTCGATAAGAGACTATGCGTTTGCGAACCACTCACCAGGCTTATCCGAACTCAAAACACCCACTATTCTGGATGAGGATCGCATCAAATTTACTAGCTCGCGAATAGCAACCTTTTGGGCCATTGAGGCATGGGTGATAAGGAGGTAGGCTGTGGCAGTTTCAGGAATATGTTTGAGCGCGCCTTGCTCACTGGTGATCAATCGAGCAATAACAGCGGGCGATAATACATCACCCACGTTTATACCTGTCACCGTTGCAACCTGCTCTTGACGATGAGCTATCCTGTCACTCAACGGCTGGTTAATAGCTTCGGCGCTTATCATCAGCAGAGCAACATTCGTCTGTAGAGGCATCACAGGCTCGTGTTCTGCCGGAGCTTTGATCATGCGGTGACGAGCTCCATCGGCTTCAACAATTACAGCGTCTGCTCCGCTTTTCATAAGTAATTCGTAAGGCTGTTCAGGCTGAAGCCCTGCGAGTTTCGCTGTTCTCAGAATGGCTCCAGCTACAGTGAGACGGCGATATTTTTGCCAGGCTTCGTCAATCGTTTTGAGAAGCGCATGTGTTTCGGTGGCAACAATCAGAGTATCAGTTTCACCTGGTTCAGGATAAAATATCTGGGTGGTTGTGGTTGTAATTACACGCTTACCGCGTTGTGCCAATTCACTAGCGAGGGTATACATAGTCGTCGTTTTACCACCTGCGCCAGTGATAGCAATAAGCGGACTGGTGGGTAGGTCAATGAGATCACACAACAGTGGCATTCACGTCCTCTATCATTTCACTGTTCGGCTTTGAGCTTGATAAGCGTCACCTTCAATCCCCCAGCCAATGATACGGGTGGGGTACACTCGTATCATTTCTGGAGCGAAGCTTGAGACAATCTCCTGACCACCTGTGGGAAAAACCTCGGCACGCCCACGTATTTCGATACCGCGCGGCTTCCACGGGGGTAGCACATCATCTACCACAAAGGCAACCCGTCCCTGGCGAGCAGCATCACGATACTTCTTGGTTGGAGCAATATTGCGACCTCCAATATCGATGGTATCAAACTCAGCATTGTAGCGAAAACTGACCGGTACGACATGTGGTTCCCCTTTACTGTTCACAGTCGCAAGGCGCCCAAGACGCTGGCTCTTGAGGTACTCGATCTCTGCCGGGGAAAAATTACTCATTTGATATGATCTCCTTTCTTGCTACATCATTGACAAGGAAAACAATAGATGATGGATGATCTTGTAATACCGGCACAGCTCTACTCCTGCTTTGCCTGAGGAGATGCGACAGAACGGATATAGCGTTCATAAGTTCAGGCGGAAGAGTTCAATCAAGCCCGGTACACTTTCAGGCCCTTGGATATAATAACTCACCCATCCAGTCTGTGGAAGGATGTGATGAAGCGATGCTCGTCCTGCTGCAACAAGCTCTTTGCGCACAGGCACAGAAAACGGAAGGTCAGCCTGCCGGTTGCCGTGCAGGTGTCCAATTTCATGACCATTGACGCGAAACTCGATTCCACCAAAGCGATGAGGGAGTTTTTCCACATTTGGCCAACTCATGACTTCGTATTCTACTAACTCGGCAATACTGCTCATAATGCGCTCCTGATTATAGATCATTGTTTGCAGATATCTTCTAATGAGAACAAAGCTGAGGCCAAAAGTATTTCTTCTCTTCATTGAGGGAGTGTGTAGAAAGGTAATGAAATTAGAGGATAGTAATTTTCTTCACCTGGAGGTATGAGTCATCCCGAATTTTTGTGGAACCCTTCAAGTCGCCTGAGAGTAGGAGAATAGGGTTATCCAGGAACGGCAAAATGTAGTCAACAAAGGCCTCCTGAGCTAGACTGTTGAAAATGAAAACACAGAAAAAGCTCA
>WNGE01008511.1_pt1 | contig 10931 bp, 7 predicted proteins | sample 5400651 | NCBI WGS metagenome assembly WNGE01 (sample SAMN13153370, study PRJNA577476) | soil metagenome | isolation source: 60 cm soil or saprolite under grassland replicate 2 | place: USA:California | collected 2016-06-15
GTCCCGGGCACCTGGTACGGGGTGGCGTCGGCGGCGGGTGCGGTTGCCCTCGCCGGGGTGGCGTTGTTCCGGCGCCGGCTGTCGGCTGGGTTCCGGGGAGCCACGCACCGACTCTTCGGGCCGGTGGTGCTCAGGGTGCGCGAGCTCCACAGCGGCCACGTGGGTGACTACGTCGCCTGGCTCACCTTTGGGCTCGCGCTGCTCGGGGGAGCCTTCGCCTTCGTCCTGCGATAGCTCGCGGGTGGGCAGGTCGCGCGCGGTACGATTTTCCGAATGAATCGTTACAACCCCAGCGAGATCGAGCCCAAGTGGGAGGCCATCTGGGAAAAGGAAGGGGTCTTCCGGGCTATTGAGGAGGACGACGGGGGGCCTCGCTTCTACAAGCTCCACATGTTCCCGTACCCCTCGGGCGATCTGCACATGGGTCACGCTGAAGCGTTCGCCATCAGCGACATCATCGCTCGATACAAATGGATGCAGGGCCACAACGTGCTGCATCCGATCGGCTGGGACGGTTTCGGGCTGCCGGCCGAGAACGCCGCCATCCAGCGAGGACTCCACCCGAAGGAGTGGACGTACAGCAACATCGAGGAGCAGAGCAGGACGTTCAAGCGATACGGCATGTCCTTCGACTGGACCAGGGTACTCGCCACGTGCGATCCGGAGTACTACCGGTGGACGCAGTGGATCTTCCTGAAGCTATACGAAAAGGGGCTGGCCTACCGGAAGCTGGCGCCGGTCAACTGGTGCCCCAAGGATCAGACAGTGCTGGCAAACGAGCAGGTCATCCAGGGTAGGTGCGAGCGATGCGGCACGCAAGTGGTTCGGAAGGACCTCACCCAGTGGTTCTTCAAGATCACTGACTATGCCGACCGGTTGCTGGATGACATGGAGCTGCTGGAGTGGTCCGAGCGCGTGTTGACCCTGCAGCGCAACTGGATCGGCCGGTCCCACGGCGTCGAAGTGACCTTCGAGATCGCCGAGACCGGCGACAGGATTCCCGTGTTCACCACCCGGCCGGACACGCTCTGGGGCGTGACGTTCTTCGCTTTTGCGCCCGAACACCCCGTGCTGGACCGCCTGGCCGAGGCAGGCGGGACGTCCACGGCGGTCAAGGAGCTGCAGGATCGGCTTCAGCGGACGGCGGCGGCCGAACGCGACGAGGCTCTGTCCCGCGAGGGGCTGGCACTGGGAGTGCATGCGGTCAACCCGGTGAACGGGGAGAAAGTCCCGTGCTTCGTCGCCCCCTACGTGCTGATGGAATATGGAACCGGAGCGGTGATGGGCGTGCCCGGGCACGACCAGCGCGACTTCGAGTTCGCCCGGGAGCATGGCCTGGAGATCCGCGTGGTCATCCAGCCCGAGGGGCAGGCGATGGATCCCGACGAGATGAGCCAGGCGTGGCCCCACGAGGGCGTGATGGTGAACTCGGGTCCGTTCGACGGGACTCCTTCGCCGGAGTCGATCGAGAGGGTTACCGCGTGGGTGGCCCAGGAGGGCAAGGGGAGGGAAGCAACGTCCTACCGGCTACGCGATTGGCTCATCTCCCGCCAGAGGTACTGGGGAGCTCCGATTCCGATCATCTACTGCTCCTCCTGCGGCGAGGTCCCGGTTCCGGAGGAGGATCTGCCTGTCCTCCTGCCGGACGACGTGGACTTCTCGCTGCAGGGCGAATCGCCGCTCGCGAAGCACGAAGGATTCGTCAACGTCTCCTGTCCGCGCTGTGGCGAGCCGGCCAGGCGCGAAACGGACACGATGGACACGTTCGTCGATTCGTCGTGGTACTTCCTGCGCTTCACCTCTCCGCACGACGACCGGGAGGCGTGGTCGCGCGACTCCTTGGAACGATGGCTGCCCGTCGACACCTATTCCGGAGGGATCGAACACGCCATCCTTCACCTGCTGTACTCGCGATTCGTGGTCAAGGTGCTGTACGACCTGGGGTACCTCGGGTTCGTCGAGCCGTTCACGACGCTGGTGAACCAAGGCATGGTGATCTACAGCGGCGAGGCAATGTCGAAGAGCCGGCGGAACTTGGTCGAGCTGGGACCAACGATAGAGAAATGGGGAGCGGACACGATCCGGCTGACCGTGATGTTCGCCGGGCCTGTTGATGACGACATGGACTGGGCGAACGTTTCTGTATCGGGCGTGCACAAGTGGCTGGGCCGGGTGTGGCGGACGGTGTTTGCGGCCGGGGAGGCCGCGGTGGGCGGCGGGTCCGGGACCTTGGGTAACGGGAACGCCGCGGCACCGGTCGGGGACGAGCTGCGCAAGTTCGTGCACCGAACGGTGAAGGCGGTGACGACCGACTACGAGCGGATCGGCTTCAACGTGGCCATCGCCAAGATGATGGAGCTCACCAACAGCCTCCAACGGGCTCTGGACGCCGGAGTCCGGGGCCAGCCTGCACACGACGCGGCTGAAAGCCTCGTGCTCCTCCTGGCGCCCATGGCTCCGCACATCGCCGAAGAGCTGTGGCGCGAGGTTCTGGGTCACTCCGACCTGGTCTCGGTGGCCGCGTGGCCCACGTGGGACGAGGAGTTGGCCAAGGAACAGGAGGTGGTATTGGTCGTGCAGGTGGACGGCAAAGTCCGTGACCGCATCACGGTGCGGGCCGATGCTACCGAAGGTGAGTGCCGCGAGCTGGCGCTGGCGTCGGAGAGGGTCAAGGAGTTCCTGAAGGGCCACGAACCCGCCCGGGTGATCGTACGCGCGCCGAAGCTGGTGAACGTCGTCACGGCCGACTGATCGTCATCTCCGGCGGGCCGCCGACATCGGCCGACATCGAAGGAAAATCCTCGTTCAGTGACTTTGTTCACTGACAGCCGGTTCGCCTGCTGTTAGCGTGCCGGAACTCGCACGCGGCTGGGCGCGCCTTGCGTCTCCGTGATCTCCTCCTCGCCCTTCCCGGCTACAGGCGAAGCGGTGGTGCGATGGGCAGAAGAGGTCAGTGGGAACGAGATTCAGGCGTGATCGGTGAGCCGCTCCGGGAGCGGCTCCGCTCGCTGGACCGGCGCGAGTGGGTGGGACTCGTCGTCGTGGGCACTCTCATCGTGGCCGGGGCGGCCCTCTGGTATGTACATTCACTTCCCTCCCCGGTGAGCATCCAGGCTTCGACCGATCGCCTGGGTCCGAGCGGGCGGGCCGCGGTGGCGTCTTCGCCCACTCCGGCCACGATCATCGTGGACGTGGCCGGGTGGGTCAGACGACCCGGCGTGTACGACTTCCGCCAGGGAGACCGGGTCATCGACGCGATCCGGATGGCCGGCGGTGGGAGGCCGGGCGCCGATCTCACGTCGATCAATCTGGCCGCGCCGCTGACGGACGGCCAGCAGATCGTGGTCTTCAGAAAGGGAAAGCTCGGCGTCGGCAGCTCGGGGTCGGGCGGCGGGGCGGCAGCTCCCGGCTCGGGGGGAGCCGAGCCCTTGATCAATCTGAACACCGCCACGCTTGACCAGCTCGAGTCCCTCCCGGGCATCGGTCCCGCATTAGGGCAGCGGATCCTCGACTACCGCCAGGAGCACGGGCCGTTTCGATCGGTGGATGACCTCCTGAACGTGTCTGGCGTCGGCGATAAGAGGCTGGCCGATCTCCGGTCGCAAGTGACCGTTTGAGCCGTGGGGGGATGGACGCTGGCCATGGCCGCGGCCGCCTTCTGGTCAGGCATCTTGTGGGCGACGGGAGGCGAGCGCGAACTCGGACCGCGCACGGGCGCCGCGCTTCTCGTCGTGGGGACCATCCTTCTGTGCGCGGCCGCCGCCAGCGTTCGAACCAAGCGGAGCCCACCCGACCCCCAAGCACAGATCCCTCGTCGGCGTGTGGCTGTGCTCGGGCTGGCGGGGGCCGCCCTGGCATTCCTGATGGTATTCATGGCCTTCGGCCTCCTCGGGGCGGGCTGGGCCGGAATCCGGGACGCGCACGTCCGCTCCGCTCCCATCGCGGCACTGGCCGGGCGTGCGGTGAGGGTCTCGGGTGAGATCGCCTCGAGTCCCGAGCAGGGGACGTTCGGCTGGACAGGAGCCATGCGGACGGAGCTGGTCATCCTCCAGGCGGCGCCATCCTCGGGTGTTCGGTCTTCGAGCGCTGTATGGCTCGAGGGCCGGGGCCGGCCACCCGGCCTTCCCCCGGGTGAGCAGGTGGTGGTGGAGGGAACGCTCGAGCGGTTGCGTGGCTCCTTCGGGGAATACCTGCGACGGCGAGGCTACGCGGCCACGCTGACCGTTGACGCCGTGCTGGATCGCAGACCTCCGGCCAACCCGGTCGTCCGTCTGGCAGACTCGCTTCGGAGATCTCTGCGCCGGTCCCTCGCCCGGGTCTTCCCTCGGAAAGAGGCCGGACTTCTCATGGGGCTGGCGCTGGGGGACACCTCGGGCCTCGATCGTCGAGTCGAAGAGGACTTCCGAAGCACCGGACTGTCCCACCTGACCGCCGTGTCCGGCGAGAACCTCGTGATGTTCCTCGCTCCCATCCTGGGGCTCGCCGGGTGGGCGGGGGCAGGCCGACGGGCCCGGTTCGCGCTCGGAATGGCGGCGGTCGGCTTCTTCGTTCTTCTCACTGGGGCCGAGCCATCGGTGCTCCGTGCTGCCGCAATGTCGGGCCTGACGCTCCTGGGTGTCTTCCTGGGAAGGCCGCGCAGCCCCCCGGCCATCCTGGGAGGCGCGGTGCTCCTGCTGCTCGCCCACGACCCGACCCTGGTTCACTCGGTGGGCTTCCAGCTCTCGGTGGCAGCCACCGTGGGGATGGCTCTGATGGCTCAGCCGGTGGCGAACCGCATTTCCTCCCTTCCCCCGTCGCTGGCGGTGGCGGCCGGGACCACCCTGGCAGCGCAGGCTGGGGTGATGCCGCTCTTGCTCTTCTACTTCCGGGTGTTTCCCTTGGTGTCCATCCCGGCCAACCTGCTGGCCTTCCCCGCGGTCGGGCCGGGGATGCTCCTCGGTCTGGTCGCCGCAGCCCTGGAGGTGCTGTGGCACCCGCTGGGGGTCGTGGCGGCCGCGTTCGCTCGTGTCCCCATTGGGTACCTGGAGTGGTTGTCCGACCATCTGGCGCGCTCGCCGCTTCCTTCGATCACGTCACCGGGCGGCCAGGTCGTGACGCTGATCGTCGGCTTGGCTGCCCTGGCGGCGACCGCCTGGTGGATCCGATCCGGCCGGGGGATCCCTCCAAGGGCCGTCGTCCTGGGCGCACTGATCCTCCCCATCCTCATCCTGACCAGTGCCTTCCGAGCCGGGCCTCCTTCCCGCCTGACGATCGTCTTCTTCGATGTCGGTCAAGGCGACGCCGCCCTTATCCGCTCGCCAGGCGGGGCCACCATCCTGATCGACGGAGGGCCCGACCCCGACGTGGTGGCGGCGAAGCTGGCCGCCCTCGGTGTCAGGCGAGTCGACCTGATGGTGGCCACCCATGCCCACGCCGATCACGTGGGAGGCCTTCCCACGGTCCTGGCGCGGTTCCCCGTGGCCCTGGTGATCGACCCGGGTTGCCTGGGCGACTCGCCCTTCTACGCCGACTTCTTACGAGCGGTCCGTTCCGCCGGCGTGCCCTTTCGCCATCCTGCAGCCGGAACGGTCCTTCGGATCGGCGACGTCCGCCTGGACGTCCTCGGCCCGGAGGCCTGCTACCACGGCACGGCGTCGGACCCGAACAACGACTCGATGGTCCTCCGCATGACCGACGGCCCTGCCTCGGCCATGTTCTCCGGCGACGCCGAACAGCCGTCCCAGACTGAACTCCTGGAAAGACATGCGGGCATGCTGCTCGCGTTGGTCTTCAAGGTGCCCCACCACGGCGGCGCGACATCGCTAGACCAGTTCTTCCTGGCTGTCCGCGCGAGGGTGGCCGTGGTCAGCGTCGGGCCAAACCGGTACGGCCACCCCGTCCTGGCCGTGCTTCAAAGGCTGGCCGAGGATGGCATGCGCGTGTTCCGGACAGATCGCTCCGGTGACATCACGGTCTCGTTCGACGAAGGGAGGGTATTGGTGAGCTCGGGAGGATGAGGCGCACGAGCGGACGTGGTCGGAGCCCACGTGAACGTCCCCTGAATAGAATCGGCTCCATGTCAAAGTCGTCGGCCGTGGTGCTCTTCTGGGGCGAGGACGAGTTCCTCCTGCGCCAGGCCGCGCTGGCGTTCCTGGCCGAGCGAGGTGTCCGTGCCACGGAGGTGGACAGCTCGGAGTGGCGGGGAGGGGAGACCTCGGATCTGGCGACGCCATCGCTGTGGGGGGAGCAGCGCGCCCTGCTCGTCACGCGATGCCAGTCGCTTCCCGAGGAGGGCACTCGGGAGATCCGCGGCTACGTGGCGGGTCCCTCGCCGGACACCTTCTGCGTACTCACGCTGGTGTCCCGAGCCAGGTCCCTCCCGCCCCTGGCCAAGTTCGTCCAGTCGTCGGGGGGACTGGTCCGCCAGATCGCCGTGAAACGACAGGATCTGCCCCGATGGATCCTGGAGAGGGCCCGCGCCCGCGGCCTCGCGCTGGCCCCGCCGGGAGCCACGGCACTGATCGGTATCATCGGCGAGGACCCGGCTGCCCTGGACCAATCTGTCGAGCAACTGGCCACCGCCTTTCCTGGAGCCGCGGTTGGACCCGAACAGGTCCGGTCTCAGTTCAGGGGGCTGGGCGAGCAACGGGTTTGGGACCTGTGCGATCGAGCGCTCTCAGGCCGGCTCCCGGAGGCCCTGGTCGTCCTTCGTTCGCTCCTCGAACAGAGGGAGGACCCTCTGCTGGTCCTCGGCGGCATCGCCTCACGCGTGCGTGACCTTCTCCGGGTCCAAGAACTTCCCGATCGGATGTCGTCGGCCGACGCGGCCAAGGAGGCGGGCCTTCGGTTCGACTGGCAGGTGCGGCGGTACCGGGATCAGGCCAGGAGGTTCGCGCCGGGAAGCCTCGTGAACCTTCATGCGCGGGTGGTGGAGGCCGACCGAGCCCTGAAAGGAGGCGCTCCGCCCGACGTGGTGCTGGCAGCGCTGGTCGCCGTCATGGCCGGGGAAGGAGACGCCGCGCTGGACCTTCCCATGCGCGTATCCCGCTGACGCTGAGCTCGGTCGGAAGCTTTGGGCCCGCGAGTGGCCCTACGTGCTCTTGGCGGCGGCGTTGGCCGCTCGGGCCAGCCGGGACTTGCGGCGGGCGGCGGCGCGTTTGTGCAAGGCCCCCTTGGCCACCGCCTTGTCCAGCCCGCGAGAAGCGCGTTGGAACACGGCCTGGACGTCGGTGTCGTCGGACGTCGCCGCAGAGCGGACCTTCTTGGCTTCGGTCTTCAACGCCGTCCGAACCGCCTTGTTGCGGAGGCGCCGACCTTCGTTCTGCCGGTTGCGCTTGATCTGAGACTTGATGTTTGCCACGGCGGCCGAGTCTAGCAGGGCGATTCCAACCAACGACCTTTGTCGGTGGGGGGTCGCCGACCGCGTACGCTAGCTGGGCCGTGGATCAGTCCCTCATCCGCAATTTCTGCATCGTGGCGCATATCGACCACGGCAAGTCCACGCTGGCGGATCGCTTCCTCGAGCTCACCCACGCCGTGTCCGAGCGGCAGATGCGCGAGCAGTACCTGGACCGGATGGACCTCGAGCGAGAGCGGGGGATCACGATCAAGGCGCAGGCCGTGCGACTGCGCTACTCCTCGGGCGGGACGGAGTACGAGCTGAACCTCATCGATACGCCCGGCCACGTCGACTTCACCTACGAGGTCTCGCGCAGCCTGGCCGCGTGCGAGGGAGCGGTCCTTCTGGTCGACGCGGCCCAGGGCATCGAGGCGCAGAGCTTGGCCAACTACCACCTCGCTCGCGACGCGGGACTGACGATCATCCCGGCCGTGAACAAGATCGACCTGCCCGCTGCGGACCCAGACGAAGTGGTCAGCGAGCTGGCCGAGCTCATCGGATGCGACCCGTCAGACGTTCTCCGGGTCTCGGCCAAGACCGGCCAGGGCATGCCCGAACTGCTCGAGGCCATCGTGTCGCAGGTCCGGCCACCTTCGGGCGACCCGGAAGCACCGCTCCGGGCGCTCATCTTCGATTCGAGCTACGACCCGTATCGGGGCGTGATCGCCTACTCACGTGTGGTCGACGGTGAGATCAAGGGCCGCTCCAAGATCCTGTTCATGTCGAACCGGGCGACCTCGGAATCCGAAGAGGTCGGGGCGTTCGCCCCCGAGCCCAGCGTGTTGCCCTCGTTGACCGCGGGCGACGTCGGGTACCTGGTGACCGGGGTCAAGGACGTCCGGCAGGCCAAGGTGGGGGACACCATCACCCTGGCGGGACGGGCGGCCAAGCAGCCCCTCCCCGGATACCGCGAGCCCAAGCCGATGGTGTGGAGTGGCCTGTTCCCTGCCGAAGGCGGTGACTACACCATGCTGAGGGATGCCCTGGACAAGCTGAAGCTGTCGGATGCCGCCCTCGTGTATGAGCCCGAATCCTCGATGGCCCTGGGGTTCGGTTTCCGGTGCGGGTTCCTCGGGCTGCTGCACATGGACATCGTCAAGGAGCGATTGGAGCGCGAGTTCGGCTTGGAGCTCATCGCCACCGCGCCCAACGTGGAATTCCGGGTGGTCAGGGGATCGGAGATCCTTGCCGTCCACAACCCGTCCGAGATGCCACCCCCGGGGACCTACGACTACGTTCAGGAACCCTTCGTCATGGCCACGATCATCACGCCCTCCACCTATCTCGGGCCGGTCATGGAGCTGTGCCAGCAGCGGCGCGGCGAACTCCAGGACATGCGCTATCTCTCGCCGGAGCGGGCCGAGGTGCATTACCTCCTGCCTCTTTCCGAGATCATCTTCGACTTCTTCGACCTTTTGAAGTCGAAGACCCGCGGCTACGCCTCGCTCGACTACGAGCACTGGGGCTACGAACGCTCGGACATGGTCAGGGTTGACGTGCTCCTGCAGGGGGAGCCGGTCGACGCGTTCTCCTCGGTCGTGCACAGGGAGAAGGCCTACGCCTATGGCCGGGCCATGACGGCGCGCCTCCGCGAGCTCATCCCGAGGCAGCTCTACGAGGTGGCCATCCAGGCCACCATCGGCAACCGGATCGTCGCCCGGGAGACGGTGCGGGCCAAGCGAAAGGACGTGCTGGCCAAGTGCTATGGCGGCGACATCACCCGCAAGCGGAAGCTCTTGGAGAGGCAGAAGGAAGGGAAGAAGCGGATGCGGCGCGTAGGGCGGGTCGACGTGCCCCAGGAGGCGTTCATCGCCGCGCTTCGGGTGGACCGCGAACCGGCCGGGAGGCAGGCGTGAACGCCGGGCTGTACGTGCACATCCCGTTCTGCCTGACTCGCTGCGGCTACTGCGACTTCAACACGTACGCCGGCCTTGATCACCTGGCCGGTGGCTACGTCGACACCCTGGTCAAAGAGGCGGAACTTTGGGCGCCTGAGTGGGGCGGAGTGGAGTTCGTCTCGCTCTTCTTCGGCGGTGGAACGCCCACCATGCTCCCGGCGCTCAGATTCGTAAAGCTCCTTGACGAACTCCGGGGCGCGTTCTCCTTGGAACCTGGAGCTGAGATCACGTCCGAGGCCAACCCGGATACGGTCGACGAGGCTTACCTGAGCGCGCTCCTCGATGAGGGGGTCACCCGCCTGTCGATGGGCGTTCAGTCGTTCGACCATCGGGTCCTGGCCGCCCTCGAGCGCATCCACTCACCGGAGTCGGCTGTGCGAGCGTATGGCGCGGCTCGAGCTGTGGGGTTCGGCAATGTCAATCTGGACCTGATCTACGGTGCGCACGGAGAGACGCTGGACTCCTGGCGACAGACGCTGCAACGAGCGATCGAGCTCCAGCCGGAACACCTTTCCTGCTACGCACTCACCATCGAGGCCGCGACGCCGCTGGGTCGCAAGGTCGCGGCCGGGCTCGTCCCGCAACCCGATCCCGAGCTCCAGGCCGACATGTACGAGTTCGCATGCGAGGCGCTGGAGAACGCGGGGTACGAGCACTACGAGGTCTCCAATTGGGCCCGCCCCGGCTACCGATGTCTTCACAACATGGGCTACTGGGAAGGGCGGCCTTACCTCGGCCTCGGTGCGGGTGCACATTCCTGTCGTGACGGAATGCGGTGGTGGAACTTCCGCCCGCCTCAGCAGTACATCGCCTCGGTGGCTGAGGGTCGGAGGCCCGTCGGAGGCGAGGAGTGGCTCACCGAAGACGAGCAAAGGCTTGAACGCCTGCTCCTGGGTCTCAGGGTTGCCGACGGGATTCCGGCAACGTGGGTCGATCCCGTGCGGGTGGAACCGTTGCTAGCAGAAGGCATCGCCGAGCGCCGCGACGGACGGCTCGCTCTGAGCGAGCGCGGCCTGTTTCTGGCGAACGAGGTCGTTCTCGGGCTTCTCGGTTCATAGCCCGGGCTCAGGGATTCGGCTCGTCCATCCAGCAGGGCCCGCCTGGCTCGAACCGATCCCCCGGACCGACCTCGTTGTCGAATGGCTCCTTGTAGTCGCGTGTGGAGACCACCGTGAACTGCCCAAAGGGCGGAGCGTCGATCGGGTCGAAGCGGAGGACCGTCTCATGGACCGCGTATTCGGAGTGATTCGAATCAAGTTTCGCGATTTCCACGATGATCTCGTTGTTCCCGGGGCAACCCAGCCCGGCGAAGGCCGTAACGGAGCCACCGACACCGAACAGAGCAGCCTGGTCCGGCGGAAAGCCAGGCCCTCCGGGAGGCGCCGTTCCGGCTGGGTCCCCGAACGCTTCGCTGGCCGGCAGCTCGTAAACCTGGATGATGTAGGAGGAGGAGCCCTCGTCCCCCTTCAGGACGAACTCGTCGATTCCGTCGAGGTTCAGATCAGTCGCAGCGAGAGCCGTGCACACGTTCCCACAATCCGGCAGCGGCACGATGACATCGGACGGTGGCCAGCGGACGTCCAACGAGTACTCGGTCTCGAACCTGCCTCGCTGGTCGCTCGGCTCGAGGAGACACTTAGTCAGGGCAACCGTCG
>WNGE01008512.1_pt1 | contig 10930 bp, 5 predicted proteins | sample 5400651 | NCBI WGS metagenome assembly WNGE01 (sample SAMN13153370, study PRJNA577476) | soil metagenome | isolation source: 60 cm soil or saprolite under grassland replicate 2 | place: USA:California | collected 2016-06-15
GCCGTTGACGATCAGGATCCGACCGAAGCCCTGCGCGTGCAACGAGTCGAGCAGGTCGGCCAGCACGCGCACGTACGTCTCGATGCGCAGCGTCGGCGAGCCGGGATACGCGGCGAAGGACGGCGTGAGCCCGTACGCGAGCACCGGCAGCACCGGCACGCCCAGCGGCTCGGCCGCCTCGGCGGCGATGCGCTCCGAGAGGATGTTGTCGGTCTCCAAAGAGAGATAGGCATGCTGCTCGGTCGAGCCGACCGGCAGCACGATCCGGTCGTCGCGCTCGAGGTACGCCTCGAGCTGCAGCCAGTTCAGGTCACGGACGCGCACCGGTGCGCGACAAGATTACGGCGTCGTGGTCGTCACAGTCGTCGCCGCCGTCGTCGTCTGCGACGTCGTGACGGTCAGCGTCTGCGTGGAGGCCGGACCGCCGGACACGTTCATCCGCACTTTCGACTGGGCGGGCACCTGCTGATTCGCCGCGGGATCCTGGGCGATGACGGTGCCCTGCGGCTTCTGCGACGGCACCTGGATCACGACGGGCACGAGACCCGCATCGGTGACCGCTGCGACGGCGTCGCTCTGGCTCATCCCCTGCACGGCGGGCACCTTGACCTGGCCCTGGCCGCTCGACACGGACAGCGTCACAGGCGAGCCCTTCGGCAGCCTCGTGCCGTCCGTTGGGTCCTGCGCGACGACGGTCCCCTTCGGTTTCGCCGAGTCGACCGTCTTCCTGTTCGCCTGCAGCCCCTGCGAGGTGAGCAGCTGCTCCGCCGCGTCGGCAGTGCTGCCGACCAGCTTGGGCACGGTCACCTGCTGACGCCCCGTCGACACGACCGCCATCACCTGCGAGCCCTTCTCGAGGTCCGCGCCGGACTGCGGAGCCTGGTCGACCACCCGGCCGGGGGCTCCCGCGGCGGGACGACGGACCGTCTTCAGCGTGAAGCCGCGCGAGGCGGCCTTGTCCTGGGCCTGCGCCTGGGTCAGCCCGACGAGCGACGGCACGTTCTTCCCCTTGTCGTTCCGCTCCAGGAGCCAGAGGACGAAGAAGAGGATCGCGAGCGCGAGGAAGAGCACGACGAGCAGCCAGAGCCACCAGGGATACGGCCGCACGACCGCAGGCGGAGCGGCCTCTTCGTCGACCATGGTGCGGCGCCCGTCGGGACCCACGACCGTCGGCTCGTCAGGCGGCGGAGGTGGAGGCGCAGTCACGTCTCATGACGTTTCCGCGCTAATGCCGCGACAAACTCAGTCGGGACGGCCGGATTCGAACCGGCGAACCTCCCGCTCCCAAAGCGGGCGCTCTAACCAGGCTGAGCTACGTCCCGTCTGCCTCAGTGTACGGCGCGGCTATTCGGACTCCATCAACGCTCGCAACTCGCCGAGCTTCTCGCGCCTCAGGTCGTCGCGCTCGCCGCGCTCGATCCGGTCCAGTAAATCACGCACGAGTGACGCGAGCTCCAGTGGATTGAACGGCTTGGTCACGTAGTCGACGCCGCCGATGTCCAGGCCGCGCGCTCGGTCGCGGAACTCGGCGCGCGCGGTGAGGAAGATGATCGGAATGTCCGCGGTGGAGGGGTCGTCGAGCAGATGCTCCGCCACGCGCCAGCCGTCGAGCGCGGGCATCATCACGTCGAGGAGGATCACGTCGGGCAATTCGCGCTTCGCCTCCTCGAGCCCCGTCGGGCCGTCGTTCGCCTCGAGCACTTCCATCCCCTCGGCCTCGAGGTTGACCCGGCACAACAGCCGGATCGGGGCCTCGTCGTCGATCACGAGGACACGCGTCACAGCCTCCCCCTTCTCTCGCGGTCCCGCCGCTATACCCGTGACTGTTCCTCCTGAACCGAGGTCCCCGCCGCGAGCGGCAGGTCGAACGTGAACCGCGAGCCCCTGCCCTCTTCCGAGTGCACCGTGATGTGTCCTCCCATTGCCGACACGAGACCCTGCGCGATGAAGAGGCCCAAGCCCGTTCCCGACGAGGCGTCGCCGCCGCGGTAGAACTTCCTGAAGATTCGCTCTTGCTCGGACCGCGGAATGCCGACTCCTTCGTCTCCGACCGTCACTTCGACTGCGTCGTCTCTCCGACGCGCTGCAACCGTAACGGTTCCGCCGTATGGGGAGAACTTCACTGCGTTGTCGAGGAGCGCCGAAAGGATCTGGCGCAGCTTGTCGCGGTCGGCGTGGGCGGCCAGCGGGGAGTCGGGAAGGTCGAGCACGAAGCTGTGCCCATTTGCGGTCGGGTCCTGCACGCCTCCCACGACTTCGGAGACGACCGACCCCACGTCGGTCGGCGCGAGCTCGACGTGCAGGTCACCGGTGTCGAGACGCGCGACGTTGAGCAGCGCGTCGACGATCGACGTCAAGCGCTCCGACTCGGACGCGATGTACCGGAGGAACGTTCGCCGCTCTTCCTCGCCGAAGAGCACGTCCTCCCGCAAGAGCGTCTCGGCGAAGCCGTAGATCGACGTCAGGGGGCTGCGCAGCTCGTGTGACACGGTCGCCACGAACTCACTCTTCATCTCCTCGACGAGACGATCGGCCGAGATGTCGCGGAACGCGAAGATACGACCCGCGACGACGCCCGCGGGATCGCGCATGACGGCCTCGGTGACGGAGAGCCACACATCCTCCGTGCCGCGCTGGATCGCAACGAGCCGGCCCGGCTGCCCACCGGCCGAGGACAGGCTGCGCTGGAGGACGTCCTCGATCGTCCGGCCGAGCGCCTCGCTCCCCGAGACGCCTGTGATGCGCTCGGCCGCCGCGTTCCAGAGGACGACCTGCGATTCGCGATCGACCGCGACGATGCCGTCGGCGATGTTCGCCAGAATCGCGTAGCTCCGCTCGCGATCGACCGCGACCGAAGTGAAGAGCTCTGCGTTCGAGAGTGCGGCCGACGTGTTCGCCGCGAGGGCCTCGAGCGCCTCGATCTCATCCTTGCGCCAGGTGCGCGGACCGCGTGCGTACAGGGACAACACCCCGTGCACGGTGCCTTCCGGCCCGACCAGGGGCACGCCCAGGTACGCGTCGAAGCCGGCGGCGAGCACGGGATCGGCCTCGGCGTACCGACTGTCCTCGCTCGTGTCGGTGACCACGGTCGAGCTGCGCGACTGGAAGACGTCGCCCGCGAGCCGTCCCGCCGGCGGCGAACGCGTGCCGATCAGGTCTTGCAGGCCGTCTCCGCTCGCCGCCGTGAGGACCAGCTCGTCGTCGACGAGCACGCGAATCGCGCAGGCGTCGACGCCGAGCATCGACGGAGCGTGCTGAACGACCTCTTCGAGCACCGCATCCGGATCGAGCTCTGTTGCCAGCAGGCTCCCCATGCGCGCGAGCTGCTGCGCCAGCGCCCTGGCGCTCCGCTCCGACTCGTACAGCTCACTGCGCTCGAGCGCGCCGCGCACCGCGTGCGCGAGCTGTTGTGCGAGCTCGAGGTCGTCGTCGGTGAAGCGATGCTCGTTCGCGAAGAAAACGAGAACGACGCCGCAACCCCCGCCGCGCGTCGTCTCCAGCGGCACGGCAAGCAGCGCCTCACAGCCCGCCTTGCGCGCGAGTGCCTTCCATTCGTCGCCGAAGCGGTCGTCGTCCGCGACCGAAGGCGCGGCGATGACACGGCGTTCCTGGGTGCAGAGCGAGAGAACCTCGGCCGACGGCGGCAGGCCGTCGCTGAGCCCCGCTGCAAGCGCCGATGGGAGCTCGAAGGCCCCGGCGAGCTCCAGCTCGCCGCTGCGCCGCGGCATCAGCACGGCGGTGAAGTCGCCGCCGAGAGCTTCTCCGGCCGCCTGCGCGGCGGCGTCGAGCGTCGCGGTCAGCGACAGGGGCTCGCCGAGCACCGTGGCGATGCGCGAGAACCCACGCTGTACGCGCGCCTGCCGCGTACGCTCCGCGTAGGTCTCCGCGTTGCGCAACGCAAGTGCCGCGAGCGACGCGAACGCGCCGATCACGTCCGCGTCGCGCTCGCCGAACGAGCGCTCTCCGCGACCGCCGACTCCGACCACGCCGCGCATCTCCCCGGACCACACGATCGGCGCCACGATCGCGTCCGTGAATCCCTGGTACGCCTCGTGCGGTACCGGATCGAGAATGGCCTCGTAGTCGGAAGAGATCACCGGCTCCCCACGGCGGATCGCTTCGGCCGCGACACCCCGATCTGCCGTGAACTCGAAACCGACGAGCGCGGACGGCAGGCCGTGAACCGCCGCACAGCGCAACCTGCGCCGGCGCGCGTCGTAGAGGTAGAGGTCGGCGGCGTCCAGATCGAGCAGCGTGGAGAGCTCGTCGACGAGCCGCTGCAGCACGGTCTCGAGCTCGAGCTCGGAGGTCACGTTCTGCGCAGCACGGAACAGACTCCTCTGCAAACGGAGCTGCTCCTCGTTCTCGCCGAGCAGCCGCGCGATGTGCAGAGCGATGCCCGCCTCGCGCGCGACCGCCTCGGCGACCGCGACCTCGGACGCCGACCAGTGGCCTGCGGTCGCGCGATGGAGCGAGAAGACCCCGATCACCTGGTTGAAGGCGGCGACCGGCGTCGCGAGAACAGAACGGGTGCCCGCGGCGCGCAGCGCCTCGAGCCCCCCGAGCCCGGAATCGTCCATGGATCGGTCCGCCTCGACGTCGTCGATGACGATCGTCCGCCGCTCTCGGATGGCCAGGTTCGAGACCGCGAGCCGCGGTGGGTCCTGGCCCAGAGGCTCGAAACCCGCATCGATCCACTCCGCCACGATCGGCATCTTCTCGCTGGGCTCGCCGAGCCGCACGAAGGCACGCTGTGCATGCAGCGCTCGCGCCGTCTCCTCGACGGCGACGGCCAGAACCGAGTCGAGATCGAGTTGGGTGCGGAACTTCCCGGCGATGCGCGCGATCAGGCGCTCGCGCTCGAGCGCGTCTGCAAGCGCCGCCGACGAGCGCAACCGATCGAGGGCGAGGGCGGCCTCGTTGCCGAGCGACTGGACAAGACCGAGCTCCTCCGGCGTGAACGCACGCCGCTCCCCCACGCTCGCGACGCTCAGCACGGCGAGCACACGCCCTTCGGCGAGAAGCGGCACGAACGCGAGGCTCTTCGCCCGAGCGCGCTCGACGAGGCGCCGGTTGACGACCGGCGAGGTCTGGGCATCGAAGACGGAAAACGGCGCGGCGTCGAAGACGGCGCTGGCGGTGCCGGACGCTTCGTTGCGCAGGTCGATGCGCACGTCGTCCCAGGTTGCGTCCGCCCCTTCGAGGCGCGCCACGACGCCGGTCGCCTCGGTCTGATCCTCGTTGACGAGCGCGAGCGAACCGAACTCGAGCCCGAGCAGCTTGATCGCTTCGTCGATCAGCGTCCGCCCCACATCCTCGGTGGTCTGCGTGTGGACGAGCGCTCTACCGAGCTCGGTCACCGCCGTCAGCTCCCGGTCGAGCTCCGTCGTCCGCGCCTCGGCCTCTCGGACCCGTGCGCCGCCGCTCACGAGACCGGCACGCACGAGGCGGCCGAAGAAGAGCACCGCGGGCGCGAGCCCGACGAGCATCGCGGCGAAGGACAGCCACAGGTGCTTCTGCACGGGCTCGCGCTGCTCGGCGACGATCACGCCGTAGATCGCTGCGATCGTGGCCACGGCCGGGAAGATCGTCACCACCGTCACGTCGCCGGTGGTCGCGCGATTCCGCGAACGCCAGAGGGACGGCAGAATCGCCAAGGAGACCGCTGCGTAGGCGAAGGCGATCGCGAACAGCGGTGCCGCATTGAAGAGCAGCGTTTTGGTCTCGAGGGACACTGGGGGCCCACCGTGATGATAGGGATGGGACCTAGCGCCGTCGAGGCTGGGCCTTTTGGTCCAACTCGTTTCCGTTAGCCCGATTGTCGCTTCAAAAGATGGGCCGGGCGGCCTATTCACAACTCGGGCAACAGTCGTTAGCGTTCTGCGAACTGGGCGATGCGAACCGCGGCGCGCGTACCTGGCCTAGCCCGCGGTGAGCAACTTGGGAAAGGCCCGCGGCAACGACCCCCCCGAGCCGCGGGCCTTTTTCATTGGCGCGAAATGCTGCGCACTTCGCGCCGGGTAGACCTCAGCCGCGCCTTCGGCGGGCTGTTCGGGCCAAGCTGGCTACGATGCTTGGCGTGGTCAAGCGTGTTCTTCTTGCGTCTCCTCGTGGGTTTTGCGCCGGGGTTGAACGGGCTGTCGAGACTGTCGAGCTTGCGCTCGAGCACTATGGAGCGCCGGTCTACGTTCGCCACCAGATCGTTCACAACGCGCACGTCGTCCGCGACCTCGAGGCGCGCGGGGCGGTCTTCGTCGAGGACGAGGGCGAGGCGCCCGAAGGCGCCACGATCGTCTTCTCCGCGCACGGCGTCGCGCCGTCCGTGTACCGGCGATCCGCCGAGCGCAGCCTGAACACGATCGACGCGACCTGCCCGCTCGTGACGAAGGTGCACGTGCAGGCGCGCCGCTACGCGGCAGACGGCTACACCGTCGTGCTCGTCGGCCACGCCGGCCACGAGGAAGTGGTCGGCACGATGGGCGAGGCGCCGGATTCGATCGTGGTCGTGGAGTCGGTCGAGGACGTCGACCGGCTCGAGCGGATACCCGGCCAGAAGCTCGCGTACATCACCCAGACGACGCTCTCCGTCGACGAGACGACCGAGATCATCGCCGCGCTCCGCCGCCGCTTCCCGGACATCCACGGGCCGCAGAAGGAAGACATCTGCTACGCGACCTCGAACCGCCAGTGGGCCGTGAAGGAGATGATCGAGCACATCGACGCGCTCCTCGTGATCGGCTCGCGGAACTCCTCGAACTCGAACCGGCTCGTCGAGGTGGCGCACGCCGCGGGCGTGCGGGCCTACCTGATCGACGACGAGTCCGACATCGATCCCCGCTGGTTCGCCGATGTCGAGACCGTCGGGGTGACAAGCGGCGCGAGCGCCCCGGAGAAGCTCGTGGAGCGTGTCTCGGACTGGTTCCGCGCGCAGGGTGTGGAGGACATCTCGGCGTACCGGATGGTCGACGAGGACGTCACCTTCAGGCTCCCAGTGGAGTTGCGCCGCGAGCTGGCGCTCGCTGCCACGCAGTCGTAGCAGCACCGAGCAGGTTTGACACCACGCCCGGTGGGGGTATGTGTGGCGGGACCCCACGAAGGAGGACGCATGCGGCGCTTTCGCATCCTGGGCATGGCAGGCCCAGGCTTACTCTTGGCTCTCCTGCTGATCACGTCGACCGCGGCCGGCGGCAAGACCGCGGACGTGCGCTCGCAGAAGTTTGCGTTCACGGCGACGAACCTGCTGCCGCCGACCGGAGGCTTCGGCGAGCCCTCGATCGCGCTGTCGTCGAAGGACCACGTCTTCATGTGCGGCCCGGAGGGCCTCGTCACCGGGAACGCGTTCGTGCGCAGCGCCGACTGGAAAAGCTTCGAGCGCTTCAACATCGTCGACACGCCCGTGAACGGCGAGGACTGCGACGTCAAGGTCGGGCCCGACGACGCCGTGTACGAGGCGAACCTCCAGATCGTCGGCGGCGCGATCCGGAAGTCGGTCCTGGACGGGCAGGGGCCGCCCGCCCCGCCGAACACGACCGGTAACGGGAGCTTCGACTACCAAGTCTACGAGGACACGGTCGAGCAGGACCGGCAGTGGCTCGCGACCGATCCCGTGGACGGCAGCATCGTGTACTACGGCTACCACGACCTCTCCGCAGAGCTCGAGATCGTCGCGAAGTCGCTCGACGGCGGCAAGACGTTCCCGATCCACACCGTGACGTCGAACGATCCGACGCTCCTCCCCGACACCGTCCCGAACACGTTCTCCGGACCGGTTCGGGTCGATCCTGCCGACCACAACACCGTCGTCCAGGTCTACGGAACCTCGACCGCCGAGAACAACGCGGATGCGTGCAACACGACCACGGCGTGCTTCGGCAATCCGAAGCGCGTGCTCGTCGCCGTCTCCACGGACGGCGGGCTCACGTGGACCGACCACATCGCCATGGACGTCTCGACGAAGTCGGGTGACCAGATTCTCGGGAACCTCTTCCCGTGGGTCACGTGGGACTGGGCCGGGAACCTCTACGTGATGGCGGCCCTCGGCGGCAAGGATGGGAGCGGGCAACCGACGAACGGCATCTACTACGCCTGGTCGGCCGACAAGGGCAAGACGTGGTCGCCGATGATCCGCGCGAACACCGGCCCCGGTGCCGTCGTCTTCCCGACGATGGTCGGCGGCAAGGCGGGTGTCGTCGACTTCGCGTGGCTCGAGTCGTCCGCACTCGATCAGGCCGACAACGGAACCTGGACGCTGCATTTCTCGCAGAGCCGTAACGCGGCGTCGTCCAAGCCGACGTTCACGCAGGTGACGGGGCCGGTCGTTCGCACCGGCGCGGTCTGCACGCTCGGGATCCTCTGCGACGGCAACCGCGAGCTCGCGGACTTCATGGAGATCGCGCTCGACTCGTTCGGCTACGCGCACGTCGCGGCTCCCGCGACCGACGCGAGCGATCACGTGTACGACGTGTACTGGCGCCAGGACGCGGGCCCGTCTGCGACGAGCGAGCCGTGCCAGCCGGCGTGCGTCAAGACGCGGCCAGGGCCGCGCCCGTAGCACCGCTCGGGACCAGGTCCCTGGACATGTCCCGGGACCTGGTCCCTAGGCCCGTTCGAGACGGAGCTGGCCGACGTCGACGCTCACCGCGAGCGTGTCCTCCTTGATCCGCTCCGCGTACGGGAGCAGGTCCTCGTCGGGGATCCACAGCCGGATGCGATCCGTCAGCTCGAGCCCGGCCTCGCGGCGCAGCGCGTTCACCGTGTGGATCAGGTCGAGGACTCGCCCCTCGCGGAGCAGCTCGTCGTCGAGCGCCGTGTCCAGCGCGACGGTCAAGCCGTCGTCGGCCGCCACGGCCCAGCCCTCCTTGCCGACGTGCTCGACCAGGACCTCGTCGGGCTCGAGCACGTGGCCGTTCACCCGGAAGCGACCGCCGTCCAGCGCCTCGAAGCGCCCTTCCTGCAGCGCGGCGCGCACGTCGCGCAGCACCGGGCCGAGCTTCGGCCCCAGCACTCGCAGGTTGGGCCGCACGCGGAGCTCGCTCGCGTCGACCTCGCCGAACTCGATGTCCTTGACGCGCAGCTCTTCCGCGATCTCGCCCGCGTGCTCGGCCGCACGCTCGCCGCCGGCGACGACGAGCCGCCGGAGCGGCTGGCGCAGCTTCAGGCCCGAGGCGGCACGCGCCTGCCGGCCGAGCTCGACCACCCGCCGCACCTCGGCAACCTCGGCGAGCAGCGTGTCGTCGATCGCGTCAGGGTCCGGCCACTTCGCGAGGAAGACCGATTCCTCCTCGGACACGAGCGTCCGCCAGAGGTGCTCGGCGAGGAACGGCATCACGGGTGAGATGACCTGCAACGCGACCCGGAGCGCATCCCACAGCACGCGCAACGCGGTCGCGTCGCCCTCCCAGAAGCGACGCCGCGAACGCCGGATGTACCAGTTCGACAGATCGTCGACGAAGGCTTCGAACTCCTGCACGACACCCGGCGTCCAGAATCGCTCGTACGCGTCGGTCGCGTCGCGCACGAATGCTCCCGTGCGCGAGACGAGCCAACGGTCGAGCGGCCTGAGCTCGCCCGGGGATGCCGTCGGATCGAAGCCGTCCACGTTCGCGTACGTAATGAAGAACGAAGCGGAGTGCCAGAACGTCAGCAGGCGCCGCTTGACGTCGTCCGCCATGTGGTAGCCGAAGCGAAGCGGCTGGCTCGGCTGCTGTTCGCAGAACAGCCAGCGGGCGACGTCGGCGCCCATCCGCTCGAGCGCCTCGTTGAGCTCGACCATGTTTCCGGACGACTTGTGCATCGGCCGGCCGGTCTCGTCGTACACCTTCTCGTACGTCAGGACCTGCCGGTACGGCGGGCGTCCGTCGAGCGTGATCGCCATGAAGCACTGCGAGTAGAACCACAGCCGGATCTGCTCGCGCATCTCCGAGACCCAGTCGGCCGGGAACCATTTCTCCCAGTACGCGTGATCGGGTAGATCGGCACCGGTCAAGCCCGCCGCCGCGCCGGTGGCGTTGCCGTGCTCGACCCACTCGGGGTTGCGCCAGCCCAGCGTCGAGAAATGCACGATGCCGGCGTCGAGCCACGCGTCGCCGACCTCGACGATGCGGCGGACGTCGTCGCGGTCGCACGCCTCGCAGCGGATCGTCACGTCGTCGATCCAGGGGCGGTGCAGCTCTTGCAGGCCCTCGAGTCCCGCCGTCGCGCGCTCCTCGAGCTCCGCGCGCGAGCCGATCACGTTCAGCTGTCCGCAGCCGCACGGATAGAACGGCAGCGGCAGCCCGAAATAGCGCTTCCGGGAGATGTTCCAGTCGCCCATGTTTCGCAGCCAGTCGTCCATCCGCTTGCCGTACTGCGGCGGCGTCCATGCGACGGTCGCGTTCGCGTCGAGCATCGGCTGCCGCACCTCTTGCGCGGAGATGAACCAGTCGTCGACGACGCGGAACACGAGCGGCGTCTTGCAGCGCCAGCAGATCGGGTAGCGGTGGACGACTCGCCCGGCCTCCACGAGCAGGTCGCGGGCGCGCAGATCGTCGACGATCGGCCGCTCGACCTCCGTGGTGGAGAGGCCCTCGAGCTCGCCGTAGCCGGGCAGCATGCGCCCGGACTCGTCGATCGGCATCAGCACGGGCAGGTCGTGGACGCGCGAGAGCTCGAAGTCCTCCGCGCCTGCGCCCGGAGCGATGTGGACGATGCCGGTGCCCTCGTCGAGCGAGACCTCGTCCCAGGGGATGACCCGGTGGACGACGCCGTCCTGCGCGGCGAAGTGGTCGAACGGGCCGCGGTAAGTGAGGCCGACCAGCTCCTCGCCGCGCCTCCGCTCGACGAACGAGTCCTCGGGATAGCGGTCGACCACGACCCAGTCGCCGCTCTCGCGGCGGCCGTACTCGGCGCCCGGCTTCACCGCTGCGGCGACGTTCGCCGGCAGCGTCCACGG
>WNGE01008513.1_pt1 | contig 10930 bp, 8 predicted proteins | sample 5400651 | NCBI WGS metagenome assembly WNGE01 (sample SAMN13153370, study PRJNA577476) | soil metagenome | isolation source: 60 cm soil or saprolite under grassland replicate 2 | place: USA:California | collected 2016-06-15
CGCCGGCCGGTCCTGGTCGTTCGCGAGACCCCGGTACGGGCGGAGGCGGCGCTCCGGTGAAGGCCGCCACGGCCGTGCGGCTCCGCGAGGTTGAGGTTCAGGCGCTCGACGCCGCGCGCCTCGAGCCGCTGATCGGCCCGGAGCGGATGGCGCGCTACGAGGCGATCGCCGAGAGGACGCAGTCGCTGATGGCAGGCCGGGCCGTGTTCAACGTCAACTCGACCGCCACCGGCGGCGGCGTCGCGGAGATGCTCCAGACGCTGCTCGCGTACGGCCGCGGCGCCGGTCTCGACGTCCGCTGGCTCGTGATCCGGGGCGACCCGGCCTTCTTCGCGATCACGAAGCGGATCCACAACGGCCTCTACGGCTCGGCGGGAGACGGCGGCGACCTCGGCGAGGCGCAGCGGAGCCACTACGAGGAGACCGCCAGGCGCAACGCCGACGAGCTGCTCGCCCTGGTGCGGCCGGACGACGTCGTCCTGATCCACGATCCGCAGCCGGCTGGGTTGGCCGCGGAGCTGAGCCGCGCCGGCGCGCGCGTCGTATGGCGCTGCCACGTCGGTGCGGACAAGCCGAACGAGTGGACGGAGCGCTCCTGGTCGTTCCTGCGGCCGTACCTCGAGGACGTGGATGCGTTCGTCTTCTCCCGGCGCGTGTTCGCGCCGCCGTGGGCGGATCCGGCACGCACCCATGTGATCCCGCCGTCGATCGACCCCTTCTCCGCCAAGAACGAGCCGATCTCGCACCGAAACGTGCGCCTGATCCTCGGCTACGTCGGCTTGATGGGAGGAGACGGCGCACTGCCGGCGGTGCCCTTCACCCGCCGCGACGGCTCTCCGGGACGCATCAACCGCCGGGTCGACGTGCTCCAGACCGGGCCGCCGCCTCCGCCGGAGGCGCCTCTCGTCGTCCAGGTCTCGCGCTGGGATCGGATGAAGGACATGCCCGGCGTGATGAGCGGCTTCGCCGAGCGCGTCGACCCCTCCCTCCACGCGCACCTGCTGCTCGCGGGGCCGGCCGTGACGGGCGTGGCCGACGACCCGGAAGCGGCGGAGGTGCTGGAGGAGTGCGCGGCGCTCTGGCGCGAGCTCCCTCACGCCGCCCGCAGCCGCGTGCATCTCGCCTGCACGCCGATGGCGGACGCCGACGAGGCCGCGTCGATCGTGAACGCGCTCCAGCGCCACGCCGCCGTGGTCGTCCAGAAGAGCCTCGCGGAGGGCTTCGGGCTGACCGTCGCCGAGGCGATGTGGAAGTCGCGCCCGATCGTAGGCAGCGCGGTCGGCGGGATCGTCGACCAGGTCGTGAGCGGCGAGCACGGGCTGCTCGTCGAGGATCCGCTCGATCTCGACTCCTTCGGCGCCGCCGTGGAGACCCTCCTGCGCGACCCCGACGAGGCAGATCGGCTCGGCGCCAACGCCCGCGCGCGGGCCGGCGCCGAGTTCCTCGGCGACCGGCACCTCGAGCAGTACGGCCGCCTGCTCCAGCAGCTCGGCTGATACGGGAATTCCCGCAGCGGCCCCGTGGATTTGCCCCTTCGCGTTTCCGCGCTCCCCCCGATGATGCGGCGGCCGATGGTCGCGAAGCTGGGTGCAAAGGCCAGCATGAGAGACGCCGGCCGCGACGGAAGGAGCAGACGATGAGAAGGTTCTTCGAGATCGGAGGAGTGGTCGCCGCCGTGATCCTGATCGCGTTCGGCATCACCTCGATCGTGATGGGGTTCAACGGGCGCAACACCGTCCGCAAGAGCCTCAAGCAGGAGCAGATCGTCGGCACGCCCGACATGACGCCCGCCGCGATCGCGGCCGAGGCGAAGAAGGCCGGACTGCCGTCGACGATCGATCTGCCGACCGTGTCGGTCGCCGGCAAGCGGATCGACAACGGCGACCGGGCGCGCGCGTTCGCGAGCTACATGCGGATCCACGCGCTGGAGGCGACGCAGGGCCTGACGTACGCGCAGATGGGCCGCTTCGTGGCGAAGCCCAACACGCCGGCGAAGCTGACCGACGGCCAGGGCAACACCAGCGTGCAGGACTGGGCGCTCGTCGACCCCAAGACGAAGCAGCCCGTCGAGAACGGCGCCCGGAACCTGTGGGTGACCGAGACGGCGCTTTCGACCGCACTCAACACGAGCTACATGGCCGAGCAGATCTCGCTGTTCGGAATCGCCATGGGCATCGCGCTGCTGCTCGCGGGCATCGGGTTCGCGATCCTCGCGGTGGGCGGTGCGCTCCGCAACCCGGATACGGCGCTGACCTTCCTGCGGAGGAAGGCGCCGATCCGGGCGCCGATCAGCGCGTAGACGGAATCCTCTCCGTCGCAACGACGGGCCGCCTCCGGGCGGCCCGTCGCCATCTCAGCCCTCCAGCAGCCCCTCGCCCAGCGCGTAGCGCACGAGCTCCGCGCGGCTCGAGAGGCGGAGCTTCTGCATGATGTGCGCGCGGTGCGTCTCGGCCGTGCGCACCGAGATGTAGAGCTGCTTCGCAATCTCCTGGTTCGTGTGGCCCAGCGCGAGCAGGCGCAGCACCTCGCGCTCGCGCTCCGAGAGTGGATCCTCCTCGGCCCGGCGCAGCTCCTCGGTCTCGGCGGCGACGAGCCGGGCTCCGAGCTCAGGATGGACGTAGCGGCCGCCGCGCGCGACCTCGCGGATGGCGGCCACGAGCTCCGTGTCGGCCGCCTCCTTCAGCACATAGCCCTTTGCCCCCACGGCGAAGGCCTCCCGCACGTACCGAGGGTCGTCCTGCATCGAGAGGACGAGCACCTTCGTCTCCGACTGCTCGTGCAGCAGCTGCGGCAGGACCTCGAGCCCGCTCTGGTCGGGCATCACCACGTCCATCAGAACGACGTCGGGCTTCAGCATCCGCGCCTCGAAGATCGCCTCCCGCCCGCTGCCTGCCTCGCCGACCGCCTCCAGATCGTCCTCGGCGTCGACGAGGAGCTTGAGCCCCGCGCGGACGACGGCGTGATCGTCCACGATCATCACGCGCACGCTCACGGGAGCGGCACCTCCGCGGCGATCGTCGTGCCGGAGTCCGGGCTCGACTCGATCTCGAGCCGGCCGCCCAGCAGCGAGAGCCGCTCGCGCATCCCCACGAGGCCGAAGCCGCGGTCGCTCGAGCCTTCGCCGATGCCCCGACCGTCGTCCTCGATCACCGCCTTGACCGACCCGCTCGTGCGAGTCAGCAGGATGCTCACGCGGCGCGCCCGGGCGTGCTTGACGACGTTCGTCAGCGACTCCTGGACGATCCGGTAGAGCGCCGTCTCCACCTCGCCGGGAAGGCGCTCGTCCTGAAGCGCCGCCTCGAAGTCGACCGAGATCCCGGTTTGCTCGGCGAAGGACGCCGTCAGCCGCTCGAGGGCCGCGGCGAGCCCGAAGTCGTCGAGCGCGCTCGGACGGAGCTCGACCGCGAGCCCCCGCACGTCCTGGAGCGTCTCCACCACCAGCTCGCGCAGCGCTGCGGTCGCGGCCTTGGACTCCTCGCCCGCGACCGTCTCCTCGAGCGCCTTCAGCCCGAGCAGGATCGAGGTCAGTGCCTGGCCGGTCTCGTCGTGGAGCTCCCGCGCGAGCCGGCGCCGCTCCTGCTCCTGAGCGTCGAAGACCCGCCGCAAGGCGTCCCGGGCGATCCGCTCGGAGAGGTCGACCGCGACGGCGGCACGCGACGCGAAGGTCTCGGCGAGCCGGAGATCGGTGTCGGAGAAGCGCGCGTCCCGACCGAGCTTGTCGTGAGCCGCGATCACCCCGATCGAGCGGCCGCGCACGACGAGGGGCACCCAGAGGCCCGTCCGGGCCGCAACGAGGCGCGTCACCTCGTGATCGACGTCGGGGTCCTCGAGCAGGGAGTCGACACGCTCGCTGCGGCCGCGCTCGAGCACGCGACCGGCCTTCGAGGCCGACCGCCGCACCACTTGGCCGACCAGCTCCTCCCCACCCTCGCCCGCAGCCGCGGCGACTCGTAGGTCGCCGGCCGCGGCGGGAAGGAGAACCACGACGATCCGTGCCTCCAGAAGCTCCCCCAGCCGGCGAGAGACGAGGTCGAGCAGGCGGTCGAGGTCGGTCTCGGTGGCTAGGGCGTTGCCGACCTCGTTCAGCGACTCGAGCTGGCGCGACCAGTTGGTCGCCGCCTCGTACAGGCGTGCATTCTCGATCGCGACGGCGGCCTGGCCGGCGAGGAGCGTGACGAGCTCCTCGTCCTCCTCCGTGAAGTCTTCTCCGCCCGCTTTCTCCGTCAGGTAGAAGTTGCCGTAAGCGACGTTCCGGAGCAGGATCGGCACGCCGAGGAAGGTCCGCATCGGCGGGTGATTCGGCGGGAAGCCGACTGCCCTCGGGTCGTCGTTCAGGTCGTGCAGGCGGAGCGAAGCGGTCTCCCGAATCAGGACGCCGAGGATCCCCCGGCCGTGCGGCGGGTCGCCGATCGCCGCGTACGTCTCGGCGTCGATGCCCGTGGTGACGAACCGCTCGAGCCCCGAACCGGTCCGGTCGATCACGCCCAGGGCGGCGTACCGCGCTCCGGTCAGCTCCGCCGCCGTCTCGACCAGCCGCTGAAGGAGTGCCTCCAGCGAGAGCTCGGAGGTGATCGCGACCGCGGCGCCGACGAGGGCCCGAAGCCGGTCCGGGCTCGGGCTGACGGCTTCCATGTCCAGGACCCTACTTCCGACTCGACCTGCGGAAAACCCACAGCGGCGGTCCGCGTCCACGCCGATGGCTCGGCTCACGATCGACGAGAGACTCACGGGGAAGCGAGAAGGAGGTTCGAGATGAAGGCCCTCGTCTATCACGGGCCGGGCTTGCGCAGCTGGGAGGAAAAGCCCGATCCGAGCATTCAGGCCCCAACGGATGCGATCGTTCGGATCGATTCCTCGACGATCTGCGGGACCGACCTGCACATCCTCGAGGGCGACGTCCCCGAGGTCGAGCCCGGCACGATCCTCGGGCACGAGGCGGTGGGAACCGTGGTCGAGACCGGCGACGGCGTCTCCACGCTCGCAGAGGGCGACCGGGTGCTCGTCTCCTGCATCACGTCGTGCGGCCGGTGCCGGTTCTGCAGGGAGGGCCACTATGGCCTCTGCATCGGCGGCGGCGGCTGGATCTTCGGCCACCTGATCGACGGGCTCCAGGCGGAGTACGCACGCGTGCCCTTCGCCGACACGTCGGTGCACAAGGTGCCCGAGGAGCTCACCGACGAGCAGGTGCTGTTCCTCGCGGACATCCTGCCGACGGCCTACGAGGTCGGCGTCCTCAACGGCGGCGTCCGGCCGGGCGACACGATCGCAATCGTCGGTGCCGGGCCGATCGGGCTCGCGACCGTTCTCACGGCCAAGCTCTACACGCCCGGCCGGATCGTCGTGATCGACCTCGCGGACGCTCGGCTCGAGAAGGCGCTGGAGCTCGGCGCGGACGTGACGATCAACAGCGATAGCCAGGACGCCGCGGCCAGGGTGCTCGAGCTGACGGGCGGCTTCGGAGCCGACGTCGCCGTCGAGGCGGTCGGCGTCCCGGAGACGTTCGAGCTCTGCACCGCGATCGTCCGGCCGGGCGGCCACGTCGCCAACGTCGGCGTTCACGGTCATCCGGCGACGCTGCATCTGGAGACGCTCTGGATCCGCGACGTCACGATCACGACCGGGCTCGTCGACACGGTCACCACTCCCCAGCTGCTGAAGCTGATCGCGGAGGGCCGGCTCGACGCGACGCCGTTCGCAACGCACCGGTTCCCGCTCGGCGAGACGATGAAGGCGTACGACACCTTCGCTGCCGCGGCCGAGACGAACGCGCTGAAGGTCGTGCTCGAAGCCGATCCGGCTGCGCACGAGCCACGGGAGAAGGAGGCGGCGGTTGCCGGTCACGGCTAGCGACTCCCCGGCCGCCGCGGTCGACGTCATCCTCCGCGACGGCTCGACGCTCCGGCTGAGGGCGCCCGCGCGCGAGGACGCGGACGCCCTCGCAGCATTCTTCGCCGGGCTGTCCGAGCAAAGCCGGTACCTGCGCTTCCACGGAGTCCAGCGCGTCGACGCGAGCCTGGGCGAGCGGCTGGTCGAGCCGGACTGGCGCGACCGCGGCGTGCTCGCAGGGGTGCTCGACGACCGGATCGTCGCCGTCGCCGAGTACGCTCGGCTTCGTGATGCCGCCTCGGCCGAGGTTGCCTTCGCGGTCGCGGACGAGCTCCAGGGGCGCGGGATCGGCACGCGGCTGCTCGAGCAGCTCGCCGCCCGCGCCGCCGAGGCAGGGATCGAGCGCTTCGTCGCCGAGGTACTGCCCGAGAACCGCGCGATGCTCGGGGTGTTCGAGGACGCGGGTTTCGAGGTCACGAGGGAGCTCGACGCAGGCGAGGTGGAGGTGCAGTTCCCGATCGCCCCGACCGAGCCGTTCCGCTCGCGCGTCGACGAGCGGGACCACCTCGCCGTCGCCGCCTCGCTGCGGCCGTTCTTCGAACCGCGGTCGCTCGCCGTCATCGGCGCCTCTCGCCGCCGCGGCTCGATCGGCGGCGAGCTCTTCCGCAACGTGCTCGCGGCCGACTTCGCCGGCGCCGCCTACCCGGTCAACCGGGAGGGCGAGGCGGTCGGCGGCGTGCGCGGCTACAGCTCGATCGGCGAGGTGCCCGAGGTGGTCGACCTGGTCGTCATCTGCCTGCCGGCGCCGCGCGTGCTCGAGGCGGCGGAGGCGATCCTAGCGAGGGGCGTCAAGGCGCTCTGCGTCATCTCCTCCGGGTTCGCCGAGGTCGGCGTCGCGGGAGCCGAGCGCCAGGAACGGTTGCTCAAGCTCGTCCGCGCCCACGGTGGCCGCCTCGTCGGGCCGAACTGCCTGGGGATCGCGATCCCGCCGCTCGGTCTGAACGCGACGTTCGGCCCCAGGCCCCTGCCGTCCGGTCCGATCGCCTTCTCGTCGCAGAGCGGCGCCCTCGGGCTCGCCCTGCTCGAGAAGGCTTCCGACCGGCACCTCGGCTTCTCCGCCTTCGTCTCGGTCGGGAACAAGGCGGACCTCTCCTCGAACGACCTGCTCGAGTGGTGGGAGGACGACCCCGAGACGGAGCTCGTGCTGCTCTACCTGGAGTCCTTCGGGAACCCGGGTAAGTTCAGCCGGCTCGCCCGGCGCGTGGCGGGGCGCAAGCCGATCCTGGCGCTGAAGGCCGGCACCACGAACGCCGGCGCCAAGGCTGCGAGCTCGCACACCGCCGCGCTGGCCGGCTCGGACGCGGCGGTCGAGGCGCTCTTCCAGCAGGCCGGCGTCCTGCGGGCACGAACGCTCGAGGAGCTGGTCGACGCCGCTTCCCTCCTCTCGAGCCAGCCCCTCCCCCACGGCCGCCGCGTCGGCGTGCTGACGAACGCGGGCGGGCTCGGCATCCTCTGCGCCGACGCCTGCGAGTCCGCCGGGCTCGAGCTTCCCGAGCCGAGCGACGAGACGAAGGCAGCGCTCCGCGAGCTCGTGCCGGTAGACGCGAGCCTCGGCAACCCGGTGGACATGCTCGGCTCCGCGACCGCCGCCTCGTACGAGGCTGCGATTCCGCCGCTCCTCGCGGACAAGGGCCTGGACGCGCTCATCGTGCTCTTCGTCCCGCCGGTCGTCGCGGGCGCCGACGAGGTCGCGACCTCGATCCGCGACACGGTGAACAGGCTGCGGCCCGACAAGCCGGTACTGGCAGTCGTGATCAGCGCCGGAGGAACGCCCGCCTCTCTGCTCGAGGAGAGCTCTACGGTCGCAAGCTTTCCGTACCCCGAATCGGCTGCCCGGGCGCTCGGCCTTGCGGCGGGGCGGTCGGAGTGGCTGCGGCGGCCCGCTGGAAGCTCGCCCTCGCTCGACGAGATCGATCCGGGGGCCGCTCGACAGCTCGTGGAGGTGACGCTCGCCGGCCCGGGCGAGGCCTGGCTCGACCCGGGGCAGATCAGGACGCTGCTGGAGGCCTACGGAATCCCGCTCGTGCCGGAGCACCTCGCGGCAAGCGCGACCGAAGCACTCGACGCCGCGAAGGAGCTCGGCTACCCGGTGGTGATCAAGACGGCGCTGGCCGGAGCGCACAAGACCGAGCGCGGCGGCGTCGCGCTCGACCTGCGGGACGAGGAGCAGGTGCGGGCAGCGTTCGAGCGGATCGGTCCGCCCGTGCTCGTCCAGCCGTTCGTGCGGGGCGGTCCCGAGCTGCTGGCGGGGGTCGTCCAGGACCCGGTCTTCGGGCCGCTCGTCGCGTTCGGCCCGGGCGGGGTGCTCGCGGAGCTGATCGGCGACGCCTCGTTCCGGCTCGCCCCGCTCACCGACGTCGATGCGGACGAGCTCGTTCTCGGCGGGAAGGCCGGCCGGCTGGTCGGCGGGTTTCGCGGCGCCGCGCCGTCCGACGCCGCTGCACTGGCCGATCTCCTCCACCGGCTCTCACGGCTCGCCGAGGATCTGCCCGAGGTCGCCGAGCTCGACCTCAACCCGGTCGTAGCGCTGGCGCACGGCTGCGTCGCCGTCGACGCCCGCGTCCGCATACGCGCCCGCGCGGCCGCAAGGTCGCTGAAGAGCTGGTAGACGGCCACGGCCTCCGCCTCGTCCGCGGGAGCCACTCTGCGGAGAACCCGCAACGGGCTCGCGGGAACTCGGTAGTCCGGTTCAGCGCGAGACCGGATGGCCGCAGGCCGGCAGGGGCGCAGACTTCGCCGAGTAGACGAAAGGAGTTGTCATGAGTCGAAAGCACACCATCGCATTGCTCTCCGCCGGTGTCGCCGCGGCGCTTGCCGCCGGTGTGAGCTCGGCGGCCACGCCCACCCACGCCTCGCTCCTCATCCGCCACCAGGTCCGCGGCTGCCACAGTTGGTCGGTGAACGGCGGCGCATTCCGGGCGAGCCAGACGATCGTCCTGCGTCGAGGCGGCTCGATCACGGTGAGGAACATCGACGTGATGCCGCACAAGCTGATCGAGACGGCCGGCCCCGCGGTCCGGTTCGTCGGCCGGCCGAACATGAACCACATGAGCGCCTCGGTGAAGGCGATCTTCCCGAAGGCTGGGATCTACCGGTTCACGACGAAGGCGGGCGAGGACTACATGCCCGGCATGAAGACGGTGGGCGAGGACAACGTCCTCCGCCTGACGGTCAAGGTTTCCTGACCACGATCCATGCGGGAAGGCGAGGGGTGGCCGGTCACCCCTCGCTTTCGCCGTTCATCCGCGAGACTGCGTCATGCTTCATCGACGTCAAGAGGAGGAGTCGGCATGACCGTGCCGGGCGAGCATGCTCAACCAGGCGCTCTCCGCGCCGCTCACCCCTTCGACCTGACAGGCGCGAAGGAGCGGCTCGCCGCCGGATCCGGCGGATACGAGATCGTGCACCGGTCGCCGGGCCTCGAGCTCGGGGTGTACGTCCTCGTCGCGCCGGAGCCGGACCGGCAGCAGCCGCACGAGGACGACGAGGTCTACGTCATGCTCGAAGGGACCGGCGTGCTCGAGGTCGAGGACGAGCGGGTCGAGCTGCGCGAGGGGCACGCGGTCTTCGTGCCGGCCGGCGCCGACCATCGTTTCGTCGGCTACGAGCAGCTCAGCGCGCTGGTGATCTTCGCGAGGAGGCGAGCGGAATGACCCTGCCGACAGGGATCACGAGCACCCTCTCGGCAGAGGAGCTTCGGCTGATCGACGCCTACTGGCGCGCGGCGAACTACCTCTCCGTCGGGCAGATCTACCTGCTTAGCAACCCGCTCCTGCGCGAGCCGCTTCAGCCCGAGCACGTGAAGCCGCGCCTGCTGGGCCACTTCGGCACGACTCCGGGCCTAAATCTGATCTACGCCCACCTGAACCGGGCGATCCGCGACCGCGACCTGAGCGCGATCTACGTCACCGGCCCCGGCCACGGCGGCCCCGGGCTCGTCGCCAACGCGTACCTCGAGGGCACCTACCGCGAGGTCTACCCGGAGATCGAGCTCGACGAGGAGGGCCTGCGCCGCCTCTTCCGCCAGTTCTCCTTCCCCGGCGGGATCCCCAGCCACGTCGCGCCGGAGACACCGGGGTCGATCCACGAGGGCGGCGAGCTCGGCTACGCGCTCGCCCACGCGTTCGGGGCCGCCTTCGACAACCCCGAGCTCGTCGTGGCCTGCGTGGTCGGCGACGGCGAGGCCGAGACCGGCCCGCTGGCGACGAGCTGGCACGGGAACAAGTTCCTCAACCCGCGCACCGACGGCGCCGTCCTGCCGGTCCTGCACCTGAACGGCTACAAGATCGCGAACCCGACCGTGCTCGCCCGGATCCCCGAGGAGGAGCTCGTCTCGCTGCTCGAGGGCTACGGCTGGCGGCCGCTGATCGTCGCCGGCGACGAGCCGGAGGCGGTCCACCAGGCGTTGGCAGGCGCGCTCGACCAGGCGCTCGACGAGATCGCCCGGATCCAGCGCGAGGCGCGCGAGGACGGGGCGCAGCCGCTGCGTCCGGCCTGGCCGATGCTGGTGCTGCGAACGCCGAAGGGCTGGACTGGGCCGAAAGAGGTCGACGGCCTGCCGGTCGAGGGCACGTGGCGATCGCACCAGGTGCCGGTGACCGACGTGCGCGAGAATCCCGATCACCTGCGCCTGCTCGAGGAGTGGCTGCGGAGCTACCGGCCCGAGGAGCTCTTCGACGAGCAGGGCCGGCTCGCGCCCGAGCTGGCGGAGCTGCCGCCGAAGGGCGAGCGGCGGATGAGCGCGAACCCCCACGCGAACGGCGGCGAGCTCCTGCGCGACCTCGTCCTGCCCGACTTCCGCGCCTACGCCGTCGAGGTCGCGGAGCCCGGGACCACCTTCAGCGAGGCGACCCGCGTCCTCGGCGGCTTCCTGCGCGACGTGATCGCCCGCAACGCCGCCACCTTCCGCCTCTTCGGCCCCGACGAGACGGCGTCGAACCGGCTCGCGGACGTCTTCGCAGTCACCGCGCGCGCCTGGGACGCCGAGACCGAGCCGACCGACGAGGACCTCGCCCCGGACGGGAGGGTGATGGAGGTCCTTTCC
>WNGE01008514.1_pt1 | contig 10929 bp, 16 predicted proteins | sample 5400651 | NCBI WGS metagenome assembly WNGE01 (sample SAMN13153370, study PRJNA577476) | soil metagenome | isolation source: 60 cm soil or saprolite under grassland replicate 2 | place: USA:California | collected 2016-06-15
GGAGCTATTGGTTGCGCATCCGGCCGGCAATCAGCCGAAGACACATGCTCTTTTGGCATTGATGCTGTTGAATGCCGCTCGCAATCCCACGCGAATGGACAGCCAGGGCAATCTGCTGCGGTTGCAAGAGCAGGATCGGACACGTTGGAACAAATCAATGATCGCGCGCGGAATGTTTCACTTCGCGCATTCAGCAACAGGCGACGAAATCAGCGAATATCATCTCCAGGCGGGGATCACCGCCTGTCACTGCGCAGCAAAGGATTACGAATCTACCGACTGGCGGAAGATTCTTTCGCTCTACGATCGGTTAACTGAATTCGATCAGTCGCCGGTCGTGGCTCTCAATCGTGCTGTGGCCATCGCAAACATCCGCGGACCAAAAGCTGGACTCCATGCAGTACGAGCCGTTCGAGATATTAATAAACTGAGTTCGTACTATCTGCTCTACGCGGTGCTCGGCGAATTCGAAATGCGGTCGGGTAACCTGCAAGCCGCTGCCGAACAATTCCGTAGATCGTTTGAGCTGGCAGAAACGAAATCGGAGCGAGCGTTTCTTTTGAAACGATTGCAGCGCTGCGTCGACGGGCAGACGACTTAGTCAGAAAAATTTTGTCCTGAATCGGCTCGGTCATTCGTCGTATCTCGGAAATCACTCATCAATAGAAAGGAAAACATGAACAAGTCAGAGAAGAAACAAGAAGCAAGCATCGTTTGGTTTGAAATCCCAGCCGACAATCCAGAACGCGCCAAGGCGTTCTATAGCAATTTGTTTGGCTGGAAGATTAATCCGTTTCCGGGAGGCGGCGATTACTGGCACATTGACACCGGCGGCGCTGACGATTCTCCCGATGGCGCACTCAAGAAGCGCAATCGGCCGCAAGAGCCAATTACGAACTACGTTAGCGTAGATTCCGTCGCCGATTTCTCCAAAAAGATCGAGAAACTCGGTGGCAAAATCTGCATGCAAAAAACAGCCGTGCCGCAGATGGGCTATTTTGCCGTCTGCCAGGATACTGAGGGCAACGCCTTTGGACTCTGGGAGAGCGACGCGAATGCGAAATAATTAGTTCCAAGTAAGCGTACTCAGTCGTATCTCCGAAAAACAGATACCAACACGAAGGCAAAACATGAGCACAACAACAAAGGAAATACCCGCAAGCATTGTTTGGTTTGGAATCCCAGCCGACGATCTCAAACGCGCCAGGGAGTTTCCCGGCAATTTGTTTGGTTGGAAGATTAATCCGTTCCCGGGAGGCGAGGATTACTGGCACATCGACACAGCGGGTGCCGACGAAACTCCCGATGGTGGGCTTAAGAAACGCGAACATCCACAAGAACGGATTACCAATTACATCGGCGTAAATTCGGTAAGTGAGTTCTCCAAAAAAATCGAGAGACTCGGTGGCAAGATCTGCATGGCGAAAACAGCGGTGCCGCAAATGGGTTACTTCGCCGTATGCCAGGATACCGAGGGCAACTCGTTTGGACTTTGGGAGAACAATGAAAATGCAAAATAGTTGTCCTAAACTTGCCTGTTCGTTCGTCGCATCATTGAAAACTTCACGAAACTATTAACAATCAATTATCAACTATCAGCTGAAAATCATATGAGTACACAGAATCAAAACGGATACATGCTGTTGTTTCGCGGCACGGACCTGCGCAAGGGTCTATCGCCGGAGGAACTGCAAAAAGTAACAGACAATTGGATGGCGTGGTTCAAGCGCCTCACCGACGAAGGGAAAGCGGTGGCCGGGAATCCACTCGAACGGGAAGGGAAAATCGTCTCAGGGAAGGACCGCGTAGTCTCTGATGGCCCCTTCGCCGAATCTAAAGAAGCAATCGGCGGCTATTTCCTGCTCGACGTCGCGACGTTGGATGAAGCGGTTGCCATCGCAAAGGAATGCCCGGGTCTATCCTACGGCATCCGCGTTGAAGTCAGGCCCGTAGCGGGAGAATGTCCTATTGCTGCGGACCTACGAGCGGAAGCGCAACTCGCACACGCGTAATCGCAGCACCAAGCTCAAACCGAGGCGAAAGCTCAGAGTGCTTTCGCCTCGGTTGTTTTTCTTGCCGCAAACGCGATGCACTCCAGCACGCTCATGAAGACCGGATACGCGCCTGTTAATGGCCTTCAGATGTACTACGAAATTCGCGGGCCGACCGGCGTTTCGCCACTGGTCTTGCTGCATGGCGGTGGCGACACAATCGAGACGTCGTTCGGTCAACTCTTGCCCGCTCTCGCACGAGACCGGCAGGTCATTGCGTTTGAGCAGCAGGGCTGCGGACGCACGGCGGATATTCCGGACCGGCCGTTCAGCTTCGAGCAATCGGCGGACGATATGGCTGCGCTGCTAAAGCATCTGAACATTGAGCGCGCCGATCTTCTCGGTTTCAGCAATGGTGGCACGATTGCGCTGCAAGCGGTGATGCGGTATCCGCAGCTGGTCCGCCGGCTAATCGTGATCACCGCGATCATGAAGCGCACCTGGGCCGATGCCGATCCGCAGTTCTGGGAGTCGATGACCCGGAGAACCTGGAGTCGTTTTTTTACAAATCGCGAAACCGAATGCGCGACTTCAAGGACGTACCGGACCAGGCGATTCGCTCGATCACCGCACCGACTTTAGTGGCGGGCAGCGATCGCGACGTTACGCAACCGGAAGGCGCCATTGCATTGTTCCGCCTGCTGCCACATGCGCAGCTCGCGATTCTCCAAGGCACGGAACACATGGCGATTCCGTCGCGGACCGATGTGCTGGTGCCGATGATAGAAGCGTTTCTGGATGGAAATGAATCAACTCCCTGAACAAAATCGCGATTAAACCAACAAAACAGAGGAAACTGATTATGGCTCATTACGTAGATGGATATGTAATCCCCGTTCCAAAGAAGAGGGTAAACGCCTATCGCCGAATGGCGCAAAAGGCCGGCAAAATCTGGCGTGACCACGGCGCGCTTGAATTTCGCGAGTGCGTTGGCGACGATTTGAACGTGAAAATGGGATTGCCTTTTCCGCGCGGGATCAAGATCAAACCCGGTGAAACCGTGATTTTTTCATGGATCGTTTACAAGTCACGGGCGCATCGCGATAGCGTTAACAAAAGGGTCATGAAAGATGCGCGTTTAATGAAGATGATGGATCAGCCAATGCCTTTCGACGCGAAGCGCATGTTGTACGGCGGATTCAAAACCATCGTCGAAGCTTAAGCTCTTTGGTAGTGATTTAGATCTGCAAGATTATTCATTGCGCTAGAGCGATATAAGAACGATTTTACTCAACACAGTTAATAATTTCGAGACTTGGTAGATTCCAGGCCGAGGGCGGCCGGCTCCATCGCCAAGGCATCAAAGGTTCTCGTTGGAGAAGGGCTGCCTCAGGCCGTTCTTTCGATTCACAAGACGGCTAGATAATTAAAGTGGTCTTATTTGATGCTCGTTGACTGGATATTGAACAACGTGTCCTAAACGCGTTGCTTGCTTCGTCGTATTTATTGAAGTTGAACTGACAATCCATGTGCCCCGTATGTATATCGACCGTGATGCTGACCGCAGTTGGTGCGACTTCAACTGGCGGGCTGGCCGCCTTTACCGTGAAGAAATTCGTTTTTAACCCGACCGAAATCATCAAACAAACGAAACAAGACAAAATGAAAACCGAAACATTGGAACTGAAAACAAATTCGAGCGAAGGGAATCCTAAAGTCGTATCAAAAGCCGAGTGGCTGGTCGCTCGAAGGGATTTGCTGACACGGGAAAAAGAGCTGACGCGGTTGCGTGACGAAGTGAGCCGCCATCGCCGAGAGCTGCCATGGGTTAAGGTCGACAAAGAATACGTTTTCGATGGACCCAAGGGCAGGGAAACTCTGAAGGACCTGTTCGATCGCCGAAGTCAGCTGATTGTTTATCACTTTATGTTTGGCCCCGATTGGGAGGAGGGCTGTAAAAGCTGCTCGTATCTGGCGGATCATTTCGATGGCGCAAACTGGCATCTCCCACATCGTGACGTTTCCTTCGCTGTCATCTCTCGCGCGCCTTTCCCGAAACTCGAAGCTTATAAAAAGCGATTGGGTTGGCGGTTCAAGTGGTTGTCGTCCTACAGCAACGATTTCAATTTTGACTATCACGTCTCGTTTACGAAGGAGGACGAGACGAAGAACGAAGCCTATTACAACTACGCCAAGGGAGAATTTTTTTCGGATGAGCTTCCTGGGCTGAGCGTCTTCTGCAAGGACGAGAATGGCGACGTTTTTCACACCTATTCCACCTACGCGCGCGGGCTCGACAACCTAATCGGCGCTTACAATTTTCTCGACCTTGTCCCAAAGGGACGCGACGAGGACCACTTCGGCTTTTCGATGGAGTGGGTCCGGCGCCACGACCAATATTGAAACCGCGAACCCAATAACGATCGACGAATGAATCGCGTAGTTCACTTTGAGATTTACACCGATCACCCGGAAGCGGTGCAGCCATTTTATCGGGACGTTTTCGGCTGGAAGTTCCAGAAATTCGAGGGTGGCCCGATGGAGTACTGGCTTGTCGCGACTGGCGACGACAAGCAACCGGGAATCAACGGCGGCCTGACGCGACCGCGCGAAGGCCAAAACCCCGGCACGTTGAACACGATTGGCGTTTCGTCGCTCGACGCATCGATAAAGAAAATTGAGCAAAGCGGCGGCAAAATCTGCGTGCCGAAGATGGCAATTCCTAATGTCGGCTGGCTCGGCTATGCGGCAGATCCTGCCGGCAACGTCTTTGGAATTATTGAGCCCGATACCGACGTCAAATAAGGAAAGGAACTATGGAGTGTCGGCTTGACGGAAAGATCGCTCTGATCACCGGAGCCTCTCGGGGTATTGGTCGAGCGATTGCACAGCGGTTGGCAACCGACGGCGCTCTGGTTGCTATCCACTACGGCGGCAACGATGCAGCCGCTAAGGAGACACTCAGGGCGATTGAACAAGCGGGCGGACAGGCCTTTCTCGTGCGGGCTGAACTCGGCGTAAGCGAAGACATCGACACGCTGTTCCCCAAACTCGAGAAAGAATTGGCAGGCCGACCCTTGGACATTCTGGTGAATAACGCGGCTGTGGCTCCTCAGATTGCTATTCACCAGACGACTCCCGAAGAGTTCGACCGCATCTTCGCGATTAACGTGCGCGCGCCGTTCTTCATCATTCAACGCGCGCTGCCGCTGATGCCCGATGGCGCGCGGATCATCAACATTTCGTCGGGAGTTACCTGGTTTGCCACGCCTGCGACTGTTTATTCGATGACCAAGGGAGCGCTCAATGTGCTGGGCCGGTCGTTGGCAAACTCCCTCGGTGCTCGCAACATCACGGTGAATACAATTTCTCCCGGGATTACGGACACAGACATGAATCCTTCCATCCGGGACAAGGATTCCGAGGCGGTGGAACGGGTCGCCGCCATGACGGCGCTCGGCCGCCCCGGAGGTCCAGCTGACATCGGCGACGTCGTGGCGTTTTTCGCTTCGGACGACGCGCGCTGGATTACAGGACAAACGCTCGACGTCAACGGCGGCTTGTTCCTGGGACCGAAAGAACAGTGATTGGCGAATATCGGAAGACGAGGAAATGAACATAAAAATACCTTTCACTGGCGGCTGCTCTTGCGGCGCAATTCGTTACGAAGCCGCTGCTGAACCAATCATGATGTTTAAATGCCATTGTCGCGATTGCCAGCAAGGGACTGGCAGCGGATTCGCTCCGGGAATGTTGCTGCCGCGAACGGCATTTCGGCTAACGCGCGGACAACTGCGCTACCATTTTACGCCCAGCATCAGACGCGGGAAGCACAAGCGGGGTTTTTGTCCGGAATGCGGATCTCGAATTACGGGCGGCGAATTTGAAGGAGGGGACTCGCCGTTCATCGGAATCCTGGCAGGCAGCCTCGATGATCCAAGCTGGTTTCAGCCTCAGATGGACATTTTCGTCTCGGACGCCCAACCGTGGGACAAAATGGATCCGGCAATCCCGAAGTTTGAACAATACCCGCCAATACCAACAAAGGAGTAATTACAATGCAAAAGATAACGCCATTTTTGTGGTTCGATCATCAGGCCGAGGAGGCAGCGAAATTTTACACTTCCGTTTTTAAAAATTCTAAGGTCGGCAGAATTCTGCGCTACGATGAGGCGTCAGCAAAGGGCGCCGGCCGGCCGGTGGGATCGGTGCTAACTATTGAATTCGAGATTGAGGGCCAGAGATTCACGGCGCTCAACGGCGGTCCGGAGTTTAAATTTAACGAGTCGATCTCGTTTGTGGTGAACTGCGACACGCAAAAGGAAGTGGATTATTTTTGGGAGAAACTGATGGCAGACGGCGGACAGGAATCGCAGTGCGGTTGGCTAAAGGACAAATTCGGCGTGTCGTGGCAAATCACTCCAGCGGTTTTGATCGATATGTTGAACGACAAGGACGCGAAGAAGGCCGAACGGGTCATGAAGGCGATGATGCAAATGCAGAAGATTGACATCAAAACGCTAAAGGAAGCGCACGCAGGGAAATGAAATCCAAGCCGCGAACGATTGACGAATACCTCGCAGGCGTAAACGCTGATCAACGCATCGCTCTCGAGAAACTTCGCAAGACAATTCGCGCGGCCGTCCCCAAGGTTGAGAAGTGCATCAGTTATGGAATTCCTGCGTTTCGTCTGAATGGACGTTCGCTAGTTTTCTTTGGCGCATGGACGAATCACTGCTCGTTCTATCCAGGCAGTTCCGCAACGCTGAAAAAATTTCAGGACGATCTAAAAGGTTTTCAGATTACAAAGGGCACAATTCGCTTCTCGCCCGATAACCCGCTGCCGCTGGCACTGGTGAAGAAACTGGTCAAAGCACGGATAGCGCAGAACCGGATTTAACAAGCCGCATGCCGAAATTCAGCCCACGCCGTTTAGCACAGCGATCGTACGAAGCTTTTGCTGCAGGCGATCGGAAATTTTTTGAGCAGCACCTTGCTGAGGATTTTACTTTCTCGAGTCCGCTCGACGTGGGCCTGGATCGTGCGGGATATTTCGCGAGATGTTGGCCCGGCGCCGGACATGGTCAAAAGTTCAATTTTTTACGGTTGATAGAACACGACGATGAAGTCGTTGTAACCTATGAAATGACGAAACCGAATGGACAGAAAGGTCGCAATACGGAAATCCTACGAATTAAAGACAACAAGATTATCAGTGTAGAGGTCTATTTTGGTTGGGACGTTGTGCCGAACCATTAAATCACTAAGGAGAGAAATATGAATAACGTTCGAATTCTAGTCGGTACACGAAAAGGGGCGTTCATTCTGACAGCGGATGGCGCGCGCAAACGATGGAAGGTCAGCGGTCCGCATTTTGCGGGCTGGGAAATTTATCACGTAAAAGGTTCGCCAGTCGATCCGAACCGAATTTATGCATCGCAAACCAGCGCGTGGTTCGGTCAAATCATTCAGCGTTCGGATGACGGCGGAAAAAAATGGAACACGCCCGGGAGCAGCCCGGAGGAATTGAAAAGTCCCGACGGCATGCAGAAAGGCGAGAGCAACAAATTCGTTTACGACGGTGTCCCGGGCACACATCAATGGTATGACGGCACTCAGCATCCCTGGGAGTTCAAGCGCGTTTGGCATCTGGAGCCGTCACTGCATGATCCCGAGCATGTGTACGCCGGTGTCGAGGACGCGGCGTTGTTTGAATCGAAGGACGGCGGCAAATCGTGGAAAGAATTGTCCGGTCTCCGAAAACACGATACTGGCCCGAAATGGCAACCGGGCGCAGGCGGCATGTGTCTGCATACCATTCTCCTCGATCCGCAAGATCCACAACGAATATACGTGGCGATCTCGGCCGCCGGCGCGTTCCGCACCGATGACGGCGGACAAACGTGGAAACCGATCAATCACGGGTTGCATTCAGAATATATTCCCGATCCGGCTGCAGAGGTCGGCCACTGCGTTCATCGCATCGCGCTGCATTCATCGCGCCTCAATACATTATTCATGCAAAAACATTGGGACGTGATGCGGAGCGATGATGGGGGCGATTCGTGGCGGGAAGTCAGCGGAAATTTGCCGAGCGATTTCGGTTTCCCGATCGATGTGCACGCGCATGAGCCGGAGACAGTTTACGTGGTACCGATCAAGAGCGATTCCGAGCATTACCCGCCCAGCAGCAGGCTGCGTGTGTATCGCAGCCGGACAGGTGGGAACGAATGGGAAGCGCTCACCAAGGGCCTGCCGCAACGCAATTGTTACGTGAATGTTTTGCGTGACGCCATGTCTGTGGATTCGCTCGAGCCGTGCGGCATTTATTTTGGAACAACCGGCGGGCAGGTTTACGGATCGGCCGACTCGGGTGACAGCTGGAAGCCAATCGTGCGCGATCTGCCGGCCGTGCTTTCAGTGGAGGTGCAAACGCTGCCGTGATTCGCGTTGTTCTTCCGCCGCATTTGCGCACTTTGGCGCGCGTCGATGGGGACGTAGAACTCGACGTTAACTCGAACGTGACTCAGCGGTCCATACTCGACGAGCTCGAAACTCGATATCCCATGCTGCGTGGGACAATGCGCGATCACGTCACTCAACTGCGGCGGCCGCTCGTGCGATTTTTTGCCTGTGGAGAAGATCTGTCGCATGAATCGCCCGATGCTCCGCTACCGGAAGCTATTGCAAAGGGATCCGAGCCATTTGTAATCATCGGTGCCATCGCAGGCGGGTGAGGCCACCCTGCCGACCCGTGGCAGTAGCAAACGGAGTGGCCGGCAAATGTCACACAAATATCGGTTGAACAATTCTTAATCAAAAATAAGTAGAAAGAATGAATAGTACAGAAGAAGTCGCAACAAAACTGGTGGACTATTGCAGCAAAGGCGAATGGAGGAAGGCGCTCGACGATCTCTATGCTCAAGACATTGTGAGCGTTGAGGCTCGTGAGATGGAAAACATGCCGGCGGAAATGCGTGGCATTGATCAAGTGCGAGGCAAAACCGATTGGTGGGAAAAGAATATGGAAGTGCACAGCGCGAAAGTTGGCGGCCCGTTTGTGGCTCGCGACACCTTTGTTGTGCAGTTTGATATCGATGTGACCGAGAAGGCTTCCAAGAAACGAATGCAGATGTCGGAAGTCGGAATCTATAAGGTGAAAGACGGCAAAGTCGCGCACGAACAGTTTCTGCCGCTCGCTCAAAAGAAAGAGTAGTCAAAGATCACGCGAAACGAGCGCCCAAGGTCCCGCTTGTGAAACGTGCGCGGTGTGTGCCAGCGGGATGATTATGTAAACTGGGAGAGGGCTATCGCTTGATTGGACGGGCGAGACGCACTCGGTATGCTCGCGCCCATGTCTGGAAAGCCGAAACGAAGCCACCAAGCGAAGAGCACTCGGTCTTTCGCAGATAACATACGCGGAGAATTCCCATTCCTAATTGGCTTGGGAACGGTGGCCATTTTTTGGGGCACGGGAAGTCGGCTGGTCGAGATCGTGGCGCATCCGATCACGCTGCTTGTTGTCTTCCTGTGGCTATTTGCCGTTATCCTTTGGTCCGCAGTGTCCGTGGCCCGGCATGCCGACTGTCTTGCCATTAAGTTAGGCGAACCTTACGGGACTTTAATCCTCACGCTTTCGGCTATCACGATTGAGGTCGTGATGATTTCTACTGCGATGTTGCATGGCGCAAATAATCCCACGCTGGGGCGTGACGCAATCTTTGCTGTGGTCATGATTGCTCTCAACGGGTTCGTTGGTCTGTCCCTGCTAATCGGCGGATTACGCCATCGCGAACAGTATTACAACCTGCAAGGCGTCAATTCCTATTTGAACGTCATCATGACGCTCGCGGTGCTCGGTTTGGTTCTGCCAAACTTCACTACCACAACGGGTGGGCCGACATTTTCTACCGAACAGCAAATCTTTCTTATTGTAGTGACGCTATTTCTTTATGCGATTTTTCTCCTGATTCAAACGATGAGGCATCGCGGCTATTTCATGGAATCGGAGCAGGCAGGTATCGCTGGAATTCCAGATCATCATTCACTGCACGTCCAGTCAACTGCTTTTCATGCGTCGATGCTCCTCCTTTATCTGATCGTCGTGATTTTGCTGGCGGAAAAGTTTGCCATTCCTTTGGACAACAGCATGGAAAAGTTTGGCCTGCCTCAGGCATTTGGCGGCGCGATGATCGCTGCCCTGGTGCTTACGCCAGAGGGAATTGGCGCCGTCCAAGCCACTTTGCGCAATCAGTTGCAACGCTCTATAAACATCCTGCTCGGTTCTGTGCTCGCAACCATCGGACTCACAATTCCCGCGGTGTTGACTATCAGCCTGATCACGAAACGACCGGTGACGCTAGGGGTGCAAGGCGGCAACCTTCCACTGTTGCTGTTAACGCTCGCCGTGAGTGTGGTTACGTTTACGAGCAGAAAGACAAATATCCTGCAGGGTTGCGTCCACTTGCTCCTCTTCGCAGTCTTTGTGCTGTTGATCTTTGCACCTTGAGCGTCATGTCATGGTGCGGTTCGACAGATGTCGCCTGTTAGTGTGCCTGCCGGCAGAATCTCACACGTGTCTTTGCATTACGATGGCGTCCGGTCCTTCCTTGGCGACCTTAAATCCAAATCGTTCATAAAGGCGCAACACAGGTTTACCCGCTACGAGGCTGACTGAAATTGTTGACTCATGAGGATTCGCACGGACCAATTGTGTCAGGAGGGCTGTGCCGAGTCCATGTCGGCGGTGCTCTGGTCTCACCGCAAAGGCGAGTTCCGGCGGAGCATCAGGTTTGTGGGCCGGCTTACGCAACCAAACAGCGCCAACCACTGATCCGTCTTTCTTGTCGTGCGCCACAAATCCAGTATCCCCGGCGCGGCCCCAGCCATCGGCGTAACGCGAGAACTCCGGTCGCAGCAGGATCTCGCGTGAAGGTTG
>WNGE01011503.1_pt1 | contig 10928 bp, 6 predicted proteins | sample 5400651 | NCBI WGS metagenome assembly WNGE01 (sample SAMN13153370, study PRJNA577476) | soil metagenome | isolation source: 60 cm soil or saprolite under grassland replicate 2 | place: USA:California | collected 2016-06-15
CCCGTGATACGGGAGGAATCTTCCAAACGGTGTCGCTAACCTTCCCAGAAGCCGAACACTGAAGTGTTACGGGAGATTTGCGCTTCCGACCGGATTTTGTCCGAATTTCAGACAATTTGCGTCGCAGTCACAAAACGTAACACAATCAGTCACGGAGTATGACGGCACCTCAGTGGTTAATAGCGGCAAGCCCGAAGCAAGGCTATAAGAATTAGAAAAAGGCCTAATCGTAATTGAGTGGGCATTCGAGGACGCCGTATGCAGTCGCCTCTGCCCGGGAACGAAGCCGGGAGGTCGCGAGTTCTCTGGAATTATCGGATACTGGATACTCCTCCGGAGGAGCGTTTCGACGATCTTGTTCGCGTTGCCACCTATATCTGTGGCACACCCATCGGGTTAGTTGGCCTCATCGACGCTGGCAGAGAATGGTTCAAGTCGAGAGTCGGGTGGGACTTGAGCGAGATCCCGAGGGAAATCTCCTTCGGTACCCACACCATCACGCAACCCGATGTACTTATCGTTTCTGACACCCTGAAAGACGAACGTTTCGTCAGGAATCAGCTGGCCACGCAGGCGGGGGTCCGTTTCTACGCCGGGGCCCCCTTGCTGACGCCCGAGGGATACGCGCTGGGAACGCTGTCAGTGATGGATTATGTTCCGCGGGCCCTGACCGGAGTGCAGACGCGCATCCTGTGGGCCCTGGCGCGGCAGGTGATGGCGCATCTGGAAGACCGGCGCGATTTGGGATCGAATCCCGAAAGGGATTCGTATGAGCGCTACCGGCGGTTCTTCGAATCAAGCGTGGTGGGATTTTACCGTACTACCCTGGACGGTCAATTGCTCGACTGCAATCCGGCGTTTGTGCGGATCATGGGTTATGTGTCGCGGGAGGAGCTACTAGCCTGCCATGCCTTGGAGTTCTACTTTTCCCCCAGCGAACGGCAGGAGTTTCTGGAACAATGCCGGACTCTCGGCTCCCTGACCAATTTCGCTTCGCGGTTGCGTCGCAAGGACGGCAGTTCGGTGTGGGTGCTGGAGAACGTCGAGACAGTGCCGGGGCGGGGCGGGACACCGGCCATGATCGAAGGCACACTGGTAGACATCTCGCAGCAGAAGTCCGCTGAGACGGCACACAATAAAGCGCAACAGGCGCTGGAAGACTCCGAGACTCGCTACCGGCGGCTCTTTGAAACCGCCAAAGATGGAATATTGATTCTCGATTTCAAGACTGGGCAGATCGCCGACGTGAACCCATTTTTGATTGAGATGTTGGGCTATACGCACAGTGAGTTCGTGGGCAAGAAACTCTGGGAAATCGGCCCGTTTAAGGATATTCCCGCCTCCCGGTCCGCTTTTAGTGCGCTCCAAACGAAGGGGGTTATCCGCTACGAGGATTTGCCGCTTGAAACCAAAGACGGTCGGCGAATTAACGTGGAGTTTGTAAGCAACGTCTACCCGGTTGATGGAACCCAGGTGGTTCAGTGCAATGTCCGTGACATCACCGAGCGCGTACAGGCCGAAGCAGCACTGAAGATATCGGAAACTCACCACCGGTCGGTCTTCGAAGGCGCGGTCCACGGCATCTACCGAGGCACTCTGGACGGTCGCTTCCTGGATGTGAATCCTGCCCTGGTGGCCATGCTGGGTTACAGCTCAACGGAAGAGGTTCTGAAACTGAGCGTGTCCCAGGATGTTTTCGCCGAACCCGAAGAAGGACTGCGTCTGTTGCACAAGTGGCAGGTGACCGCGGAGATTGAAGAAGAAGTGCAGTGGAAGCGGCGGGATCAGCGTCTGATCACGGTACGGCTGAGCGGCCGGGTCTTACGCACCGAGAACCAGAGGGCCGCTGGGCTTGAGGTGATCGCCGAGGACGTCACCGAACGGCGGGCGCTCGAAGAGCAGTTGCGTCAGGCGCAGAAGATCGAAGCGGTGGGGCAATTGGCTGGCGGGATGGCCCACGAGTTCAACAATTATCTTGGAATCGTCCTGGGATACAGCGAATTGTTGTTGGAAGAAGCCGGCACAACTGAAGGGCTGCGCCGGAACGTGGCTGAGATCAAGGCGGCTACTCAGAGGACCGCTTCACTGACGCGACAACTGCTGGCCCTCAGCCGGCGGCAGGTGCTCGAGCCAAAAGTTCTAGACGTCAATGCCGTGGTGTGGGAGACACACAAGCTACTGCGCCGCCTCATCCCCGGGAACATCGACCTGGTTCCGGTTCTGGAGCCGAACCTGCAACAGGTCAAAGTAGACCCTGCACAGATCCAGCAAATCCTCATCAACCTGGTGGTGAACGCTCGCGACGCCATGCCGCAGGGCGGGAAAGTGGTGATTGAAACGGCCAACGTGGAACTGGATGAGGAATACGCCGGTCGCCACATCGAGGTGCGGCCCGGACGCTACGTGATGCTGGCGGTGAGCGACAACGGCTCTGGCATAGATGAACAAACCCAGGCCCGAATCTTCGAGCCTTTCTTTACCACCAAACAGAAGGGCAAAGGGACGGGACTGGGGCTGTCGACGGTTTACGGCATCGTACGGCAGAGCGGGGGGCACATCACCGTTGAGAGCGCCTTGCGAGAGGGCAGCAGGTTCCGCATTTACCTGCCTCCGACGGCAGTGACCGAACTGAAGGTAGAAGATGAGACGCCACCGTTGGAAACCGAGATCCTCTCCGGCACCGAAACGGTGCTCGTAGTCGAGGACGAACCAGCCTTGCGCAGATTGATTTCCGTGTCTTTGGAGAAACGCGGCTACACCGTACTTGCGGCGGAGGACGGCACTGAGGCGATCCGGATTTTGGAGAACAATCCCGGCGAGATTGACCTTGTGGTCAGCGATATCATGATGCCTAAGCTGAATGGACTGGAGTTGAGGAAAAAAGCAACTTTGCTGCGGCCAGATATGCGGTTCTTGTTCATCTCTGGCTACGCGGAAGACACAATCGGCCGGACAGCGCACCTCCCGCAAGACGCTGGTTACCTGGAAAAGCCATTTCTTCCAATTGAATTGGCGCGCAAGGTCCGCGCACTGTTGAACGAGACTGACGTGGAAAGAGGTAGTACCGGCAAGACCGCATAGAGAACTCGGCTCTTGCATGATCGAGTACACCATGGGAGTCCTCTTGCGAAATCCCCATGTCACAAATGGTGCACTGCGTTCGTGTTTACCTATTCGCTATGGACAGGCTGTGTGTTGGAAAGATGAGACTCGGTGGTGCTCTCCTTAAGCGGCGTGCCGCTTTGACTGTTTCGAAAATCAAGCCTAATTATTTCCGCGCGTCGAGCTTGGTAGTCTGGACCGGAAAGGCGAGTGTTCCTGAAATCATATCTCCACTCGAACCGCGAGCGGCAACATGCAATGAATAGTTCACGGTCTCTCCGGAAACTAGCTCTCCTCGTGCTCCTGGCTGTCATCTACTTGATTGCAGGTAAGCTAGGACTGCGACTGGCGTTTGTGAATCCGAGCGCAACCGCCGTGTGGCCTCCCGCTGGAATTGCACTTGCGGCCTTACTGGTTCTGGGGTATCAGGTTTGGCCCGGCGTCTTCTTTGGCGCATTCTTGGTAAACATCACAACTGCGGGCTCGGTGGCAACCTCCGTCGGTATCGCTATGGGAAATACTCTCGAAGCGCTGGCAGGTTGCTACCTGGTGAATCGGTTTGCCCACGGCCACAAAGCTTTCAGTCGGGCGCAGGATATCTTCAGGTTCGCGGCTCTCGCAGGTCTTGTGAGTACAGCGATCAGTGCCACGCTCGGCGTCACCAGCCTTTGTCTCGGCGGTTTGGCAGGTGGTCCGAGTATGGGCCGATCTGGTCGACTTGGTGGCTAGGCGATGCGGGAGGCGCCCTTGTCATCACTCCATTACTTGTTCTCTGGCTCCGGGATCCACGTTTTCGATGGAACCGAGCGCAGCTTGCAGAGGCTGTCATTTTGCTCACGAGCATATTCCTCATCGGCCAGAACGTGTTCGGTGGGTTCTTTCCGTCTAGCATCAGGAACTATCCCTTGGAGTTTCTCTGCATCCCCTTCCTGATCTGGGCGGCATTCAGGTTTAGCCCACGCGAGACAGCGACGGCCGTCTTCGTGATTGCTGGAATTGCAATCTCGGGCACACTCGCCGGATTCGGTCCGTTTGTAAGGGGTACCAAGAATGAGTCTCTTGTACTATTACAGGTGTATGTGAGCGTCTCGGCGGTGATAGGTCTAGCCCTAGCGGCTCTCGTTTCAGAACGCAAGGAAATTGAGGAAAAGCTCCAGCAACTAGCCGCAACCGACCCGGTCACGAGCCTAGCTAATTACCGCCGTTTCATGGAAGTTCTGACGGAAGAGATTAAGCGGTCGCAGCGAACCGGGAGCCCGTTTGCTGTCTTGCTGCTCGACCTGGATGGCATGAAGCAGATTAACGACCGTCACGGGCACTTGGTAGGCAACCGGGCGCTGAGCCGCCTAAGTGCGGTTCTGCAGAGTTGCGGCCGGAACATTGATACAGCGGCGCGGTTCGGTGGAGATGAGTTTTCCATGCTTTTGCTCGACACGGATGGAACGGCAGCCAGACAAGTGGCCAGGCGCGTCTCGGAGCGACTGGCCGCGGACCAGGAAGAACCGCCGCTTGCAGTGGGCATTGGAATCAGCGCCTATCCGAGCGATGGCGAGACGATTGAGAGTCTATTGGAAGCGGCCGATCGCGATCTCTACCAGATGAAGCGCAGCGGCCGGTGGAGCCGTGACAGAGGAATCGTTGTAGTAAGGCAGAACTCCCAGCCAATTCCATAGCCCCCGACCTCCTCCGGGCAGGTCACATTGACCGAGGAAACAGGAAGGATGACCGCAGCTTTCTTCAGCAACCTTGGTCCGGCACACAGACCGCAGACTCGCCCAGCACTTGCGGGGCTGCCCCTCCATTCCTGCAGTCGTGTCACGACCCTCGGATCCCGACGATTCTGGACGAGTGGTCCGCAACCCTTACCTAATCTCGTTACGTCAGAGTTGCCCGTAACTCAGGCATGATCGCAATCTTGCGAGGGCACCTGCTTACCTGTGCGAGCGTTGGGGTTGAGCACCAGAGCTGTGACTACTTCTTCAGGTGCGCTCCAGTTTGCGACCGGGACGAGGGGTGTGGGAACACTTCCTGGAAAGTGTGGCGAAGATGAAACGCTGGCCGTCTGGGGTCACGTTATAAGGGTTCCCAAGTGGTGCGGTATAGCCCGTCGGAAACAGCGGGCGGACCTAGCCCAGTTCAAACTCTCCGCCCGTCGTGTTCACGCTGGCAATGTGGATATGCGTCATGCTGCGCGAGATTTGAGCGACGATCAATGGAGTGTTCTTGATCCGGGGCTCAGTTTTCCAGGTTCCACCCAGGTCCACGGAGTACCCGACCAGCCTTGGCCCCGGTCAAGTGGTCGCCTTCGAATTCAAGTTGGCCATTTACGAAAACGTATTTCACACCCTCTGACAGCTGTGTCGGCTCCTCATATGTGGCTTTGTCCCGAATGTTGGCCGGATCAAAAATCGTGATATCGGCGAAGTAGCTTTCCTTCAGCAGTCCTCGATTACGCAGACGTTCGCGTTGCGCCGGCAAAGAAGTCATCTTGCGAATGGCTTGTTCTAAAGGAAGCAGATGCCCATCGCGAACGTAGTGGCCCACGAATCTCGGCATCGCGCCGAAGGCGCGCGGATGAGAATGGGGTTCAAACAGTGGGCCATCAAGCGACAGTTCGCTCGCATCCAGGCACAAGCTGGTCCACGGCTGTTTCAATCCGTAACGCAGATCATTTTCGTCAGCAATAAAGTAGAGTGCTCCGGTCTGCGCCTTATCCGCGAGGACCATGTCAAATAACGCGTCGAGTGGAGGCTTCTTCTGCGCAGCTGCGATTTGAGCGATGGTCTTACCGTCGAACTTCTTCAAGTCAGGATTCACGATACCTGACACCAGAACTCCGCTTGGCCCACCGCTGTCAAAGTAGAGGTTCTCCCAGTTGGGATGATCGCCGGCCATTTCTTGCTTAATCTTTGTCCGTATCGTGTGGTCCTGAAGGCGAGCGAGCAACTTGTTCGTGCCTCCCTCTGCAACCCACGGTGGCAAGCTGGAGGCTAACGCCGTGCCACCGGCAACGTAGGGGTACATGTTGGCAGAAACGTCTTGTCCTTTGTCGCGTGCAGCCTGAATCATCGCTACAATTTTGGGCATCGAGCCCCAGCGCGATTTGCCGCTCACTTTCAGATGAAAAATCTCGACCGGCAAGTGAGCTTCACGCCCGATGCGGAGGGCTTCCTCAATTGCGGCAACTTCGCTCTGGCCTTCGCTGCGCATGTGAGTGCCGTAAATTCCACCGTGTTGCGCGGCGACTTTTGCCAGTTCGATCAGCTCATCGGTTTTTGCGTAGTGACCCGGAGGATAGATGAGAGCAGTCGAGATCCCGAACGCGCCATCCCGCATAGCTTGTGCGGTGAGCGCTTCCATTTTCTCGAGTTCTTCAGGTGTGGGCGCCCGATCGGCATCTCCGAGCACCGCTTCACGCACCTGTGCCGCGCCAACATAGGTTCCGATGTTCAGAGGCGTGCCGGTTTTCTCCAGCCGCTTGAAATACTCGTCCAGCGTGCTCCAATCGACTTTCAAGTGGTACTGGTCAAGCCCGGGTTGAAGCTGAGCCAGCGTGAGAGCGTTTTGCGGAGCTACGGAAGCTCCCTCGCCTGTAATTTCTGTCGTGATCCCCTGTGAAAGTTTGCTCAACGAACGGTTGTCGATCAGGAGATCCAGTTCAGACTGCCCCAGCATGTCAATGAAGCCGGGCGAGACCACGAGGCCGGAAGCGTCGATGATGCGTTTGGCTTGCGCGTCGTCCAGCTTGCCGATAGCAGCAATGCGATCACCGCGAATGGCGATGTCGCCCGAGACCCACGGATTGCCCGACCCATCCATGATCCGCCCGTTTTTGATTATCACGTCAAAAGCAGAAGTAGACTGCACCGGAGCTTCAAACGCAGGTGGCGCGTCATAAGCCGCCGCCGCGATCTTTCCCAAAGCCTCACCCGCAATCTTCTGGACTGCTTCAGGATCGTCCATGGGCACAGCGACCATGTTCACGTACAGCGCCAGCGCCAACCGCTCTCCTTTGGCGGTGTCCATGTAGCCAGCCAGACCTTTGCCCGTGACCAGCAGCTTTTTATTCAGCGCATCGTAGACGTCGTAGGTTCCGGTCTTGGCATAGACGTGGCCAGCAGCTGGTGAGTTGACCTGAATTTTGGAGAGGGTCCCGTCGCGTCCCATAATCGGCAGACCACGACGGAAATCTGCGAAATTACTCTCACCGGACATGAAGACCAGGTAGCGTGTCACGAAATCTGGTGTGAAGAACGCGTTGCCGCCGGCTCCATCGGTTTGCGACGCACTCGTCAGGTCGAGGCCGGCTTTCTTCAGGAAGTCGTGCTCCAAATCGAAACCAGCCTGGTCGATTTCCTTGTCTTTGTGCGCGACCAATGCGCCCAGTAGGAACGGCCCCAGGCTGGCATGTAGGTTTTGACTGACTTTGAGCGTGATCTTTACTTCTTCCTTGATTGGCGGCGAGATGTGCTCCCCGACCAGATTCTCTGGCTTGTAGCTGGCGGCAATCGCCTTGAAATCCGGCGCGCCACCTACGACACGGAGTTTGATGTCCACACCTTTTTCCCTGAGCGCCTCCGTGAAAACCGTCGCCGCGAATTGAGTTGGCTCGGGCACTGGGTAAGACACCATTTCCGATCCCTTACCAAGCGGCAAGGTGCCGCCGAGCGTGGCCGTCCGCGTCCCGTCTGGATTAACCTTTTCTCCTGTGTAATTAAGATCCCGCTTCGAATCAGCTTTTCCGGTCTTGGCCTCGTTCGCCACCTGCACGTACGAAGTCTTGGGCGAAATCTGCAATTGGACCGGAGCGCCCTCCGTGGCTCCGGGGCCTACGATAACGTCGACCACGTTGTCATTCACGACGATGGGAGAAAGAACAACGTTCGTGCCCAACTCCCGCTCACCCTCCGGGAAGAGACGCGCATCTATGATCACCCGACCTTTGACGCGCTTGATTCCCTTATCCGCGACCTGCTGTGCCAGTTGTTTAATGACGAGCAGCGGATCGCCCAGACCTCGGCTATCAGGCCCGCCATACGAGTGGTCCATGTTTTCATAACCTAAGCTGCCATCGGGCTGAATGCGGCCGGAAAGGTTAGGATCGCCGCTAGCGACGAGCACGAGATCGCCGTCGAGAGTGCCTTTTTTTACGGAGCCAGTCCGGTACACACGAGTGTGAAAACGGTAGTCAGCACCGAGCAGTTCGAGCAGAGTGCCCTCAGTCAGAAGCTTGGTGGTGGATCCTGGCACCAGCAGTTTGTCGGGATTCAGTTGATAGATCGGTTTGCCCGTATCCAGCGAATAGAACTCAATCCCAAAGGTGGAGTGGGCGAATTCCGGGCGGCTGACAATAGTTTGGATACGTTGCTCGAAATTGGTAGCCGTTTGCGAAAAGAGTGAACTCGCTGCCAGGCACACCATGAACAACGATTGTGCTGTGACTGCGCGGAAATGTTTGCCCATCCCCATGACCTCGATTTTCATGCTGGTTGCATCAAGTCTCGAATCACTCAGCGCCGACCTGAATTTCAGCCTTCCAATTCCTGCTTCTGACTTTAAGGCGGTCGATCAAATCACGGTTTACCGAATAGCCTAGCCCCGGAGCAGTTGGCACCCGAATTGTCCCGTGCGGTGTTACTTCAACTTCGGGTTCAATGATGTCCTGGTCCCAATAACGCTGGCTGGCGGAGACATCGCCGGGCAGGGCAAAGCCGGGCAAGGTTGACATGGCTATGTTGTGGGCGCGTCCGATTCCGGATTCCAGCATACCTCCGCACCATACCGGCACTGAGTGCTTGCGGCAAACGTCATGCACGTTGCGCGCGGCGCTATGTCCACCGACACGTCCCAGCTTGATGTTGATGATCCGGCATGCCCCCAACTGGATTGCCGCATTTGCGTGCCCCGCGTTCTGAATGCATTCGTCGAGACAAATAGCGGTGCGAATCGAAAGCAAAATTGCAGGGAACTGTTTTCGGACGGCGGCGACGAAATCCAGGTCCTTGCCCGGTTTGATTTTCAGCTTGATGCGTTGATATCCGCTGCTCAGCTCCTCTTCAACTTTCTTGACCAGGGCTAGCGGACTTTCCCGGATACCCAGAGAAACGCCGCACGCGATCTCCGCGGCGGTTCCGCCCAGCATTGTGGCAAGGGGGATTCCTTTTTGCTGAGCCTCGGCATCCCAGATCGCGTTCTCTATGCCAGCCTTGGCCATCTGATGGCCACGAATCGCGGCCAGAAGTTGGGGCACATCCGTCCCATTGGGCAAGTCCTTGCCTACCAGCAAGGGCGCGATGAAGTCTGAAATGATGTGCCAGGCCGTATCGGTAGTCTCTGAATTGTAGGAAGGAGCTTCTATAGTGGTGACTTCGCCCCAACCGCTGACTCCGTCCGCGATGACCTCGACGAGGACAATTCTGCGATCCTGGGTAACGCCGAAGCTGGTCTCAAACGGCGCCTTCAGGCGCATCCGGATCTCGCGCAACGTGATCGATTCGATTTTCATGCAGCTTGATTAGCCCGAGACCCAGGGCAGCACGCCGGATCACACTTGTAAAACGCGGGGGAACTCCTGTCAACGGGAAAATGCACCATATGGTGTTTTTTGTTGACAATGTGCACCATGCGGTGTAAACGTTATCGCCATTGCTGGCAGGCAGGAACCGACGATCATGGTTTCACGAGACCGCGAACGCTTATCGGAAATGCGGACGAACGGCAACCCGGGCGATCGCAAGAGTTGGATGACGGCGCTGGAGAGCCGCGTCACTCAAGCTGAGCCGAGCTTGAACTCCAGCCGCAGTAAGCTGATTCGCGCCATCCTTGACAGTGCCGAAGACAATTACTTTCTCTCCTCACGTGCGCTGGCCAAGCGCTACGAAGTGGACAAAGCGACCATCGTGCGCACCATTCAGGCGCTCGGCTACGAACACTATGCCGATTTCGTCGCCGATTTGCGGGCGCATTTCGTCAGCCGCATCACCCCGTACACATTGATGAAATCCGCTGCACGCGAGAAGCGCAGCATTGCAGATCACGTGGAGCACAGCCTCGACATGGACATCAATAACCTGCAGACTTTGCGCTCCAGGCTGGATGCAGACCATGTCATTCAATTGGCTAAGCGCCTGAACCGTGCGCGCCGCATCATGGTGGTCGGCGTTGATTTCGCCGCCGCACTCTCTTATCTCTTGGCTTATGGACTTACCTCGCTCGGCTATGACGCCGAAGCTCCCATAGGATCGACCGGCAACTTGCACCAGAAGGTGAGCCTGCTCGGTTCCAAAGATGTGCTGATCGCCATCAGTTTTGGACGTTGCCTGCAGGCGACGGTCGATGCAGCCCTGCATGCTCGCGAAAACGGTGTGCCGACCTTCGGTATCACAGATAGCGAGAAAACTCCCATTGCCCGGTTCTGCGATTCCTTCTGGTTGGCCTCGATAGCGAACCCATCTTTCCACGGATCGTATGTAGCGCCCATGGCGGCGATGGACGCGCTGATTGTCGCGTGCGCGCACCTGCAGCCCAAGCGATCGCTGGCTTCCTTACGACGCAAAGACCAGGACTCCAGGTCGCGCTGGTATTCGCCTGCGCGTGCGGAAGAGTCCGGGCAGAGGAACCAAAAGGAGGATGACCATGTCCCCAGTCACCGAAACGAACACACCTCTTAGCGTGGCTGATCTCCGCTCGAATGTTGCGGTCGCGCTGTTGATTATCGCTTGCTTGTTTAGTGCTCGGGCTGGAGCGCAGAGCGCCGGGACGGGTGCAATTTCAGGATTTGTGACTGACCAAAGCGGCGCGGTCGTAACCGGGACGAAGATTACGGC